>Ga0207706_10004955_pt1 | contig 12442 bp, 8 predicted proteins | sample KBSC53metaG_FD_184318 | JGI IMG/M metagenome (GOLD analysis project Ga0207706, IMG submission 184318) | Corn rhizosphere microbial communities from Kellogg Biological Station, Michigan, USA - KBS C5-3 metaG (SPAdes) (version 2) | ecosystem: Host-associated > Plants > Roots > Rhizosphere > Soil ... | reverse complement strand
CGATGTACCGATCACCGAACTTGACGCGCATCCGGCGACGCAGCGGCTCCGCGTACAGAATCCGCTCCGGCATCGGTTGTGGGGTGAGGAAGTGCCCGACCGATCCCGTGGCCAGTGGGCCCTGTTGCCACGCCAGTCCCATCGTTTCTGTCCTTCCTCGATGACGCGCCGGAAACAGAGTGGGCTATCTGACCCATTATTCTCGGCCTTACCACCCAGACCTGTCCAGGGATGTTCAGCAACACCGAAGCGTTTACCCAGTCAGGATTTACGCCTGCGCCGGGCCGCGAAGGACCGCACGTAGTCGACGGCGGCATTGACCGCCACCCGCAGCGGTTCGGGGCTGCCGGTGGCATAGGTCAGCATGGCGCCGCCCTGGTGGGCGGTGACGAGTGCGACCGCAAGATGGCGCGGATCGGCCTCCTCGCGTAGACCGCCGCGTTGTCGCATCGCGGTCAGCCCGGCGCGAAACAGCTCGATCCACTCGTCATACCCTGCGGCGAGATCATCGTGAATCTGGTCGTCGGCTTCGAGCAGTTCTCCGGCCAGCGAGCCGTAGACGCATCCGCCACAGCGGTAGACGGTGTCGACATCGGCCACGCAGGCATCCGCCCACGCCTGCAATGCCTCGATGCTGTCGAGAGCGCCCAGCCGCCGCTGGGTGTGGAAGTCCCGCACATCGCCACGGCGCGCGGCAATGACCTGGCGCGTCAGGTCGCGTTTGTCGGCGAAATAGTGCGCGAGCTGAGATCCGCTCACCCCTGCGCTGCTGCGCACATTCTCGAGACTGGTGCCTTCGACGCCGTGCTCGAACATCAGCTCGGCGGTGGCGTCGACGATGTGCTCACGAACCGCAAGTCCTTTGCGGGTGAACCGCGCAGAGGTGTCGTCGGACACGGTATCGCCGCCTTCGGCACACTAAGTCAGTTTGCGGGCCGACTGTACCTCCGCCCTGCCATCGCGCGCAGTAACAACGCGGACTCAGCGGCGTGCGCGGCGCCCACGGGGACGACGCGGTGGTCGCGGCGTCCGCTCCGACGGGTCCCTGGCGAACACGCGCAGATAGTTGACCGCGAATCGTACCGCGTCGGCGTGTGGCCATTCCTCGCGATAGGTGAACGCCATGGTGCCACCGCCTTGGTGAGCGGTGACGATGACGATCGCCAGTTGACGCGGGTCCGCGTCGGCGACCAGAACTCCCTTGTCCTTCATGCGCTGGAAGGCCTGCTCTAGCAGTTCGACCCACTGCCAGTAGCCGGCCCCGAGCGTTTCGCGAGTAACGGCATCGGACTTAGCCAGCTGTCCCGCCAGCGCGTGGTAGGTGGGCGTGCCCTCGTATCCGATTCGCTTGAGGTAGCGCATGTTCAGATCGATCCATCGCTCGAAGTCGTCGAACGACTGCAGGCCACCGAGCCGTGGTTGCCGGTGAAAGTTCAGCACCACCTGCATCTGACGGCCAATCACAGCGCGAATCAGTGCCCGCTTGTCGGCGAAGTAGTGGGCCAGCTGGGATCCGCTCACGGTGGCGGCCTTCCGGACTTTCGCCATGCTCAGCGACGAGAGGCCATCGGTCAGGATCACCTCGGCGGCCGCCTGCACCACCCGCTCGCGGGTGGCCCGGCCCTTTGCGGTCAACGGCTGGTCGTCGGGCTGGTCGGCAAGGGCCACGGCGTCAGGCTACCCGCCGGCCGCCTGATTGTGGGATAGCTGGCCCATTCCTGTCAATTTGGTGTCCGCCCATTGACCTGCCGGTGCAGCCAATGCAATTCTGGGTTGCACATCCCAATTTAACATCGATGCTCGGAGGAGCAATCCCGATGGGTAATGCGTTGCAGGACAAAACCGTTGTGGTGGTCGGCCGGGGCAGCGGCATTGCCCGCGCCGTAGCGCTGCTCGCCCACGACGAAGGCGCGCGCGTCATCGTCGCAGGCCGCGACAAAGCCAAGCTCGCCGACGCGTACGACGGCGTCGACATCAGCGCCGAGACCGTCGACGTCACGGACGACTCATCCATCAGGGCGCTCGCCGACCGGGTGGGACCGGTCGACCATGTCGTGTCGACGGCGTCGGCCCGCGCACGGGGAAAGCTCGCCGATCTCGAACGCAAGAACCTTCAGTTGTCGTTCGACACCAAGGTCATCGGGCCGACGATGCTCGCGAAACACTTCGCACCACAGATGAATTCCGGTGGCTCCTTTGTGTTGTTCTCCGGCGTGAACGCGTTCAAGGTCAACGTCGGCTACCTCGGCGTTGCCATCACCAACGGGGCCGTCGACTTCCTCACCCGCTCGCTCGCGGTCGAACTCGCACCGATCCGGGTCAACACCATCTCCCCCGGTGTCATCGACACCGGCGCGTGGGATGCGTTCGGCGAGGACGGGAAGCAGAGCTACTTCGAGCACGTCAGTGCCAGCAATCCCGCACGCCGCATCGGAACGAGTGAAGACGTGGCCGGCGCCGTGCTGTTCGCGATGACGAACAGCTTCCTGACCGGTGTTACGTTGAAAGTCGACGGTGGTGAACCGCTGACCTGAGGAGCCTCATGACCGCCAGGCTGGTGTCGGTGAACGTCGGCATGCCCAAAGACGTGCCGTGGAACGGCAAGACGGTCCACACCGGCGTCTGGAAGACCCCGGTCGAGGGAACCGCGATGGTGCGCCGGCTCAACATCGACGGGGACGGCCAGGGTGATCTCGCCGGGCACGGCGGCGAGCAACGCGCCGTGATGGTCTACCAGACCGAATCGTATGACTACTGGCAGGACTACTTGGGTCGCGACGACCTGCGGCCGGGCAACTTCGGAGAGAACTTCACCGTCAGCGGCCTGGACGACCACGACGTCTGCATCGGCGACCGCTACCGGATCGGCGACGCCGAGTTCGAAGTCACCCAGCCCCGCGTCACCTGCTTTCGCGTAGGCATGCGTCTGGGTGTGCCGGACATGCCCAACCTTCTTGTTTCCCAACACCGCCCGGGCTTCTACTTCAGGGTTATCACCGAGGGTCTCGTCCGAGCGGGCGACGATATCGTGCTGACCCGCCGCGGCCGCCACGAACTCAGCGTCGCCGACGTCGACGCGCTGCTGTACCTGCCCGACCGCGATATGGAACTACTGCACAAGGTCGTCGACGTGCCCGCGCTGAGCCCAGGCTGGCAGCAGTCGTTCCGCGACATGCTCGCCGCAGACGAAAAATCAAGCGCCCCAACACAACTTTCGATTGGCGTGTCGACAGGATGGCGCGGATTCCGGCGGTTATGCGTCACGGCCACCCACCAGGAGAGTCCGACGGTGCTGTCGATCCTGCTCGAAGCCGACGATGGTGGCGCCCTTCCGACGCCGCTTCCCGGCCAATACCTCACCGTGAAGATTCCCGGCGCAGGCGATCCGCCACCGATGCGCAGCTACTCGCTGTCCGGGGATCCCGCAGCGGGGTACTACCGCATCAGCGTCAAACGCGAGGACCGCGGACAGGTGAGCCGATGGCTGCACAGCCATGCCGGCAGCGGATTGGTCATTGAATCCGCCTCGCCGCGAGGCGATTTCTACCTCGTCGACGACGCCAGCCCGGTCATCCTGGTGTCTGCCGGCATCGGCGCCACACCCGTCATGGCCATGGCGCACGCGTTGGCCGCGGCGAAGAGCCCGCGCCAGATCTGGTGGCTGCATACGACCCAGAGCAGCGCGACCCTTGCGTTCGCCGCCGAGGTCACGGCCCTGCTCGACTCCTTGCCCGACGCTCATCAGCTGGTCTTCTACACCCGTGGCGACGACATGCCAACGCGCCTCGATCGGCAGTCGATCGCCACGCTGGGACTGCCGACCGACGCGACGGCATACCTCTGCGGTCCCACCGGGTTCATGGACGACATGCGTGATGCCCTCACCGCGGCCGGGCTCGATCCCGCGCGCATCCACAGCGAATTGTTCGGCGCACTCCCGCCGATCAATCCGGGAGTTGTCGGCGCGCCGCCGCCCAGGCGACCGCATCCTCCCGAGGGCGTGCCGGGCTCGGGGCCGCAGGTCACCTTCGCCCGCAGCGGGCTCAGCGTCACCTGGTCGCCCGGCTTCCATACCCTCCTGGAATTCGCCGAAGCGTGCGACGTGCCCACCCGGTACTCGTGCAGGAGCGGCGTGTGCCACACCTGCGCGACCGCCGTGATCGAGGGAACGACCGCCTACAACGAGCCCCCGCTGGAAGAGCCCGCCGACGGCGCCGTGCTGTTGTGCACGGCAACCCCCGAAAGCGATCTCGTCCTGGATCTTTGAAAGGGACTCAGAGGTAACCGATCTCGCTGACATCACCGATTCGGCATGGACACGCTCGGCTGCGAGCGCCTCGCTAGTCAGGGTTCTGGTCGTCCGCTGGCATCTGCGTCGTCATCCTCCGATCGCCGCACAGCGCAACTCCGCGTAGGCGCCTTCGATCACGTCGGCCAACCGCGCCACGTCAGGCAGGGCCTTCGGGTCGACGCACAGTGCGATTCCAATGACACCCGCACAGGAGATCGCGGAGATTCGCAGCGCGTGATGCAACGCCGGTTCCGACGAGGAGAACAGGTGGAGCACTCGCCGGCCGGCGACGCCGACCGGGACCGCGGGGCCGGGGACATTCGAGATGGACACGCTGAATTCCCGTGGACTCCCCGCGAATCGCTTCACTGCGCTGCCGACGTGCTTCATCCGCCCGAGAGCATGGAACAGATCGTAAAGCTCCTCGGCGTCGCCGAGTTGTTTCCGTTCGCTTGTCGATGCGCTGATCAGGTCGAGTCGGGCCAGGGGATCCGCCTGGACGAGCGGGAGGTCGATGTTCATGAACGAATCGCGGTTGCCGAGGTCGTTGGTCGCCTCGTCGCGGTGATGGAGGCTGACCGGGACCTGCGCGCGGAGATGCTCGCTGCCCGCGTCGCCAAGCCATTGCCGAAGGCCGCCGGCGACGATTGCAAGGAGAACGTCGTTGACGGTGGCGTGGGCAGGGCGCGAGGCGCCGATCGCCTTCAGGTCCGCCAACGGTGCTATCGCGAAGGCCAATTCGCGCGATCCCGTGATCGGGCGGTCGAAGGGCGAGCGTGAGCCGAGGTGGCCGAGTTCGCGAAGCACCGCTCCCGGCATCCGCAGCGCCTCGGTGATCGGTCCAGGTTCGGTCGGCCCGCGAAAGCCCGGCCGCTCCCGCGCCGGCGGTTCGGGATGCGGATCCCACAGCACGCTGTGCAGGAAGCGGACACCTGCGATGCCGTCGACCATCGCGTGATGAAGTCGGGCCGCGATCGCTTCGCGGCCGTCGGCGAGTGGACCGATGACGTCGAACGTCCACAGCGGCCGTGCCCGATCGAGGTGCTCGGACATCAGCTCGCTGACGGCCTTCCATAGGTCGGCCTGCGAAACGCAGTCAGATATCACGCGCCGTCGGACATGGTCGCAGATGTCGAAGTCGGTGACCTCCACCCAACGTGGCGCGGACCCTGAGGTGTCGACGCGCTGGGTAGCACGCGGTTGACTCGGCAGCCGCTCAGCCACGGCCTTGCGCAGCGCTTCGACGTCGAGTGGGCCTGCGCCTGGCTCGAGGACGACTAGCTTCAGGGTGTGGCCGGTGATGACGGCCGATTCAACACCGAGAATGTGTGCGTCATCAGCCGAGAGTCGATCAGGGTCGTCCTCGCGAGACATCGACCTCAGTGTATGGGCCGCCGACCTCGCCGCGGCGGCTTTCAGGCTGAGTGGCAACGGGTTTGACGCTCGCGTAACCGGCATTACCGTAATTGGGTGCAGCGACGTCTGGATTCGCCGGCGGGACCACTGCTGGCCTGCGACGACGGCGCGCTGCTGCATGTTCGCGGGATTCCGTACGCGCGGGCCGCCCGGTTCGCTGCGCCGCAGCGCATCGCGCCGTGGCAGGACGTCCGCGACGCCACCACACGTGGCCCGGCCTGCCCGCAGCTACCGTCGCGGTTGGAGTGGGTCACCGGCCCGGTCGTCGACGGCCTCGAGATGAGCGAGGACTGTCAGGTGCTCTCTGTAACAGCGCCCAGCGACGCGAACGGGCTGCCCGTCATGGTCTGGCTGCATGGCGGCGCGTACGTGTCGGGTGGGGGCGAAGCGCCCAAGTACGACGCCGAAGAGATTGCACGCCACGGCCGCGTCGTCGTCGTCAGGGTCACCTACCGGCTCGGTGTCTTGGGATACCTCAGCCCCAGCGGCGTGGACAATCTCGGTCTTCGCGACCAGATCCTTGCGCTGCAATGGGTGCACGACAACATCGGTGCGTTCGGCGGCGATCCCGACCGGGTGACCGTCTTCGGCCAGTCCGCAGGCGCGGATTCGGTGCATTCGCTGATGCTGTGCGAGCAGACGACCGGGCTGTTCCAGCGCGCCATCATGCAGAGCGCGCCGCTCGGGGTCCGTGATGGTCGCGACGCGATGACAGCCGCGATGCGGTCGGCGGCCACCGCAACCACAACAGGCGAACTGCTGGACACCCAGACCGCAGCCGCGGCGGCCGCGGCACGGTTCGGATTAGTCGGCGGTCTGCCATTCGGGCCGATCATGGGATTGGAACCGCTGCCCGCCTCATCACACGCCGACGACCGGCTGGCCGACGCCGCGAAGCGCATCGAGCTGCTCGTCGGCTACACCCGCAACGACGGCGCGCCGTTCGTCGCCATGGATCCCCGCATCGCGCGGCTGAAGCGCCTCGGCCCGCTTGCTGCCGCTGTCGAGTGGGCTGCCGCAGCCTCGCTGACACGGCGAGTGTTCGGCAGACCCGCGCGACGACTCGGCGAGGCGTGGCGCAAGTATGGCGGTCGCGCTGCGACATTTCGGGTGGACTGGTCGCCACCCCATGCACCGCTGGGGGCATGCCATTGCATCGAACTGCCGCTGCTGTTCGACGGTCCGACGTGGGCCGACGCGCCGATGCTCGGTGGCGACCCGATCGACCATCGCATCGCCGAGACCATGCGCCGCACCTGGACCGGCTTCGCTCATTACGGTGTCAACGGACTCGAGTCGTCGGCCCTGCGATTCGGATAGCACCGGCTCAGGGGGTGATGGCGTCGATCGCTCGGTAGATGCGTTGTTCGCTGACCGGCCGCGCGGTGCCGAGCTGCTGCGCCCACAGGCTGACCCGCAGCTCCTCGATCATTCGCGCGATGTCACGCACGTCGTCGGCAGCGGCGCGTATAGGCGAGAGAGCTTGCCGCAGTTCGTCGTACACGTCCTGAACGGCGTGCACGCGGGTCATCCGCTCGCGGTCGGCGTCGATCCCCTGGGGCAACCGCTCGAGGCGTCGGCCAGCGGCGGTGAGGTAACGGGTGAGGTCGCCGAGACGCGTTGCACCGGTGGCGGTGACAAAACCGTACGGCAGCAACTGGTCGAGCTGTGCGCGGATATCGGCGACCGCCTCGGTCTGGCTTGCGGCAGGCGCAGCGGGCAACGCGACCTCCACCTCATGCGCCGCAGCGAGCACCTTCTCGACGCGCGCGACGATGTCGATCGTCGTCGGCGTAAGCGCGTCGGCCACCCGCTGACGCAGCGCCGCGAACTCGGAGCTGCCCCACACCGGCGCTGGAGCCAACACCGCGACCGCGGCGTCCGCGCAGTCATCGAGGAGCGCGGCCAACGAACCGTCGGGATTCGCACCGAGCACCAGGCGTGTTCGTGGATTTAGCTGGCGTTCAATAGCTTTGACTGGCGACGGCACCGTAAGCCGCAACAGGCGACGGATGCCGGAGCCCATCGCGGCGTCCTGCTCGGCCTCTGTTGCGAACACCCGCACATCGACCGCGCTTCCCGCGTCGACGAACGCCGGGAAGCCGCGCACGGTGTGGCCGCCGCTGACCCGTTCGACGGTGCGCGGCAGCTCCTCGAGGTCATCGGGCCAGGTGCGCAGCCCGCTTCGCTGGAGCCCGTCGGCGACCGCTTCCGCGACGGCCTGCCGGGCCGGCGCGGCCAGCTGCTCCTGCAGTACCTCGAGGTCCTTGCCGCGCGCGACCTCGGTGCCGTCCGGGGACTCCACGGCGAACGTCACGCGCAGGTGCGACGGGAGCTTGGCGATGTCAAAGGCGTCGATCGGCACGAGCACACCGGTACGCCGCTGCAACGCCCGCTGCAGTGACTGCAACAGCGGTTCCGTTCCCGGCTCGAGGGTGGCCAGCACTGCGCGCGCGGTGTCGGGCGCGGGAACGAAGTTGCGCCGCAGGTCTTTTGGCAGCGATCGGATCAGCGCGGTGACCAGCTCCTCCCGCAGTGCGGGCACATGCCAGGCGAACTCGTCGCCGCCGAGGCGCGCGAGCACCTCGACCGGTACGTGCACGGTAATGCCGTCGTCCTCGGCGCCGGGCTCGAACCGGTAGGTCACCGGCAGTGTCAGATCACCCGCCTGCCAGGTGTCCGGCTGGTCCGTATCGGTGTCCTCGGTGCGCAGCAGGTCGTCGCGGGTGAATGTCAGCAGGTCCGGCGTGTGGTGCCGCTGCTTGCGCCACCACCCGTCGAAGTGCCGCGCCGAGACGACGTCGGCCGGGATGCGGGCGTCGTAGAACGCGTAGATCTCGTCGTCGCCGACGATGAGATCGCGGCGGCGTGCACGCTCTTCGATCTCTTCCAGTTCCTCTCGCATCCGGGCGTTGTCGCGGAAGAAATGATGGCGGGTCTGCCAATCGCCTTCGACGAGCGCGTGCCGGATGAACAGCTCGCGGGCGAGCTCCGGCTCGACCTGGGCGTAGTTGAAGTGGCGGCGCGGCACCAGCGGCAGGCCGTACAGCGTCACCCGCTCGTAGGCCATCACGGCTCCGCGCAGGGCGTCCCAGTGCGGTTCGCTGTAGGTGCGCTGAACGAGATGCGCGCTAATACGTTCCACTCCTTCAGGTTCGATGCGCGCCGCGATCCTGCCGTACAGCCGGCTGGTTTCGACGAGCTCGGCGACGACGACCCAGCGCGGGGGCCGCTTCGTGAGGACGGACCCCGGTGCGAGAACAAACTTCGTGTTTCGGGCGCCCTGAAATTCTCGGGACTCACGTCCTTTTGTCTCATCCCGCAACCCGATATGCGAGAGCAGGCCGGCCGTCAGCGCGGCGTGGATGCGCGCGGGGTCGGCTTCCTCTTGAGACTCACGGATGCCGATGTCGCGGGCGATGCTGCGCAGCTGCCCGGTGAGATCCTGCCACTCGCGGATACGTAGGTAGTGCAGGAACTCCTCGCGACACATACGCCGAAACGCATTGCCTGAGCGCTCTTTTCGTTGCTCGCGCAGGTAACGCCACAGGTTGAGGTACGAGATGAAGTCCGAGCGTTCATCGGCGAACCGGGCGTGCTTCTGGCGCGCGGTCTCCTCGCGGTCGGCGGGCCGCTCCCGCGGATCGGGAATCGACAGCGCCGCCGCCAGCACCAGCACTTCACGCACGCAACCCTCTGCGTCGGCCTGCAGGATCATCCGCCCGAGCCGCGGGTCGACGGGCAGCCGCGCGAGGCGGCGGCCAAGTTCGGTGATCTTGCCGTCGCGATCGAAGGCGCCGAGTTCCTGCAGCAGCAGCACTCCGTCGCGAATGCTCCGTTTGTCGGGCGGATCGAGGAACCCGAAGTCCTCGATATCGCCGAGTTGCAGCGCAGCCATCTGCAGGATGACCGCGGCAAGGTTCGTCCGCAGAATCTCGGGGTCGGTGAACCGAGGCCGCAACTCGAAGTCATCCTCGGCGTACAAACGGATGCACACGCCGGGTGCGACGCGACCCGAGCGCCCCGCCCGCTGCGCGGCAGAGGCCTGAGAGATCGGCTCGATGGGCAGCCGCTGCACCTTCGTCCGGCGGCTGTACCGCGAGATCCGCGCGGTACCGGGGTCGACGACGTAGCGGACCCCTGGCACGGTCAGCGACGTCTCGGCGACATTGGTGGCGAGCACGACGCGACGTCCGGTGTGCGGCTGGAAAACCTTCTGCTGCTCGGCCGTTGGCAGCCGGGCGTAGAGCGGCAGCACTTCGGTGTGCTTGCGCCCTTTGAGTGCTTCTGCGGTGTCACGAATTTCGCGTTCGCCCGAAAGGAAGACCAGCACATCGCCCGGCGGTTCCTTCTCCAGCTCGGCGATGGCGTCGACGATCGCCTCGGTCTGGTCGCGCATCTCGGTGCGGACGATCTCGTGGTCGGGGTCGTCGGGATCGTCGTCGTCCACATCAGCCGCGACGGCGACTTCCAGTGGGCGGGAGCGGATCTCGACCGGGGAGGGCCGTCCGGACACCTCGACGATCGGGGCGCCAGAGAAGTGGGCCGCGAACCGTTCGGGCTCGATGGTCGCCGATGTGACGATCACCTTGAGGTCGGGCCTGCCGGGCAGGAGCTCGCGCAGATAGCCGAGCAGGAAGTCGATGTTGAGGCTGCGTTCGTGTGCCTCGTCGAGGATCAGGGTGTCGTAGCGCAGCAGGCGCCGGTCGCGCTGGATCTCGGCGAGCAGGATGCCGTCGGTCATCAGTTTCACCAACGTGCGGTCGCTGGCCTGGTCGGTGAAGCGCACGGTGTAGCCGACGGCGTCGCCGAGCGGCGTGCTCAGTTCGTCGGCGATGCGCTGGGCGACGGTGCGGGCGGCGAGCCGGCGCGGCTGGGTGTGCCCGATGGTGCCGCGGATACCGCGGCCCAGTTCGAGGCAGATCTTCGGCAGCTGCGTGGTTTTGCCCGAACCGGTCTCGCCTGCAACGACGACCACCTGGTGTCCGGAAATGGCCCTCGCGATCTCGTCGCGCCGATGGCTGACCGGTAAGTGTGGGTAGGTGATCGCCGGGACGGCGGCTTCGCGGGTGGCGATCAGCGCCTCGGCGACGGTGAACTGTTCGGCGATCTGCTGGAGCTTCCCGGGGCTTACCCGGCCGCGCAGACTCTTGAGCCGACGGCCGAGTCGGGCGGCGTCGCGGATTGTCAGCCCGTCGAGGCGGTTTCGCAGCTCGGCGACTGACGGCTCGGACACTCCGGCAAGGATAGACGCGCCGCACGCTCGCCGAGATCGACTAAATGGTGCGATCCACTCGCACAAATCCGCCCAAACGTGAGTTTGGGCGAAATCAGCCCTTGTCGGGGGGCGACCAGTAGTCGAGCATCTCCGCGAACGTCTCGAAGGCAGGCACCGACGCACCGTAGGCAGCCTCGAGATGGACGCTCAGCGGGAAACCGAGGCCGGCGACACCGTCGATGACGCGCTTGTACAGGTCGATCATCAGCTTCCGCTTCTGCGCGGGCTCGGTTTCCGCCAGCTGCGCGACGAATGCCTGCTCCTCGGCGACGGCCGCGTTTCCCGGATCCTGGATCAGCCAGTTGATCAGGCCGATGCGCGTTTCGACCTTCGGCACGAAGCCGAACGACAGCAGGATCTCGGGGCGGTGTTCGGTCGTCTTCGCGAATTCGGTCAGGAAGCCCACGATGGCGTCGGAGTACAACAGCTGGGTCATGCCGTACGTCGCACCCTGATTGCACTTGAAGTTGAACCGGCCCTGTTCACCGTCGCGGGTGGGAATCAGGATCGCACCGCGGTTGGGCACGATCTGGTCGTAGATCGACAGTGCGTCGGTGGGCGCGACGCCGGAGCCCTCACCGTCGTTCATGGTGCGCGGCACACCGACGAAAGCGATGCCGTCGAAACCAGCGTCGCACAGATCGCTCAGCCGGTGACGCAGCGACTCCTCGTTCATGAAGGCGGTGACCTGGGTGCACAGCCCCTTCACCCCGGGCAGCTCAGGCTTGATGATGTTCCAGAACTCCAACACGTCCAGCCTGGGCTTCATCTCGACGGGACGGTCGTCGTCCTCCTCGATCATCCCGGGGATCATGACGTGTCGGATCCGGCCGTCGATGCCGGTCTCCTTGGAGAACCGCAGCACCTTGCGCGCTTCCTCCACTGCCTGCTCAGGACCGAGGTCGGCGTTCGGGGGTACGAGCTCGAACGCGACGGTGTCGAGGGTCAAGAGGTTGCTCCTCATTGCACGATTGTCTGCTCCGTCCGAAAGGTCGACGATGACCGCCGGGGATCAGACCTCATCTGTTGCAATCGAGATTAACGACTGGCGAGTAGGCGACCGTCAGTGCCTACTCCCCGCGCGGCAGTTATTGATTGGTCGTTGCGATTCTGCCAGGTCCGGTAAACATGCTGCCACCGGGAACACCGGCGTCTAGCTGCATGTTTTCCATGACATGTCGGCGGGCGCGGTTCCGCGACCCTTCCGGCAGGAGAGTCAGAGGAGGCGCTTCAAATGAGGAAGATCACCTTTGCCGCCGTGGTGTCGAGTGCGCTCGCGGCGCTCGCCATCGGACTCGCAGGGCCCGCCGCAGCGGACGACGCGGGCGGTTCGCTCGCGCTGGCGCCCGGCGGCCCTGTCGCCGTTTACCCGGTAACGCCCAACTCCGGAGGGGCGAATCCGTACACGCCCTACGGCGTCGACCCGTACGTCCCTTACGGCGTGTGGGCCCCGCACT
>Ga0207706_10004948_pt1 | contig 12449 bp, 11 predicted proteins | sample KBSC53metaG_FD_184318 | JGI IMG/M metagenome (GOLD analysis project Ga0207706, IMG submission 184318) | Corn rhizosphere microbial communities from Kellogg Biological Station, Michigan, USA - KBS C5-3 metaG (SPAdes) (version 2) | ecosystem: Host-associated > Plants > Roots > Rhizosphere > Soil ... | reverse complement strand
GACGATCATGTTCGTCGACTGCGAGGCGGCGTTCTACCGGACCTCCAACACCCGGGCCACCGCGCAGGTGCTGCAGAAGGCAGGCGTGGAGTTCGGGCTGATGAACGAACAATGGTGCTGTGGCGGTCCGGCCGCGGAGATGGGTTATGTGGAACAGTCCCGCGCTTTCGCCGAACACAATGTAAACGATTGGCGCGCATCGGGAACCAAGCGCATCATCGCGATCGAGCCGCACGACTACATCCACTTCACCGAGGACTATCCGGCCTACTTCGGCGCGGACTTCGATTTCGAGGTGGTGCAAATCGTCGAGCTCGTCGCGGACCTCATCAAAGAGGGCAAGCTCGTCCTGGACAAGCCGATCAACAAGACCGTCACGTATCACGATCCATGTCGGCTGAACAAGCGCAAGAACATTCACGAGGCACCGCGCTTCATCCTCAATTCGATTCCGGGTCTGACATTGAAGGACGTCGACCACGTCACCCAGTGGTCGTACTGCTCGGGTGGCGGCGGCGGCCTGCCGATCGAGAAACCGGAGATCACGGCGGAGATCAGCCGAACCCGGCTGGCGCGGGCCCGGGAGCTGGGCGTGGATATGCTCGTCAGCGCCTGCGTGTGGTCGGAACGGCCACTTGCCACCGCCGGCCATGACGTCGGCATCGAAGTGGCCGACATCATCGAGCTCGTCGCCGAATCGGCCGGCATCGACATCGGCGGCCGGCGCGGCGCGTCGGAGCTGGAGGCGACGCGATGACCACCACCACCGTTCGGACGTTGGACGACGCCGTCGTCGCCGACCTCGAAGCCATCATGAACGAGCCCGGCTCGGTGCTCACGAACATCTCAAGCCGGACCAATCGTGCTCGGGTGCCCGCACCGTTTCCGGTGCACCGGTGGAGTGAATACGTTCCTGCCGCAGTGGTTTTGCCGCGAACGGCGCAACAGGTGTCGGAGATCGTGAAGCTGGCCAACCGCGCGCGTATACCGGTCGTGCCGCGAGCGGGGGGCACCGGTCTGAACGACGGTGCGGTTCCGTTGCGGGGCGGGATCATCGTCGACGTCAAGCGGATGAACGAGATCAAGGAGGTCGACCTGGCCGACCGCTGCGTTACCGTCGGACCCGGCATCAGCATGATGAAGCTGAACGAGGAACTGAGCAAATACGGTGTGTTTCACCCGGATACGCCCGCGTCCTACCCGTGCTCACTGGTGGGCGGGCGGATCGCCTGCAGTGGATTCTCGTTGCTGGGCACACGCTTTGGGCACACCCGCGATCTGGTGATGTCGTTCGAGATCGTGCTGCCGACCGGCGAGATCATCCGCGTCGGTGACGGTGGCGGCAAGAAGATCCGCAAGTCTTCGACGGGCTATCACCTCAAGCATTTGTTCATGGGCCATCAGGGCACCCTGGGCATCGTCACCGAGGCGACCCTGGAGATCGTCCCCAAGCCGGAGGCCGAGTTCGCGGCGTTCTTCGCGTTCGATGACTACCTGAAGGCACACCGCACGGTGCACCACATCGTCACCTCGGGCATCGCCACCCTGGCCGGCACGGTGTTGTTCGACGAGAAGAAGATCGAGTACCTGCGGCGCGACGACGAGGCCTTCATCCCGATGCCGCCGTGGGTGAATTCCATTGTGGCGACGGCACTCTACGGCACCAAGCCGGAGGTGACCGCGGCATCGAAGATCCTGATGGAGAAGGGCCGGGCCGAAGGCGGCCGCTACACCGGTGACCACATGGCCGTCGGCGACTGGGCGTCCCGGCACGACCGCTACGCCAACCCGCTACACGGGCGGATTCCGGGCGGCCAGGTGGTGCCGATGTCCTGGCATTGTGAGGATGCGTCGCTCAACTGGACAGTGCTGCCGAAGGTGCGCGAGGAGTGGACCGCGATCGCGCAGCGCTACATCGACGAGTGGGGCATCTTCGACAACTGGGGCATCTACTGCTACACCAGCGCCTCGTACAAACCGTGGGGCGACTATCTCGCCGAGATCGACATCGGCATCTGGGAGGAGAAATTCAACGACGACAACTGGGCGGCGTGGGTGCGATTCAAGTCCGAACTAGCCCAGGTGACACTGAAATACGGTGGTTCATTGAGCAATTGCCACGGCACAACCCGTGCCGGTGACGCCGAGCACGTGCCGGAGGAGATGGGCGGCGGCTGGGATGTCATGAAGAAGATCAAGCGCATGCTCGATCCGAACAACATCATGAATCCCGGCAAGCAGATGCTCGACGAGGCATATCAGGATTAAGAGGGGCTAAGACGATGCGAAAGTTCATCTACAAGCAGCAGTACACCCGCCCGGAAGCCCAACGCATCTCAGACGGTGTGATCATGCGGCTGCATGACGTGTACGAGGTCGACCCAGCGTTGATGGAGAAGCATTTCAAACAGCAGAACATGCCGCTGTGGGACACCGAGCGGATTGTGGAATGCCGTAACGATCACCTGGCCTGGATGCATGAGCACTTCTCCTACGAAACCCTGGTCGCCGGTGAGGACAGCGAACTCGACAAGGGTCCCGGTGAGCCGGCTCCCCGCCCCGAGGTCAGCTATCCGGCGAGGTCGGCGAAGCATCCGTCGCCGATCCTGCCGTGGTGAGGATCGCCGTTCCTACTTGACGTAGGCGAGTGGGGTCACGGCCGGGGGCTCGGGCAGCGGCTCCGATCGGTAATGATTGCGAATGCCGTCGATGTAGTGCCGACAGCGGGGTGTGAGGCCCTCCACCGTCTGCATCCGCCCCTTGGTGACCAATATGCCCAAATCGGCGCCACGAAATCGAAAATCTCCTGGGCCATAGACCCGCAGGAAGAACGCCTCGTCCTCGCCGGTGATTTCGTGCCAGTCGTTGCTCACCCGCGCGAACGTAAGCTCGCCGTCGTCGCTCAGGTGCCAGGTGCCCGTCCGGGGTGCGGCCAGGAGCCGCTCGACCGAATCTACGGTGGTCTCCTTCATGATCAACTGCGCCCAAACGTCAACGGCGGCAAGCTCACGCCAGCGGTCGTTGATCTCTTCGACGTTTACCGTGTATTCCACGTCCATGAATTCCAGGAGATGGAACAAGAACAACGGCACGTCTGCGTATGCACCCGCGGTCACATTCGTCATGGACGAGGCACCGGAAATGCGCGGATTGATTTCGCCGAGGTATACCTCGTCGGTGTCGAGGTCGATCAAGACGTCGACCTCGAGGAAGCCGCGGTAGCCCTCTTGTGCTAGTCGATCGCCCATCTTACGCACGTGGTCGATCGCAGTGGCGCGGTGATTTTCCGAAAGCGCCTCGGGGAACAAGTCGTTTCCGCACCAGCCACCTTTGTATGGCGTCAATTCGGGATAGCCCGTCAGATCGGTCATGAAGGGTCCGACGATCGTGCCATGCCGGGTGATGCACGCCTCCACCGCGGCGGCCTTGTTGTTGATCCGCTTCATCACCTTCAGCTCTTGTCCCATCATGTGCTCGGCGTTGTCGTCCCAGTCCGCCTCTGACTTGATGAAGAAGGTGGTCTTGCCTGAATCACCGTAGGGTGTCTGCACCACGAGGTCGCCGCCCAGCCTCGCCGACTCAGCCAGCGCCTGCAGCTCGGCATAGGTGTCAGCCTTGCCGAGCACATTCGGCACCGAGGGGGCGCCGGCCTCATTGCCTAGTTGGGTGGTGACGATCTTTGAATCAAGCCGCCGCCGTAGGGAATCGGGCGGCAGAATCAGCTTGTAGCCCTGTTCGCGGCAGATCTCCTCGGTTTCTTCGTCGAAGAAAACCATCGCCACCATCGGTGTGCCACCACGGCGTTTCAGGTAAGCGCCCACCTCCGCATCGCGGAGCAGGTAGTTGTTGATGTGCTCGCTTGACTCGAACTCGACGTAGGGCTTGTTCTTCGGCGAGAAGACCCGTGGATGTGCGCCGTCCCATGAGTCGTAATAGGCGATGTACTGGAAATTGCGCACCCAGCGGTCGATGCCGAGCAAATTGAACGCTGTCGGGCCAACAAAGTAGATCGGCTGCACATTCGTGCGGAAAAACGTCCGTATCTCGGCGATTCCGTTCAGCGAGCCACTACCGAAGAGCCGCGACAGGGTTCGTTTCGCGGCGCGTTTGGGAGCCGCGGACGACTTGCGCTGACGGGTCGTGCGGGCCCTTTGTTCGGCCATTATCGCCTCCTGCGGCTTCACCCTGCCCGGCGTCGTCGCGCACGTCGAGCGTGAGTCGAGCGTAGGCCGAAGCCCGCCGACCTTCAGTCATATGGCGCGAAACCCAGTCGAATACCTCATTTACCCGACCGATCGGACTTGCCGTGGCGGCTCGCGCCCGCAATGACTCCCGGTTGCCTCGGGTTATCCCCGGCGGACGGCCGGCCCGCGAGCGCCCCTGCGATCGCATCAAACGCGCGGAGGGTGTTTTGTGAGTAACCGGGATTTTGCGGGGTCGGCCAACTCGACAGTTTCACGCACACGGTGCGTGTCCGGCGGGTGACATGGACCAGTTGTCCATAGATGCCTAGGCACAGCAGTACGTCGCCGTACGGGCCCGGGCGGAACCAGAACTGGTTGCGATACCACCCCCCGGGCATCGACACCTCGGCAGGTGAGGCAACGAAGACGGACCGCGCATCGGCGTCGACCGCCCACGCCTCGCGCAGCCACCGCGATCCGATCACAGTTCGCTTGCCGTCGCCCTCGTCCGGTACGGAGCCGCCGTCAAGCAGCATCTGACCGAACCTCGCCAGGTCCCTCGCCGTCGCGCACATGCCCCCGTCGTGCACCGCGGTGCCGAGCCCGTCACAAAGGATCTGCGCATCAAACTCGGCGCCGAGCGGCTGCCAGATCAGCGTCGATATCAACTCCGCCATCGGCTTGCCTGCCGCTCGTTCACACACCCAGCCCAACACGTCGGTTTCGGCGGAACGGTACAGAAAGCGTTCGCCATGCGGTGCTTCCGCGGGCAGTCCGACGAGGTACTGATACACCCCACGTGGCGACGCCTCGCCGGGCAGCGGCGCCTGGCTGACCCACCGCGCCAGCACCGTCACCTCGGCGTCCGGGTCAAGGTAATCCTCGCGGAATCGCACGCCGCTGCGCATGTCGAGCACATGCTGCACTGTGGCACCGGCATAGCCGCTGGGTGCCAGCTCAGGAACGTACTCGGTGACCAGCTGTCCGGTATCCAGCAGGTTGTGGTCGACCAGCGCGCCCGCGACGCATCCGACCACCGACTTCGATATCGACATGACCGCATGAGTTCGGTCGGGGGCTCCGTCAGCGGCATACCACTCGGCCACCAGGGCGCCGTCCTGCATCACGACGTAGGCATCCGTGTAGGTGTCGGCCATCACTTGCCCCACCGTCACGACTGATCCGTCCACGCTCGTCAGCGTCACGTCGGTCACACCGGCAGGTGCGTTGGCCGGGACGAGTTCTCGGGACGGCCCAGATCGGCGGGGAATTGGCAGCGTCGGCAGAATCTCCTTGACGTGCCAATACGCCCAGCGATTAAACGGCGGCGACTGCCAGTTCTGAGCGTTCACCCGAAGCGCTGCGGCCGACTCGCCACCGCCAACCGTCGACATAAGACCTGATCGTAGGCACCGGCTGCCGACGGCGCAGCGACGGCATCAAGACCCACATGCGCCCTCGCGGCACCCGTTGCGATTCCCGCCGTCCTTTCGGCAGGCCAGGCGCCAAAAGCATTGGCGCCCAATGGATTGTGCGGTTACGCTAGCGACGAGGTCCCCGACACCGGGACCGCACCACCGAATCAGTACTTGTAGAAGCCCTGGCCCGACTTCTTGCCCAGCTGACCGGCCTCCACCATGCGGAGCAGCAGTGGCGGTGGCGCGTAGTGCGAATCCTTGTACTCGTCGTACATCGAGTCGGCGATCAGCTTCATCGTGTCGAGCCCGATGAGGTCGGACAACCGCAGCGGACCCATCGGATGCGAGAGCCCGGCGACAACCGCCTTGTCGATGTCTTCGACGGTCGCAACACCGGCTTCCGCCATCCGGATCGCGGACAACAGGTACGGCACCAACAGCGCATTGACGATGAATCCGGACCGGTCGCCGCAGCGCACCACCTGCTTGCGCAGCACCTCGCCCGCGAACTGCTCGACCGTCGCCGCCGCCTCTTCGGAGGTGACCAAGGTGGTGATCAGTTCGACAAGCGGCAGCACCGGCACGGGGTTGAAGAAGTGCAGGCCGAGTACTCGGCTCGGATTCTTCGTTGCCGCAGCGATTTTCATGATCGGGATGCTCGACGTATTCGACGCGAGCACGGCGTCGGGATCGGTGATGCACTCGTCGAGTTCGGCGAAGATCTTGGCCTTGACGGCCTCGTCCTCGACGACCGCCTCGATCACCAGCTGGCGATCGGACAGGTCGGCGAGGCTGGTGGTGAACTTCAGCTTCGCCAAGGCGTCGTCGCGCTCACGTTCGGTGATCTTGCCCGCACTGACGCCGCGCTCCAGCGACTTGGTGATTCGGTTTTGGCCCGCGGTGGTCAGCTCTTCGGTCGGCTCGTAGATCACCACGTCGGCGCCGGCCCGCGCCGACACCTCGGCGATGCCCGAGCCCATCTGCCCAGCGCCGACCACACCGACTCGTTCAATGCTCATTAGCTACTCCCTCACACAGCATCAGGCCCGCCCAACACGGCGGGCGGGGCCTGATGGCACAACTTACCGTTCAGCAGGTCAGTGGCGTTTGCTCGTCAGTGGAACTGTCCCTCTTCGGTCGAGCCCGCGAGCGCGGTGGTCGAACTGGTCGGGTCCACCGTGGTGGCGATCCGGTCGAAGTAGCCTGCGCCGACCTCGCGCTGGTGCTTCGTCGCGGTGTAACCCCGCTCCTCGGCGTCGAACTCGCGCTCCTGCAGCTCGACGTAAGCGGTCATCTGGTTGCGGGCGTAGCCGTAGGCCAGATCGAACATCGAGTAGTTCAGGGCGTGGAAGCCGGCCAGCGTGATGAACTGGAACTTGAAGCCCATCGCACCGAGCTCCTTCTGGAACTTCGCGATGGTCGCGTCGTCGAGGTGCTTCTTCCAGTTGAACGACGGCGAGCAGTTATATGCCAGCATCTGGTCCGGGAACTCGGCCTGAACGCCCTCGGCGAACTGCTTGGCCAGCTCGAGGTCCGGGGTGCCGGTCTCCATCCAGATCAGGTCTGAGTACGGCGCGTAGGCCTTGGCGCGGGCGATGCACGGCTCGAGGCCGTTCCTCACCCGGTAGAAGCCTTCCTTGGTCCGCTCACCGGTGATGAACGGCTGGTCGCGCTCGTCGACGTCGGAGGTGATCAGCGTCGCCGCCTCGGCGTCGGTGCGGGCGATCACGACCGTTGGCACGTCGGCGACATCCGCCGCCAGGCGGGCCGAGGTCAGTGTGCGGATGTGCTGCTGGGTCGGGATCAGCACCTTGCCACCCAGGTGGCCGCACTTCTTCTCCGACGCCAACTGATCCTCCCAGTGCGACCCCGCGACGCCTGCGGCGATCATGGCCTTCTGAAGCTCGTAGACGTTCAGCGCGCCACCGAAGCCGGCCTCGCCGTCGGCGACGATCGGCACGAGCCAGTTCTCGACCGAGCGGTCGCCCTCGACCTTGGCGATCTCGTCGGCGCGCAGAAGCGCGTTGTTGATCCGGCGCACGACCTGCGGCACCGAGTTGGCCGGATACAGGCTCTGGTCGGGGTAGGTGTGGCCGGACAGGTTCGCGTCACCGGCGACCTGCCAACCCGACAGGTAGATGGCCTTCAGACCGGCGCGCACCTGCTGCACGGCCATGTTGCCGGTCAGCGCGCCGAGCGCGTTGACGAACTCCATGTCGTGCAACTGTTCCCACAGCACCTCTGCACCGCGGCGGGCCAGCGTGGCCTCCTCGACGACCGAGCCCTGCAGGGCCACCACGTCGGCGGCGGTGTAGCTGCGGGTGATGCCCTTCCACCGCGGATTGGTGTCCCAGTCGTGCTGGATCTGTTCGGGCGACTTCGGCGTGCCAACGGTGGACATTGGTGCTCCTTCTTTTTTAAGTCGCTGGAGGCGTACTTACCTTGTCGGTTGTTAACGCCCCAGCACCTTCACTGATGTGCTAAGTCGAGGATGCACCAACGCATAACCGCAGGTCCACTACTTTCAATTGCCAATTTTCGCCAACGCCGACCGTTAACTTGTTAAGATTGCGAAGGCGGCTACACTGTACCGGTTCAGTAGCTACTCGCCGGTAACGGGATTTTGGCTGGTCAGTACGTCCGTACTGTTAAACGGAATCGACTCAGAGGGCGAAGATCGCTGCGACGGCTTTGGTCTCGTCGCCGACCGCATATGTGAGCGTTCTAACAGTGCGGTCCGCCAGCTCAGCGCCGAATTGCTCGGTCGATCCGGCAGGGTGCACGTGCGAAATGATCTCCAACTTGTCCCGGAGCGCCACCGCAGCGTCGTGCTCGATCGTCACCCGGATCGGCCTGTGCAGAAGTTCGGGATTACTGAACAGGTAATCCTCGATGACACTCCAATACACGGAGTTGTTCATGTGGTCGAAGATGTCGATGTCGCTGACGCGCACCGGGTAATCGCGGATCTGTGCGGCATCCTCGCGGCTGGCCGCCTTCAGATACGGCTTCCACCGCAGCCGATCCACGTCGGTGGTGCGCTGCAGGCCTTCGATGAAGTCATCGGCGATGCGTGCCGGGCCCTGGGTTTCGCGGTTGATGTTGATCCAGAACGCCTCGGACTCCATCAGCCCGCGACCGCGCTTCCCATCTATGCGTACGCGCATCTCGCACCAGCGATTTGACGTGCCCGAACACCAGCGACGCAGCCGAAGCATGTCCTGGAACTCGATCGGCTTGACCAGGTCGATCATCGTGCGCCGGACGATCCACAGCGGATGGGTTTCCTCGAAGCCGAGCTCCCGGAGATGGTCGGTGCCTATGTCCTGGATGTGGCGGGTGGCCGCATCGAAGCGAAGCCGGCCCTCGCGGTCGATGTCGGCGACCCGCAACGGCCACTGCACGTCGAAGACATCGGGGTGCGGGTCGGGCACAGGCATCATCACCTTCGCCAAACCGGTGCTACCTGCGATTCCCGCCATTTTGGTTCTCCCTGTTACTCCAACCGGCCCGATCCTGCCACAACCGCCGATCTGCCAACAATGCGAAGCCAGCCTTCGCACCGTTGTTATGCTGTCTGACGTGGCGAAAACGTTCGTCGGCTCGCGGGTGCGACAACTGCGCAGCGAACGCGGCTTCAGCCAGGCCGCCCTCGCGCAGAAGCTGGACATCTCGCCGAGCTACCTCAATCAGATCGAGCATGACGTCCGCCCGCTGACCGTGGCCGTGCTGCTCCGCATCACCGAGGTCTTCGGTGTCGACGCGACGTTCTTCGCATCCGAGGACGACACCCGCCTGGTCGCCGAACTGCGCGAGGTCACCATGGACCGCGATGTGGCCATCGACGTCGATCTCGCCGAAGTCGCCGACATGGTCGGCTCGCATCCGGCGCTTGCCCGGGCGATGGTCAATCTGCACCGGCGCTACCGGTTGACCACGACGCAGTTGGCGGCCGCCACCGAGGACCGCTTCTCTGACGGCAGCGGCAGCGGCTCGATCACCATGCCGCACGAGGAAGTCCGAGACTACTTCTATGAGCGGCAGAACTATCTGCACGAGCTCGACACAGCCGCAGAGGATCTGACGATTCGAATGCGGATGCACCGCGCCGAGTTGGCCCGCGAGCTGTCCGACCGGCTGACCATGGTGCACGGAGTGCACATCATTCGCCGCATCGATCTCGGCGACACGGTGCTGCACCGCTTCGATCCGGCGACGAAAACGATGGAGATCAGCGGCCACCTCTCCTCAGGGCAGACGGTGTTCAAGATGGCAGCCGAGCTGGCCTACCTCGAGTTCGGCGGCCTGATCGACAAGCTGGTGGACGAGGGCAAGTTCACAAGTGAGGAGTCGACGACTCTGGCCCGCCTCGGGCTGGCCAACTACTTCGCGGCCGCAACGGTGTTGCCCTACGGGCAGTTCCACGATGTTGCGGAGAACTTCCGATACGACGTCGAGCGGCTTTCGGCGTTCTACTCGGTCTCCTACGAGACGATTGCCCACCGACTGTCCACGCTGCAACGGCCGTCGATGCGTGGTGTGCCGTTCTCGTTCGTCCGCGTCGACCGCGCGGGCAACATGTCGAAGCGGCAGTCCGCCACTGGTTTTCACTTCTCGTCGTCGGGCGGCACCTGCCCGCTGTGGAACGTCTACGAGACGTTCGCCAACCCCGGCAAGATCCTGGTTCAGATCGCGCAGATGCCCGACGGACGCAACTACATGTGGGTGGCGCGCACGGTGGAGCGCCGCGCATCGCGCTATGGTCAGCCGGGTAAGACGTTCGCGATCGGCCTGGGCTGCGAACTCCGGCATGCACACCGGCTGGTCTATTCGGAGGGACTGGACTTGTCGGGTGACAACGCGACGCCGATCGGCGCCGGTTGCCGGGTCTGCGAGCGCGACAACTGCCCGCAGCGGGCGTTCCCCGCACTCGGCCGGGCATTGGATATCGACGAGCACCGCAGCACGGTGTCTCCCTATCTGGTGAGGCGGTCGTGAGCTGCAGCGATGAGCGCTCGAGCGAAGAGCCGACCACGCCGGCCCGAATCCCGCCGGGTGGCTTCCGGGAGCTCGGGCCGATCAACTGGGCGATCGCCAAGCTCGGCGCTCGCCGCATCCGGGCCCCGAAGTTCCACCTGTTCAACGTGCTCGGGCAGCACAAGTTGCTGTTTCTGGCGATGCTGCCGTTCTGGGGTTATCTGCTGTACGCAGGCAAGCTCTCCCGCAAGGACGCCGAGCTTGTGATCCTGCGGGTGGGGTACCTGCGCGACTGTGAGTACGAGCTGCAGCAGCATCGGCGGCTGGCCAAGAGCCGCGGGGTCGATGCCGAGCTTCAGTCCAGGATTTTCGAGGGGCCCGACGCCGAAGGGCTCACCGAACGGCAGCGGGTGCTGATCACCGCGACCGACGAGTTCGTCATCACCCGCTCGATGTCACCGGAAACCTGGTCGGCACTGTCAGGCATCTTGAGCCGCGCGCAGCTCATCGAGTTCTGCACTCTCGCAGGGCAATATGATGCGCTGGCGGCCACCATGGCGACCCTGAGAATTCCCCTGGATTTCCCGGACTGAACGATCCGGGGTCGCAAGGTTTGACTTCGGTCATCTCCGGGAACAATGCGCTTCCTGACGGCGTTTGCCAATTCGCCAATCTTTACAGGAAGGGCATCACGCATGGCCAATGACTACGACGCTCCCCGCGTCACCGACTCCGATGCCGACGAGTCGCTGGAGGAGCTGACCAGCCGCCGCAGCAACGACGCGGCGACCGCGGTTCTCGACGTCGACGATGGCGACACAGTCGATTCGTTCGACCTGCCCGACGCCGACATCATCGGTGAGGAACTCACTGTCCGCATAGTTCCCAAGCAGGCCGACGAATTTGTCTGCTCCAGCTGCTTTCTGGTGCACCACCACACTCGGCTGGCCCTGCGCAAGGACGGTCAGCAACTCTGCACAGACTGCGTCTGAGGTCGACCTTGCCGCAACGAGCGCACGGTCACTTCCGCGCACACACCGTCCACAGCTCATAAGCGGCTGAAAGCTGGCGTGCCGCCTCGTCGGAGTGAGCCGCGAAGAAGCCACCCTGCAGCCGGTCGCCCACCGCAGGATCCTTCAGCCAGTCGAGCACCGTTGTCTTAGAGGCGGATTCGAACGGCTCCCTCACGGTGAAGACGGCGTCGACGACATCGGCGAGGTGCCTCGCGGGGGGCAGCGCATCAGCGGTCCGCGGCGAGTCCAGGTACGTAACCAGCGGTAGACCGCACCAGGCCAGAAGATCGAGTACCGGCGGGCAGTCGGAGAAATAGCCCAGTGCGGGCGGATAACCAACCAGAAGTTCGGACCACACGGCGTCGGCGAGCTCGCGGACGGCCGCGGATTCGTCGGACTGCCATCCAGCCCACCGGTCCTTCAGGTCCGCCAGCCGAAAGTCTCGGCGTTTGCAGCATCAACTCCATCAACCGCGGAAAGAAATGCCGCAGCGCGTCGTCGTCGAAGCGACATGACGTGAACGGCGACGAGCTGCGGCAAGGACAATGACCGCAACGGTGTTGCGCGGATGTCCGCGGCCGTAGGCGAGCAATTCAAAGACGACCTGCACACCGCCGACCACGACGAGGAAGACACCGTTGGCGAAGAAGTGTCGCCGTCGTGGTGCCGTCATCGTCTGACTACAGGTACGTCACCCCCAGCACAGTCAGCGACAGCAACACCGGGGAGATCGGCAGCGCCCACAAGAACGCCGACCAAATCTCGGACTTGTGCCGGTACGAGCGCCAGCCGAAATAGGCCGCGACGGCACCGGCGACAAACGACAGCGCGGCGACCACGAGCACCCAGCTGCTGAC
>Ga0207706_10004946_pt1 | contig 12450 bp, 16 predicted proteins | sample KBSC53metaG_FD_184318 | JGI IMG/M metagenome (GOLD analysis project Ga0207706, IMG submission 184318) | Corn rhizosphere microbial communities from Kellogg Biological Station, Michigan, USA - KBS C5-3 metaG (SPAdes) (version 2) | ecosystem: Host-associated > Plants > Roots > Rhizosphere > Soil ... | reverse complement strand
ACGGGCTATGTCGCGGCACCGGCCGACGTTAACTGGCGCATCGGCATCGAGGGGCGCGCGACCAAGCTGTGGCTTGATGATAAGCTTGTCGCTGACGATAGCGATCCGCAGCAGCGCGGTGCCAAGTTGGTCGAGCTTTCATTCCGCAAGGGCGAGCGCCACGCCGTACGGATCGAACAGGGGCCCAGCCGCTTCCCGCCCCGCTTTGTGTGGAGCGAGGTGCGCACCGACGCGCTCGCCCGTGCGGTCGCAGCAGCGCGTGGAGCCGATGTCGTGATCGCTGTCGCCGGCATCAGCTCCGCGCTCGAAGGCGAGGAAATGCAGGTCAATATTCCCGGCTTCAAAGGTGGTGACCGCACCAGCCTGGACATGCCGGACGATGAGCAAAAGGTGCTGGAGGCCGTCAAGGCCACTGGCAAACCGCTGATACTCGTCTTGATGAACGGGTCGGCCCTGGCGGTGAATTGGGCGGCCACCAATGCCAACGCGATCCTGGAGGCCTGGTATCCGGGCCAGGAAGGCGGCGCGGCCATCGCCCAAACCCTGTCCGGCGCGAACAATCCGTCCGGCCGTCTGCCGGTTACCTTCTACACCGGGGTCGATCAGCTCCCGCCGTTCGGCGACTACGCGATGGCGAACCGCACCTATCGCTATTTCCGCGGCAAGCCGCTTTATCCGTTCGGACATGGCCTCAGCTATACCCGGTTCAGCTATGGCAAGGTCGCGTTGTCGCGCACCAGCCTGAAGGCGGGCGAGCCGCTGCGGGTGGAGGTCACCGTGCACAATGATGGCCAGGTCACCGGCGACGAGATCGCGCAACTCTATCTGAGTTTCCCCGAAGCACCCGGCATGCCGGTCAGGGCGCTGCGCGGTTTCAGCCGGGTCCATCTTGCCCCGGGCGAGAGCAAACGCATCGCATTCAATCTTGATGCGCGCGATCAGTCCAGCGTGGATTCGGAGGGCCGGCGCAAGGTGATTCCGGGCGTCTACCGGCTCAGCGTCGGCGGCGGGCAGCCGGGCACGGGCGCCCCCGTCTCGGCCGCTTCCTTGACCGTATCCGGCGAATATGCACTGCCGCTTTAAGCGAAACAGCCGCAACGGACGCGGCCTATCGCCAGATCACTGAACAAGGCGCGAGCACGGTATCCGCATGATCGGTGCGGCGCTCACCCCAATATGGGCGCGACCTATGCCTCGCCGGCGGGCGAGGCGGTGCGGCAATCGGTCAAGGATTGGATCAGGACGTCGGGCGCTTTCGACGGGGGTGATCGATTTCACACCCGCCGTCGCCGACAACGCCGATCCGCTAAGCTTCGATCCGCGCTTCAATGACAGCGATAAGCTTCGCCCAAATGACGCACGCTAACGAGCGATGGCGGATGCGATCGACCGGAAGCTGATCATAGGCGCTGATCTTCTCCGCGCGGGGCCGATCCTCAGCTGTGGAAGAGACGCGATGGTGCACGCTGCACCGGCCCGGTGATGATCTTGCCCTTGTAGAGCCGGCCGATAGCCGCCGCATCGTCGGCACTCTGCAGTACAACGCGCGTACCGCCGGAGGCGAGGACTTCGATCTGGGTGATGGGCGCATTCTTGCGCGCGCAGGTGGCGAGCACGTCCTCTTGCGAGGCATCGAGATTCAGCGCGCGTGACATTGATGTTCTCCTGCACGGTCCTGCCCGCGCCAGCCGGAATAGGCTCACCCATTTGTAGCATGGCACCTATGCCCCTGTCGCGTGCCGCGCGACCGACGGAGCGGAGCCGGCGGCCGATTCGCTCCTGCCTGCCTGTTCTTTTCGCGCCTAAGCGCCTATGTAGGCGGCGCTACCAGTCGCAAATCGATGGTTTTTGGCGCTTTGCGGCCCTTCTTCCTTCTTTTCGCCCCTTGGCACGCGCGAGGCCGCCCGGCGTTCGGGCCGCCGCATCCGAAGGAAGATGAAATGCCCGTCGGCACCGTGAAATTTTTCAACAATGACAAGGGCTACGGCTTTATCGCGCCCGATGATGGCGGCAATGACGCCTTCGTCCATATCAGTGCTGTACAGGGCGCCGGCTTGGTCTCGCTCGACCAGAATCAGCGCCTGAGCTACGAGCTCGAGACCGGCCGCAACGGCCGCATCAGTGCGGTGAACCTGCAGCCGCAGGATTGATCCTTCCAGGGCGACCGTGCGTCGCCCGGATCCTTCCAGCCCCCGTTGGCGAGATCGTCAACAAGGAGAGCGAATGAGCGAGGCCCATCTTTACCGCGCCCGCGCCGAAGAGTGCCGGGCGCAGGCGGAGGCGACGACGCTACAGAATGTGCGTGAGCGCTGTCTGCGGGCGGCCGCGGCCTGGGTCGCGATGGCCGAGCGCGGCGAGCGCGCCGACGCGCTGCGCGCCAACCAGGAAAAGGCGAAAGCCAACGGTGGCTGAGCACCGCGCATGCTTCTGACCCGGATTCTCGGGCTTGCAATTCTGCTTCTGGGGCTGTTCCTGGTGGGCATCAGCGGCGACAATCATCGGGTTCCGAACGGTCGCGCCATCGCGCTTGGCGCCTCGCTGATGGCCGCGGGCGCAGTGGTCGCGATCTTCGCCGCAGACCTTGAGCTGCTGATCGGATGGTTTCCCTCTTAGGGCTCCTGCAGGCCGAGTGACAGAAACACCGTGTCAGGCGGCGTCGGCGCATAATAAGGCGCGATCGGCCTGAAGCCGAGCTGTGCGTACAACTTCCGCGCCTCCGCCATGCTCCCGAGCGTGTCGAGCCGGAGTTCGTCGTAGCCGATCCGCCGCGCCGCCCCAATCACGGCCTCGGCCAATGCCCGTCCTAATCCGCGCCTGCGTGCCGCGGGACACAGATAGAGTCGCTTCATCTCGCAACATCCCGCGTCGGCAAGCGGGCGAAGCGCGACGCAGCCAAGCGGCGTCCCATTCTCGTCACGCGCCAGTAACAAGGCACCGCATGGCGGGGCGTATTTGCCCGGCAGACCCGCTAATTCGTCCGCGAAAGCTTGATAGCCAAGATCGATCGGGAGCGACGCGGCATAGGCTTCAAACAGCATGCGCACGGCGCTGATATCCGCGACGTTCACGGCTTCGCAGATATGGAAGTTCTCGCCCATGCGCAGCCTTCGCGCAGCCTAGCCGCGCCACCGCATCGCCACGTCGCACCGCTCGTAGCGCGCGCCATAGCGGGACATGGTTTCCGCATCGTGGACGAAGCCCAGCTTCTCGTAGAGGTGAATGGCGGGCGCGCACTTCGAATTGGTCAGCAGGTAAAGATTATCGATTCCCATCGCCTGCGCGCGCTCGATCGCGGCAGCGAGCAGGAATTCGCCCGCCTTCAATCCGCGCGCACGGCCGAGCACCCCCATCTTGGTCAGCTCCGCGCTGCCCGCATCGGTGCGTCGCAATGCGCAGGTACCGACGATACCCAGGCCCGGCGCCTCCACGAACAGGATCGCGCCGCCCGGATCGATGATGTGCCGACGCGGATCTTCCAGCACCTCGCGGTCGGCCGGCTCAAGGCGGAACATGGCCTCGATCCACTCGGCGTTGATGGTGTGGAATAGCGGCGCGAGCTCGTCGCGATAGTCGTGGATGCGGAGGCCCGGCGAGGGGATCGCCGCGGCCCGCGCGTCGAGCGGCTTTTCGGTCAGCGCCGCCTCTATGCCCGCAATCTGATCGAGGAAGGAGCCAGACAGCCCCTCGCATATCTCTTTCACCGCTTCGCCCAGGCGCGGCCATATCGTCAGCTTGATACGCGCCATGGCGGCTTCGCCTTCGGATGTGAGGCGCAAGGCGCGCTGCCTTTGATCGGTCCCGCGTGCCGATTCGACCAGACCCATCTCGACCAGCTGGCCGATGCCGCGCGTCACGCCCGGCTGGCTTGCGCCGACCGCCTCGACCAATTGTCCCACCGTCATCGGCGCACGATCGAGCGCGGCGAGCAGCCCCATATGTGTGGGCTGCACTTGCAGGCCGGCTTGCTGCACGACGCGCGCCGCGCCTGCCTGCAGCCGTTCGGCCAAACGCTTAAGCCGGCTGCCGAGAAAGGTTTCGCCCAATTCCGCGACAATATCCGCACTCACCAGTCGACTCCATAACAGGTTATATAACGTGTTATTCTGTCCTTTCACACGGGTCAAGGCACCTGCCCGGAAGCGCGTCCGGGTGACGGCGAGCGTCGAGGCGCCTAGGCAGGATTCATGACACAGCTCCTCACGCGCTGCGCCTGGGCCGAGGGCGATCCGCTCATGCAGGTCTATCACGACACCGAATGGGGCGTGCCCGTGCATGACTCCCGCTTGCTATGGGAGATGCTGGTGCTGGAGGGCTTTCAGGCCGGCCTTTCCTGGCGGACGATCCTGCACCGGCGCGAAGGTTTCCGCGCCGCGTTTGACGGCTTCGATCCCGAAAAGATCGCCCATTATGGCCCACCCAAGATCGAGGCCCTGATGGCCGATCCGGGCATCATCCGTGCCCGCGCAAAGATCGAAGCGACCGTCAGCAATGCGCGCGCTTATCTCGCCTTCCAGAACCAAAGCGAGGATTTCGCTCATTGGGCGTGGGCGCTGGCGGGAGGTTCGCCCCGCAAGAACGACGGCATCAACGTCCCCGCGAGCACAGCCGAATCGCACGCCATGTCGAAAGCGCTCAAGGCCCGGGGCTTCAAGTTCGTCGGAGCGACAATCGCTTATGCCTGGATGCAGGCGGTCGGCATGGTCAACGATCACGCGCGCCACTGTTTTCGCCGCGATCAGGTCTAACGCGCGGCCTGTGCAAGCCGGCTTGTCGAAAGGCGTCAGGTGCGCGTCGTTGGCGCGCTGGGCCGGGCGGCGACGCAGCATCCACAACTCGCCGCAAGGGGCTGAATTTTTCATCCAGCGTTCAGCCGGGCGGAAGAAAATTCGCGCCCGGTTCCATCTATGAAGGAGGAGTCGATGCGAACTGCTACCAAGCTTCTTCTCGCCGGAGCAGGTATAGTAGCTGCGGCGGGTGCTGCGGTCGCCGCTTCCGATCGCGGGCATGTCCTAAATGTGGCGCTGCCTGACGGCAGCATTGCGCGTATCCATTATGTCGGCGACGTCGCGCCGCAGGTGGTGATGGCCCCATCGGCGGATCCGATGCCGGTTGCATTCGTCGCGGCAGATCCATTCGCGATGTTCGACCAGATTTCCTACGCCATGGATCGCCAGATGGATGCGATGCTGCGCCAGGCGTCCGCTTTGTCCGCGATTGCGCCGGGCCCTGACGGCAAGCTGAGCCAGGCCGCGCTGCAGAGCTTGCCCGCAGGTACGGTCAGCTACAGCTACACATCATTCAGCAGCGGCAATGGCGGCAGCTGCAGCCAGAGCGTGCAGGTGACGTCGCTCGGGACCAACCAGGCACCCAAGGTGGTCAAGCAAAGCTCGGGCGATTGCAGCGCGATGAACACGCGGCAGGCAACGCCCGCGGTGCAGCAGGCCAAGCCCGCCGCCCCAGCGCTAACGCCGGCCTCGCTCCAAAAGCCGAACGAACCGGCGCCCAAAGGTCCGATCATCTGATCGAATCATCCCGGCGCTGTGTTCGGGCCTGCCGGGCCGCACCGCCGGGATCAGAGGGCAGAGGTCATAGGGCGCCCATGGCAGCGCCGGGAATAGCCGCATAATTGTCGAGGTCCCGCGGCCTTGCCGGCGCCGCCGAATAAGAGCCCACTTGCGCTTTGCCTTCTACGGGAACGGGCGGTCCGGGTCGGACCGCCCGTTTTATTGCCCGCGTGCCATTCCCAGGCGGAATTATCCGACGCTGAGGACCTCGATCGCCTCCGCCTTGCCGCCAAAGGGCACGAGATCGCCCTCGCCCGCCCCGATCAGCGCCTGTGCCAGCGGCGCCTGCAGGCCGAGCAGACCCGCAACCGGGTCGGCCTCATCCTCGCCGACAATCCGCACCTCGCGCGTCTGCCCGTTCAGCCGAAACGTCACGCGGCTTCCGAAGCCGATCTCGCCGATGTCGGGCACGGGGCCGATCTGCGCAGTTGCAAGGCGCTGTCGCCAGTAACGCAACTCACGCTGCTGCTCCTCGTCGGGCGCCTCGATAGCCTCGAGCTCAGCCACCTTGTCCTCGATCATCTTGAGCCCGCGTTCGGTCACCAGATTGGGGCCGGGCGGGATCGGAATGTCGAATTTGGGTTCCTTATGTTCATCGTCGCTTTCGCGGCGGAAGGCCACGCTCACGTTATCTTGCTCCTTTGCCGGCTCAACGTCTCGGCGACGCAACGGTTCGATCGGGGCCCGATTATTAGGGCGTCTGCTCCGTTGCGCATATGCCCCCTACATGCCAAAGGCGCCGCGTTCCCCAGGGAGTATGAAGATGAGCGACGTCAAGCGCGTGGTGCTGGCCTATTCGGGCGGGCTCGACACGAGCGTGATCCTGAAATGGCTGAAGGAGACCTACAATTGCGAGGTCGTGACCTTCACCGCGGACCTTGGCCAGGGTGAGGAATTGGAACCCGCGCGCGCCAAGGCCAAGCTGATGGGCGTCAAGGACGAGCATATCTTCATCGACGACCTGCGCGATGAATTCGTGCGCGATTACGTGATGCCGATGATGCGCGCCAATGCGCTCTATGAGGGGCTGTATCTGCTCGGTACCTCGATCGCGCGTCCGCTAATCGCCAAGCGCCAGATCGAGATTGCGCGGTCGGTCGGGGCCGATGCGGTCGCGCACGGCGCGACGGGCAAGGGCAACGATCAGGTCCGCTTCGAGCTCGGTTATTATGCGCTGGCGCCCGACATCCGTGTGATCGCGCCGTGGCGCGAATGGGATCTGACCAGCCGCACGCGCCTGATCGAATATGCGGAAGCGCACCAGATTCCGGTGCCCAAGGACAAGCGCGGCGAATCGCCCTTCTCGACCGACGCCAACCTTCTCCACACCTCGTCCGAGGGCAAGGTGCTCGAGGATCCGTGGGAAGAGGTGCCGGACTATGTCTATTCGCGCACCGATAATCCCGAGGATGCGCCCGACCAGCCGGAGATCATCACGGTGGATTTCGAGCGCGGCGACGCGGTCGCGATCAATGGCGAAGGCTATGGGCCCGCCGCCTTGCTCGCTAAGCTCAACGATCTCGGCAAGACGCATGGCATCGGCCGGCTCGATCTGGTCGAGAACCGCTTTGTCGGGATGAAGAGCCGCGGCATGTATGAGACGCCGGGCGGCACCATCTACCATCTCGCGCATCGCGGCATCGAGCAGATCACGCTCGACCGCGGCGCCGCGCATCTCAAGGACGAGCTCGCGCCGCGTTACGCCGAACTCATCTATAACGGCTTCTGGTTCTCGCCCGAGCGCGAGATGCTGCAGGCGGCGATCGACCATAGCCAGGAAAAAGTGACCGGCACGGTGCGGCTCAAGCTGTACAAGGGCGGGGTCCATGTGATCGGCCGCAAGTCACCCAACACGCTCTATTCGGAGAAGGTCGTGACCTTCGAGGACGATCAGGGCGCCTATGATCAGCGCGACGCCGCCGGCTTCATCAAGCTCAATGCGCTCCGTCTGCGCCTGTTGGGACGCCGCGACGGGCGCTGATACGCCCTGGACGGCCGATGCCGACGGCGTGACTCTGGCCATCAGGGTTACCCCGCGCGCGTCGCGAACCGAGATCGTCGGAATTCAACCGCAAGCGGACGGACGTTTGGCGCTGAATGTGCGCGTCGCCTCGCCACCGGTCGATGGCGCCGCCAACGAGGTGCTGGTGGCCTTCCTGGCGAAGCAATTGGGCGTAGCCAAATCGGCGATCACGCTCCGCTCCGGCGCCACGGGGCGGGTGAAGGTCTTTCGCATCGAAGGCGATGGCGCAACGGTCAGCGCACGCCTTAGCCGTCTTTGACGACGTCGCCCCAGCGAAGGCTGGGGCCCATGTCTGGCGCGTCAGGCGTGGAGCGTGGAATAACCATCATCCCAGTTGGGGTTGTGCCGCTTGGCACATCGGTCATGATGCAGGGCGTAGCTGCCCTTCATGACCGGCATCGTGTGACGAAGGAGATATTGATGCCAGCCTTCGCTGGCATGACGAACCGGGGATTCTAAAAACCCCAATCGACGATTTCCCAGCCGCGCTGCGCCGCCATCTTCCGCAGGCCGCTGCTCGGGTTCACCGCAATGGCCGTGTCCGCCCATTCCAACGCCGGCCAGTCAGACACATGATCCGAATAGAAGCGGATGCGCACGCTTTCCCGCGGGATTCCCTGACCCTCCATCCACGCCTGGATCAGCCGCAATTTGGCCGGGCCATAATTATTCTCGCCATCGATCCTGGCATGGATGATGTCGTCCAAACCGGTGATACTGCCGGTCGCGATTACATCGTCGAAACCCAGCCGCTCCGCGATCGCCTCGACGTAGAAGCGATAGGAGGCGGTGGCCAGCACCAGCCGGCGCCCGGCCGCCTTGTCTTTGGCGATCTGCCGCAGGGCACCGGGATGAATGTCGGTCTTGCAGATGAAGTCGGCAAAGCTTTGCACGGCAGGCCGGAGTTTTGCGCGCGGCACCGCTCCGCCGAGCAGCAAGCGCTGGTTCAGCTCCTTGAGCCGGCGCCGATCGATCAGTTTGAGGCCATAGGCCGCCATGGTGAAGGGTACGGCCGCCGCCAGCACCAGCCGCCACGGCGCCAGCGTTTTCGCCGCATGAATCAGGAAGGGAGTGTAGGTACCCGTCCGCGTCACGGTGCGGTCCATGTCGTAGATGGCAAGCTCGTTCATCGCCTGCCGCCACAGCCGATTCGTGGGTTCGCCACAAGCGGAAAGGGAACATTACGCATGCGTAAGCGTCTCAACGCCGCGATGCCGCCGCCCAGCCAGTTGCGCTTTCTTGCATCTCCAATAGTGTCGCGCGCATGAGCGCACCGGCCGACTTCGAACTGGCGGACAATGCCAAGACGCTGCGCTTCTCGGGTTCGCTCACCCTCGCCCAGCTCGGCCAATTGCCCCAACAGCTCGACGAGCTCGAAGCCTCGCCCGACCGAATCGATCTCGCGTCGGTGGAGCGGATGGACACGGTTGGCGCCTGGCTGATCCATCGCATCGCGCGCGATCATGACATTCCGGTCGATGGCGCGGACGAGGATCAGGCCCACCTGCTCGAACAGATCGCCGCTGCCGATCAGCCACTGCGCGATATGCCGCCGCCGGTGCCATCGTTCCAACGCGTGCTCGCGCGCATGGGCGAAGCGACGATCCGCGCCGCGGTCACACTGGTGGGTCTGGTCGGCTTTTTCGGCGCGGTGTTGGTCGATCTGTTCGCGTTGATGCGGCATCCGGGGCGGATTCGCTGGCACGCAGTGGTGCGCCAGTTCGAAGTCGTCGGCGTCGACGCGCTGGGCATTATCGGGCTGATGAGCTTCCTGATCGGCATCGTGATTGCGCAGCAGGGCGCAATCCAGCTCCGGCAGTTCGGGGCGGAGGTCTTCACGATCAACCTGGTCGGCCGCCTGACGTTGCGCGAGCTGGGTGTGTTGATGACGGCAATCATGGTCGCGGGCCGCTCGGGCTCCGCCTTTGCGGCGCAGATCGGTTCGATGAAGCTCGCCGAGGAAGTGGATGCCATGCGCACGATCGGCGTGGCGCCGATGGAGGCGCTGGTCATTCCGCGCATCGTCGCCGCTTTCTGCATGATGCCGATGCTCGCATTCTATTCGGCGATGGTCGCCTTGTTCGGCGGCGGTCTGTTCTGCTGGTTCGCGCTCGACATACCGCCCATCACCTTCGTCAGCCGCGTCCGTGAGGTCGTGCCGATCACCGACCTGTGGCAAGGGCTGCTCAAGGCGCCGGTATTCGGCATGATCATCGCCATCGCCGGCTGCTTCCAGGGCATGCAGGTAGAGGGCAATGCCGAGGCCGTGGGCCTGCGCACCACCGCCGCGGTGGTGCAGTCGATCTTCCTCGTGATCGTGCTCGATGCTTTCTTCGCCGTCTTCTTCGCGTCGATAGGGTGGATATGAAGCCGTCGCGCACCCGCCCCGGCGACGGAGAAGTCGTGATCTGCGTGCGCGGTCTCACCAATCGCTTCGGCGAGCAGCTGGTGCATGAGAATCTCGATCTCGATGTGCGGCGCGGCGAAATTCTGGGCGTGGTCGGCGGATCGGGCACCGGCAAGTCGGTGCTGATGCGCTCGATCATCGGGCTGCAATATCCCGACGCGGGCGAGGTCAAGGTGTTCGGCGAGTCGATGATCGGCCGTGAGGACACTGAGGCGCGCAACATCCGTCGGCGCTGGGGTGTGCTGTTTCAGGGCGGCGCGCTTTTTACGACGCTGAGCGTGGCCGAAAATGTGCAGGTGCCGATCCGCGAATATTTCCCGCGAATCGAACCCGAGCTGCTCGACGAGATCGCGGCCTACAAGGTTGCGATGACCGGCCTGCCGCCCGATGCCGGCCCGAAATTCCCATCCGAACTTTCGGGCGGCATGCGCAAACGCGCGGGCCTTGCGCGCAGCCTGGCGCTCGATCCGGAGCTACTGTTCCTCGATGAGCCGACCGCGGGTCTCGACCCGATCGGTGCCGCCGCCTTCGACGATCTGATCAAGAGCTTGAAGGAAACGCTGGGGCTGACCGTCTTCCTGATTACGCACGATCTCGATACACTCCACGCCATCTGCGACCGCGTCGCCGTGCTGGCCGATCGGCAGGTGGTTGCGGTCGGAACGATCCCGGAATTATTGGCGTTGGACCATCCGTGGATTCAGGAATATTTCAACGGCCCGCGCGGTCGCGCCGCACAGGACGCGGCCGAGCGGGAGGCCGGATCGGATCCGGTCGAGAATATGAAGCGGCGTCAGGCCGCGATGGAATCCGCAGGTGGCGATTCCGCGGTGAAAGGCACGGGGGCGTGACGCGCTGATGGAAACGCGATCGAACAACGTGCTGGTCGGCGGCATCGTGCTGGTCCTGCTGGGGATCATCGTCGCCTTTGCCATCTGGATGGCAGGCAGCAACGGCGCCGACGAGAAGAAATATGACATCCTGTTCAAGACCTCGGTCGACGGACTCGCCAAGGGTTCGCAGGTAACCTTCTCCGGCGTTCCGGTCGGCAAGGTCGACGACATCGTCGTCATGCCCGACCAGCCCGAGCTGATCCGCGTGCGGATCGCCGTCAAGAAGGACACGCCCGTGTTGCAGGGCACGACCGCCACCATCGCGGGTGTCGGCTTTACCGGTGTCAGCCAGATCAACCTGGACGGCGCCGTCACAGGCGCGCCGCCCATCGATCAGCCGGGCCCATTCGGCCTGCCGCTGATCCCGCCAAAGACCAGCGGCCTGGGTGCGCTCCTTAATAACGCTCCCGCCCTGCTCGAACGTCTGACCACCCTGACCGAGCGGCTGACCGACTTGCTCAATCCGCAAAATCAGCGGTCTATCAGCAACATCCTGTCGCATCTGGACACGATCAGCGGCGCACTCGCCAACCGCAGCAACGACATCGCGGCAACGCTTGCCGACGCGCATGTTGCCATCCGGCAGGCGGGGGAGGCAGCCGAGAAGTTTGGTCAGCTGGCGGATACGACGAATCAGAATGTCCAGCCGCTGCTGACCAACCTCAACGATGCGGTCTCGTCGGCCAAGCACAGCATGGCCAATCTCGACGAGGCGATCAACGAAGCCAAGCCGGGTCTGAAAGCGGTTTCGACCCAGACGGTCCCCGCGATCAACCAGCTCGTGCGCGATCTGGGAGAGACCGCCAGCTCGCTGCGTGCGCTTTCGGGGCGACTCGACAATGGTGGTGCCGGCGGATTGATCGGTGGCCCCAAGCTGCCTGACTACAAGCCGAGGAAGTGATGAACAGAAATGCCTTCGCCTTTCTCGGTCTGTTGGCCGCCCTGCCCCTCACGGGCTGCATCAGCCTCGCGCCCAAGCCACCGGCCAGGCTGATGACGTTGACCGCCGCGAGCCCGCTCGCGCCGGGAACGGCGATCACCACCGGAGACGATAAGGCCGTCCAGATCGCCCGCCTCGGCGCGATTCCCGCGCTTTCCACGCAGCGCGTGCTCGTGACGGACGGTCCGACCGGAATCGCCTATCTGAAAGGCGGCTTGTGGGCGGCCCAGCCGACCGACCTGTTCCGCGGGCTCCTCGCGGAAACGATCACCGCCCGGACCGGACGCGTCGTTACCGATCCGCGCCTGCTCCAGATCCAGCCCGATACGCGGCTGGCGGGCCAGCTTTCTGCTTTCGGCCTCGATGCACCCGCCAATGCGGTGATCGTCACGTTCGACGCGACGCTCTCCCGCGAGGGGACCGACCAGATACAGAGCCATCGCTTCTCCGCGCGCGTGCCCACCTCGTCCGAACAGCCCCAAGCCGTCGCCGCCGCGCTTAACCAGGCGGCCAATCAGATTGCGGGCGAGGTTGCGGACTGGATCGGGAAGTAGGGTCCCGGACCAACCCTCGAGGGCCGTTATCGCCCGACGCGAAATGCTAAGGCTCCCGTTGACCAAGCA
>Ga0207706_10004945_pt1 | contig 12450 bp, 17 predicted proteins | sample KBSC53metaG_FD_184318 | JGI IMG/M metagenome (GOLD analysis project Ga0207706, IMG submission 184318) | Corn rhizosphere microbial communities from Kellogg Biological Station, Michigan, USA - KBS C5-3 metaG (SPAdes) (version 2) | ecosystem: Host-associated > Plants > Roots > Rhizosphere > Soil ... | reverse complement strand
TGTTAAGAAACATCTTCTCGTGGTCGCATAGCTCAGATGGTTAGAGCGCGCGCCTCACATGCGCGAGGTCGTAGGTTCGATTCCTACTGCGACCACCACTTTTTTCCCGCAGATTTCGCACTCTTATCAACTTCGCCACCAATTCACTCGTGATGTTATTTTGCGTCTTTTTACGCAGGGAGTTGCCTCCAGATTTGCCTCCAAGACTTGCCTCCAAAGGTTTGCCAAGGTTCTGCACTGCTTCTTTCATGCGCTCGGTTACAGTCCGGGTGTAAAGGGTGGTGGTGTTCAGGCTCGTGTGTCGCATCAGGTTTTTGACGATCGTCGGATCTGAGACTTGCGCCGATACCTGCGTAGCAAAGTAATCCCTAAGCTCTTTGGTTGTGAGTTTAACGCCTCCTGGATAACCCTCGCTCTTTAGCTTTTTCCACGCCTGCATTGTGGTGGCAGTCGGATTTTTTCCCATGTACGCTTTGAACGCTGTAACGCGCCGGATCTTCTCAAACAAGCGGCGACGGCTGTATATTTTCTTGCCTTTGGTTTGAGCCGATCTGCCAGGAAACAGATATTGCGAATCGTCAGTACGGCTTTCGAGATAGCTTTTCAACTCCTTTTGCAGCGCCGGCGACATCGGCATGTAGCATTCACTGCCCTCCGTCTTTGTTCCCGGAACGTGAATCATGCCAGTTTCGAAATCTGGATCGGTCCTTAAGAGCCGGTTTCCTTCGTCCATGCGAAGGCCGAGGCATTCATGCACCATCCACCACGCCCGCTCATATTGATCCAGCACGGAGAATGCGCGCTCGAAGTTCTTTAAGTTAAGTGGCGGCTTGACGGCTTTGCGTCTCTTGATCAAGTCCAGGTCGGCATCGACGACCGGATTGATGCGTACAAACTTATGGTTTTTTTCCATTGCCCAATAAAAAAGCGCTCGAATGTCTTTCACGTAATGCCAGATCGTCATGTTCTTAACTTTCCGCCGCTTCTGGTGCTTGATGAAGTTCTCAATACCAGTTTCGGTGATCGCGCTCATGGGAGTCTCTGGCTTGAAAAATGGCAGTATGAAGGCGTTCAGGTTCAGCCGAAGCGCTTCGATGGCGCCACTTCGAACGGCCCTGCTCTGCCGAGTCGATCAAGTAAAGCGCCGCCACGTTACCCAAAGAGTCAGTCCTGATGGGCGGATTGTTTAGTAGCTCAGTGCGGGCCGCCGCCTCCGCGTTCTTGGCCTCCTCGTGTGTGTCCCACGCGTATCGCTTCCAAGTGCGACCGTGAAGGAAGAACCTATAACCCATTTTTTTCGGTTTTTTCGAAACTCCACTGACATGATTCGCCCCTTTCTGCTCCGGATATTCAGTCCGACTTCTTAGGTAATCCAGCACGTCTTCTTCCTTGAACAGAATTTTCCCGCGTCCGTCGCCTATTCTTATTTTTGGCACCGGCAGCTCGAGAACCTTCCGCCGGCTGAGATGCAGAATATCGGCGACGTGATCCGGGGTGAGTAGGGGCTTCAGCAATTCTGGCCCCCTGCGCAATCAATCGGAGCAGCCGTGCCAGTGATTCCCGAATTCCTAACTCGCCGCGTTCCTGTCGGGCAATGCTGTTTGTCGTCACTCCCACCTTCTCCGCAAGTTGTTCTTGGGTGAGTCGCAATCGTTGACGAATGGCCTTCAGTTCGTGAGCATCCATAGACTATACGTAACGTATGTGAAAACGCAGTGGATGACAAGCCAGAAAATTCAATAAGCGTCGCGCCGAGCGCCTTTCGTACTTTATTTACAGACGAACGATCCGTGAAAGATTCATTGATGGGGGTTTTTTTAATCAAGTTAGTGCTTGCCCACGGCATGAAAAAATTGCCACAATTCTTTTGCATTGAGGCGGAACAAAAGGTGCACGGCCCGGCCAGTACCCAAGCGTCCATCCGGCATCGCGCATCAAGATCGCTCACGGCTTGTCGTTCAGGACGCCGTTTTCTTGGGTTATTTTTTGCTTCTGCCGTGCCGCCATCTGCGCGGCGAGTAAAGTTTCTATCTGGTCGGGCTTCAGAGCTACGATTTTTCCATCGGTTTTCGTGTTCTTGGCGTGTGGGTTTTCCATGTCGATTTATGTCGATAGCGACTTGCCGCAAGTTGGCTCGCTGGTCATATTATATTTATTCAGGAGTCTTCCCAAAGTTCTGGATGAATCGACCCAGCAAACTCTGCTCGCCTGTGCCAGATACGCCCATCCTACTGCCCGTGCCTTCGCCAGCACCGTTAAAGTAATAGCTTCCTTGACGCTGGCGTGCGGCGTTTAACCTCTCTGTCAAATCTTTCATCTTTGTTGCCCCGTCGCTTTCAAAATTGTCCCTTCACCATACGTGCGACCATCGCCATGATGGCGTTGGTCCCATTTCTCACGAAAAAGTCCTGATGATCGAAACAAACGATCGAGTTGCGCTGGATCTGACGTGTAGAAGGCAAGCCCGGTGCAAAGTGCGAGATCGGCTTCAGAGCGCGACGGATAGCTTGAAATCAATCCGTCATAGAGCGCTTTGATCTTAGTGCCGTTCCGTGCGGCGAATGCTTTTTTCAAAAGATCACCGTCGTTCAATTCGAGTCGAACGTTTCTTTCCCCTCGCTCGGGCTTCGGCTGTTCGCTAAACACGCGTTTATGTAAGGCTTCGATTGCTTCTTGGCGCTGTTCGATCGTCCCCGGAGATTTCGGGTAGTGCTGGCCGGCAACTGTGAAATAGCGGCCGCTTTCATACATCTCGACTGAGCCGCGCTTACGTCCACCAGGCGGTAACTTGCCATCGAGAAAAATCCGAACACCAGAGCCGGAGGGTGAGAATTCGCTGTAGCTTTCCAACTCGAAGATAATCTTCAATGCCCATGTCAAAATTTTCGCGTCATTCACGCAGTGATCGAGATCGATGCCAACGAAGCCATCACTGGGGGTGAGGACAAGTCCGATTCCATCGATGCCGCAATCACCGAGAAAATAAGTTCGGAGCACATCGGCAAACTCGCCCCACGTTGCCTGATCGGTAGATGAAGCGGGTCGCTCGCCACGCGGATCATAGGGAACCTTCAAAACGGCACACGGCAGCAGGCAGGCGGAAGGAGCGGTTGAAGAGTGGATGAAATCGATTGAGCAGTTGATTCTGCTGATACGGAGAAGGCGCCAACTTAATATCACCGTATCCGATGCATTGGATGAGATCGGCATGTCCGATACCGCAAAAGTCGAGCTCAAGTCATGCAAATAGGCAAATAGCACCTCTCGGTCAGACACAGCGAGAAACGCGCGGCGCGTGTGCAGTGCGCAAACACCGTCGCCTCACGGCGGGCGCCCCGGCGAGAATGACGAATGGATCAAACCTGCCGAGCGCACCGAACGTATTCGCCTGAACTTTCTCTTGTCCTGAAGTATCGGGCCAGACCTGATAATCCAGCATTTCGACAATCAACTTTTCCACGCATTTGCGGTTCATCCGTAGCTGATCGCGATCGGACTCATCTCGTTCGCGCTGAAATTTCTCATCATTTGCTTCCGCTGCCGGATCGCCGATGATATGGATGTACCCGACAGACCACCGCTTAACGATTCTATTTTGGACCCGTTCATTTGTTGAGTGAACAACCCACCAAAACCTGTTTGAATTTTGTTTTCGTTTAGCGAGGTTTCTGACAAGTTATATTCGTCGTCGACGGATACGTCGATCCTCGCGTGGGATGTTTTTGCAAATGATAATAGGAATTCACTGCCACGAAACTGATTGACAACTCCTTGATCGAAAAGCTAAATTTTGAGTCTCTGTAATTTTGAGACTCTGTAATATTACGGTCAGGGTTATCCAGAAACGCGATGAGTTCCTACGACGTACTTGACCAGATTGGCGATCATCTCCCAATGCCACCTTATGCGGCCACGTCACGCTAGCAGTGAATTTCCCGAAGTATACTTGTGCACGCGCAAAGGAACTTTGATGGTAATCTTCGCGACGGTTACATGACGTTCGGCGCATTTCTGAATTCCCTGAGAAAATATGACTGAGCAAGAAATCGAACAAGAATTGATCGAAAAACTGCGTGACCTCAAATACACTTGCCGCCCCGACATCCGAGACCGTGCCGCCTTTGAGCGCAACTTACGCGAAAAGTTCCAGGCACTTAACCGCGTCGCGCTAACCGAGGGGGAGTTCCAGCGTCTTCTCGACGAGATCATCACCGCCGACGTTTTCACCGCCGCCCGCACGCTCCGCGGCATGAACAGCTTCACCCGTGACGACGGCACCCCGCTCAACTACACACTCGTCAACATCAAGGACTGGTGCAAGAACAGCTTCGAGGTCGTCAGTCAGCTCCGCATCAATACCGACTACAGCCACCACCGCTACGACGTTCTCCTGCTGATCAATGGCGTGCCCGCCGTGCAGATCGAACTCAAGAGCCTCGGCATCAACCCCCGCCGGGCGATGGAACAGATCGTCGAGTACAAGAACGACCCCGGCAACGGCTACACCCGCACGCTGCTGTGCTTCGTCCAGCTGTTCATCGTCAGCAACCGCGACAGCACGTACTACTTCGCCAACAACAACGCCCTCACTTTGCCTTCAACGCCGAAGAGCGATTCCTCCCCATCTACCAGCACGCCGCCGAGGACAATTCCAAGATCACACACCTCAACGACTTCGCCGATAAGTTTCTCGCCAAGTGCACACTCGGGCAGACGATCAGCCGGTACATGGTTCTGGTCGCCAGCGAGCAGAAACTGCTGATGATGCGGCCGTACCAGATCTACGCCGTCAAACACATCGTCGACTGTATCGAAAAGAACAGCGGCAACGGTTACGTCTGGCACACCACCGGCAGCGGCAAGACGCTCACCAGCTTCAAGGCCTCCACGCTCCTGAAGGACAACCCGGACATCGACAAGTGCCTCTTCGTGGTCGACAGAAAGGACCTTGATCGCCAGACTCGCGAGGAGTTCAACCGCTTCCAGGAGGGATGCGTTGAGGAGAACACCAACACGGGGGACGAAATCACGCCGTCAATCGCATGATTGAACGTAACCAGCAGCAATACACGCTCGCTATGATCTCAGCGAGCCCGGTGCTGATCTCTATTGCAGAGCCGGTTTTAACACAGCGTCCAGGCGAAGAGTGTCTCGGCCGATATCAATTAGTTGAAAAATCATTTTAGATAACTCGTATGTCTTCACCTTTTGATTTCTGGAAGAAAATTAACCAAAAGCAAGCTGCACAAAGCCGCCAGTATAAAAACCTGCTGCAATCGTTGCAGGCCATCCATCCCGGTAGTGTCCTGCTCTTAGGCAATCCATCGGACGAACCATGGCTTGGTCAATTGATCAAGCGTGGGCAGCTTTTCTCCAAAAACGGCATTAAAAGTTTCCGAGGTAGTCGCAAAAAATGCCATCAAAATACCAGCTGCATATGGATCATGGAGCAAGGCTTGATAGCAACCGGCTTCGCCTACAATACACCTTCACCGGGGTCCAGCGGTGCTTGGTATCGACATTCATGGGGACTGGATTATTCGGGTGAAAAACCAAATATTATTGAGACGACTTACAAGTTCAAAAACTACTACGGCGTAAGACTCGATAACGAAGAGTGTAAATGCTTTGTTTTGCAGAATGTCCTCCCGATGGTAGAACCGCTCATCGAGAAGATTAATGCGGTCTAAGCTGCCAAAGCACCTCCCGTTGGTCTCAAACCGAAGAAATCGATTCAAAGAACCTGGGCCAATCGAGATCGGGGACACGTTTCGTCTATGCTGGTGGTACTTATTTCGCGCCCTCTCTGTTTAGGTAATCTGCAACCTCGCGTAGCTCGCGAATCGCCTCTTGTTTGTCCTTAGAAGAACGCCAACAAGACGTTCCGCGAGGTGTATCAAAACAATTTCTATATCGCCCTTCTGTTGGATCATATTCGATCCAAAACCCCGGTCGGTTGGATAAAGCTGGTTCGACCGTTCCGACCTCATTAGGCACGGATGACTGCTTCTTTACCGTCCCTCTCATGACAACCAACGTGATGAGGAAGATCAATAAAAACGACAAACCGAAGGCTACGATAGTGCTGCGCCTGGTCATCGCAATAACCCTCGCAACTCATCACGCCGACAGCTGGACAGCCTGAAAGCTTCACCGATTCAACCCTCCTTCTCCGCGTCGGTGCACCGTGACGGCTCTGCACCGCCTGTCTATTCTCCCCAGCGGAGATGTCGAGGAAGCAGCAACTATGCCACGCTGTCCATTTGGCCGCACGGTACTGTCGATCAATTCGGGAGGGTGCTGCGAGATTATTGCTCCAATCAACTCCTTCGACGCTTCATAGATGGCGTCCTCATTGAGCACGGCTTTAATGTCGGTAAAGAATTTCAATCCGACAACCGCCGCGGATTTTTGGTAGCCCGGCTATTGAAAAACGTGCGCTCAAAACTGACGAACGGTTCTTGAACCGATGGACCAAACGGAAGATCATCAGACAAATTGGGCAACGCCATCGATCAGGTGAAACCCTCACTGACGCCCTTATCAAGCGAGAATTTGCTCCGCTTTTCGCGGCCCCTGCAAAGTATTTCGGGAGCTGGGGAAACGCTTTATATACCATCGGTATCAATTCGAACTTGTACTTCGTCCGCAATAAATAGAGCACAATAAGCGCCCGGCCTCCGATCCGGGCTTGAATGTGAGCAATAAATGACCGGAGAACCTAAAGCGCGATAAGCTCACACTGGAACAACTGATGGTGAGCACGCTCCCGATGACGGATGCTACGGTGAAGCTCTTGATCGCGAAGGGCGTGTTTACGGACGACGAATTCAAAGCGCAGCTCAGCAGCGAACGAGAAAATTATCTGGCTGTGCTGAAGCGGTTACAGTAGACCCTCAAAACAACAATCGAAAAAAAAGTTTTAGACTGGCTGATTTACTTTACTTCCATGTGGATTAGATGTTTATAGCGTGAATTGCCATTTGACGTATTGGCGCGCGGCTGAGGTGTCACTCGTTATCCTGAAGTATCCCGCCATATCGCTGTAGCGGGCAATACTGACGGTGGTATGTTTCTACACTTCCTACCCTAGACTCCTCTATCTTCTCCAAAGATCTTCGCGCGTATGGGGCACAATCTCTGCTCAAAAAATATGCGCATGAAGCTCGCGTACAATGGTCATGATATCGAGGCAATTGCTACGAAATTCGAAAACGGCGATTGGCGCGTCCAGGTGACGATTGAATAGATAGAAGACTCACAAGACGTTGTTGAAAAGAACAAGAAATTCAGCCCATACGAAATGTTCCCTTCGGAAAACGATGCTGAGTCATGGGCCTGCTTGCCACCGTTCGTTGGATCGACACCGGTAAGCAAGACACTGAAGCTTTCATGACCGACCACTGAGACTTTGCTCTTCCCCGCCGGCGTCTCTCAAGACTGTCAGGCATTCACCGTCAAGCGCCGTTTGGAATTTCCTGCAAGAAGAAAGCTGCAGGGAACTGCCGATTATAAGTTTTCGGTCGCGTTTTCTCGGACCCTCCAGCAGTATCCCCTAAGTCGCGTTCAGCTAACGGAGGCACGATCTCTGCTCAAGGGATATGCTGCAGCTGGGGGTCGGGAGTTCTGCCCGTTGCGTCCACACACCTCCTTTGAAAAACACCGACTCCCGCTGCATTCTCTTTGTAGAGCGTGTACACGGAGCGTGAATACAAGCAGCCTCGACTGAAATACCCTCATAACTGTGCGGTTCCGATTTATCTTAAGGCAGGGGAGGCCTACCAATGAAGCCGATTGAAGTGCAACACAAGCTGACCTACTGGCAACGGGTATTCCTTCAAAGCAAAGTAAACGGTGCTTCATACGATGGCGAATCGCTACGGGGACAGGTTTGGTGTTGGCCGAAGAACACTTACCTCCAGCGCCGACTCAAAGATCAGCAACAGTTACTCGAGGGCGTTTCGCCTGTCACGCAGAAAGTTTTGATGCAAGCTGGTAAAAATTCACGTCATTAGAGCATTGATGATTCGTTAGCTTGCCAGATCATGTCCCCGCTGCAACGGTTACGTCGTAGACTGCGTGCCGGTGCTTCATAATCTTTATAGAAATTACGACCGCTTGTGGTGTCCGCCAACAGAATTCCAACGCGTGACGCTGTTGGAACGATCTCCTTGACCAGTTCCAGTCATTTTCCGCTTAACTCTCGAGTGAGTCTGGTGACCCGGTGACGTTTCCCCCCGGACGGGCCAGACTCTCCACCATACCAATCGCGACGGGGTCCTGATTTATCACCATTACGATCGGGATGGTCTTGCTGGCCTGCTTCGCTGCGTGAATTCCTGGAAGAGTTGGGGACACAATGACATCAGGCTTGAGCTGGATAAGCTCGACCGCAAGCTTCGCGGCACGGTCCTCATTCACAGCGCCGTAGCGATATTCGATTACGACATTTTCTCCTTCAATATAACCAAGATCTCGCAGTCCTTGTCGAAATGCGTCCCGATTTGTATAGGGAGCCTCTTGCGTCGGTTCACGGGTTCCCGTGAGATATCCAATCCGCGGGATCTTCTTCGGCTGCTGCGCCTCAGCGGAAAAGCAAAGCGCAAAGAGCACCGCGATCAGGATCAGGCCGACTGCTGACCATTGACGACCGACTACTTTCACCGAATCACCTTATCCGCTCTTGCCAGGACGTTTGGCGGAATCGTGAGGCCGATCTGCCTCGCTGTTTTCAGGTTGATGACCAATTCGAACTTCGTCGGTTGCTCGACGGGGAGATCGGCGGGCTTAGCGCCTTTGAGGATTTTATCAACGAAAGTGGGGGCGCGCCGGAACAAGTCGACAGTGTTAACGCCATAGTACATGAGGCCGCCAGCGTTGGCATACTGGCTCTGAGGAAAAATCCCCGGCAGTCGGCTCTTTACCGCGAGGTCTGCAACCTGTGTCCGCTGAGAATTGATGACGGGGCTCTGCAGCACCAGGACTCCGTCAGCATGTCCCTTGCCTGCGGCTCGGAATGCAGTCTCAATATCCTTGGGAGCGAGTATGTCTAAAAATTGCACCTTCACCCCGAACGCCGGTGCGGCGACTTCCGTCTCTCTTAGAGATTGTGCGTTGCCCGGTTGGGTCGAAGTCCCGAGCACGGCCACCCGGAAGAGCCTGGGAACCACCTCCTTCAGCAACTCTAGCAGCTTTCCGCTTATCTCCGGGGCAAGGGTTGCTAGTCCAGTAATGTTACCGCCAGGCCGCGCCAGGCTCGCAACAAACCCATCGGCAACAGGGTCGTTATCAAACCCCATGACGATGGGGATCGTAATAGTTGCTTCCTTAGCAGCACGGGTCGATGGCGGACCACCTGCGATAATGATGTCTACCTTGAGACGGACTAGTTCGGCTGCGAGTGCGGGGAGGCGATCTTGTTTTCCCTCGGCAGATCGCCACTCGATGACAATGTTTTTTCCCTCTACGTAGCCAAGCTCACGAAGACCTTGGCGAAATGCCTCGCGACGGTCCGGGTTTACGTTAAGGGAGTTAACACCTAGATATCCTATCCGGGGGATTTTCGTTGGCTGCTGAGCGTCAGTTGGTGAGCAAACCGCAAAGAGCATCGTGCATAGCGCAAGCGTTTGCCTGATTACTGACCAACGATTGCTGAATAACATCACCTGATCACTCGATCCGCACGCGCCAACACTCTTTGCGGAATTGTCAGGCCAATCTGCTTGGCCGTTTTAAGGTTTACGACGAACTCGAACTTCAGTGGCCGCTCAATGGGAAGATCGGCAGGCTTGGCACCTTTCAAAATCTTGTCGACATATGTGGCCGCGCGGCGGAACAAGTCGTTATAGTTCGTGCCGTAATAGATGAGCCCGCCCGCATCGATATATTCCGGCCTGCTGTAGGTCGCCGGAAGTTTATGCTTTACCGCGAGGTCGACGATTTGTTTTCGATGAGCGTTGAGCGTGGGGTTTCCGAGCACAAGCACTGCATCAGCACGCCCCTTGGCTGCGGCTCGAAACGCACTCTCGATATCTTTGGCATCTTGCACGTCCAGGTATCGGAGATAGACCTCGTAGGAGGCCGCGGCGAGCACTGTCTCTCTTAAGGATTGTGCGTCGCCAGGGTTGCTCGAATTGCCAATAATGGCCACGCGCGAGAGGCGAGGCACAATCTCTTTCAAAAGTTCCAGTTGTTTCCCAGTCGTCTCCGGGGAGAGAGCCGATAATCCAGTGATATTGCCACCGGGCCGCGCCAAGCTCGCGACAAATCCGCTTCCCACAGGGTCGGTATCTTGCCCCATGACAATCGGTATGGTCGAAGTGGTTTCTCGGAGGACACGCGTAATCGTCGGTCCAGCAGATACGATGACGTCCACCTGCAGACGCACCAGCTCGGCGCTAATCTCAGCACGGCGCTCGGTCTTCCCTTCGGCGGAGCGCCACTCGATGATAATGTTTTTGCCCTCAATATAGCCCAGCTCGCGGAGACCTTGGCGAAATGCTTCGATTCGAGCGGCGGCGGTCACAGCGGGTGTGTCGAGTAGGAATCCTATGTGCGGTACTTTACCCGACTGCTGTGCCTGAGCCACAGGCCCATACAGTGCGAAAGCGACCGCGACGGCAAAGACCCATCTAACTTTTCGATTTTGGATACTTCGAATTAGCTCAGGACAGATTTTAGATTTCCAGTCGCCGGAGGAAAAATGCCAGGGCCGAATCAGAGTCGCTTCACTCATAGTTTTGTGTTCCCGGGACTTTCGTCACCTGCTGCGCCTCAAGCGATGAACAGAGCAGAGCATGATGAAGACGATACAGAGAGCAAACCCGACTTTTTGAGCTTGCTTCGTTATCATTTGATTACTTTATCCGCTCTCGCCAGCACATTCGGTGGAATCGTGAGGCCGATTTGTTTTGCCGCTTTCAGGTTGATAATAAACTCAAACTTCGTCGGCCGCTCCACTGGAAGATCAGCGGGCTTGGCGCCTTTTAGGATTTTGTCAACGTAGGTAGCGGCGCGCCAGAAACTGTCCACAAAATTCGGCCCATAAGACATAAGCCCCCCTGCTTCTACATACCTCGTACCGGCATGGATCACTGGCAGCCTACTTTTTTCTGCGCTGTCCACGAGTTCTTTCCTGTGAGCTGATAGAAACGCAGAAGTTAGTATATTGACGGCTCCGGCGCGACCTTTTTTTGGCAGCTCCAAATCCACTGTCAAAATCGCTCGCCTCTCGCACATCTATGACTTGAAGCTGGAGCTTCAATGTTTGGGCAGCACCATCTACTTCTTTCAATTGGAGTTTGTAAGCAGGAGTGGCGCTATACGCGATGATGGCCACGCGAGAAAGTCTAGGTATCACTTCCTTGAGCAGCCCTAACCGTTTTCCACTTGACTCCCCACCTAATGAGCTTGACCCCGTAATGTTTCCTCCCGGTCGCGCCAAACTGGCGACGAGTCCACTCCCCACGGGGTCTGAAGCACTCGCTATAATGATGGGGATAACCGCGGTCGCGTTCTTGGCGGCCAAGATTGCTTCATCTCCCACAACAACGATACCGTTAACCTTGAGACGGACTAGATCAGATGCAAGAGCTGGGAGTCGATCCGGCTTTCCTTCTGCATTTCGGTACTCGATTACGATGTTTTTCCCCTCAAAGTAACCACGTTCGCGTAGACCTTGCCGGAATGCCTCGATGTTAGGACCTGCAAGCGGTGCCTGCGTCAAGAAACCAATGTGTGGGATCTTCTTCGGCTGCTGCGCCTCGACTCGATAGGTTAAGGCGAGAAGGATAGCCGTGACGAGCCAAAAGAGCTTTGAATTCATGGCCGCACGCAATTAACGGCAATGGATATGCCACAGTCCAAACCCAAAGGAAACCGAAATGTTGCTGATACGGAACGGCAGCGGGAGTGGTAAATCGACTCAGGGGAGTATCAGATTTGATTCGCCGGGGAGCTCAGTTCGAGAGTCGCTGTAAAAAATCCGCCAGCCGATAGGCTGAGAACGCGATCCGCCGGTCAGCGATCTTTCTCGCGATCTGGACGTAGCCCGTCGGTAGCTTACACGCCCTAAGAGAATTGCTAATCCTCGTGTCGGGTCGATTCCACTGGCGGCAAATCGTTATTGCATCGTGCGCGATTCCGCTATAGAGCGTACTCACATGTGTTATCTCTAGCCCTGAAAGGCGATCGTCCATGAAACTATTTCACTCAGTTGGAGATTTCCTGACGTGTTTTCTGGGTCTCTTCGGGCGTAGCGGGGAAGACGAACGGGGACCTAACGCCGGCGATGGTGCCGATATTCATGAGTCTTCCGGGGAAGCCGATTTCGACGGTTTACCCGGGAACGTGCTACCTCCGGTTAAGGATAATCCGGACCACAAGCAGCCATATTCACGCAAGCGGTCCGCTTTTTAGTTGTTCAGGTTAGGCCCGACTTCTATAATCTCT
>Ga0207706_10004944_pt1 | contig 12452 bp, 13 predicted proteins | sample KBSC53metaG_FD_184318 | JGI IMG/M metagenome (GOLD analysis project Ga0207706, IMG submission 184318) | Corn rhizosphere microbial communities from Kellogg Biological Station, Michigan, USA - KBS C5-3 metaG (SPAdes) (version 2) | ecosystem: Host-associated > Plants > Roots > Rhizosphere > Soil ... | reverse complement strand
GTCGGGTTCTTACGATCGCCATTGTCGGAGCTCGCCCCGCCATTTTTCGACATCTCCAAATGACGACCGTAGGCGTAGTAGGCGGCGCACGCTCCTTCGGCGGAGACCATGGTCGCGCCAAGCGGAGTTTCCGGCGTGCATTGTTTCCCGAAGCAGGCGCAGTCGTGCGGTTTTTTGACGCCGCGGAGGACAAGGCCACTGATGCAATTCGCCGGCTCCTGCGTGTCGATTTCCTTCACGTCGAATATTCGTTCGGCATCGTGATCGCGGAATTCGTAACGGAGTTTGTAACCGCTTTTCGGGATTGATCCGACGCCACGCCATTTGCGATCGCAAACTTCGAAGACGTTGTTGACCAGATCTTGCGCGACGCGGTTGCCGTCGCGACTGACCACCCGCGGATACTGATTTTCCACTGTGTGGGTTCCGGCTTCGAGCTGGCGTAACGCCATCAGCGCGCCTTGCAGAATATCTACCGGTTCGAATCCGGTGATGACGATCGGAACCCGGAAACGTTCCGCCAGCGGCTCGTATTCGCGATAACCCATTACCGTGCAAACGTGACCGGGACCGAGAAAACCTTGGACCCGGTTTTGCGGCGATTGCAGAATGGAAGCGATCGAAGGCGGCACGAGCACGTGCGAGACGAGCACGGAAAAGTTCCTCACGCCCTGTTTCTTTGCCTGAAAGACCGACATTGCGTTGCTTGGCGCAGTGGTCTCGAATCCGATGGCGAAGAAAACGACCTTCTTGTCGGAATTAGCTCGCGCGATTTTCAAACAATCGATCGGCGAATAGACGATACGGATATCGGCGCCACGTGATTTGAGCACAAGCAGGTCGCACTCCGAACCGGGGACGCGCAGCATGTCGCCGAACGAACAAAAAATTACGTCGGGCCGCTGCGCGATCGCATGTGCCTTGTCGATCATCTCCAGCGAAGTGACACAAACCGGGCAACCGGGCCCGTGGACGAGCTCAACCTGACTGGGCAGCAAGCGATCGATCCCATACTTCACGATGCTGTGAGTTTGTCCGCCGCAGACTTCCATCAAGACCCAGGGGCGGGTAACGGTGCGGTTAATCTCGCCGACGATCTTCTTCGCGATATCTTCGCTGCGGTATTCGTCGAGATATTTCATGGCGCGGTTATGCGGCCGGCCTGATTTGCGCGGGGGGCGACTCCGGAAACGGATCCGCTTCCGGATCGTCTACGTCCGGTACATCGAGCTCACCCAACTGCTGAAGCTCCTCGAGCGCTTTATATGTTCGCGCGGCCTCTTCTTCATTAACTTTGCTGAGTGCGAAACCGACATGGACCAAGACGTAATCGCCAATCATGACCTCGGGTGTGTATTCCAGGCAGACTTGTTTTACGATTCCGCCGAAATTCGCCTTACCCATCCTCACGCCCTGCGCGTCGGGGGCGATTTCAATCAGTTTACCGGGAATCGCCAGACACATCGTTATTCTCCACGGCGCCAGCCGGTCGCACCTTGCTGATGGCGACGCCGTCGCACAGCAAGACCGTATCACCGCAGCTGACGTCTGTCAGTAAATCTAGCGAGACTTTTTTGACGGCTCCGCCGGCCTTAATCCGCGCCATCCGCATCTCGTCTTCAACGAAGATCTCCACGATTTGGGCATAAATAAGATTCATCTGATTTCGGCTGGCTCTGGATTTTCGAACGTGGAGGCGGCGACAACTTGCCCGAGTGATATCCCGCCGTCATTTGGCGGGATTCGTTGATGCCAATAGGGACGGAAGTTTTCTGCGGCGAGCCGATCGATTGTGCGTTCGGTGAGCAAGCGATTTTGGAAGCAGCCTCCGCTTAGGACCACTTTGTCTTGCCCGATTTTTCGCGCCACCGCTACGATCATATCGCAGAGCATATTGTGAAACTTTGCCGAAATCATTCCGCGCGTCTCGCCCGCGCGCAGATCGTCGATAATTTCCAAAATTGCTGGCTGCCAATCGATCACGAAGGGGGATTTCTCCTGGAGGGCAAAGGAATATTTATCGTTGGCTCTCTCATAGGCGGCAAACTCCAACTCCATCGCAGCCTGGCCTTCGAAGCTGGCGCGTAGCCGCAGACCGATCAGACCTGCCACTGCATCGAACAAGCGCCCCGCACTGGAAGTGACCGGCGCATTCACACCTTTCTCGAGCATTTGACGAATTAGTGGGAGCTCGCTGCGATCGAACGCGGTGAGTAAATGATTATGACTCCAAAGTTGGTCGCCGAAGATTTCGTAAAGAAGGCCGATGGCGCTGCGGCGCGGTTCTTTGACCGCCGCCTCGCCACCAGGCAGTCGAAACTGCCGCAAATGTCCGACGCGGGTGAATCCGTTTGCGTCAGCCCGCAGGAATTCTCCGCCCCAAATCGTGCCGTCGCCGCCGTAACCAGTCCCATCCCACGAAACACCAAGTAGCGGCGCGCTAAGTTCATTCTCCGCCATGCACGAGACGATGTGCGCCCAATGATGCTGCACGTGACGAATGGGAACGGAAAATTGTGCAGCGTGTTTCGTCGACAGGTAATCGGGATGCATGTCGCAGGCGACAGCGTCAATCCTGGCGTGGTAGAGCTGAGGCAGATCAGCCGCCGATCTAACGAAAGCAGTGTAGGCCTGCTCCGTTTCCAAATCACCGATATGCTGGCTGACAAAAACGTTCGAGCCGACGCTCAGCGCGACGGTATTCTTCAAATGCGCGCCGAGAGCGAGGACTGATGGCACCGGTTGCGTTAGCTGCACCGGGAGCGGTGCATAACCGCGCGCTCGCCGCAGCACAATTTCTCGTCCCGCCATGATGCGCGCGACTGAGTCGTCCATATGACGGACGATTGCGCGATCGTGCACGAGGAATACATCGGCGATCCCGCGTAGGCGCTCGAGCGCCTCCTGCTCGTCGATGCAAATCGGCTCATCGCTCAGGTTCCCGCTGGTTGCGACGACTGGAACGCCTAACGACTGGAGCAGCAGATGATGCAAAGGAGTGTAGGGCAACATCACGCCAAGGTTTGGATTTTCCGGAGCGATCGAGGGCGTGAGGTGTGCGTTATCTTTCCTCTCGAGCAGGACAATGGGCGATTCCGGCGAAAGCAATAACCGTTCATCCAGCTCAGAGATGCGACAAAGGTCGTGCGCTGTGGCCACCGACGGTACCATCACCGCAAACGGTTTCTCTTCGCGATGTTTGCGCTCGCGCACTTGGACGACACTCCTTTCGTTCGCGGCATCGACAATCAGCTGGAATCCTCCGAGACCTTTGAGTGCGATGATTTTTCCGGCTCGCACGGATTCCACCGCCTGGCAGAGCGCCTCTTCTTTGGATGCGATGACTTGGCCGGCAGAATCCCATAACTGCAGCTGTGGGCCGCAACACGGACACGCATTCGGTTGCGCGTGAAAACGTCGGTCCTGCGGGTCGTGATACTCCCGTTCGCAATCGACACACATCCGGAATTTTTTCATCGATGTGTAGGCACGATCATAGGGCAGCGCCTTGATAATGGTGAAACGTGGACCGCAGTTGGTGCAGTTCGTGAAGGGATAACGAAAGCGACGATCATCGGGATCGAAAATCTCGCCGATACAGTCGGCACAGGTAGCGATGTCCGGCAGAATGAACGCCGTCTTCGCGCCGCTTGCTGCGCTCTCGCGAATCTCGAACCCGCTGTAATTAACCGCATCGAGGAAGGAAGATTCGAAGCTCTGAATGACGGCGCGGGGTGGTTTTTCTTTTTCCAAACGCACCAGAAACCGATTTAATGAATCACGCCGGCCTTCTCCTTCAATGAAAACGCCTTGAGCGGAGTTTAAGACCCAACCGTCGAGCTGAAGCTCCGTCGCAAGTCGATAAACAAAAGGGCGAAAACCCACCCCTTGGACGGCACCGCGCACAACGATCCTGATCCGCTCGCGAATCATGGCGAGACGAGGAACGTCAATGCGTGAAGAGACCGTCTACGAATCCAATTTGATACCCCAGAAACAGACCGAATCCCAGGCTTAGCACACCTGCCGCTGTCCCGAAGTGGCGATTTAAGAAACTAAAACGCGCAGTGTAGGCGATGGGCACCGCGATCGTCGCCGTCATCAACATCATGCCCGTGACGGTGCCGAGGCCAAAAACGATGAGGTAAGCCAGGGCCCAGGTGGGTCGCTGAATAATGGGCAGGACAAGGAGCGCGACTGCGGCCGAACCAGCGAGGCCATGCACGACGCCAATGATGATTGGTCGGATCGCGCGATACCATTTCACGCGACCGAAGATGCGATCCAAGCGCGCAGGCGACACTGAATCCTCATTGTGACCGTGGTTTCCTGATTCGTGGCCGTGAGCATGCGTGTGCACGTAATCGCCGTGCCGATGGACATGCTCCTGTTCTTCGGCAGCGAGAACCGGATCGACGCGCATAGATCGCATGGCGACTCGGAGATTCACGACGCCGAGCAGGACAAGCATTAAGGCGACGCAAAACTCGAGGCTCAACCCCAGCCGCTCTGGAATGACGATGCTGAAAAAGATAATCGCGCCGCCGACAACAAGCAGGGTGAGGCTGTGGCCGATACCCCAAAAAATCCCGGTGAGCGCCGCGCTTCCAACAGTGCGCTGGCGACTAACGATAGTTGTGACGGCGACAACATGATCGGAGTCGGTGGCGTGCCGCATTCCGAGAAAGAAGCCGAGTAGGAGAATGGAAAGAAGCGTCATCATGATGCGATCGGGCTGGTCTCGGTGAAGCGGAGTGATTTGATGGCGCACTCCTGTCCGTCGGTCGCTTCCGTAGTTTTTCCGCAAGACGGACACTCTAGGGTTGCGACCGGAATGCCGGACAGCGCGCCGTCCCAATACTTCGGACGCCCCCGATAAAGACAGTGTGGACACTTCACCATGGCGTCGATCTTTTCGATTTCCAGCTTGGACCCTTCCAGGGCGGTCTCCGTAGTGATTGCCTCGTAGCAGAACCGCAGCTGTTCCTCTTCGATGTGGCTGAGTTCTCCGACCGCGAGCCGAACCTCAATAATTTTTTTGTCAGGGTTTTTCTCGGAAAAATCGAGAAGTTTTTCGACGAGGCCCGATGCAATGGAAAGCTCATGCATCGGCTCGCCTCCATCAGACCGCGAGGAGCGCTTTCTCGAATTCATCGAGACCCGCGCCGGTCTTGGTGCTGGTCGGAATCACTTTGATGTCCGGCTTGAGCTTGTGGACGTCGTCGACGAGGTCTTCCACGCTCACTTCCATCGCTTGGGCGAGGTCGATTTTATTAATGACGACGATCTCGGCGCCCAGGAACATGTGCGGATGTTTGCGCACCATCCAGGGACCTTCCGTCACGCTCACTACGACAACGCGCGCTTTGGAACCGAGCGGAAACTCCGCCGGACAGATCAGGTTCCCAATATTCTCGATGAAGATCAGCTTCAAATTTCCCAGTTCGATCTTGCGCAGGCCTTTTCCGACAAGATTCGCGTCGAGATGGCAGCCGTTGATCGTTGCGATCTGCACGACCGGCACATTCTGTTTCGCAATCGCATCGGCATCGTCGCTCGTGGTCGCATCGCCGTTGAACACCGCTACGCCGAGTCGACTTTTTAGCCGCTCGACGAGTTTTGTGATCAATGTCGTTTTGCCGGATCCGATCGCGCCCATGAAATCAATGGCGGTGATTCCATGTCGATCCAACAAAGCGCGATTTTCGACCGCGAGTTTCGCGTTCGCTTCGAGCAGGCTGTGCTCCAGCTCAATGTCGTAGATTTCGTCTGGCGACGCTTCCAGCGTGACGTGTACCGCACCTTCGTTAGCCACTGTTAGTGAGCCAGACCGGCAAACGCGGTCGGCGTGTGTTTCTGTTGCAGGACCTTGCCGTTACCGAGATACATGTGGACGCCGCAGGGCAAACAGGGATCGAAGCTGCGCACCGCGCGCATGATATCGATGCCCTTGAATTTGTCCGGACCGTTCTCCTCAAAGATCGGCGTATTTTGCACCGCGTCTTCGTACGGTCCAGGCGTGCCGTAAACATCGCGCGGATTCGCGTTCCACGGCGTTGGCGGATACGGATGGTAGTTCGCGATTTTGCCTTTGCGAATGACCATGTGATGTGACAGTACCCCGCGCACAGCTTCATGGAAACCGCAGCCGATTGCTTCGTCCGGAACTTTGAATGGTGTAAACGTTGCCGTGCGTCCGGCGTACACTTCCTTCAGTGCTTTATCGAGGAAGTGGAGCGCGCAAGCGGCCGAATAAGCCTGGAAGTAAGTGCGAGCGCGATCGCGTTCGATTGCGTTGCTCCATTTCGGGATTTTCCATTCGAACTCGACCTCGCCCTTGAGTGCTGTCTTCGGCAGCCGAATCTTCACGCTGTGACCGGTCGATTCGACGTAGCCGATGTTCACTAACTTCGCGAGCGCAGTCGCCCAAAGACGGGCGATGGGGCCGCCACCGGTATCCATCGCCAGATGATCGCCGGTGCGCTTGTCGAGCCAGCGTGGTGACATCACCCAGGTGTATTTGTCGGCAAAATTACGCTTCTGCGGTTTCGGGATCGTCGTCTGATTCCACGGATGGCGGCGATCAACCGGGTTGCCGAGCGGATCGTTCTTGACGAAGACTTCGCCGTTATCACCCCAGTCATCGTAATAAGAGGAACCAAGCAGGATGCGAATGCCGAGATTGATGTCGACGAGGTTGGTCGTGACTAATTGGCCGTCGATGACAATGCCGGGCGTAACGAACATGGCGTTACCCCATTTTTCCATCGTGCGGTAATCGTAATCGCACACATCCGGATCCTGGAACGAGCCCCAGCATGCGAGCAGAACACGGCGGCGGCCGACTTCTTCGTAACCAGGCAGCGCTTCGTAGAAGAAATCGAAAAGATCGTCATGCAGCGGCAGGCAACGTTTCATGAACTCGATGTAACGCATGAGCCGCACGGTGTAGTCGGTGAAGAGCTGAATCGATGGAACCGTGCCGACGCCACCCGGATAAAGCGTCGAGGGATGAACGTGGCGGCCTTCCATCAGGCAAAACATTTCACGGGTGTAACGGCTGACGTGCAGTGTTTCGCGATAGAATTCACCCGAGAACGGATTCAGCGCCTTCATGATGTCGCCAATCGTGCGATAGCCGTGATCGGCGGCGTGCGGCGCGGGCGTGCGTTGCGCTTTTTCCCAAACGCTCGGGTTCGTCTCCTTCACCATCATCTCGCAGAAATCGACGCCGACCAGATTGTCTTGGAAAATATTGTGATCGAACATGTACTCGGCCGCTTCGCCGAGGTTGACGATCCATTCCGCCAGGGGCGGCGGCTTCACCCCGTAAGCCATGTTCTGGGCATAGGTGGAACAGGTCGCGTGATTGTCTCCGCAAATGCCGCAAATTCGGCTGGTGATGAAATGGGCATCACGCGGATCCTTGTTCTGCATGAAGATGCTGTAGCCGCGGAAGATCGAAGATGTGCTGTAGCATTCGATCACCTTCTTCGAATCGAAATCGATCTTGGTGTAGATGCCGAGGCTGCCGACGATGCGAGTGATTGGATCCCACGACATTTCGACAATATTGCCGGTCGGCGCGGAGGATTTGGTGGCGGGTGCAGTTAGGATATCAGGCATATTATTTCTCTGGTTGAATTCTCGAGTCCGATAAAGGCATTTAGTTGCGAGCGTAATTTATTGGTTCGTAGCCGGTCGTGAGTTCGGCGCGCGGGTGGCGCCATTTCGGTTCTTTGTTCACGGTCGTGTTGGTTATCGCGCGCAGCCGCCGCAACACACCACCCCATAGTCCGACTACTTTGGTAGAGAGCGCGGAACCCGGAGGCGCGTCCATAAACGGCATGAACTTGTCCGGGAATCCCGGCATGGTGCAGCCGATGCAAATTCCGCCAACGTTGGGGCAACCACCGATGCCGGCCATCCAGCCGCGCTTGGTCACGTTGCAATTTACCACCGGTCCCCAGCATCCAATCTTGACCAGGCATTTCGGCGAGCCGTACTCGCGGGCGAAATCGCCCTGCTCATAATAACCGGCGCGGTCGCAACCTTCGTGCACCGTTTTCCCGAAAAGCCAGGTTGGGCGCAATTGGTCGTCGAGTGGTATCAACGGGGCGAGACCGGCGACTTGATAAAGCAGATAGAGCAGCGTCTCCATCATGTTATCGGGCTGAACCGGGCAGCCCGGGACATTTACGATCGGCAGGCCGGCTTTGGAACGCCAACCCCAACCGAGATAATCGGCCAGACCCATCGCGCCTGTCGGATTGCCCTGCATCGCGTGAATTCCCCCGTAGGTAGCACAGGTTCCGCAAGCGACGATGCCGAGCGCTTTCGGAGCGAGACGATCGATCCACTCATTTGTGGTGATCGGTTGGCCCGTGTCAGGATCGGTGCCGAGCGCGGCCCAATAACCTTCCTTCTTGATCTTCTCGTTAGGGATGGAGCCCTCCATTACGAGAACAAACGGATCGAGCTTTCCGGCCGCGGCATCGAACCAATATTTCATGAACTCGTCGCCCACTTCGTAGGCGATCACCGGATTGTGCACATGCACTTTTGGCAACCCGGGAATATTGCCCATGACCAGATCCTCGATGCTGGGCTGGGTCGCAGCCGTTATGGAAACGGAATCACCGTCGCAACCCAATCCTGTCGTCATCCAGACGACGTGAATTTCCTTAACCGGCGATTGACGATGCGTGAAGGTTTTGTTTTCTGCTACCATAGCTTTTCCTCCTGGCTGACGCGGTCCGGCCACGCCTATTTTTTCGATTCGCTCACATACGTAACAAAATCATTAAAGTTGCGGAAAGGGATGAATCACATATTGCGGATGTGAAAGTAACGCCTCATTTCCGGGATCAGCGAAAGGAACGTAATCACGGCAACGAGGACAATTACGCCTAGGAAAATTAGCCAACAAAGTTCCGCTGTGTTCATAAGCACCTCTCTAATTCAAGTCGGATATGGATATGGATTTGGTTTCAATTTTCTGAGCGACTGGCGACCGGATTCCCGGCTTCCTCTAAAATTTTGCGGATGAGCGTCTCAATCATCTCGATGGCGGGCGCGACTGCCGCCTGAACTTTCTCACTCAATCCCATCGCGCCTTCTCCGGTTTCGAGGACGGCCGGTTCGCAGCCCACTACCCGTAACCATCCCGGCTTGCCGCCGAGCGACCGAACCAGTTGCAGAACGCGAACCGGATTCATGCTATGGGCATTAACTGCCTCGTCCGGCAGTTCGTCCAGCTTTTTTAAATCGGGTTCGATTAAATAAATCGTGCCCGGCGCGCTTCCTTGCGGAGTGGCGTCCACCAAAATCGTCGCGTCATAGCCATCCATTATGGCGTAAGCGAGATCATAACTGCGAATGCCGAAGTCGATCACGCGCACTCCTTCCGGGAGCGGCTTCCGCCTCAGTTGGCTCGCAACTTCACAACCAAATGCATCGTCACCGAAAAAGATATTTCCGATGCCCGCGACGAGAATTCGTTTCACACGCCGTCCTTTACCGGCTCCACTTCATCCGTTCCGTAAAAGAATCGATGTCCCGGTTGGCGCATCATGCCGAGATCGTGACCCGGATCGTCCTCGATCACCAAAGCCAGTTGCACCCCGCCTTCCACATCCTGCTCGACCGCTTCAATCACCGCGATCTTTCCATCGAGAACCATGTCCATCGCATCCGCCCGCTTCTTCGGCCGAACGCGCACCCGGTCGCCCGCTTTGACCTCAACTCCTCCGATATTTGCGCTTTCCAAACGGGTGGTCGGATTAAAGAAATCTTCGTTAAATGAACGAACATTGCGCATCACGCCGTGCATCTTGAGTAAATGTTCACCCGGCATGGTTTCCGTGCGTTCGAGAATACGCCGGGCTTGGTCATCCACCTGTCGCATTTCGACTTTCTCTGCATCGCTCATCGCCATCACTCGCAGCGTGAGGATTTCGTCGATCTCAAGACCGTCGAAAAGATCTCCAGGACTCTCGGGAGCGATCTGCGGGTAATCATATAAAATGATCGGCGACGAAAGCATGGCATCGCGCTCACCTTTCGATTCCTCGCCAACGAGTACCGGCCATGCTCCGATATTTTTGCATGCGGCAACCGCATTGGCGTAAGTCGGTGGCGGATCGGTCAGGGAAATCCATTCGCCGCCCTGCGCCTGTAGAATCGTGTGGGTGGAGGTAAACGTCCGCATGATGATGGCGCTCTGATTTTCGAGGTCCTGCTTCGACACGGCGGTGCGGTTGACAATGCGCACCGTCATTTTGAAAACGCTATCGTCGACCGGCTGGGTAGCGACTTCGATGACGCCGCAGATCGCATCCTGCCGGCGCACGACGATGGCTGATATTTTTCCGTCGTCGCCTCGAACCGGCTCGAACGCGCGGGATGATGGAAAGTTAAACTCGTGCGAAACCTTCGTGGCGCCGCTGAGTGGAAACGGAGCCAGCTCCACCTTCTGCTCCACTGCCTCCTGCCAGGTCTGATAAAGTTGCTCGCCCACTTGCAAGTCGGGCACGATTTCAAACTTCGGCTCGACCTCCGGCATCTCCGTGATCGGCGCCGACAGAATTCCTACCTCACGCGCCATGGGATGGAGAAAACGCACACTGATATTTATTAAGGCGTCCTTCGATTCGTCGCGGACGAGACACTCGGTTTGCATGACAAACGGCTCCGCGCCGTTTTGCGCGATGCTGTAATCCTCTGGATAAACGCGCCCGAAAGTAAAACGCTCACGATTCTTTTTCGATGACGCGCGATACGGATAAAGAATGTAGCCTTCGTAGAGGACTGCGTTGACCACTTTCTCGACCAGTTCGCGATTCATGCGGGTAAATCCGTTTTCCCGTTAGGAGCCTCGATGGGCTCGGAAGCTAGCAATCGCTCGATCGTTTGCTCCCAACTCGAAACTCCCACCCGTCGCCGGTATTGATAGAGCCGATCGAAGACGCCGCGCTCCAAGGGAATCCACGCGCTGTTTGGATAATGCTGATCCATGATTTCCTGCCAAATCGTGATCGGCATCCGGTAGGTACACTCTTTGTTCCAGGAAACTTGTTGAATTTGCAGTCGGCCATCCGGCCCTTCGTAAAAAATCGTCCCACTAAACAGGAAGAGCAGCGGCACTTCGCCGTCTTCAAGCGCGTAAAAATATTTCGTCGCAGCCACGTTCAAATCGTAGGTGCAGGGTACGGATAGGATCGCATCGGTCCTGCCCGCAAATTGTCTGATGTTTGCGTTCGAATGAGTCCACAACCTTGCCCGTAAGGTTTGTCCCCACTGCTCCGGCTGGCCGAAAAGCTCGCTCAACTTTCCCTTTTCTCCGTCCGCATAAGTGCGCAGTGTTGGATGAATCTGAATCTGCGTTTGCAGCATCACGCTTTGGATTATTTCCGTTTCCGGAATGTTGGTGACCTCCAGTTTGAAATGAAGGAGCGGCACGATGCCGTGAACAGCTCCCTCCACTCCCGTGACCTTGAAGTCGAGATCAGGCATCGTTCCGTCCGGCGTTGGGCACTGCCGCTTCGGAGCGCGGCGTCGATTCGTTAGATTGGCTGGCTCCAGCGTGCACGATGACCGAGTTTTCTTTCAACCTGGCAAAGAAAGCAGCGATTTCATTCCATAACTCCTCGCCGCCGGAGAGACCGCGCCAGTGTACCCGAATCAAGCCCACCAGTTCGAAGCAGATGTCCATTGGCGCCAGGAAATATTCGCGCGCCTCTTCCACGCGATTGACGAGCAACGCTTCGACATCGTGCTGCATTCCGCATAAGATCGGGTTTGCAGCGACAAGCGATTCCCAGGCGGTCAGCGGCACAAGAGATTCGGTGGCGCCAGCCGGACTCGGGTAAAGTGCCATCATCTTTTCCTTAGGTGTGCTGTAAAAAAGGAAGGCCAGATTAATCGGGAGCGACATTCCCTCCCACTCCAGATCGCTCATTCGAAAATCGTGCAGAGCGCAGGTGTCGCGCGGGATCAGCTTGAATCTTCCACCGATCACGTTCTCGAAACGCAAGGCGCATGGATCGCAGGCGCAAGCGATCTGGCGATTCGACATCTCGAGCAAATGCCGGTGTACCGGCGGAAGCGCCACACTGCAAAGATCGCAATGCTCTGGCTCAGGAACTGACGCTGGGCCATTGTTACTCGCCGCTCCGGCGAGACGGCGAAGCGTGGCGAAGGAGGATGATGACATCAATAAGTGGTAAGGACAGACCGCCGGGTCGCCCTCAAATCATGCTTGTCTATTAATCGCGCACCGGGCAATCGCGCCCTCTTATTGCCAATTACGGCGGCGGAAGATTCGGCATGTCGGGATGAATTGGCGCACGCGCCTCTGGATTGATCCCGGTCGAATCCCGCGAATTAATGTGTCCTTTCCGGCCTTCGCCGCGGCCTGGTTCCCTTTGATCCAAAGCGAGCTCCTCGCCTTT
>Ga0207706_10004943_pt1 | contig 12453 bp, 6 predicted proteins | sample KBSC53metaG_FD_184318 | JGI IMG/M metagenome (GOLD analysis project Ga0207706, IMG submission 184318) | Corn rhizosphere microbial communities from Kellogg Biological Station, Michigan, USA - KBS C5-3 metaG (SPAdes) (version 2) | ecosystem: Host-associated > Plants > Roots > Rhizosphere > Soil ... | reverse complement strand
CAAACGATACGCCCGAGGCTCCGGCGACCGGAAGCGTCACGACGGACGAGGACATGGCTTCGGCCGCGACCGCGATCGGCGCCACCGACCGCGACGCCGGCGAGACGCTGACCTACAGCGTCAAAGCCGGTGACGAGCCCGGCAAGGGCAGCGTCAGCTTCGACCAGACCAACGGAACCTTCACCTACACGCCGGACGCGGACGCCAACGGGTCCGACAGCTTCACGATCCTGGTCACCGACGCCGGCGGCGCGACCGCCGAGCAGCTGGTTACCGTCACCATCAATCCGGTGAACGACCTCCCGGTCGCCGGCGACGACACGGCATCGACGGATGAAGACACGCCGCTGAACATCTCCGCCGCGACCCTGCTCGCGAACGACACCGACGTCGACATCGCGACTGACGGGCAGGTGCTGACGATCACCGGCGTCACCGACGGAACGCACGGGACCGCTTCGGTCAATCCCGATGGCTCGGTCAGCTACACGCCGGATCCGAACTTCAACGGAACGGACACGATCACCTATACGGTGTCCGACGGTCACGGCGGCACCGACACCGCGACGATCACGATCACCATCAATGCGGTGAACGATGCGCCGGTCGCCGGCGACGACGCCTATTCGACCGCGGAAGATACTCCCCTCCTCGTCGATGCGGCGTCAGGCGTGCTCGCTAATGATGGCGACGTGGACGGCGACACGTTTAGCGTCGTCCCGGGAACCGTCGCGACCACCAATGGCGGAAGCGTGACCTTCGCGGCCGACGGTTCGTTCAGCTACACGCCGGCAGCGAATTTCAACGGCACCGACAGCGTGACATATTCGCTGTCGGACGGAAATGGCGGGTTCGACACGGGCACGGTGTCGTTCACCGTGACGCCGGTCAACGACGCGCCGATGTCCGCGAACGGTTCCGGCTCGACCGGCGAGGACGTGGCGCTGAGCGCCAGCCTTCCTGGTGCGACCGACGTCGATGGCGACACGGTGACCTATTCGCTCGCCACCGGCGCCGCCAATGGCGCGGTCGTGGTGAACGCCGACGGCAGCTTCACCTACACGCCGGACGAGAACTTCAACGGAAACGACAGCTTCACCTTCACCGTCTCGGACGGCGAGGGCGGTTTCAATACGTATACTTACGACGTCACCGTCGATCCGGTGAACGACGCGCCTGTCGCAACGGACGACAGCTACATGACGAACGAGGATACGCCGCTGATGATCTCGGCGCCCGGCGTTCTGGTCAACGACTCGGATGTCGACGGCGATGCGCTCAGCGCGGTTCTCGTCACCGCACCGGCGCACGGCACGCTGACTCTGAATGCCGACGGAAGCTTCACCTATACGCCCGATCTCAACTTCAACGGGGCCGACAGCTTCACCTATACCCCGAACGACGGCTCGGCCGACGGCAATACCGTCACCGTCAACCTCGACGTGACACCGGTGAACGATGCGCCGACGTCGGCGGACGGTTCGAACTCGACGGCGGAAGACGTGTCGCTCAGCGGCAGCCTGCCGGGCGCGGCGGACGTCGACGGCGACGCCGTGACCTATGCGCTTGGCACGAACGGGTCGAACGGCACCGTGGTGGTGAATGCCGACGGCACCTTCACCTATACACCGAACGCGAACTTCAACGGGCCGGACAGCTTCACCTTCACCGTTTCCGACGGCCACGGCGGATCGAGCACGTACAATTACGACGTGACGGTCACGCCGGTGAACGATGCACCGACTTCATCGCCTGGCTCCAACTCGACAGCGGAAGACACGGCGATCAGCGCTACCCTTCCGGCGGCGACGGATGTCGACGGTGACAGCGTCACCTATTCGCTCGGAGCCAATGCAGCGAACGGAAGCGTCGTCGTCAATGCGGACGGGACCTTCACCTACACGCCCAACGCCAACTTCAACGGTCCGGACAGCTTCACCTTCACCGTCTCCGACGGTCACGGCGGATCGAACACGTACAGTTACGGCTTGACGGTCACACCGGTGAACGACGCTCCCGTTGGAGCGGGCGACAGCTACTCCACCGCGGAAGACACGGCGCTGACGATCGCGGCGCCCGGTGTGCTCGTGAACGACAGCGACGTCGACGGCAATGCGCTGAATTCCGTGCTGGTGACCGGCCCGGCGCACGGCTCGCTGACGCTGAACGCCGACGGCAGCTTCACCTATACGCCGGCCCTCAACTACAACGGACCGGACAGCTTCACCTACACCCCGAATGACGGATCGACCGACGGCAATACGGTGACGGTCAACCTCAATGTGACCCCGGTGAACGATGCGCCGACTTCTGCCAACGGCTCGAACTCGACGCAGGAGGATACGGCGCTGAGTGCGAGCCTGCCGGCAGCGAGCGACGTTGACGGCAATCCGGTCAGCTACGCCCTGGACACCAATGCCGCTCACGGCAACGTCGTGATCAACGCCAACGGCACGTTCACCTACACGCCAACGGCCGACTATAATGGCAGCGACAGCTTCAAGTTCACCGTGTCGGACGGCCAAGGGGGATCGAATACCTACACCTACAGCCTGAACGTCACCCCGGTTGCTGACGCTGTGAATGACACGGCAACCACCAATGCCGGAACGGCAGTCACGACGAGCGTCCTCGCCAACGACAATTTCGAGGGATCGCCGGTCGTCACCAACGCGAGCAACGGCACAAACGGCACCGTCACGTTCAATGGCACGTCGACCACCTACGTGCCGAATGCCGGCTTCAGCGGAGCGGATTCCTACAGCTACACCGTGACGTCCGGCGGCGTCACCGAGACCGCCACCGTCAATGTGACAGTCAATCCGCCGGCGAACTCGCTGTTCCTGAGAATCAACGTACCCGGGCCCGAGGGACAAGATGCCCTGAACTTCGCGAACTTCACCGTCACGATCGGAAGCACGGTTTATCACCTGAGCGATCTGATCGTGGTTCCCGGATCCGTTCAATACTCGGCGGCCTCGACCGGTTTCGCACTCGGGCCGGGAGGGACCGGCGGCCGGACCGTCGTGTTCGAAATCCCCAATGCTCCTACTACCGGGGCTGTTCAAATCCACTTCGACTACAGTTCATCGAACAACGGCAATACGACGAACGACGGCCCGGTTTTCAGCATCGGCACGACGGCGGCAGCGGGAACACAGATCGCCAATTACTCAAACACGGCGTCGCCTGCATGGGTCGGAGATGTGTCCACTACGTCGCGGACCATAGCGTTCGATTACACCACCAGCGGCGCGACGGTGAATGTCAGCAACATCGTTGATCCGATCATCCTGGATCTAGGGGCGCGGGGCATTGCCCTGTCAAACACGGTCTCGTTCGACATGGATGCTGACGGCCACGCGCAGGGCGTGGCCTGGACGAACGGCGAGGACGGAATCCTTGCAGTCGACCTGAATGGCGACGGCCGGATCGACTCGGGTCGCGAGCTCCTTTCGCCATGGTTCAACGGTGGGGGCTTTGCACATTCGCTGGACGCGCTTGCCAGTCTCGACTCCACGGGCGACGGCGTTCTCGACGCCAACGACGTGGCCTTCGGCGCGCTTCGGGTCTGGGTCGATGCAAACAGCAACGGAATCACCGACGCGGGCGAGCTGCTGTCCCTTTCCGACCTTGGAATCACCGCGATCAATCTTGCGACGATTGCGGGTTCGGGCGCGATTGACGGACAGAATGTGCTCGCGAACGGCAGCTTCAGCTACGCCGATGGAACCACCGGCAATTTTGCCGCCGTCGAACTGACGGAGACCGTCACCACGAGGGTCTTCAACGGGCAGGGCACCGAGGACGTCATCGGGACGGCGGGCGACGATCTGTTGTTTGCCGGGGGTCTCGGAAACGCCATGAGCGCCGAAGCCGGGAACGACGTGCTCTACAGCGGCGCCGGCAATGACCGTCTGAGCGGTGGCGACGGAAGCGACAGGTTTGTCCTGGCGAGCAGCGGAGCCGACACGATCACCGACTATGCGCCAGGCGACACCATCGACATTACGTCGGTGTTGAACGTCGCCGGCGACACCGACGTGATCGCGGGTGGCTATCTGAGGATCACCACGACCGGACTTGTGCAGGTCGATTCCGACGGGGGCGGCGACAATTGGGTGACGATCGCCAACGTCAACCTCGGCCCGGCATCCTACGCGATTGCCTACGGCGCCGGCGACTCGGTGTGCACGATCGAGGTTGCGCCCGTGGCTCCGCCCATCGGGATCGACATGGATGGCGACGGCGAGGTCAGCTTCCTCGGCACGGACGCCGGCGTCACGTTCGATTACGGCTACGGCAAGGTCGCGACCGCCTGGGTCGCGGGCAACGACGGCATCCTCGTGCGCGATGCGAACCACGATGGTCAGGCGAGCGCGGATGAAGTGGTGTTCGCGACCACCGGCAGCGATCTCGACGGCCTCGCGATCTACGACAGCAACCACGACGGGCAGCTGAGCTCCGCGGATGCCGGCTTCGCCGATTTCCGGGTGTGGCAGGATGGGAACAGCAACGGCATCGTCGAGGCGGGCGAGATGACGAGCCTGACGGCGCTCGGCATTACCGGCATTTCGCTGACCAGCGACCGGATCGGCTTTTCGGCGGCGGGAGGCGATGTCCAGGTCGTCGGCACCGGCAGCTACACGCGCAGCGACGGCTCGACCGGAATCCTTGCCGATGCGGTGTTTACGACCGGGGCCAGGGCAAGCGACGAGCAGTTGCGGGTCACTGGTGCGCTCGCGTCCAACGCCGGGCTTGTCGGAGCGGTCGCGGCAGCAGGGCTGATGGCGGTGCCGGTCCACGCCGAGGTCCGGCCCGTTGATGGTCGGGAGGTCCAGCCGTGGGCAGAGCAGCACCTGTCCCTCGCGCCACAGCCGATCGTGTCCGAGCGGGTCGAGGAAAACCATGCGCTGCAGGGCGAAGCCAAGGTGGCTCCTGACGCCGCCTCGACAGCCATGCTGAGCCATTCCGACCTTCACCAGGATCTGCATGCGAGCGATGAGCTGAGCGCTTCGGACAGTGAGCAAGGGGCGCCGCACTTCAGCGATCTGCTGGGCGGAACTTCCGCGGCTGCTCCCGCGGCCCAGCCGCCGGTCGCTGCGGCGTCGCTCATGGTCTCCGCCGAAATGCTGCAGGCCGCCATGGCCGCCGTCGCTCACCAGGGGGCGGGCAAGGTGGATCCGCATGTCTCCGATACAGGCTCGGAGCAGGTCCGAGGCGTGTTGCTGGACGCGCTTGCAAGCGGCTCCGACGGCAAGCCCGACGTCGATTCGCTGCTCAACGCGATCGCCGGTGCCCATCAAGGTCATGGCGAGAATGGTCATGGCGCGATCGGACCGGTGCTGGCCGATGCTTATGGTCAGGTCCATTTCGCGATGCACGCGGAGCCGATGGCGGAGATGATGGCATTGCATGCCGCCGCTCCGCTGCACGGCTAGACGGTCCGGCTGCGAACCAAGGCCGCGAGGCACGTCCGCTTTCGATCATTGACGGGCGTTCCAGCGTTCGGGGCGGAATGACTTCGCTGGCGTCGCCGGGCGAGATTCGTCGAACATGACCTCCCTGCACCGGGCGCACGCTACAGCCGAATCGGGCTGATCGCCGATCCCTGTCCGTCGCCGGCATGTGGCCGGGCGGGGATCCGGTCCAAATGACACCCACGAAACTACTGATCGGTCAGATCCTGATCGTGTTTGCGATCATGGCGCTGGGGGTCTGGGCAGCGACCCAATGGGCGGCGGCGATGCTCGCATACCAGCCCGAGCTCGGCCCCAGCTGGTTCGAGCTTGGCCGCCTGCCGGTCTATCGCCCGTGGGCGCTGTTCCCCTGGTGGTTTCACTATGAAGCCTATGCGCCTGCGGTGTTCAACAAGGCGGGCGCGCTTGCCGCGGCAAGCGGTTTCCTCGGCTGCGGCGCCGCCGTTGCCGGGTCGCTGTGGCGCGCGCGCCAGTCGGGCCAGGTCACCACTTATGGCTCGGCCCGGTGGGCGAGCGGGGCGGAGGTTCGAAGGGCGGGGCTCCTGTCCGATGCGGGCGTGTTTTTGGGCTCGCTCGCGGGCGCCGATCTCCGCCACGACGGGCCCGATCATGTGATGGTCTTCGCGCCGACGCGCAGCGGCAAGGGCGTCGGGCTGGTCATTCCGACTTTGCTCAGCTGGACCGGTTCGGCGGTCATCCACGATATCAAGGGCGAGAATTGGTCGCTGACGGCCGGCTGGCGGTCGCGCTTCTCGCACTGCCTTCTGTTCAACCCGACCGACGCGCGCTCGGCGCGCTACAATCCTTTGCTCGAGGTGCGGCGCGGCGTGAACGAGGTCCGCGACGTCCAGAATATCGCCGACATCCTGGTCGATCCCGAAGGCGCGCTCGAGCGGCGCAACCATTGGGAGAAGACCGCCCACGCGCTTCTCGTCGGAGCGATGCTCCACATCCTTTATGCCGAAGAAGAGAAGACGCTCGCTCGGGTCGCGACCTTCCTCTCCGATCCGGCGCGAAGCTTCGTCGCCACGCTCCGGGCGATGATGACGACCCCGCACCTCGGCGATTCCGTCCACCCGGTGGTCGCCTCCGCGGCGCGCGAATTGCTCAACAAGTCCGACAATGAGCGCTCGGGCGTGCTGTCGACCGCAATGTCCTTCCTCGCGCTCTATCGCGACCCGACGGTGGCCGAGGTGACGTCGCGCTGCGATTGGCGGATCGAGGATCTTGTCGGCGCCGAGCGGCCGATCTCGCTCTATCTCGTGATCCCGCCGTCCGACATCTCGCGGACCAAGCCGCTGGTGCGGCTCGTCCTCAACCAGATCGGACGGCGCCTGACCGAACGGCTGCAGGGCGGGGAGCAGCGGCAGCTGCTGCTCGTCCTCGACGAGTTCCCCGCGCTCGGCCGGCTCGACTTCTTCGAGACCGCGCTCGCGTTCATGGCCGGCTACGGAATCCGGGCCTTCCTCATCGCCCAGTCGCTGAACCAGATCGAGAAGGCCTATGGCGAGCATAATTCCATCCTCGACAATTGCCACGTCCGGGTCGCCTTCGCGACCAATGACGAGCGCACGGCGCGACGCATCTCCGACGCGCTCGGTACCGCGACCGAGCAGCGCGCCATGCGCAACTATGCCGGCCACCGGCTGGCGCCGTGGCTCGCCCATGTCATGGTCAGCCGCCAGGAAACGTCCCGTCCGCTGCTGACTCCGGGGGAAGTGATGCAGCTTCCCGCCACCGACGAGCTCATCCTGCTTTCGGGAACGCCGCCGATCCGCGCCAGGAAAATGCGTTATTATGAGGACCGTCGCTTCACCGCGCGCCTCTGTCCTCCGCCCGCGCTCGAAGGCGTCCATGCCGGCCCGCCGCCCGGGCGCAGTCACGACTGGTCTGGCCTCTACGCTGAAGCGCGGCATGCGGCCGCGGAGGAGCAGTGGGAGGCGGGCTCTTCTGACGGCGCAAGCCTGCAGCAGGAACGGCATCCGGGCCTTGGGGAGGAGACCGCGAGCGCGGCTGCGACCCGGCGGGCGGACCCGCTCGGGCTTGGCGCGGACGATGACGAGCAGAGCGCGAGCGCTCCGCTGCTGGCGCGGATGCGCCCGCTTGCGCCGGCGGTGGCCGCCGACGGAATCAACCAGGGATCGGGCCGCGACGGCGGCCTCGTCCCGGGCTTCGGAGGCTAGGGTCATGGCGCGCGCCGACCTCGTCCGTCACCAGCTGTTCCTTCCGCGAGCCTTGAGCGAGCGCCTCGAAAGGCTCGCCGCAGGCCCCAGCGCGTCCAAGTCGAGGATCCTCGCCGCGGCGGTCGCCGCCTGGCTCGACCGCAAGGGGGCCGACGAAATCGAGCTGCGCTTCATGGCGAGGCTCGACCGCATCACGAACCAGCTCGCGCGCATCGAGCGCAACGGGAGGATCGAGCTCGAGAGCCTCGCTGTGTTCGTGCGCTACATGCTGACGGTCAATGCGCCGCTTCCCGAGGGCGACAAGGCCGCGCAGGCGGTCGGCCGCGACCGCTTCAAGGCGTTCGTCGAGCGGGTCGGTCGGCAGCTCGCCAGCGGCCGCCTGACATTGCTCGAAGAGGATGAGCAATGAGTTCGGCCGAAGCGTCCGACCGCAAGCGGGCGATGCTGCGCACCGCGATGGGACCGGCGATCGCCGCCGCGCTCGCCGACCCGCAGGTCATCGAGGTGATGGTCAATCCGGACGGCGCCCTTCGCCTCGACCAGCTCGGCGCCGGCAGGTGCGACACCGGAACCGCGCTTGGCGCCGACCAGGTCGAACGCATCATCCGCCTGGTCGCGAGCCATGCGCGCACCGAAGCGCATGGCGCCGCGCCGATCGTCAGCGCGGAGCTTCCGCCGCATGGCGAAGGCCTCGCGGGCGAGCGGTTCGAGGGACTGCTTCCACCGGTCGCCCCCGGCCCGTGCTTCTCGATCCGCAAGCCCGCGTCGCGCATCTACACGCTCGCCGATTATGTGAGTGACGGGATCATGGCCGCCGAGGTCGCGAGGACGCTGAGCCTGGCGGTCGTCGACCGCCGCAACATCCTGGTCGCGGGCGGCACCAGCTCGGGCAAGACCACGCTCGCCAATGCGCTTCTCGCCGAGCTCGCGCCCCGCGACGAGCGCGTGATCCTGATCGAGGATACGCGCGAGCTGCAGTGCGCCGCCCCCGACACGGTCGCCCTGCGCACCCGGCCCGGCGTGGTCAGCATGGCCGACCTGGTCCGCTCGACGCTGCGCCTCCGGCCCGACCGGATCATCGTCGGCGAGGTGCGCGGCGGCGAGGCGCTCGACATGCTCAAGGCCTGGAACACCGGCCATCCCGGCGGGATCGCGACGGTGCACGCCAATAGCGCGCGCTCATCGCTCTACCGGCTCGAGCAATTGATTCAGGAAGCGGTGGTGACCGTGCCGCGGCGACTGATCGCCGAAGCCATCGACCTCATCGTCTTCATCGCCGGTCGCGGCACCGGGCGGCGGATCGCCGCCGCCGAGTGCGTCGAGGGGCTCGATGCCGCCGGCGATTATGCGCTTCGTTCCGCCGGCCCCGGCCCATCCGACAGCCAAGGAGACTGACCATGCTTGTCCCGCGTGCCATCCGCTGCGTCACCGCCGCCCGAACGATGGTCTTTGCATCGATGCTGCTCGTGGCCGCGCAGGCCGATGCGGCCGGCTCGGGAATGCCGTGGGAGGAGCCGCTCCAGAAGGTCCTCGATTCCGTGCAGGGGCCGGTCGCGAAGATCGTCGCGGTGATCATCATCATCACCACCGGACTGACGCTCGCTTTCGGCGAGACCGCGGGAGGCTTCCGGCGGCTGATCCAGATCATCTTCGGGCTTTCGATCGCCTTTGCCGCCTCCTCCTTCTTCCTCTCCTTCTTCAGCTTCGGCGGCGGAGCCCTGATCTCGTGAGCGCGCACCCGCATCCCGAAGGCTTCGAGGCGCCGGTCCACCGCGCCCTGGTCGAGCCGATCCTGCTCGGCGGAGCGCCGCGCGGGATCGCCATCCTCAACGGGACGGTCGCGGCCGCGCTCGGCCTCGGCCTCCAGCAGTGGATCGCCGGCCTTCTCGTCTGGGCGCTCGGTCATTCGCTGAGCGTGCTCGCGGCCAAGCGCGACCCGGACTTCGGACCGGTGCTTCTAAGGCACCTCAGGCAGCGGGGTCATCTTTCATGCTGAACCTCGCGGAATATCGCACCCGCAGCGACCGGCTCGCCGATCACCTGCCCTGGGCCGCGCTGGTCGCGCCCGGCGTGGTGCTCAACAAGGACGGAAGCTTTCAGCGGACCTTGCGCTTTCGCGGCCCCGACCTCGAAAGCGCGACCGAGGCCGAGCTGATGGCCGCCGCGGCGCGCGTCAACAACCTGCTCAAGCGGTTCGGCTCGGGCTGGGCCCTCTTCTTCGAGGCCGAGCGCGTCGAGGCCCTCGGCTATCCCGACAGCTTTTTCCCCGATCCCGCCTCCTGGCTCGTCGACGCCGAGCGCCGGGCGGGCTTCGAAGGCGGACGCGATCATTATGAGAGCTTCTATCACCTGACCCTGGTCTGGCTTCCGCCCGCCGACAGCGAGGCGCGCGCGGAAAGAACTTTGGTCGAAGGCGGCGCGGCGCCGGGCGAGCGCGACTGGCGCGAGGCGCTCGGGAGGTTCGTCGCCGACACCGACAGGGCGCTCGACCTTCTCGCCGGGCTGATGCCCGAGGTGCGGGCGCTCGGCGACGCAGAGACTTTGACCTTCCTTCACAATGCGGTCTCGGGATCGCGCCACCGGGTCGAGGTTCCGGATGTCCCCGCGTACCTCGACGGAGTCATCGCCGACACGCCCTTCACCGGCGGGCTCGAGCCCATGCTCGGCGACCTTCATCTGCGGACCCTGACCCTGTTCGGGTATCCGGCGCTGAGCAGGCCGGGGATCCTCGACGCGCTCAATCACGAAGGCTTCGCCTATCGCTGGGTGACCCGCTTCATCGCGCTCGACCGGACCGACGCGACGAAGGCGCTGACGCGGCTTCGCCGGATGTGGTTCAACAAGAGAAAGTCGGTGACCGCGCTCCTGCGCGAGGTCATGACCAACCAGCCGGTCCAGCTTCTCGACAGCGACGCCGACAACAAGGTCGCCGACGCCGATCTGGCGCTCCAGGAGCTCGGGCAGGACCATGTCGCCTTCGGCTATCTGACCGTCACCATCACCGTCGCCGACGCGGACCCTGCGGTCGCCGACGAGAAGGTGCGGGCCGTGGAGCGGGTCGTGAACGGGCTCGGCTTCACCGCGAAGCGCGAGCGGCTGAACGCCGTCGAGGCCTGGCTGTCGAGCCTTCCCGGGCAAGTCTACGCCAATGTCCGCCAGCCGATCGTGCACACGCTCAACCTCGCCCACCTGATGCCTTTGTCATCGGCCTGGGCGGGTCCGCCCAGCAACGCCCATCTGGGCGGCCCGCCATTGCTGCTCGCCGAGACGAGCGGGTCGACCCCGTTCCGACTTTCGACCCATGTCGGCGACGTCGGCCACATGCTGGTCGTCGGGCCGACCGGCGCCGGAAAGTCGGTGCTGCTCGCGCTCGTCGCGCTTCAGTTCCGCCGCTATTCGGGCGCGCGCATCTTCATCTTCGACAAGGGCTGGTCCGCTCGGGCCGCGGTGCTCGCGATGGGCGGTGCCCATCATGAGCTCGGAGCAGGCGCCGGCGGCGGCGGCGGCGAGCCGGCCCTTGCATTCCAGCCGCTGCGCAAGATCCACGAACCGGGTGAGCGCGCGTGGGCCGCCGAGTGGCTCGCCGCCCTGATCGAGCATGAAAAGCTGCCGGTGACTCCGGAGGTCAAGGATTCCTTGTGGTCGGCGCTTCTCAGCCTCGCCTCCGCTCCTGCGGAGGAGCGGACCCTCACGGGCCTCTCGCTTCTTCTCCAGTCGAACCGGTTGAAGTCGGCGCTCCAGCCCTACACCCTCGAGGGGCCGTTCGGGTCGTTGCTCGACGCGGCCGGAGAGCGGCTCGCGCTCGCGGACGTCCACTGTTTCGAAACCGAGACCCTGATGGGGCGGCCGGGCGCCGTGCCGCCGGTCCTGTCCTATCTGTTCCACCGGCTGGAGGAAAAGTTCGACGGCCGGCCGACCCTGCTGCTCCTGGACGAGGCCTGGCTGTTTCTCGACAATCCCCTGTTCGCGGCGCGGATCCGCGAATGGCTGAAGACCCTGCGCAAGAAGAATGTCGCCGTGATCTTCGCGACCCAGTCGCTCGCCGACATCGCGTCCAGCAGCATCGCGCCGGCGATCGTCGAGAGCTGCCCGCAGCGCATCTTCCTGCCCAATGACCGCGCGGGCGAGCCGCAGGCCCGTGCCGCCTATGAAGCGTTCGGGCTCAATGCCAGGCAGATCGAGCTGATCGCCCGGGCGACGCCCAAGCGCGCTTATTATCTGCAGTCGCGCCGCGGCAACCGCCTGTTCGAACTCGCGCTCGGCCCGATCGCGCTCAGCCTGTGCGGTGCCTCCGATCCCGCCTCGCAGCATCGGATCGACCGGCTGCTGGAGGAGGAGGGCGCCGGGGAATTTCTTGCCCGCTTCCTCGAGGCGCACGGGCTCGACTGGGCCGCCGCGCTGATGGACCAATTTCCGGCGTCATTCCAAGAAGGAGAAGTGAAATGAAGGCGATTCCTGCTGCGCTGCGCATTGCAATGCTGACTTCGGCAACGCTCGCGGTTGCCGGGATTCCGTTCCAGCCGGCGGCCGCGCAGCTGGCCGTGTTCGACGGCACCAATTACGCCCAGAACCTGCTGCAGGCCGCGCGTGCGCTCAACCAGATCAGCAATCAGGTGAAGTCGCTGCAGAACGAAGCATCCATGCTTCAGAACATGGCGACAAATTTGAAGACGATCGACTTCCCGCAGCTCCAGCGCATCGCTTCGGCGATGCGCGAGATCGACCAGCTGATGAGCACGGCCGACGGGATCCAGTTCAAGGTCGCCGGGCTCGACCGGAAGATCGGCACG
>Ga0207706_10004942_pt1 | contig 12453 bp, 10 predicted proteins | sample KBSC53metaG_FD_184318 | JGI IMG/M metagenome (GOLD analysis project Ga0207706, IMG submission 184318) | Corn rhizosphere microbial communities from Kellogg Biological Station, Michigan, USA - KBS C5-3 metaG (SPAdes) (version 2) | ecosystem: Host-associated > Plants > Roots > Rhizosphere > Soil ... | reverse complement strand
CAGCCGACGTCGATGTGCTGTACCGCGACCGCCGAATGCCTTACACCGCAGGGCTGCTCGGGTCGGTACCGCGGCTGGACGCCCCGCAGGGGGCCCGGCTGGTGCCGATCCCAGGTGCGCCGCCGTCCATGGCGGCGCTGCCGCCAGGCTGCCCGTTTGCGCCGCGCTGCCCGCTGGCCATCGATGACTGCCGCGCCGCCGAGCCCGACCTGATTGTGATCGCACCCGCGCATCAAGCGGCGTGCATCCGCACCGCACGCGTGGCGGGCCGGAGCGCGGCAGAAATCTACGGCGTGTCCACCGACGCGCCGGCCGTGGCACCCGACGCCGACGCCCCGGTGGTGCTGCGCGTGCGCGATCTGGTGAAGACCTACAAGCTGACCAAGGGCGTGGTGCTGCGCCGTCAGGTCGGCGAGGTACGCGCGGTCGACGGCGTCAGCTTCGAGCTGCAAGAGGGTCGTACGCTCGGAATCGTCGGCGAATCCGGCTCTGGCAAGTCCACGACACTGCACCAGATTCTGGAGCTGGCCGCACCGCAGTCCGGTTCGATCGAGGTGCTCGGCGCCGACGTCGCCACGCTTGACCGACATGCCCGGCGCGCGCTGCGCGGCGACCTGCAGGTGGTTTTCCAGGACCCGGTCGCGTCGCTGGATCCGCGGCTGCCGGTGTTCGATGTTCTCGCTGAACCGTTGCAGGCAAACGGTTTTGACAAGAACCACACCGACGAGCGGGTGGCCGAGCTGCTGGGCATAGTGGGGCTGCGCCGCGAGGACGCCAGTCGCTATCCGGCGGAGTTCTCCGGCGGGCAGAAGCAGCGCATCGGCATCGCGCGGGCGCTGGCGTTGCAGCCGAAGATCTTGGCTCTCGACGAACCGGTGTCGGCACTCGACGTGTCGATCCAGGCCGGCATCATCAACCTGCTGCTTGACTTGCAGGGGCGGTTCGGCCTGTCCTATCTGTTCGTATCGCACGACCTGTCGGTCGTCAAACATCTCGCCCACCGCGTCGCCGTGATGCACAAGGGCAAGATCGTCGAGCAGGGCGACGGCGACCAGGTGTTCGCCAATCCGCAGCAGGATTACACCCGCCGGTTGCTTGCCGCGGTTCCTCAGCCCCTGTGATTCCCCCAGTCGCTGCGCTCCTCCCCGCCGGAAACCGAATCGCAGGTAACCTCTGTCGCCATGAAGATCCGACGCTTCGCCGTGGTTGCCCTCGTCGCAGGCCTGACTCTGACCGGGTGCTCGGGCGGTAAGCAGGAGACGCCGTCGGCAGGCGGCTCGGCGGAGGTCGGGACGACCAACGACATCAACCCACAGCCGGTATCCGCCCTCCAGCAGGGCGGCAACTTGCGGTTGGCACTCACTGAATTTCCTGCGAATTTCAACCAGCTCCACATCGACGGAAATACCGGCGATGTCGGCACGATCGCGAGGCCCACACTGCCGCGCGCGTTCAGGATCGCGCCAGACGGCTCGCTAACCGTGAACACCGATTACTTCACCGACGTCAAGCTGACCAGCACCAACCCCCAGGTGGTCACGTATACCATCAACCCCAAAGCGGTATGGAGCGACGGCACGCCGATCACATGGGAGGACATCGCCGCCAACATCAATGCCACGAACGGCAAGGACAAGCGGTTCGCGATCGCCAGCTCCGCAGGAAGCGACCGCGTCTCATTTGTCACCCGCGGAGTCGACGACCGCCAGGCGATCGTGACGTTCGCAAAACCCTTCGCGGAGTGGCGCGGATTCTTCTCGGGCAACACTCCGTTGCAGCCGAAGAGCGTAATCGCCACACCAGAACTCTTCAACAAAGCGCAACTCAACGGCCCCGGCCCCTCCGCGGGACCATTCATCGTGTCGACGGTTGACCGCACCGCACAGCGGATCGTGCTCAGCCGCAACCCGAAATGGTGGGGCGCTCACCCGATGTTGGACAGCATCACGTTTCTGGTGCTCGACGACGCCGCTCGCATCCCGGCGCTGCAGAACAACACCATCGACGCCACCGGACTGACCTCGCTCGACGAGTTGACGATCGCGCGGGGCACTCCAGGGATCGCGATCCGGCGTGCGCCGGGGTTGAGCTGGTATCACTTCACCTTCAACGGCGCACCGGGATCTATCCTGGCGGACAAGGCGCTGCGGCTAGCCATTTCGAGGGGCATCGACAGGCAAACCATCGCCGACGTGTCCCAGCGCGGCTTGGCCGACAAACCGGCGGCTTTGAACAATCACATCTACGTCGCCGGCCAGAAGGGCTATCAGGACAACAGCGCCGTCGTCGCCTTTGACGCCGAGAAGGCCAAGCAGGAACTCGACGCGCTGGGCTGGCGCATGAACGGGCAGTTCCGCGAGAAGGACGGACGTCAGCTGGTCATCCGCGACGTGTACTACGACGCCCAGACCACCAAGCAGATCGGCCAGATCGCCCAGAACAGCCTCGCCCAGATCGGGGTGAAGCTTGACCTGGTTACCGCGGCCGGTGGCAGGTTGTTCACCGACTACGTCACCGTCGGCAACTTCGACATCGCGCAGTTCGCCTGGGGCGCAGACGCGTTTGCGTTGTGCTGCCTGACGCAGATCTACACCACTGGCGCCGACAGTAATTTCGGCCAGATCAGCAGCCGCGAGATCGACGCGAAGGTCAACGAGACCCTTGACGAGCTCGACCCCGACAAGGCGCGCATGCTCGCCAACGAACTCGACACGCTGATCTGGGCGGAGGGTTGCAGCCTGCCGCTGTTTCAGAGCTCCGGCAACGTTGCGGTGCGCAGCAACCTGGCGAACTTCGGAGCATTTGGCCTCGGCGATGCGGACTACACCAAGATCGGCTTCATGAAGCCGTAACGCGCTGCACCGTGCGGGGAACCGCGCCAGGCAATGCCTGTTCGACGGCGGCAGCGGCAGCGATGCCCCAGATCAACAGGCGGACCCCGAGGCCGCCCGGTGTCGAGTCCAGCTTCTTGGCGCGAGCGGGCAGGCCCGAGCTCGTTCCGTCGTAGATGGCCTTGACGATGTCCAACGCCGCACGCTCGCGAAGGTCGATGGTGGAATGCCCGGCGGTGGCGAGATTGACCAGCACCGCGCCGGGGACCAGTGACGCGATCCTGCGCGCCACCGCAGGTGGGGTAATCAGATCGCGGCCCCCGGAGATCACGACTGTCGGCCAGCTGAACTTGGGCATCGCATCGGTGAGATTGAACGGCTCGGCTTCGAATTCCGTTGTATCGGTCGCGAACTCGCGAAACGCGACGGCCGGGTCCAACGGCTTACCGTCGGGAACAGCGGCATAGTTCAGTTCGCGGTACCCGATCCGGCCGACCAGGTCGGGTTCGTGACGGTAGGGCGCCTTGCGTTCGAACAGAAATCGGGCGCCGCGGCCCAGCACCGACCACAGGCCCCGGCGCCCTGCCAGCAAGAGATCGAGTTGACGCCGCAACACCGCGGGTCCTGCCAAGCCGTACACCGCGGCGGCCAGCTGCGTGGCCTCCGGGCTCAACATCTCCTGGTCGACGAGTTGGCGCACCTTCGGCGCCAGGTCGGCGGTCTCGGGGGTGTCACCGTCCCAGAGCAGCCGGCGGGTCGCCTCGCGAACGGCGTCGATGTCTTCGGCCGACAACACAGGTGAGTCGAGAACCATCGCGTGCACCCGATCCGGATACCGCACACCGACTCCGGCGGCGACGTATGTGCCGTATGAGGTGCCATAGATGACGGCCTTGCCCACCTGTGCGTCGTCGAGGACGGCGGCCACATCGTCGACCACCTGATCGATGGTCAGCGCCTCGGGTGGCAGGTCAGTGCCACTGTCGTCATGACGGGACATCCCCACCCCCCGGTGCTCGACCATGATCACGTCAAGGCCATCGGCCGCAGCGCGTCGCCGGAACCCGCGGTAGAGGGCGATGGAGGCGGCACCAGGGCCGCCGGGGATGATGACCACCGGATGGGCCGACTTGCGGCCGGTACGCACGTAGAACAGGTCGAACTCCAGGTCGCCGGCCGGAGCCGCCTGGCCTGCGACATCGCGCCTTGGCCGAATCGGCCGTCGCACCGCACGCACTCCTGGCAACGCAGCCAGCTTGTCGTGCGCCCGGCGACGCTTGGCGTTCATCGTCATCACCACTCATTGTGCCCCGTCGGACGTTCTTAGGTTCGGGGTGATCCAAAGCAGTGCGTGCCGCCACGGCGTGTCGGTACAACCGTGCATGACCTCCGCGGACCATGTGACTCGAATCCATTTGACCAAGTTGCCGCGTTGAAGCGCGCCGGTTTCGGCACCCTGCGGCTGCCCGCGCATCGCGGCGGCGCGGGTTTGACTGTGCCACAGCTGTTCTCCGCTGTGATCGACGTCGCGCATGCCGATCCCATTGTGGCCCATATCTTCCGGACGCACTTCTGGTTCGTCGAGGAGCGGCTGCGCACTGCCGACGACCCCAGCTCGGCACGGCGGCTACACAAGCTCGCCGAGGGCAAAATCTTCGGCAACGCATTCAGCGAAAGGGATCGCTGGCCGTCGGGAGCCTGGTCTTCAATACCCGCCTACTGCCGGCCGACCGGGACGGTGAGCGGCTGATCGACGACCGGGATGGCTTTGGGCAGCGCCGCACCGGCACCACGGTGTTCACCAACGTGGCGGTGTCGAACGACGAGGTCCTGAGCGACACGCCCTACGACGCCGCGCCGGTGCCGACGGTGCAGCATGCATCGTTGCAGCTATTCATCCATGCGGTGGTCGCGGGTATCCTCGCCTCGGTTGTCGACGACGGAATCGCGCTGCTACGCTCCCGCGATCGCAGCTTCAGCCATGCGCTGGCCGAACGCCCGACCGACGACCCGCTGTACCAGAAGCAACTCGGCGAACTCGCCTCCACGGCGTACATCGCGAAGGCCGCCGTGCTCGACGCCGCCGAGGCAATCGCCGCGGCCACCGCATCGGAAATCGACGGCGTGCCCGACGCGCAGCTGGCCGCCGTACCCGATGCGCGGCTCGCCGCCGTACCCGATGCGCGGCTCGCCGCCGTACCCGATGCGCGGCTCGCCGCGGAAGCCCAGCTCAGAGTCGCCAAGGTGAAGGTGCATCTCGATGACGTCGCTCCGGAGGCCGCCACCCGGTTGCTGGAGCTCGGCGGAGCCAGCGCCGCCAGCCGACAACGCAACCTGGATCGCCACTGGCGCAACATCCGCACCAACACGCTGCACAACCCGGTGGCGCACAAAGCGCGGGTGATCGGCCAGAACCTGTTGCACGGCACGCCCGTTCCGGCCAACGCCTACGTCTGATCCCTCAGCCCGATTTCGGCGTGGTTGGTTACGCCCCAGGAAATTACGCCCAGCACGACCAAGCACGCCGAAATCGCGATCAGCTCTTGGATATGCCTGCGTTGGCGAGCCACTTCTTGGCGATGTCCGACAGGTTGGTGCCCTTGGCCGCCTCGGCATTCATCGAGATCAGGTCATCGGTGGTGAGCTTCGCCGACACGGCGTCCAGCGTCTTGGTGATGGTGTCGTTCTGCTTGCCGGACTTGATCAGCGGAGCCACGTTCTCCGCGGCGAACAACGACTTGTCATCCTCAAGGGCGACGAGGTTGTTCGTGACAAGGCCGGGATCGGTACTGAAGAGGTCGCCGGCCTGGATCTGACCATTGGTAAGCGCCGTCATCGTCAACGTGCCGCCTGCGTCGAGGCTGACGAAGTCCTTGAAGTTGAGGCCGTACACGTCGCGGAGCCCGACCACGCCCTGGGTACGCGTCTTCCACTCCGGCGGACCCCCGAGCACCAGTTCACCGGCGACTGGCTTCAAATCGCTGACCGTCTTCAGCTTGTACTTGTCGGCGGTGGCCTTGGTCACGGCCACCACGTCCTTGTCCTCGGCGGGCGACGGCGTCAGCATCGAGATACCGGACGGCAATTTGCCTTTGAGTTCGGTTGTCACCGCTTCGGTCGTCGCGGCCGTCGACTTCGGATCGAGGTAACTCAGCAGCGCGCCGGTGTACTCGGGGACCAGATCGATCGAGCCGTCCTTGAGGGCCGCGATGTAGACCTCGCGACTTCCGATGTTGAACTGCTCCTTGACGCTGACTCCCGCAGCCTGCAGCGCCTGCGAGTAAAGGCTGGCGATCAACTGGCTTTCGGTGAAGTCGGCCGAACCCACAATGACTTGCGAGCCGGAGGATCCGCTGTTGTTCCCGCCGCCCTCGAGCGGATTGCCGCCGCCACCGCCGCATGCGGACAGCGCGAGAACGGAGGTGACGGCCAGGGCCGACAGTAGTGTGCGTTTCTTCATGGTGATTCTCCTGATGTGAGGTCGGCGCCTGGCGGCACCTAGGTGGTGGCCGGCTCGAGCACGGTCGTGGATATGGGGGAACTGGATTTCGATACGGTGCGGCGCAGGCCGGGCGAGACGATGGCACGGCCAAGCCAGGCGAAGGTGAACTCCAGAACAAGCGCCAGGATTGCGACAAGAATTGCCCCGCCTGCCATTTCGCTGAAGTTGGCCTGCGCTCTGCCGTCGAGAATGAACCGTCCCAGGCCCTGCAGACCCAGATACGCGGCAATGGTGGCCGTCGAAACGATTTGCAGTGTTGAGCTTCTCACCCCTGAGATCATGAGGGGTAATGCGCACGGCAGTTGCACCCTCAACAGGATCTGCGGCTTCGTGAAGCCCATGCCGCGGGCCGCTCCGACGGCGTCCGGATCGGCAGTCTGAATGCCCGCATACGTTCCTGTGAGGATCGGTGGAATCGCAAGCAGAACAAGCACAATGATGGTGGGAAGGACGTAGACGAGCTTCCCACCGACGACCGGCGAGATGATCAGGAAGAGCAGCACGAGCAGCCCCAGAGAGGGCAGCGCACGCAACGCGTTCGCCGACCCGGCCACCAACGCCTCACCCCGTCCCGTGTAGCCGATGAGAATTCCCAGCGGCACCGCGATGACCAGGGCGGCCAGCAGCGCGATCGCCGAGTACAGGAGGTGGTAGCCGATCTGGGCCGGAATACCTCCTGAGCCAGTCCAATTCGCTGGATCGGTGAACCACGAGAAGATGTTCACGAGGTGACCGTCCTTTGCCGCCATGGGGTCAGGAGTCTGTTCAGCCAGATGATCAGGCCGTCGAAGACGATCGCGAGCACCACACACAGAAGGATGCCGGTGAGGAGCGGAACGTATAGCCGCAGCTGAAATCCCTGCGTGAACAGCGAGCCGAGTTGCGGGATACCCAGCAGGGCCGCCATCGTCACGATGCTGACGTTGGACACGACCGCAACGCGCAATCCAGCGGCGATGACCGGGACCGCAACGGGCAGCTCCACAAGCACAAGTCTCTGCCAGCCCCGGTAGCCCATGGCCTCCGCGGCCGCCACAGTGTCGTGTGGCACCGAGTCCAGCCCGTCCGTCACGACCCGCACCAGCAACGCCAACGTGTAAAGCGTCAGCGCGACAACAATGTTCAACGGATCAAGGATTTTCGTCCCCAGGATCACCGGCAGGATGATGAACAACGCGAGCGAGGGAATCGTGTAGAGCAGACCCGCGGTTCCCACGATCGCGGCCTGCCCGCGCTTGAAGCGATGCGCCCACCAGCCGAGCGGCAGCGCAATGATGAGCCCGAGGATCGTCGGCACCAGGGTTAGCCAGGCGTGGCTGATCGTCAGCGAGACGATACGGTCGATGTTCGACGAAATCCAGTTCATGCCGCCGTCCTCGCTTCCTTCGCCCGCCGGATCGCCTCGATGACATCGTGATCGGATGCGGTGCCGATCAGCGTGCCCGAGTCGTCGGTGATCACGCAGCGGCTGCTCGGGCTGGACAGCGCCGAGTTCAGCAGATCGCGCAGCGGGTCATTCCGAGATGCCGAGGTGGCGCACAGGTTCACGTCGCTGTCTTGTATGCAATCGCCGCGCACGCTTTCGGTGTCGACCCAGCCGAGCGGTGTCCGCTTGTCATCGACCACCAGGATCCAGCGTCCATGGGTCGACGGGATCGTCGACACCGGCTGTCCCACGGTGATAGTCGGCTCGTCGTTGAATTTGAGCAGATCGTCGGAGGTGTGGAAGCCGAGCGCCCGGTAGCCGCGGGCGGATCCCACGAAGTCGGCCACGAAGGCATCGTTCGGCGCGGCCAGCAGTTCGACAGGAGTCGCCGCCTGCGCGAGGGTTCCGCCCTCACGCAGCACGACGACTTGATCGCCCAGCTTGAGGGCTTCGTCGATGTCGTGGGTGACCATCACGATCGTCTTGGAGATATCGGCCTGCAGCCGCAGGAACTCGTCCTGCAACTGACTTCGGACTATCGGGTCAACGGCGCTGAACGGCTCGTCCATCAGCAGGAAGGGCGGATCGGTCGCCAAGGCGCGCGCAACGCCGACCCGCTGCTGCTGACCGCCGGACAGCTGCCACGGATACCGGCGGGCGAACTTCGCATCGAGTCCGACCCGCTCGAGGAGTTCCATTGCCGCCGAACGCGTTTCCTTCTTGCTGCCGCCGAGCAGTCGCGGCAGGGCGGCCACGTTGTCGACCACGGTGCGGTGCGGAAACAGGCCGGCGTTCTGGATGACGTAGCCGATCCTGCGTCGCAGCGCCACCCTGTCGAGGGTCTGGGTGTCGACCCCGTCGAGTTCGATCGTGCCCGACGTCGGTTCGATCAGTCGGTTGATCATGCGCATCGAGGTCGTCTTTCCGCAGCCGGACGGGCCGACCAGGGTGGTGATCTTTCCGTTCGGTGCGGTCAGTGTGAGCTTGTCGACGGCCACCGTGCCGTCGGGGTAGACCTTGGAAACGTTGTCGAACGTGATCATGACTGTCCTTCTGCAGCTGTTAGTTTGGGGCGACTCAGTCCATCTGACAGGGTCGCCGCGGCTGAAACGAGCGTTCGGCCGTATTGGACTGCCTCCTGCTTCGTAAGCCGGTAACTCGGAATGACGAGACTCAGCGCAGCTACTATCCGCGCCTCGGAATAGACCGGGCACGCGATGGCGGTGACGTCCGCCTCCACGCCGCGTTCGACGATGACGTACCCTTCGACGGGGACGCGGCCGCGCAGCGCGTGCCCGGCCGCGGAAATGTCGAGTGGAACGGTTCGCCCGACCCAGCTTGCGTGCCGGACCGAGTGGGTGCCCTCGACAATGCTGATGTAAAGCGCAGTGCCGGCGTGGCCCTCGACACTCAGATACGCCGACTCCCCCACCTCGGCGACCAGCTTCTCCATCACAGGCTTGGCGAAGTCGACCAACGACTCGTTGGACAGCGCTTGCGCGCCGAGTTGCATCAGGCGGCTGCCGGGCCGGTAGGTACCGCCAACCTCCTCCCTGGTGACGAACCCGGTGTTCTCCAACGTGCGGAGGAGCCGAAGTGCCGTACTCGGCGCGAGATCGCACTCCCTGGCACTGTCGGCCAGATTCGCGCCGCCCCGGTCGCAGATGGTGGCGAGCAGGGCCAGCGCGCGTTCCACGGTCCGCGTGGACGGTTCGGCCACCGTGACCTCCTCTCGCCGGGATGGAATCTCGAGGGGTTTGTTCCGATCAACTCTCCGTCGATTTCCACTGAGTAGAATTCAAATTCCATCTAGCGGCAATCTGTCGTTTCGGTGATGATAGGTCTCATCGCGCGTCTGCGATAGGGAACGAGGAGAATTTCATGCTTGTACTTAACGGATCCGCCGGTATCGCCGACGTGGTGGCGCTCGCGGACCGCCGCGAGCAGGTCTCGGTTTCGGCGCGGGTCGTTGAGGCCGTCGACCATGCGCACCGGGTCGCGGCCGAGCTCAGCACCCGATTCCCCATCTACGGACGAACGACCGGTGTCGGCGCGAATCGAACCACGTCGGTATCGCCGACCGACACCGAATACGGCATGCGACTGCTTCGCAGCCACGCGGTCGACGCCGGGGACCCCCTGGACGAGAGAACGGTGCGAGCGATGCTCGCGGTGCGGCTCGCCCAGCTGTGCGTGCCCGGCGCCGGACTCGACCCCAAGATCTTGTCCGGCCTCGAGACGATGCTCAACGACGACGCCCTACCGGAACTTCGTCAATACGCGTCGATCGGGACAGGAGACCTCGCCCCACTCGCGGGCACAGCATTGACTCTGATCGGCGAGCGGCCTGCGTCAAAGCCGTTGACGCCGATGGAGCCGTGGGGCGCCGACAGCGCGCTGCCGTTCATGAGCAGCAGCGCGCTTACCGTTGGGCGCGGTTGCCTTGCACTGGACGAGCTTTCGCGTCTAGAGAGGGCGTCGAGTCTGATTTACGTGCTGAGTTTCCTCGCGCTCGACGGCAATCCCGAAGCGCTGTCATCAGTTGCAGCGCAGGCGTCGGCCGCCCCCTACGTCGACACCGTTGCGGGTCGCCTGCGCGCACTGCTGGCGACGAAGGGCCGGCCGGATCGCCGGCCCACTCGCATCCAGGATCCCTATGGGCTGCGGGTGTATCCGGTAGCGCAGGCAGCCGCGCTGGCGTCGTTGCATTCGCTGGAGGAACAACTCGAGCGGACACTCAACGCCGCGCAGGAGAATCCCCTCTTCGACTTCGAGGACGACGCCGTCGTCCATCACGGCGCCTTCTACCAAGCATCGTTGTCACTCGAATTGGACGGCACCACGCTGGCGCTCGCGCTCACCGCACCGATCACCCATTCGCGCATCAGAATGATCAACGACCCGGATACCAACGGCGGCAACGCTTTCCTCGCGGCCGATGCGCCCGGGTCATCCGGACTGATGATGGTCGAATACGTGGCCGCAGGCGCGATCGCCGAGATTCGTAACGCGGCGCAGCCTGCCGCCGCCGGCACACTCGTGCTGTCTCGGGGCGCCGAGGAGGACGCCACCTTCGCCTCCCAGGGCGCGCAGCAACTCGAGCGGTCCATCGCCGCGTACCGGGTGTTGCTCTGCTGCGAACTTGTTGGCGCGGTGAGACTCTTGCGTCAGCGTGGGCTCGATGGCCAATTCAGCGGCGCCGTTGGCGACGCGCTGGCGCTGGCCGGCGTTCTGCCCCGCGACAATGAAGACCGCGACCTTCGTGGGGATATCGCGTTGGCGGAATCGCTCCTGGACGACATCGGACGACTCGTTCCCGAAGACAGCCGGCCGGAGGACACCTAGCCGCCGCGGATCAGGTCCGCGGCCTTCTCGCCGACCAGCACGCTCGGCGCGTGGGTGTGGCCGCGGATGAGCGTCGGCATCACCGATGCGTCGGCGACGCGCAGCCCGTCCACGCCGCGCACCCGCAGCTCGGGGTCGACCACGCTGGCGTCGTCGGTGCCCATCCGGCATGTGGCGACCGGGTGATAGAGGGTGTGCGACAACGAGTTCAGCGCCCGGTCAAGTGTTTCGTCGTCGAGGTCCGTCGCGCCACGCGGCCGGACCACCTTGCCGATGATGCCCTTGAGCGCCACGGACTTCGCGATCACCACGCACATCCGCAGGCCCGCCATCAACGCCGCACGGTCGGCGCCGGCATGGTCGGTGAGATACGCCGGGTCGATGATCGGCTTGTCCTTGGGGTCGGCAGACCGCAGGGTGATCGCGCCTTTACTCTGCGGCTTGAGCAGAATCGGTCCCATCACCACGGCGTGGTGGTCGTAGGGTTCACCGATGCCTTCCTCGAAGTAGGGGGCGGGCGCGAAAATCAGCTCCAGATCCGGCAATTCGAGGTCCGGACGGCTCTTGACGAAGCCGTACGCCTCTCCCACATTCGAGGTCAGCATGCCCCGCCGGCGGACCAGATAATTCAGCAGTTCCAGTGGCTTCTCGGCGGCGAACAAGGTGTCGCTCGGCACGTCGAACCCCAGCGGGACGATCAAATGGTCGAGCAGGTTGGCGCCGACGCCAGGCGCCTCCCGCACCACGTCGATGCCGTGCTCGGCGAGGTGGTCACGAGCACCGATGCCCGACAGCATCAGCAACTGCGGGCTGTTGATGGCGCCGCCGCACAACACCACCTCGCGCCGCGCATACACCACCCGTCGTTGGCCCAACTGCTCGAATTCGACTCCCGCCGCATGTGTCCCGTCGAACAGCACTCGCGTGGCGACGGCCTGCGTGTGCAGGGTCAGGTTCTTCCGCTGAAGCGCCGGTTTGAGATACGCGTCGGCGGTGCTCCACCGCGCTCCCCTGCGCTGCGTGACGCGGGTTTCGACAAACCCGTCGTGGCCGCACTCGACCGCAGCTTTCAGCCAGGCTGCGGTCGATCCGCGCGGGCTGCGCTGCGCAGAGATGACCAGTGGGCCGCTTTCGATGCGGCCGAAGTACTTCTCGACGTTGGCGTAGCTCCACTGCGCGCCGGCGTACTCGGCCCACTCGTCGTAGTCGGCCGCAAAGCCGCGCACCCACATCATGGCGTTCATCGACGACGACCCGCCGAGTACTTTGCCACGCGGCCAATAGATTTCACGGCCGTCTAGTTCCTTCTGCGGCTCGGTCAGGTAGTCCCAATCCATGTCGCTGCGGAA
>Ga0207706_10004940_pt1 | contig 12456 bp, 10 predicted proteins | sample KBSC53metaG_FD_184318 | JGI IMG/M metagenome (GOLD analysis project Ga0207706, IMG submission 184318) | Corn rhizosphere microbial communities from Kellogg Biological Station, Michigan, USA - KBS C5-3 metaG (SPAdes) (version 2) | ecosystem: Host-associated > Plants > Roots > Rhizosphere > Soil ... | reverse complement strand
CGTCTCGGCCGACGGCGCGTTCACCGAAGGCGGCTATCCGTGGGCGCCCCCGCTCAACGGCGGCTTCACCGTGCTCGAACTGCCCTCGCGTGGGGAGGCCGTCGCGTGGGCCGCGCGCATCGCGAAGGCCTGCCGATGCGAGCAGGAACTGCGCGTCTTCCAGTTCGACCCGCAGTCCTGATGGCGCCGGGGCGAGCGCACGATCCTCGCTCCCGGCACCGTGATCGTGCTACCTTCCTCGCCTGGGCCGTTCGCCGCGATTCGTCGATCGACCTCAATCGGCTCGGAGGACTCTCCATCATGGCCATTCACCCTCTGCAGGCCGGCGATCCGGCGCCCGACTTCGCCCTGCCTGCCATCAACCGCAAAGGCGACGTTTCGCTCACCGACTATCGCGGCAAGGGCCCGTTTCTGGTGGCGCTGTTCCGCGGCTTGCATTGCCCCTTCTGTCGCCGCCAGATCGCACGGCTGTCGTCGACGCAGAAGTCCCTCGCGAGCGAAGGCGTCGACACCGTCGCGGTCGTCAACACGCCGCTCGATCGTGCGCGCCTGTATTTCCAGTACCGGCCGACGCGGATCGTGCTCGCCGCCGACCCCGACGTCCGCACGCACCGCGCCTTCGGACTGACCGAAACGAAGGTGCTGCCCGACGACGCAGATCCCAACGAGGTGCACTGGCCGCAGACAACGACGATTGCCCGTTTCACCGAATTGACGACGCTATCGCGACCAGAGGTGCAAGAGGCGGTGAGCGCCTTCGCTGCCATGGACATGCTGAACAAGCAGGACGCCTTTGTGGCGACGGAAGTCGATCAGCGGATCGCCCAGATGCATGGTTTCCAGGGCACGGGGCACTTCCTCGTCGACGCCGAGGGGATCATCCGCTGGGCCTTCATCGAAGCCGCTGACGGGGCGGCCGATGTTTGCCAGTTCCCCGGCGACGACGAACTCATCGAGGCAGCACACGCGTTCGGTCGCCACTGACCGAGTTCCTGCCGGCGAGTCACTGCGCCTCGTGACACACAGCCTCGATGTTGTGACCGTCCGGATCGAGCACAAAGGCGCCGTAGTAGTGGGGGTGGTAGTGAGGCCGCAGACCTGGCGCGCCGTTGTCCTTGCCCCCTGCTGCAATGGCCGCCCTGTAGAAGCCATCCACCGCTGCGCGAGAGGACACGCGAAACGCGATATGGATCGGCGGTCTGATCGCAGCGCCTTGGCTGATCCAGAAATCGGACCCGTCCGCATGGCAAAAGCCTGCACTTTCACCTTGACCACTGTGCGAGGCAGGCAGCTCGACCAGGCGCGAATGGCCGGTTGGTGCGAGCGCTTGCAGATAGAAGGCCTTGCTTCTTGCGTAGTCGCTCACGACGACGCTCAAGTGATCGATCATCGGAACTCCCTTTGGTGTGCATGACGACTCAGATCGTCCGATCAGCCACGACTGCGAAATATAGCGAGTTGCACGAAGGTGGATGGCGGGTCTCCTTTGTCGCCGCGCCACGATCGCGCAGGTGGGCCGCGGAACCCGGGATGCGCAAGCCGTTACTCAAAGGCGCGCCCCCGCCGACCGCGGGGTGCGTCGCCAACATCGGCTCGACCTGCACCACCGGAGCACCGCACATGAGCGAAATGTCCGAATTCCCTGGCCCACATCACGTCGCATCATCCCGGCTACCCACATCGGCAAGCCCAGGCATCGGCCGGCTGGAGGCATTTTCCGACGGAGTCATCGCGATCATCATCACCATCATGGTGCTGGAACTCAAATTGCCCGAGCACCATGTTTCGGAGGTGTGGAACGACATCATCCGGCCGATGTGGCCGAAGTTGCTGGCCTATCTGTGGAGCTTCGTCGGCGTAGGGATGATGTGGATCAGCCACCATCACCTCCTGCACACGCTCGAGTCGGTGCCGCGACCCCTGGCGTGGCTCAACCTGCACCTGCTGTTCTGGATGTCGCTCGTGCCCGCCACGACAGCGCTGATCGGCGAGCATCCCCTGCTGCCCGCGGCGGTGGCCACCTATGCGTTCGTTCAAGGCGCAAGCATGACGGGTTTCCTGATGCTTCGGGACTATGCCCGGCGTATGACACGCAGCGACGCGAGCGGCCGTTCGCATGACGTTCACGCCACCATGTTGCGACGCAACCTGGTCGCCGTGGCCATGCACGCCGCCGCCGCCGCGCTCTCGTTCGTGTGGCTGCCGCTGGCCTACGCGCTTATCGTCGGGGTGCCCCTGCTCTTCATGACGGCGCCGCGGCGCCGGCTTGGACTCTGATCCGGTGCCGAGTCATGGTCGATGGCGTCAGGCGATCGTCTCGAGCAACTCGACGATTTCCTGCTCGCTCGTGAACTTGCGTGGATTGCTGTGGGTCCAGCGGTCCAACAGGGCGTTGCCTGCAACGAGCGTGAAGTCGCAACGTTGTACGCCGACCTTGTGCAGGCGGTCAGGCATCTCCAGGTCGCTGATGAGCTCGCCGACCAGTTCCGCGGCTTCTCGGCGCCCGTCGCCCAGCGTCTCGCTCAGGAGCCCCTGCTTGTGCTCGGTGACCGGCTTGTTGAACCGCAGTACGGCAGGCAGGGTGACACAGGTGCAATGCCCGTGCGGGACATTGAAGGTGCCAGCAAGCACGTGGCCGATGCCATGGCTGGCCCCCATCGGCACCAGCGACCACATGCCCATCTGCGAAAGCCACATGCCGGACTGCGCGTCAGCGCGCGCCTCGAGGTCCTGCGGGTCGCGCTTGGTGCGCCGCAGGGCTTCGGGAAGGGTGCGCAGCGCCTGCAGCGAGGTACCGTCCACGAAGGGGCTGCCGTAGGGTGAACAGAAAGATTCGACGGCATGGTCCACGGCGCGCATGCCTGTAGACAGCCACAACCCCAGCGGCGTGTGCAGCGTGAGAGCAGGATCGAACACCACGGTGCGGGGGATCATCAGCGGATGGCGAATGCTCTGCTTGAGCTTGTTCACGGGATCGTTGGAGCCGCCGCTCTGGTGGAACTCCCCTCCGGACAGCGTCGTCGGTACGGCGATCTGGCGCACCGTCGGACCGCGGAAGTCCGGGGCTTCGACCATGCCGGTGGCCGGGTCCGTCTTCAGACGGAAGGGCTCGAACTGATCCAGTTCGGTGATGTCGTGCTCGAGACACAACTGCACGTTCTTGCCGGCATCGGTGATGGAGCCCCCGCCAATGGTCACGATCAGGTCGGCGTGCGCGGCGCGGGCCACAGCCGCAGCGCGCAGGACGGCGTCGCGCGGGATGTGCGTCGGGATGTCATCGTAGAGCGCGGCAAAGCGGCTACCGAGTGCATCCTGCATCCTGCGGATCTCGCCGGTCTTGTTGTTCAGCGTGTTGCTGACGAGCAGAAAGATGCGCTGCGCACCGAGGCGTTCGACCTCTTCGGTCACCACCTCGACGAATGGTCGACCGAAGAACACTCGTTCCATCGGAGGAATGCTGAAGGAACCTTGACGCATGATGGTCATCTGGAGTTGAACGATGGCGGCTGCTTCGACGACAGATCCGTCGCCATGGCTTTCAGGGCCGTGCGCTGCACCTTGCCGTTCGCCATCACGGGCAAGGTATCGAGGAACACGATCTGCGACGGCCGCTTGTACGACGAGATGCGCTCCTTCATGAAGTCCTGCAGCGCCGCACTGTCGAGCGCGTGGCCAGCCCTGAGCTGCACGAAGGCGATCACTTCCTCGTTGGACTCCACCTCGCGGCCCACGACGGCCGATTGCGCTACCGAGGGATGCGCGTTGAGCGCTGCTTCGACCTCGGCCGGGTACACGTTGAAGCCGGAACGAATGATGATGTCCTTGATGCGCGCCACGAGGAAAACGTTGCCCTCGGCGTCGCGCCGGGCGACGTCGCCGGTGCGCAGCCAGCCGTCCTGGATCGCCGCCCGCGTGGCCGCGCAGTCGCGGAAGTAGCCGCGCATGAGGCCCGGGCCGCGGACCCACAGCTCTCCCGAGTCGCCGGCGGCAACGTCCTTGCCGCCGGCGTTCACGATTCGGATGTCGACGCCCGGGATGGGCGGCCCCACCGAGGTATCTGCGCGCCGCTCCCCGAAGCGCGAGTGGCAGATGGTGGGCGAGCTTTCGGTCATGCCGTAGCCGTTGTGCAATGGCAGCCCGAACAGGGTTTGCACCTGGTCCTTGAGGGTGGGGTCGAGCGGCGATCCGCCCGCGTAGATGTAGCGCAGCCGTCCACGCTGCAGCGTGCGATCGTGGCGTCGCAGATGCGAGAGCAATGCCATGTGCATAGCCTGCACGCCCTGGAACAGCGTCAGCTCGCGCGTCTCGATGGCCTCCACCAGGGCCTCGACGTCAAAGCGTGCGCGCACAAGTACCGAGCCTCCAGCCGCGAGGGTGCTGAGCAGCACGCTGGTCAGGCCCATGGTGTGCGACATTGGCAGCACGCCATAGCTGCGGTCCGATGCCGACATCCGTCGAAGGGCCCCGAGTGTGGTCGCCACGAACAGCAGGCCCGCATGCGTGAGCATGACGCCCTTGGGCCGGCCCGTGGTGCCTGCGGTGTAGATCAGCGCCGCCACGTCGTCGCAGCCGGGTTCGGCCTCGGGAGCCTGCGCCCGAACGGCCGCGCGCACGCGTTCCGGCAGGCCGCAGCCCAGCGACGCTGCACCACGGCGCAAGGCATGGACCTCGCCTTCCTTGAAGCCGGCGCCGATGTAGATTTCGGCCCCTGCCTGGGCATGCGCGGCAATGGCATCGATCTCCTCGGCCGACAGGCGCGCGTTCACGAGCACGAACTGCGCGCCAAGGCGACTCACCGCGAACACGAAGACCACGAGCGCCATGCTGTTCTCTGCCACCAGCAGGACGCGATGGCCCCGCGCAACTCCGAGCCCGGCAAGCGCCGCAGCGGCATCGTCGATCGCGCGCTGCAATTGCCGATAGCTCAAGCGGGAGTTGTCGTCCATCAGCGCAACGGCCTCGGGCGTGTGAGCTGCCCACCAAGCCGGCACGTCGTGGATCTGCAGGAATGCTGGAGGGGTCATCGGCTCGTCTCGCGGGGTCGTGGTGGCCAGCGGCACGCGAGAGCCCATGTTCAGCCGGAAGTTCTGATTGGCCGCGCCCGAAGGGTTCTCGATGCAGAGCGTGAGCGGCACGGTCTCGGGTCATGCGGTCTCTGACGCCCTGCTGCAGATGACCGGCGTTCATGCTAGACGGAGTGGCTCAGGAATCGCAAGCCCTTGCCTCACCCGATCAACGCCAATCACGATTTGGTCGTCTCTCAGTCATGGTTCTCTGTGCGCCAAGCTCAGCGTGGCCGTCACCATCGCGAGCATCGACGGTGAAATGTGCAACGCGCTTTCATCGCTCACTCGCTTGGATCCGTGCGCGCGCAAGGCACGCGACCCGACTTCGACCTGCAGTTTGACGACACAGGAGACAGATCCCATGAGTTCCCGACGCCAGGTCCTTCGTGCCACGCTTGCAGCAGGGGCGTACACCGCAGGAGTGACCGCGCCTTGCCTCGCCGCTGGCGAGGGCTACCCGGACAAGCCGATCAGGCTGGTGGTCCCTTTTCCGCCGGGGGGCATCGCAGACTTGATCGCGCGCAGCCTGGCCAGCCATGCGCAGCAGGAAATGGGGCAGCCGGTCATCGTCGACAACCGAGGCGGCGCCAGCGGCGTGATCGCCACCGACCTCGTCGCGAAGTCTCCGGCCGATGGCCACACCGTGCTGCTTGCGGCGATCGGGCAGGCCGTCGTCAACAAGCACCTGTTCAAGAAGTTGCCCTATGACCCGAACACTGCGCTCGCGCCGGTGTCACTCATCGCCCAAGGCCCGAACGTGCTCGTCGTGAATGCGTCCAGCCCCTACGGCAGCGTGGCCGACCTGCTCGCCGCGGCGAGAAGGACGCCGCAAGCCCTGACCTTCGGAACGTACGGCAACGGCTCCTCGCCGCACCTGCAAGCGGCGCTGCTCATGCAGCGCACGGGTGCGCTCTTCACCCACATCCCCTACAAGGGCTCAGCGCCGGCAATGAACGAGCTGCTGGGCGGGCAAACCACCTTCATGTTCGACAGCTTGATCACTTCGCTGCAGCACATCCGCGCCGGCAAGCTGCGCGCGCTGGCCGTCACTGCGCCCAAGCGCAGCGCACTTCTTCCGAACGTGTCCACCTTCGCAGAACAGGGGATCACCGACTTCAACTTTCTGGCTTGGTACGGGATTCATGTGCCGGGCGGGACGTCTGCGAAAGTCATCGAGCGGCTGGAGAAGGAGATCGACGCGTTCGCGCACGCACCGGCGATCGCGAAACAGTTCGCCGACCAAGGCCTCGAACTTGTCTCCAGCTCGTCCGCCAGCTACGCCCAGTTCCTCACGCAGCAGGACAAGATCTGGGGCGCAGTCATCCAGGAGGCCCGCATCAGCGTCGATTGAGCGCTTGGCCTGACAGGAGCTCGCTCGCTTCGGCCAGGTCGGGCGTGTCGAAGCCCTCGGTGAAGGAGGCATACACCGGCGCCAGCAGATCGACAGCTTGGGCAGGATCCGACAGCAGCCGCCCGAGGCTCACGACAGCGCGCAGTTCCCACAGCCGGGCGCCTTGCGTGCGCGCCAGGCTCACCGCTCGCTCGAGGCAGCGCAGCGATTCGTCGCGGCCGGTCTCCCGGTCGTGCGACGCGATCTGTCCCCGAACTCGCCACAGTTCGGCTTCGCACCAGCCTTGCGAGGTGTCTTGGCAGACCGCAATCGCAGACTGGATCGTGTCGGCCGCCTTGTCGAGGCGCCCGGCATCGGCCAACGCCAACGCCAGCCCGGCCATGAAGACCGGCGCGTACAGCCGTGTTCCCGTGGCCGCGAGGTGCGCCAGGCCCCACTCGTAGGCGTCCACCGCCTTGTCGGCGCTGCCGCCTGCGGACATTTCGAGCCATCCGCGCAGGCAGCTGGCGTAGGCGCGGTACATCGGAAGGCGGTGCTTGGCCGAAAGGTCTGCAAGGAGCTGGATGTCAACCGCGGCGCCCGCGCGATCGCGAACGCACATCGCGCGCACGGCCTCGTGAAGATGCATGATCGCCCGCGCGAGAACCTGCGTGATGGTCGATTCGATGCCCCGCGCACGCTCGACGAGCTGACGCGCTTCGTCGGCGTGTCCCTGGATCGACCTCACCATGGCCAGCCCGATCAGGCACGCGGCCGCCGGATCGACGGCGAAACGCTCGAGAAATTCGGCCCGGCCGGGAAAGTCCACCAGCCCGAGGGCTTGCTCGAAATGCCGCCGTGCCGCCTCGAACTCGCCCAGGTAGAAGTGCGACGAGGCGACGAGTCGATGCCCGAACATCAACGCCTCGGGAGCGCCGCCGGCATGCGCATCCGAAAGCGCTTCAGCCGCCTTGTTCAGGGCATTGCGAAGCTCGCCGCGCCCGATCTGGCCGACCCATATTCCATATTGAGCCGTAAAGCGATGCGACACCTGGTCGGGGGCCGCCTCGAGCAGTGCATAGGCGCGCTCGTAGGCAAGCTGCGCATCCTGGGACCCCTGGCCCTGGGTGGCACGCCACGCATGTCCCATCTGCAGCTGCAGCCGCAGCTCTTGTCCACACCGGTCCACCTGGCCAGCCTCTTCGCGGATGAGCGCGATCGCTCGCCTGAAATGGCCGGCGGCTTCCGCGTACGCAGACTTCGCTTTCGCGGCATCGCCCGCGCGGCTCCAGTACTCGATGGCCTTGTCGAGCCGGCGCGCCCGCTCGGCGTGGTGCGCCAGGATCTCGCTGCGCATGTCGTTGCGGTCTTCCAGCACCTGCAGGATTCGCGCGTGGATGCCTTGGCGGTGGCTTCGCAGCAGGCTCTCGCAAGCCACCTCCTGCACGAGCGCATGCTTGAACGTGTAGCGCTCGACCGCTCGTTCGCCGCGACGGAACACCAGCCCGGCAGCCATCAGCTTGTCCAGTGCCGCATGCACCGCCTCGGGCCGCTCGTGCACGGCCTGCAGCAGCCCCGCGTCGAACTCGCGTCCAATGCACGCGGCGACCTGCGCGACCTCCTTGACTTCGGGCAGCCGGTCCAGACGCGCCATCAGCGAACCGTGCAAGGAGGCTGGAACTGTCGCCGCGCCCGTCTCCAGCACGGCCTTGGTCAGCTCCTCGACGAACAGCGGCACCCCGTCGGTCTGCGCCACGATCGCCTCGCGCGTGTGCGCCTGCAGGCGGCTGCCGTCCAGCTGCGCCACCATCGCCTCCACGCTCACGCGTGCCAGCCGGTTCAGCGACAGCCGCGTCACGCTCGGCTGTCCGGACAACGCCGGCGGATTGTCCGGGCGGCTGATGACCAGGATCAGCATCCGCGCCTGCTCCAGCGCCTCGAGCAGCCGCTCGATCAGCTCCAGCGTCGTCGGGTCGATCCACTGCGCATCGTCGACCACCAGCAGCATCGGCCGCTGCTCCGACAGCTCCAGCATCTGCCCGGTCAGCACCTCCAGCGTGCGTTCGCGCAGCATCTGCGGGTTCATCTCCAGCGGCCCGTAGCGCTGACTGCCGTTCAGGCCCAGCAGCGTCGCGTACAGCGCCTGCCTCAACGGGTCCGGCCCGGCGACGGCCTCCAGCTTGTCCAGCGCCGATTCGTCCGACTCCAGCGGCTGCAGGCTTGCCTCGCGACCCAGCTGCTGGATCACCGGCCACAGCGCGCTGCCCACGTGGTGCGGCGAGCACTGCCAGCGCACGCGCCAGTGAGGCTCCTGCGCGCATGCGTCCAGCAGCGCGCGCGCGATGCGCGACTTGCCCATGCCAGCCTCGCCCACCAGCAGCACCGCCGTCCCTTCGCCCTCCTGCGCCTGCCTCCAGCGCTGCCTCAGCAACGCCAGCTCCTGGTCGCGCCCGACCATCGGCAGAATGTCCCGACCGCGTGCATCGAAGCGGCTGTCGGCCACCGTTTCGCAGACCACCTCATGGGCGTCGACGGCTCGGACGATGCCCTTGAGCGCATGGCTGCCCAGCGACCTGAACATGAAACTGCTGGCCGCCAGGCGACGCGTGGCCTCGTCGATCACCACCTTCCCGGCGACTGCCAGGCCGAGCACGCGCGCCGCGAGGTTCGGCGTCACGCCGACGGCCGACTGCTGATGTGCCGGACCCTCATGGAAAAGGTCGCCCACGACCACCGGCCCGGTGGCGATGCCGACCCGCGCGCCCATCGGCTCGCCGCTCGTCGTCGCGAGCGTCTGGAACTTGCGCACCAGCGCCAGTCCCGCATGCACCGCGCGCTCCGCATCGTCTTCATGCGCTTGCGGCCAGCCGAAGTAGACGAGCATGCAGTCGCCGTAGAAGTTGGCCACGTGACCCTCGTACTGCGCCACCAACTCGATGCAGCTCCCATGGAAGCGCTGCACGACATCGCGCAGGACTTCCGGATCGAGGTGTGGCGCCGGACTGGCAACGCCGGCAAGCTGGCAGTAAAGGACCGACAGCTGCCGCTGCTCGGCCTCGGAAGGCCGCCCGCCGATGGCATAGGGCGCCGCCGCATCCTCTTGTGGCAGGGCGGCGATCGCGTCGACCAGTTTGCGGCGGTGTCCGACCGACTTCACGCCGATCTCGATCAGATCGGCCTCGGTCAACCGGCGCAGCATGGCACCGTCCACGTGGTTGTCCTCGAACGCCTCGGCGTATTTGCCCAGCCCGATTTCGTCGAGCCAATTCGCCAAATCCATTCCTTCGACCTCAGGCGGAGCGATGGGTACTGTGCCGGAGCCCATAGCGTACCGCGAACGAGCGCCGCCCGGAGACCTGGCGCGACCGGATGCGCGCTATCGATCAGGCCGCATCCGATCGCAGAGATCGATCATGAGAGTGTCTTCATGCGGGCGCAGGCTCACTCTTTGCGCTTGTGCATGACCTCCAGCCTGCGGCGGTCCTGAGCCCGCCGGTTGCCTTCGTCGGACATGCCGGCAGGCAGCTGCTCGTCGAGGCGGACCGTTCGTTCCTCGATCTGGCGCAGGGTGCTGTCCTGCAAGGCCTTCTTCGACATCGCGTAGGCCACGTTGCAGTCCGGCGTGATGGACCGCGCGTAGCTGATGGCCGTGGGGAGCAGCTTGTCGGACTCCACGACCTCATGGAAGAAGCCCAGGCGCTGCGCCTCGTCGAGTTCGTACAGCTTGCCGCGCAGCGTTATCAGCGCACCCAGCTGGTCTCCCAGCGCGTACTTGATGATCTCGACATAGGCGGCCGGCACAGGGATGCCGATGGGGACCTCGTTGAGCCCGAAGCGCGAGTGCTTGCGCGCGGCGATCCGGAAGTCACAGCCGAGCGCCGTGAGCAGGCCGCCGGCGATGGCGTGGCCGTTCATCGCCGCCACCGTGGGCCTCGGGTACTTGAAGATGCGCAGGTTGGTTTCGCGGTAATGGCGGTACCACTCGCGGATCTTGTCGTGGTTTGCGCTGCTGAAGATCTCGAAGCTGTACTGAAAGTCGATGCCTGCGGAGAAGACGTCGCCTTGGCCTGTCAGAACAACCGGCAAGTCGCTGAACTCGCGCTCGAGCCTGTCGAACGCTCCGTGCAGATCCGCGAAGAAGCGATCGTTCTGCACGTTGACCTTGTTGCTGTTCATGCGAACGACGGCGCAGCCGTCTAACACTTCGATGTCCCATGCCATGCTGAGTCTCCCTTTGTCTCTTTGATGCCAGGTTCGATCACTGCACACCGATCGTGCCCGCGTGCCGCAGGATCACGACGTTGCGTGTGCGTGTGCGTGTGTATTGGCGCCTGCGGCTATTGCGGCTCGCTGTTTGCCACACCGCGTCGCTCAGTTTCAGCTGAAAGGCGCAGAATGTTCTGCCCAATCGATGACCAATCTCCGTCCCTGCCGCGTTGTCTGTAGTGCGGCAGATGTGCCGTCTACTTCTTTTGGCCGCTCGCACCCATGCTCCGTCGCATTCATCACGCAGCAATCATCTGCGCCAACTATGAGGTGTCGAAGCACTTCTACACGCGGATGCTCGGGCTCGAGGTGCTGGCGGAGCACTATCGCGAAGAGCGCAAGTCGTACAAGTTGGACCTTGCGCTCCCTGACGGCTCGCAGATCGAGTTGTTTTCGTTCGAGAATCCACCGCCTCGTCCGTCGTACCCCGAGGCACGTGGCCTGCGACACTTGGCGTTCGAGGTGGAAGACGTCGCGCGGTGCAAGGCCGCGCTCGAGTCAAAGGGTGTCGCGGTCGAGCCAGTTCGAGTCGATGAATACACGAACAGGCGGTTCGCCTTTTTTGCGGATCCTGATGGTTTGCCCCTGGAGCTGTATGAGTCGCAGGAAAAAACTGGCGGCTAGCGCGCTCTTGTCGTCCTGAATGGCACTCATCGGTAGCGTTTCACGATCGCCTGGTACGAACCATCCGCCCTCATCTGGTCGATGGCGTTTGCGATCCTCTTGGCGATCTCTTTCGGAAAATCGGGGGACGCAGCGAGGTAGGAAATCTTGATCGGTCCCAGGTTGGGGCCGTACTTGAGTTCGACAGGGTCGTACCCGGCTTGCCGGTACACCCCGTTCGCCATCAGATCCGTGGTGATCCATGCGCCGATGCGTCCGAGCTTCAGCTTCTTGGCGTTCGTCAGATCGTCGTTGGTTTCCTCGATATACGGAAATCCCGCTTGTTCCGCCTCATCCTTGAAACTGGTGCCGCGGACGTAGCCCACGACCAGCGTCCGCGCTTCTTCGATGGAAGACGGCGGGCTGGCAAGGGTCACCAGTACCGTATGAAACTCCAGCACTGGCGCAACCCATTGATAGTGCGCTTCCCTGCTCGGCGTGCGGGTGAACGGAATGATGAGTACGTCGTTCCTGCCCAGGGTTTCCAGTTGCGCCCGCTGCCAGGGGAGAAAACTGAACTCGAGCGCAATCCCCGCCCGCCTGCCGGCCTCGCGCACAACTTCCAGCACAACGCCGCCTGGTTGACCTCCTGCATTGGTGGTGAGCGGAGGGAACTCTGCAGCCACCACCTTGATGGCTTGCTCGGCCATACCTGACGGCGAAAGAAGCAATGCCAGCAGCGCGAACATCCCAGCGCGGATGGTCGGTCGTCGCATATGGGAAGTCCTTTCGGGGAATGGCGCTCTCAAGCGTCGGTCGAGCTTCAAGATATACACCATATCGGTCCTCCGAAGGCGGGGATCGAGTCAGCGCAGGCCCTCCACCGGAAGGGCTTGCCGCTCTGGTTGCAGCGAGCGCGGAAGTGATTGATGTTCGCGAGCAACTTCTTGAGCGACGCGAACCAGCCTTGCGTGTCGCCGGTCAGAACGCGAAGATCTCCCCGGGCACACCGGTCGCCCGTTCACACTCCTGCCGGAAGTCGTAGGGCACCTCGTCCGCGCAATCGGGCCACTGGCCGCTGGCGAGCCAAAACTCCACCAGCCCCAGCCGCGCACACAGCCGCGGGAAGCGCGGGTCGTTGCGCAGCTCCGGCATGCTGGCCTGGAACAGCAGCGCGGTGCGGTAGCCGTC
>Ga0207706_10004937_pt1 | contig 12457 bp, 9 predicted proteins | sample KBSC53metaG_FD_184318 | JGI IMG/M metagenome (GOLD analysis project Ga0207706, IMG submission 184318) | Corn rhizosphere microbial communities from Kellogg Biological Station, Michigan, USA - KBS C5-3 metaG (SPAdes) (version 2) | ecosystem: Host-associated > Plants > Roots > Rhizosphere > Soil ... | reverse complement strand
TCGAACGCGCGGTTCGAGTACGTCATGACGAAGTCGCGATTGAAATAGTTGATCGGCGTCGGCACCGCGTTCAGCGTCAGCTCGAAGAAGTCGCGCGTCTCGCGCAGCTGGCGCTCGGCGACCACGCGATCGGTGACGTCCTGCAAAGTGCCGTGCAGTCGCACGATCTTGCCGTTGCGCCGCTCCGCCTTGATGATCATGCGCACCCACAGCTGCCGGCCGCGCGCACTGGTGAGCCGCAGATGCAGATCGCTGCTGGCACCGGTGTCGATCGCGTGCTGCGAAGCTTCGATCAGCTTCTTCTTGTCCTCCGGATGGAACATGTTGCGGCTGGATTCGAGCTCGATCGTCTGGCCGAACGGCAGGTCGTGGATCGAATACAGCGCTTCGGTCCAGTGGACCTTGTGCGTGTCGACGTCGTATTCCCAACCGCCGATGCGCGCAGTCGTCTGCATGTCCTTCAGCAGGTTGTCGAGACGCACGCGCTCGCCGACATCGTGGAACACGAGTACGGTGCCGACTGTCGCGCCCTGCTCGGTGACCGGCACGATGCGATATTCGACGGGACGGAACTGGCCGTTCTTACGACGCAGCAGCGCGCCGACGCCGCGCATGATGTCGGTCGTGTAGCGCACGCGGCGCACCGGATCGGTCCGGTTGTCGTCGTCGATCTGGGTGTTGATCAGGACGCGGTAGTCGAGACCGGGCAGCTCCTCGATCTCGTAACCGAGCAGCTTCGCCGCGGCAGGATTCGCGTAACGCACCTGGCCGACGTTATCGAGCTCGAGCACGCCCTCGCCCGCGCCTTCGACGATCGCCTGGTTACGTCGATGAGTCGATGCGGCGTCCTGCCGCGACGGCCCGCTCTTGCTCTGCCCGCGCCTGAGCAGCAGCCAGACGAGCGGCGCGCCGGCGAGCAACAGCCCGACGACGAGACCTGCGATCCCGGAAACGGTGAGCAGTCCGTGCAGCGCTTCGGTCAAGGCTTCTGTCCGGGCTCCCGGCCCGCGTACCAATTCACGGCGTACTGCATCAGCTGCGCCGAGGTGCGCAGCGACAGCTTGCGTTTGATTCGCTGCCGGTGCGATTCGACGGTCTTGACGCTGAGGTTGAGCGCCTCGGCCGTCTGTCGCGTCGACAGACCCTTGCCGATCATGTGCAGTACTTGCAGCTCACGATTGGTCAGGCTGTCGACCGGGTTGGAAGAGATGTACGCGCCGCCGGACGCGAACTTCTCGATCATGCTGTTGCCGACAGCTTCGGACACGTAGATGCCGCCATCGAGCACGCGGCGCAGCGCCACCAGGAACTGATCCGAGGCAGCCTGCTTCATGATGTAACCGTTCGCGCCCGCCGACAGCATGCGCTCCGCGTAGATCGCCTCGTCGTGCATCGACAGGACCAGCAAAGGCAGCGACGGATAATGCGCGCGCGCATCCTTCACCAGCTCGAGACCATCGCCCTGCTTGAGCGACACGTCGACGATGACGGCGTCCGGCTCGAGCTCGCGAATCAGCGATTTCGCCTCGCGCGCCGTCTCGGCTTCGCCGCACACCTCGAGATCCGCTTCGGCCTCGATCAGGCGGCGCAGGCCCTGCCGCACGATCGGATGATCGTCGACGATCAGCACACGTCGCTTGCGGTCCTTCGACACGCTGCCCGACGGCCGATGCGCGGGCTTGAACAGAGAGGGGCCAACGGTCATTGCATCACTCCTCAGCAATAGTCCTTGTAGTGTTCGGCGTGGATTCGTCAGCTTGCTGCCGTGCTCAGCCGGCTGCGACGACGTGCGCGCGGCGCGCGCGCCGGCTGGGCCAGAGGTTCCAGCGGACATTCACACACGATGCGCGTGCCTTGCGGCTCGGCCCGCTCGAAGCGGACTTCTCCGCCGAGTATGCGCGCACGGTATTGCATGATCTTGAGTCCCATGCCGGCGGCGTCGACAGCGTCGACAGGCATGCCGGTACCATCGTCGGTTATGGTCAGGCGCACCTTAGCGCGTGCGCCGTGCAAGTGCAGCCGTATAGTCCGCGCGCGGCCGTGCCGGACTGCGTTGCGCACGGCCTCTTGCGCGATCCTGTACAGATGGTTCGCCAGCTCGGCGCCGAGCGGACGGATCGTCTTGACCCGATGCGTGCACACGATCTGCACGTTGTAGAGCTCGGCCGCATGCATGGCCAGGCCGTCGAGGGCGTCGGACAAGCCGCCGCGCTCCAGATTCACCGGCGACAGGCCGCGCGCCAGCGCTCGAGTGCTTTCGATAGCGTTGTTCACTAGCCGTGTGATGCTCTCGATCTCCGGCAGAATCGGCGCGTATTCGCTCGCGAGCCGGCCGGCGACGCCGCGCAGCATCAGTGCGATGCCCGTCAGCTCCTGGCCGAGACCGTCGTGCAGGTCGTTGCCGATGCGGTATTGCTCGCGGTTCACAGCTTGCAGGATCGCGCGCTCCAGTTGCTTGCGCTCGCTCACATCCTGCAACACGACCAGGCAGTGACTGCGGCCGGCCACATCGAAACGCGAGAGCAAGCCGGCGGCGGCGAAATGACTGCCGTCGCTGCGCAGGCCGTCGAACTCGACGCGCATCGAGCCCTGACCCTGCGGGTCCGAGGCGAGCTGCTGCCAGCGCTCCGGCTGCTCGAACGGCCAGCCGGCGAGCGTCGTCATCGGTCGGCCGATCAGCTCGCCGCGGCGGTAGCCGAACATCGTGTCGAAAGCGGGATTGGTAATTTCGACGACCGCCTCCTCACTGACGACCGCGACGCCTTCGAGCATCGATTCGATCATGCGCGCCTGGGTGGCGATGGCGCGCTCGGCGCGCACCTGCTCGGTCGTGTCGGAAGCGATCAGCGTGATCGCGACGATCTGCTGCTGCGAGCGGATCGGGCTGATGCGGATATCGAAGTGGCGGGACTCGCCGTCGTCGAGCATCGCGGAGTAACCGTCGACCTGGCCGGTCGCGAGCACGCGATGCATCGCTGCGAGCGCCTGCGGGTGCAGGTCATGCGGCAGGAACTCGGTGACCGGGACACCTTCCAGATCCTTGGCGCTGCGACGGCCGACACCGCGGTTCGCGAGCAGCACGCGCAAGCGCCGGTCGAGCACGAGCACGTAGTCGGGAACCGATGCAATGAGCTCGCGCAACTGCTCGCTCGCCCAGGCTGCCGGGGAGGACAGGTCGCTCGTGGCGGAGGCGGCCGTGACCGCGGTTTTTTTCGTCGCAACGCTCAAAGGGGCCTGCACCGGCGCTCTTAGTTGACCGCCGCATGGTGTTGGAGGCCCCGTGTAGGGGATATCAGTTAATCCCTTAATGTGGCACGCGACGCGCACGCCATCGCGCCAATCTGCGCAGCACGTCGCGCGCCTCAAGTCCGAAGCGAAACAAGGTGTTGGGAGCGCGGGGCGTCGCGCCGGGAGTTAAGCCGAACCGTGGCTCAGGCCGGGGCCACCGCCCCGGTCGGAGACCCATTGCGTGGCATAGCGGATCAGCTCGCTGGTGGAACGGAGGTTGAGCTTTTCCCGCATGTGGCGGCGGTGCGCGTCGACCGTTTTCATCGAAAGGTCGAGGCGCTGCGAGATCTCGCGCGTGCTGATGCCTTCGCCGATCAGCCGAAAGACTTCGAGCTCGCGCTCGGTGAGCGCCGAGACCGGATCTTCATCCACGCCGGGGCTCCGGCCCCGGGCAACCTGCGTCAGGAGTCTTTCGCCCATTGCGGCGCTGACGTGCCGCTGGCCCCGAGCGACCTTTCGCAGTGCACCAAGGAAGTCCGTGCCGGCGACGTTCTTCATGACATAACCGCTGACACCGAGCCGTAACAGCCGCTCGGCGTAGAGCGCTTCGTCCTGCATCGAGAGCACCAGCACGCGCACGTTGGGATGCGAGCTGCGAATCCAGCGCACCAGGTCGACGCCGTCATCCGCGCCGAGCGCGAGGTCCACGACGGCCACATCGGGGTTCTGCGAGGCAATCGCCGTGCGGGCGTCCGCGATGGACGACGCTTCCCCCGCCAGCTGGAACTCGTTCTGGCCCGCCAGGAGCTGTTTCAAGCCTTCGCGAACGAACGGGTGATCGTCGACGATTACGATGCGCGTCAGCTCGGCCATGCCTTGCCCTCTTCTTAGTCCCGTCCTGGGGCGAGTCTTGCGGCGCGATCTACCTGGGGCAATCCTCATTTTCCACAAGCGCCGCAGAGTGATAGCGTGGCGCCCGGTCACGGACGGAAGGCTTGACGCGCACGCTTATGAAAAAAGGTACGGGTCCGCTGCGGTTCGTGCTGCTGGAGGACGACCCGAACGACGCTGAGCTGATCCAGCTGCAGCTGGCGAAGGATGGGATCGAAGTCGACTGGCGGCACGTCGTCGCCGAGCGCGACTTTCGCGAAGCTCTCGCCGGCGCGCCGCCGGAGCTGGTGCTCGCCGACTACACGCTGCCCGGTTTCGACGGGCTGGCAGCGCTGAAGATCCTGCTGCAGCACTCGCCCGACATACCCTTCATCTTCGTCTCCGGCTCGCTCGGCGAGGAACGCGCGATCGAAGCGCTGAAGAGCGGCGCCACCGACTATGTGCTCAAAGACCGGCTGCAACGTCTGCCGGCAGTGGTGATGCGCGCGCTGACGGAAGCCCGGGAGCGGCGCGAACGGCGCGAAGCTCAGGCGGCGCTCGAAGAACAACGCGTGCTGCTCAGCACGCTGATCGACAGCCTGCCGGAGATCATCTACGCGGTCGACACCAACAATCGCGTGAAGGTCGTCAACAAGGCGCTGCTGGACACGCTCGGCCGGCGGCGCGACCAGGTCATCAGCCGCACGCTCTCGGACATCTCGAACGACGAGAACGTCGCCGACATCGAAGCGCAGGCGGCCACGACGATGCGCACCGGTCGCGCGCTCACCGACCAGGAGCGCGCGTGGATCTCGACCGACGGCTCGGTGCGCTGGTTCAACTACACCCACGTGCCGCTGCGCGATCACGGCACAGTCTCCGGCCTGGTGTGCACGGTCCAGGAGGTCACGACGCGGCGCGCGCTGGAGCAGGAAATCCTGGAGATCTCCAATCGCGAGCAGCGCCGGCTCGGCAGCGATCTGCACGATGGCCTCGGCCAGGAGCTCACGGGATTGTCGCTGCTGCTGAAAGGGTTGGAGGTGCAGCTGTCGCGCGAGGCGCCGCAGTACACCTCGCACATCACCAAGATCACCGACTTGCTCGCGCACGCAATTCAGAGCACGCGCTCGCTCGCGCGTGGGTTGGCGCCCGTGAACCTGGAACGCGGCGGATTGCCTGAAGCGCTGAAACATCTCGCGGCGCGCTGCACCGACATGTACAGCCTGCAGTGCACGTTCGGTAACGGCTCGCAGAAGCTGCCGGATCTGGAAGAAGGCGCCGCGACGCACCTCTATCGAATCGCGCAGGAAGCGACGACGAATGCAGCGCGCTACGCTCGTGCGAAGACGATTGCCATCGACCTGCGCTCGACCGGACGCAAGCTCCAGCTCTCGATCGCAGACGACGGCATTGGACTGTCAGCAGGGCTGGCGCAACGCCGGCCCGGCATGGGCTTGAAGATCATGGAATACCGCGCCCGCATGCTCGGCGGCACGATCAATTTCGAAGAGCCGAACCCCGGCACGCGCATCGTGCTGTCGGCGCCGCTGCATCTGCTGCGTCAATCCAAAGAAAAGCTCAGCCGAGCTGTGTAGCGCGCTGTCGGTCGGGCTTCAGCCCGACTCTTATTTCCTCATCACCGGCACGAGCGTGTGATCCGCGCCGTTCCACACCTGAATGAAATTCTCGATCTCCCCCGCCGGCATCGCCGACGCGATGAAATCTCCCTGCATCGCGTCGCACGCGCTCTGATCCAGGAACTCGAACACCGCCGGCGTCTCGATCCCTTCCGCGCACACCGTCAGCGACAGGTTGTGCGCCAGATCGATGATCGCGCGCACGATGGTCGCGGCCGGCTTGGCCGTCGCGATTTCCGAGATCACCGTGCCGTCGATCTTCACTTCGCTGAACGGCATCTTGTAGAGCTGCGTCAGCGATGACGTGCCGGTGCCGAAGTCGTCGAGCGACAGGCCGACGCCCTTCACGCGCAGGCGCGTGAAGATGTCCATCACCAGCTCGGGATCGTCCAGCGACGCCGCTTCCGTCACTTCGAGCGTGAGCTGCTCGGGCGCGACTTCGAACTCGCGGAACACCCGCGTCAGGCGGTCCGGGAATTCCAGGTCCTGCACCAGGCGCGGCGAGAGATTCACGGAAGCGGCGAGATCGAGCCCGCGCTGCCGCCAGTGGCCGATCTGCCGGATCGCGTCGGTGAGCACGAAATCGGTCACGTCGACGATCAGGCCCGACTGCTCCGCCAGCGGCAGGAACTCGCCGGGATAGAGCAGACCGAGGCGTGGATGACGCCAGCGCACCAGCGCCTCGGCGCTGCGCACTTGCCAGTCGCCGGCGTTGCGCACGACCTTGGGTTGGTAATGCACGACCAGCTCGTGCTCTTCGATGCCGCTGCGCAGCTCCTCGACGGAAATGCGCGCGCCGGGTTCCAGGTGTTTGGTGAGCAAGCTTTCGATCTCCTCGAGCATCGCCGGCTTCTGCAGAGTGCCGAGCATCTTCAGGCCGAGCGAGTCGCCGAGCTGGCGCGCGCTCGCCAGGACCCGCTGGTCCATGCCGCTCGCCAGCAAAATACCGGAAGTCACGCCCTGGCGTGCTAAGTAACGCAATGCCTCGATGCCGTCCATATCGGGCATCTGCAGGTCGAGCAGGATCAGCGACGGCTGGCGCCGGGCCAGCTGCTCGCGAAAGCTGGTGGCGGTGTCCGCTGTAATCACGTCGCAACCGATCCCGGTGCCGATCTGCTCGATCAGCTCCAGGAAATCGGTCTCGTCGTCGACCGCCAGCAGCAGATTCCTCTCACGCCGGAACACGCGCATCCTCCTGTTTGCGGGTCGACAGCGTACCCGCACGCGAGCGTCGCGTCTCCCTGCGGCGCCACACGCAGTGACGCGGTTCACGAGTCAGGCAGTCTCCTACCGTGCCAGCCAGCCGCCGTCGACGGGGATGATCGTGCCGTGCACGTAGTCGGAAGCCGCCGACGCCAGGAACACGGCGGCGCCGCCGAGATCGGAAGGCTTGCCCCAGCGCCCCGCCGGAATACGCCCGAGGATGTCGCGATTGCGCTGCTCGTCCGTGCGCAGTGCCGCGGTGTTGTTCGTCTCGAAGTACCCGGGCGCGATCGCGTTCACGTTGATGCCGCGCGCCGCCCATTCGTTCGCGAGCAGGCGCGTGATGCCGGCGAGGCCGCTCTTGCTCGCCGTGTACGACGCCACGCGAATGCCGCCCTGGAAGGAGAGCATCGAGGCGATGTTGATGATCTTGCCGCCGCGCCCCGCCTGTACCAGCGACTGCGCGACTGCCTGCGCCAGGAAGAACGGCACCTTGAGATTGAGATGCAGCGCCGCGTCCCAGTCCTCTTCGCCGAACGTGAGCGCGTCATCGCGCCGGATGATGCCGGCGTTGTTCACGAGAATGTCGACGCGCCCGGCGAGCTTGATCGACTGCGTCACGACATTCGCCGCTTCGTGCTGGCGCTCGAGGTCCGCACGCAGCGCGTAAAACTTCCGGCCCGACGCAGTGACGCCGCGCTCGGCGTCAGCTGTGCTGGAACGCGCGACACCGACTACATCGGCGCCAGCTTGTGCCAGCGCGATTGCGATGCCCTGCCCGAGGCCCGTGCTGGCGCCGGTCACGAGCGCCACCTTGCCGTGCAGTGAGAACGGATTCGACGAGGGGTTCTGTGCGGTCATGTTTTCTACTTGGTGTCGCTTGCGGTGCCGGGCATCACTTGAGCTGGCAGATGTCGAGCACGTTCATGTCGGTGTAGTCGAGGTTCTCGCCGCCCATCGCCCAGATGAAGCTGTAGCTGCGAGTACCGGCGCCCATGTGAATCGACCATGGCGGCGAGATCACGGCTTCTTCGTTCTGCAGCACCAGGCTGCGCGTCTCGTCGGGCTCGCCCATGAAGTGCATCACGCGCTGCGCGCTCTTGTCCTGCGACGCATCTTCCAGGTCGAAGTAGAAATACACCTCGGAGCGGCGGTCGTGCAGATGCGGCGGCATCGTGTTCCAGACGCTGCCCGGCTTGAGCATCGTCAGCCCGAGCAACAGCTGCGCGGAGCGGCAGGTCGCGGGCACGATGTACTGATAGATCGTGCGCTCGTTCGACGTCTCCAGCGCGCCACGCTGCAGCGGCACGGCCTTGTCGACCGAGATCTGCACTGGCTCGAAGCGCGCGTGCGCCGGCGTCGAGACCAGATAGAACTTGGCCGGCGTCCCGGCCGTGCGCGACTCGAAGGTCACGTCCTTCGTGCCCATCGGCACGTACAGCCCATCGCGCGGCGCCAGATCGAAAGCCTTGCCGTCGAGCGTGACGCGTCCGGCCGCCCTGCCGATGTTGACGACGCCGAGCTCGCGCCGCTCCAGGAACGGCTTGCCCGCCGCCGACGCGGGCTCGGTCTGATCCGGCAGCCGCAGCGCACGCGTCGCGGCCATCGCGCCGCCGATCACGAAGCGCTCGTAGTGCGCGTAGTTGAGAGTGATCGCGTCCGCCGCGAACAAGCCTGCGACCAGATAGCGGTCGCGCAGCTGCTGGTTGCTGGCGCCGGCCATCATGTCGGGATGCGTTGCGTGATAGGTCTTCTTGAACACGAGCCCGCCCAATAAATTGACTAGAGTTTGTACGCTTGCTTCGGCAGACGATAGGCAAGATCCGCGGCGATCTCAGCAGCTTCGTCTTCCTCCAACTGATGCTCGACGACGAGGCGCGCGAGGAAGCTGCAATCCACGCGACGCGCCAGGTCGTGCCGCGCCGGGATCGACAGGAAGGCGCGCGTGTCGTCGTTGAAGCCGACGGTGTTGTAGAAGCCGGCCGTCTCGGTGGTTTGCTCGCGGAAGCGCCGCATGCCCTCGGGGCTGTCGTGGAACCACCAGGCCGGGCCGAGCTTGAGAATTGGATAGTGCCCCGCGAGCGGCGCTAGCTCGCGGCTGTACGCGCTCTCGTCGAGCGTGAACAGGATCAACGTCAACGCGCGCTCATTGCCGAAACGATCCAGCAGCGGCCGCAGCGCGTGAACGTACTCGGTCGGCAGCGGCACGTCTGCGCCTTTGTCGCGGCCGTAGTGCGTGAACAGCCAGCGGTTGTGGTTGCGGAAGGCGCCCGGGTGCAGCTGCATGACCAAGCCGTCTTCCAGACTCATGCGCGCCATCTCGACGAGCATCGCCGCGCGGAACAGCTCGGCGTCCGCCGGCGAGAAATTCCCGGAGGTCACGCGCGCGAACAACCGCTCGGCTTCGCGACTCGTCAGATCCGCGGTCGCGGCCGTCGGATGACCGTGATCCGTCGACGTCGCGCCTGCCTTCGCGAACACAGCGCGACGCTTGCGATGCGCTTCCAAGTAGCCGCGCCACGAGAGCACGTCTTCGTTCGTCAGCTCACTGAAGCGCTCCAGCGATGCAGCGAACGCCTCGTGCTCGGGATCGATGACCGGGTCAGGGCGATAGGCAGTGATCACGCGCCCGCTCCAACCGCTGCTGGCAATCGCTCGATGCGCATCCAGAGGATCGATCGGCGACTCGGTCGTCGCCAGCACCTGGATGTTGAAGCGCTCGAACAAGGCGCGCGGACGGAAGGCTGGCTGCGCGAGCTTCTCGCCGATGACGTTGAAGTAGTGGTCGGCGGTGTCGGCCGCGAGCGCGACCTCGATCTCGAACACTTTCGCGAACACGTAGTTCAGCCACAGCGTCGAGGGCGTGCCGCGAAACAGATGGAACCGCTCCGCGAACAGGCGCCACGCAGCGCGCGGATCAGCGGGAGAAGCGCCGCGGCGCGAAGGCACGCCGAGCGCCTCGAGATCGACGCCCTGGCTGTACAGCATTCGATACAGGTAGTGATCTGGCGCCAGCAGCAACTCGGTGGCGTTCGTGAACGGCTCGTTCCCGGCGAACCACTGCGGATCGGTGTGGCCGTGCGGACTGATGATCGGCAGGCCGGCTATTTCGCGGTACAGGCGCCGCGCGACGCCGCGCGTGGCAGCGTCGACGGGAAACAGCCGGTCCTCGTGAAGTTGCAGTGCCTTGGCCATAAGGTCCGATGTTGCAGTGCATTGCGCTGATGCGCACGGGGGCCCTGCCAATGGTCCCGGATGGTAACCGGTGTCATGCACAGAGCCAAGCAAAGAAAGCGCCAGGCGCCTTTGGCTATTTGCCAGGCGGGCCGGAGGACTCGCGCACGACCAGGTGCGGCACGACGGTCGTGGCGGCAATGGCCGGAACGTCGGACAGGCCGGCAATCTTCGCGACGAGCTTCTCCGCGGCCATGCGCCCCATGTCGCGGATCGGCTGCCGCATCGTCGTGAGCGAGGGACACAGCCGCGAGGCGAGCGGACTGTCGTCGAAGCCGATGACCGTGAGCTCGTCCGGAATCTTCACGCCGCGCAGATACGCGGTGCGATAGACGCCCGCGGCCGTCTCGTCATTGCCCGCGAAGATCGCCGTCGGCCGCGGCGAACGCGACAGCAGGATATCTGCGCAAGCAGCGCCGGACTCGAACGTATAGGAGCCCTCGGCGAGGAATTCCGGCGGCAGCGACAGCCCGCGATCCGCCAGCGCGTTCGAGAAACCCTCGAGACGCTCGATCGCGGAGCGGAACGTGTGCGGACCCATGATCATCGCGATGCGCCGGTGGCCGAGCTTCGCCAGATGCTCGGCGACTTCTGCGGCGGACTGGCGGTCCATCGACATGACCAGGTTCTTCGGATCGTCGAGCGCCGCGGCGATCACGCGAATGTACGGGCATTCCAGCTTGCGCAGCATTTCCGCGAGCGTCGGATTCTCCGAGACCGGCGGCAGCATGACGACGCCGTCCAGCTTCTGGCGCGTGATGAAGCGGCGGATGTCGGTCAGGAACTCGTCGCTGTGGCGATCGCATGGATGCACGACGAGCTCGTAGCCCATGCGGCGCAGGGCGCCGAGCGCGCCCTCCTGGAAATTGATCACGTACGGCGCGTTCGGGTTGTCGTAGATCAGGCCGATCAGGAACGAGCGCCGGAACGCGAGCGCACGCGCTTGCGGGTCGGGCGTGAACCCGACGCGCTTGATGATCTCGGTGATGCGCGCGCGCGTTTCTTCGCGCACGAACGGCGATTCGTTGATGACGCGCGAAACGGTCTTCTTCGAGACGTTCGCCAGCCGCGCGATGTCGTTGATGGTGTGCTTGCGCTCCAGGTCGGGGACGAGAGCGGGCTGCAGCTGGTGGGCGCGCGTCTCGGCGGAGGCCTTCGCAGGCAGGCGGACAATCTTCGTGGCGGGCTTCTTGGGCATGTGCTGGCCTGGATTGTAATGCCAACCATGCCGGCGCGGAGGACAATCTGACACCGGTTTCCACCGGCGGTAAGATGCCTCATGGACAGCGCTGCCCCCGCCCTGCCGCCCTGTTACCGGATCACCGCTCGGGACGATGTGGCCATCGCCTTGCGCGATCTCGCCGCCGGCGAGCGCGTGACCTTGGACGGCGCGGCATTCGAATTGCTGGACGCCATCCCCCGCAGTCACAAGTTCGCCCTGCGGTCCGTGAGCGCCGGCGAGCCGGTTCGCAAGTACGGTCAGGTGATCGGCCGGGCGACCGCGCAGATCGCGCGCGGCGCGCACGTTCACACGCACAACCTGGCGACGTTGCTCGCGGGTGTCGATGAATATCGATTCGCGCCCCGCGCAGATCGAGCAGCCGCGCAAACCGCAGAGCCGCTGTCGTTCATGGGCTATCGACGCGCGGACGGCCGTGTCGGCACACGCAACGAGATCTGGATCCTGTGCACGGTCGGCTGCGTCGGCCGCACCGCCGAGCGCATCGCGCGATTGGCGGCGGACCGGTGCAAGGACCGCGTCGACGGCGTGTACGCATTCCCGCATCAGTTCGGGTGCTCGCAGCTCGGCGGCGATCTCGAGCGCACGCGCAAGCTCATCGCCGCGCTCGCCCGCCATCCGAATGCTGGCGGCGTGCTGATCCTCGGGCTCGGCTGCGAGTCGAACCAGCTGCAACCTCTGCTGCGGGAAATTCCGGAATCGCAGCGGGCGCACATCCGCACCTTCGCCGCGCAAGCGACGCAGGATGAAGTGGAAGAAGGTCTGCGTGTCGTCGAAGAGCTCGCAGAGATCGCCGCGCGCGTCGAGCGCGTCCCGTGTCCGATCGCTGCGCTCGCAGTCGGCTTGAAGTGCGGCGGCTCGGATGGTCTCAGCGGCATCACCGCGAATCCGCTGGTCGGCCGCATCGCCGATCGCGTGACGAATGCGGGCGGCACTGCGATCCTGACCGAGATTCCGGAGATCTTCGGCGCCGAGCGGCTGTTGATGGAGCGCGCGGCGGACGAGCAGGTGTTCACGGGAATCGCGCAGATCGTGAACGACTTCA
>Ga0207706_10004935_pt1 | contig 12461 bp, 12 predicted proteins | sample KBSC53metaG_FD_184318 | JGI IMG/M metagenome (GOLD analysis project Ga0207706, IMG submission 184318) | Corn rhizosphere microbial communities from Kellogg Biological Station, Michigan, USA - KBS C5-3 metaG (SPAdes) (version 2) | ecosystem: Host-associated > Plants > Roots > Rhizosphere > Soil ... | reverse complement strand
GTCCGCGCCCTCGCTCTCGGACCCGAAGCTGTTGACGCCGACCACCCGGCCGCACGAATCGAGCAGCGGCCCGCCCGAGCTGCCGCGCGCGATCGGGGCGGTGTGGAGCAGGGTGTCGAACTGCCGGCTCGGCCGCCTCCCGGCGAGCGAGCCGCTCGATTCGACCGGCGGCTGGGCGCGGAACAGGTCCGCCATGTTAAGGCCTTGCGCGCGATCGACGTTCTGCGGGTAGCCGACCGCGATTACCGCGCCGCTCTCGGTGCTCGGGTTGCCCGAGATGGTCAGAGGGGGCAGGTGCATCGCCTTGGTGGTCGCCACCAGGGCGAGATCGTTGCGCTGACTGACCGCGACCAATCGGCCGTAAACCGCCTCGCCGCCGTCAGAGGGGACGATGCCGATGAACAGGCTCGAATCCTGCTGTGCCTGTTCGACTACATGGGAATTGGTGATGACGCGCTCGGCCGAGACCGCGAACCCGGTGCCATGCGAGACCGGCACCAGCTGGTCGCCGTCCTTCTCGACAATGATTACCCGCACTACGCCCCGCGCCGCGGCATCGATGTCCGACGGATCCGCGCGAGCGGGAAGGGCCGCGAGCAACGCGAAGCAAGCGAGGAGGACGCTAAGGAGCCGCGACATTTGGCGCCTCTACGGCAGGGCGGGTTTTGAACGCAAGCGGCGGGAAGCGTGCCGGGGCCGATCGTGGCAGAACCGGCTCATCAGGAAACGGAGAGTTCGATGACTTACGTAGTAAAGGGCCTGCCCCGCGCGCCGTTCGCACCGCTGTTCGCGCTCGGCGACGCCGAGCTGGCGGGCGTCGGCGCGCGGCGCGTGATCGCCGACAGCGATTTCGGGTTTCCCTGCCGGGTCAGCCTGGAGGACGCCGCGGCGGGCGAGACGCTGATCCTGCTCAACCACGTCAGCCACGATGTCCCTGGTCCGTATCGAGCCACGCACGCGATTCTCGTCCGCGAAGATGCACAGGACATTCCGCCCATCGTGGACGGTACCCCGCCGGTGTTTGCGAGGCGCACGCTGAGCCTGCGCGGGTTTGCCGCTAACGGCGATCTCGTCGCCTCGCGCGTCGCGGGCCCCGAGCAACACGACGAGGCCATCCGCGCGTTGCTGTCGGACCCGCGCGTCGACCACATCGACGCACACAACGCCGGGCACGGCTGTTTTTCGGCCCGGATCGAACGCTATATGGAGGCAGCATGAAGATCGACACCGACAAAGCCTGGCAGGCGTTCGCGCGCCGCGACCGCTCGTTCGACGGGCGCTTCGTCATCGGCGTGCTGACCACCGGCATCTATTGCCGCCCGTCGTGCGCGGCGCGCCAGCCGAAGCGAGAGAACGTGCGCTTCTTCGCCGACGGGCGCGAGGCGCGGGCGGCGGGGCTGCGCGCATGCAAGCGTTGCCGCCCGGACGAAGTCGCGCGGGACGAAGCGGCGGTGCTGGCGGCGATCGACGAGATCAAGTCCAGCGAAGGCCTGCCGCAGCTGGCGGAATTGGCGCAGGCCGTCGGCTATTCGTCGACGCACTTCCAGCGCGTGTTCACCCGCGCCACCGGGCTCTCGCCCGCCGCTTATGCCCGCGCCTTGCGTGAGGAACGGGCGCGCGAGGCGCTCAGCAGCGGGGCCACGGTGACCGAGGCCATCTACGAAGCGGGCTTCGAAGCCGCTTCGCGGTTCTACGATTCGATGGAAGGGAAACTGGGCATGGCGCCGTCGGCATGGGTCAAGGGCGGCGAGGGCGCGACGATCCGCTGGGCGGTGGTCGAAAGCTCGCTCGGGCCGATGCTCGTGGCGGCGACCGACAAGGGTGTGTGTCGCCTATCGTTCGGCCGTGGGCGCGAGGAGCTCGAGCGGCTGTTCCCGAACGCCGAGCTGGTCGAGGGTGGCGAGGCTTTCGCGGCACTCGTGCAGCGTGTGATCGCGGCCGTCGACGATCCGGCGAGCGGGCGCGACATCCCGGTCGACGTGCGCGGCACGGCGTTCCAGGAACGGGTGTGGCAGGAACTTCGCAAGATTCCACCAGGCGAAACCCGCTCCTATGCCGAGATCGCCGCCGCCGCCGGAAACCCGACGGCCGTGCGTGCCGCGGGCTCTGCCAACGGCGCCAATCATGTGCCGGTGCTGATTCCCTGCCATTGCGTTATTCGCTCCGACGGCTCACTCGGCGGCTACGCCTACGGGCTCGACATCAAGCGCGAATTGCTCGCGAGGGAGGCCAAGTGAACGAAGACCTGCGCCAGCGTTTTGCCGAACTGCACAAGCCCGGCGAGCCGATCCTGCTCTACAACATCTGGGACGTCGGCAGCGCCAAGGCTGTGGCGAAGGGCGGGGCGCTGGCTCTGGCGACAGGCAGCCATTCGCTGGCTGAGGCCAACGGCTTTCCCGACGGCGAGCAAATCCCGTTCAACCTGTTCCTCGATTGCATCCGGCGGATCGTTCAAGGCGTGTACTTGCCGGTGTCGGCTGACTTCGAGGGAGGCTTCGCGGTCGATCCGGCACGGCTGGCCGACCATGCCCGATACCTCGCCGAAACCGGCGCCGTCGGCTGCAACTTCGAGGACCAGGAGGTCGGCGGCCCCGGTTTGCATCCGGTCGATCACCAGGCGGCCCGCGTGGCAGCGGTCGTCGAGAGCGGGCTGTGGGTCAACGCGCGCACTGACTTGTTCCTCCGTAAGCTCATCGCAGGCGAGAATCCCAACGACCGCTCGCTGATGGGCGAGGCGCTGGAGCGGGCGCGCGCTTATGCCGAAGCCGGTGCGCACAGCTTCTTCGTGCCCGGCGTGAGCGACCTCGGGCTGATCGCCGACATCTGCGCCGCCTCCCCCCTGCCTGTGAACGTGATCAAGCCGGCCGACCATGACATCGCCGCCCTCGCCGGCGCCGGGGTCGCGCGGATCAGCTGGGGCCCGCGCCCGTGGGTCTGGGCGATGGACCGGCTGACCGAGGAAGCCGCCGCGCTTTATCGATAAGGCTGGGGACTTGGTCCGGTGCGCGCTCGACGCCGGTTGGGCCGAGTTCTAGTCTCGCCGGATGGGGAACTCCGCACCTTCGGCCAGGCCGAACCTCGCCTTGCGCATCCTGCGCTTTCCGATCACCCTGATCGTCATCGAGGCGATCGTGTTCATCCTCATCGGCGGCTCGCTCGAAGCGGCAAGCGCGGTCAAGCGGATGGGCTTCACCCCGGTCGGCGCGTTCGTCTTCACGGTGGCCGGCTCGGTGGTGCTGATCCTGGTCTGGAAAGCCTCGCGGCGCTGGCTCGAGGGGGAGCGGGACCGCGAGTTCACGCTGCCGGGAGCGGGGAAGGAACTGGGCGCGGGCCTGTTCGCCGGGTTCCTGCTGTTTACGCTCATGACCGGACTCGTGGCCCTGCTGGGCGGGATCGAGATCGTGGGCACGCGCCCGTTCGGCCAGACGCAGTTTTGGGCCTGGGCGGCGCTTGGCATCGCCAGCGGGATCTTCGAGGAAACTCTGTTCCGCGGCATCCTGCTGCGCCAACTCGAACGCCTGGTCGGCACCTGGTGGGCGCTGGCGGCGACCGCGGTGCTGTTCGGCGCGGTGCACATGACCAACCCCGATGCCACCTGGACGGGTGCTGTCAGCATCATGATCGAGGCCGGCATCCTGCTCGGGGCGGCCTACCTCTACACGCGGCGGCTGTGGCTCGCGGCGGGGATGCACGCGGCGTGGAATTTCACCCAGGCGTGGGTGTTCAGCGTGCCGGTTTCGGGCACCGGCCAGCCGATCGGCATCCTGGTGACCCGGCGCACCGGGCCCGAATGGCTGACCGGCGGCGACTTCGGCCTGGAAGCCTCGATGGCGGCGGTGTTCGTTGCCACCGTGGCGGGCCTGTGGCTGCTGTGGAAGGCGCATCGGAAGGGGACTTTCGTTCCGCCGCTCTGGTCCCGCCACCGCTCAGACGAAACTGTAGGGATCGACGTCGATCGCGACCCGCACGCCCTTGGGGAAGCGTAGCGCTCCGAGCCAGCCGCGGATGATGGTCTGCAATTCGGCCGAGCGGCGGGCGTTGATCAGCAGGCGGTAACGGTAGCGGCCGCGCAGCAGCGCCATGGGCGCGGGGGCGGGGCCGAGGATTGCGACGTCCGGCACTTGCGGGCGCGTGCCGCCGATCGCGCGCGCGGCTTCGCGCGCCTCGGCCTCGTCCTCGCTCGAAACGATGATCGCCGCCCAGCGCCCGAACGGCGGCGCGCCGGCGTGGCGGCGGGCTTCGGTCTCGGCTGAGTAGAACGCGTCGCGATCGCCGGCGGCGAGCGCCGCGATGACCGAAGCAGTGGGATGGCGCGTCTGGATCAGGACCTCGCCCGGCTTGGCCCCTCGTCCGGCTCGGCCGGCGACCTGGGCGACTTGCTGATAGGTTCGCTCGGCCGCGCGCAAGTCGCCGCCTTCCAGCCCGAGATCGGCGTCGACCACGCCCACCAGCGTCAGCTCGGGAAAGTGGAAGCCCTTGGTGACGAGCTGGGTGCCGATGATCACGTCGATCGCTCCTTCCTCGGCCATGGCGACGAACGCCGCCGCCTTTTCGGGCGAGTTGAGCGTGTCGCTCGTGGCAATAGCCACCCGCGCCTCGGGCATCAGCTCGGCGACCTCGTCGGCGATCCGCTCGACCCCGGGTCCGCAAGCGACGAGGCACTCGGGCTCGCCGCATTCGGGGCAGTTGGCCGGCGGTGTCGTCTCGTGCCCGCAATGGTGGCAGGCGAGCCGGCGGCTCAGGCGGTGCTCGACAAGCCAGGCGCTGCAGTTGGGGCACTGGAAGCGGAAGCCGCAATTGCGGCACAGCGTCAGCGGGGCGTAGCCGCGGCGGTTGAGGAACAGCAGCGACTGTTCGCCGCGCTCCAGCCGTTCGCGCATCGCCGCGATCAGCCGCGGGGCGAGCCAGCGGCCGCGGTCGGGCTTTTCGTGCGTGAGGTCGAGCGTGGCGATGCTCGGCAATTGCGCGCCGCCGAAGCGGTCGGCGAGGTCGACCTTCGCATAAACGCCGCTATCGGCCATCTGCAGGCTTTCAAGCGCCGGGGTGGCGCTGGCGAGGATCACCGGCAGCCCCTCGAACCTCGCGCGCATCACCGCCACGTCGCGGGCGTTGTAGCGCACGCCCTCGTCCTGCTTGAAGCTGACCTCGTGGGCTTCGTCGACGACGATCAGGCCGAGGCGGGCGTAAGGCAGGAACAGCGCCGAACGCGCGCCGACGACCACTTGCGCATCACCCGAGGCAATCGCGCGCCAGGCCCGCCGCCGTTCGGTCGACTTGAGCGAGCTGTGCCAGACTACCGGCGCGGCGCCGAAGCGCTCCTCGAAGCGGCGCAGGAACGCTTCGGTCAGCGCGATCTCGGGCAGCAGCACCAGCACCTGGCGCTTCTTCGCCAGCGCGGCGGCGATGGCTTCGAAATAGACCTCGGTCTTGCCCGATCCGGTGACGCCGTCGAGCAGAAAGGGGGCGAACTTGGCCTTGTTGACGGCCGCGACGAACGTGTCGGCGGCGTCGCGCTGATCATCGCTCAGCTCTGGCACTGCAAAGTCGGCGCGGGCGCGGGGGTAAGGGCGGTCGCAATCTACCTCGACCGCCTCCAGCACGCCCTGGTTGCACAGCCCGCGCAACACGCCTTCGCTGACCCCGGCGATTCCGGCCAGCTCGCGGATTGTGGCCTGCTCGCTTTCGAGCGCCTCGATCGCCGCCAGCCGCTGCGGAGTCATCCGCTCTGGTAGGCCGCCGGTCAGGCGGTACTCGATCATCGTCGCCGGGCCGCGCAGCGCACCGCCGCTCGCCAGCACCATCCGCGCGACCGAGGCGAGCGAGGCGCAGTAGTAGTCGGCGGTCCATTCGATCAGCCGCCTGAGCTCGGCCTTGAGCGGCGGGACCGGCAGCACGCCGAGTAACGGGCGCAGCTTGCTTTCCGGCACCTCGGTCGCGGGCAGCCGATCGGCCTCCCAGACGATGCCGACGATCTGCCGCGGCCCCAGCGGGGCAACCACCACCGAGCCCGGCTCGACGTCCACGCCTTCCGGCACCCGATAGTCGAGCGGGCCGAGCGCGGCGTTGAAGATGACCAGGCGGACGCGGTTCATGAGAGCGGGCCTATATGGGCGGCGCGCGGGCGGCGCGGCAAGCCGTCCGCGGTCTTTCCCTCCACCAGGCTCGTGCGGTTGCGCAGGTGGGTGACACACTGTCACCCTGTGACGGCGAGGAAAAACGCGTTCAATCAACATTTTAGATGCAATTCCGCTGGGTGACACATTTACGCTGCACGCGGGTTTTGCCGTCCTCCCCGCTCCTTCGGCGCGCGTGAGGCGAGAATCCGGACGGAGTTGCACAAATGGAACATAAACAGAACATTGGCGTGTAGGAAAGCGAAATCGCGCGGGGTGGCCCCGAGCCGCTTGGCCCCATATAGCGGCGCACGATGGCCGACGAATCGCCTCTCGACCGCTTCAAGCTCGCGCTGACCGGCGCGGCGCGGGCGATCGCGCACGAGCCGGAGGCGGAAGTCAGCTGGTCGGCCGACGCGCCGACCCTGCAGGGCAAGGCGATGCGCGTGCCGATGCCGGGGCGCACGCTGCCGCCTGAGGCGGCACGCGAGGCGCGCGGCTTCGCCGACAGCTTCGCGCTCAAGCTGCGCCACCATAACGAGCGGATGCATTTGCGCGGCATGCCGGCCGAGCCGGGCGCGCGCGCGGCCTACGACGCGATCGAGCGGGCGCGCTACGAGGCGCTCGGCGAGAACAATTATGCCGGGATGCGCGACAACCTCGCCTCTTCGACCGACTTACGCACCCGCTCGGATCCGATCGCCCGCGCGGCCAACGAAGGCGAGGTGCCGCTGCAGACAGCGCTCTCTCTCATGCTGCGCGAGGCGCTGACCGGCCAGCCGATCCCCGAAAGCGCCCGCGCCGGGGTCGAGATGGTCCGCGAAGGCATCGAGGCGCGCATCGGCGACGATTTCGAACGGCTCGCCATGCTGCTCGACGACCAGAAGGCGTTCCAGGCGCTCGCCATCGACATGCTGCGCCATCTCGAGCTGGTCGCCACCGACGAGATCGACGAGACCGGCGACGAGAACGAAACCGGCGACGAGGAAGAGGGCGGCGACGAGAACGACGGCGACGCCGACCGGGACGCCGGCGACGAGCTGCGCGAGCAACAGACCAGCGCCGAACAGGGCGAAGGCGAGGACGAGGAAGGCGAGCAGCAGGTCCCGCAAGAGCCGGATATGAGCGAAGGCGAAGTCGGCGACGAGGGCGAGGAGGCGATGATGCCGGTCCGCCCCAACCGGCCGTGGACCGACTTGCCGGAGACCTTCGACTACAAGGTCTTCACTGAGGAGTTCGACGAAGTCGTCGAGGCGACTGAGCTGTGCGATTTCGAGGAATTGGACCGCCTGCGCGCCTATCTCGACAGCCAGCTCACCGGGCTGCAAGGGATCGTCACCCGGCTGGCCAACCGCCTGCAGCGGCGGCTGATGGCGCAGCAGAACCGCGCGTGGGACTTCGACCAGGAGGAAGGCCTGCTCGACGCCGCGCGGCTCGCCCGGGTGGTGGTCAGCCCCGGCCACTCGCTGAGCTACAAGGTCGAGCGCGAGCAGGAGTTCAAGGACACCGTCGTCACCCTGCTGATCGACAACTCGGGCTCGATGCGCGGGCGGCCGATCTCGATCGCCGCGATCAGCGCCGATATCCTGGCGCGGACGCTGGAACGCTGCGGGGTCAAGGTCGAGATCCTCGGCTTCACCACCCGCGCGTGGAAGGGCGGGCAGAGCCGCGAAAAATGGCTCGCCGAGAGCAAGCCGGCGCAGCCCGGCCGCCTCAACGACTTGCGTCACATCATCTACAAGAAGGCCGACGAGCCGATGCGCCGCGCGCGCAAGAGCCTCGGCCTGATGATGCGCGAGGGGCTCCTGAAGGAGAACATCGACGGCGAGGCGCTGCTGTGGGCCCACACCCGCCTGCTCGCCCGCACCGAGGACCGCCGCATCCTGATGGTCATCTCCGACGGCGCCCCGGTCGACGACAGCACGCTGTCGGTGAACAACGCCGGCTATCTCGAAACGCACCTGCGCAAGGTGATCGACTGGATCGAGAAGCAATCGCCGGTCCAGCTCGTCGCCATCGGCATCGGCCACGACGTGACGCGGTATTACAAACGGGCGGTGACGATCATGGACGTCGAACAGCTCGGCGGCACGATCATCGAGCAGCTCGCCGGGTTGTTCGAGGTGGAGTGATGGCTTCGCGCGAACCGCCCCCTTTTCCCCACAACTCGTGGGACGAAATGGCTGATCGATACGCGACGCTGCGTAATGAGGCGCCGTCGGACCAGTCACGATGGCTTCTGCTCATCAAAGAGCTTCGCGCGCGGCATGGCTTGAGTATCCTTGAAGCCGAACGGCTCGCACTTTCGGATAGGCACCGCCGGCGGTGGGTTGAGAAGATGATCAACACGCAGCAGGATTGCCGGAAAGCCGCTCTCGCCCACATCCGCTACAACGGCGACGCGTCGCTGATTGAGCGCATTGGCGACTCGTTCGAGTTCCGAGTTCGCGTCTAGTCGGCATTGGGAAGTGTTGACCAACACGCATGCAGCGCGCCAAAGCGCGCGTCGATGAACGCACCCCTGCGCCTGTTCAACTCGCTCACCCGCGAGATCGAGACCTTCCACCCGGTCCATCCCGGCGAGGCGCGCGTCTATTCGCGCGGGCCGACGGTCTACAACTACCCGCACATCGGCAACATGCGCTCTCCCGTCAATTGATGCGCCGCTCGTCGTATGATAAAGTATGATCCATGGGAAAGCTCGAACGCATAACCGTTGCCTTGCCGGAGGAGATGGTTGCCAGTCTCCGCGCGGCGGTGGACGCGGGGGAATACGCAACGACAAGCGAGATCGTGCGCGAGGCTTTACGGGGCTGGAGCGCCGAGCAACTGCGTAATCTTAGTTCCATTGAGGGCGTCCGGAAAATGATCGCCGCGGCCGACGCTTCGCCCACGGTCGACGGCGAGGAATTCATGGCCGGCTTGCGCGAACGGGTGAGGGCGGAAGCAGAGCGGCGTGGCGCGTTATAGGCTTACGGCGGATGCCCAGCGGGACCTGGAAACGATCCGCGAATACATTCTCAACGACAACCCGCAACGGGCGGTATCGTTCGTCGACGAACTGATCGCCAGGTTTCGCTCTTTGGCCGAAAGGCCCATGAGCTTTCGCGGGCGAGACGAACTGTCACCCGGCCTGCGCTCGGCAGCACACGGCAACTACATAATCCTGTTTCGGCCCGAGCAGGATTTCGTGAAGATCCTGAGAGTCGTCCACGGAGCCAGAAACTTGCCACGAGTTGTTGAAGACACGCCGGAATGACCGCCCCCCTGCGCCTGTTCAACTCGCTCACCCGCGAGCTCGAGACCTTCCACCCGGTCCACCCCGGCGAGGCGCGGGTCTATTCGTGCGGGCCGACGGTCTACAACTATCCGCACATCGGCAACATGCGCGCCTATGTCTTCGCCGACGTTCTGGGGCGGACGCTGAGCTGGAAGGGCTACGCCCTCACGCACGTGATCAACATCACCGACGTCGGCCACCTGACCGACGACGCCGACGCGGGCGAGGACAAGCTGGAGAAGGCGGCGGCGGCGCAGCACCAGTCGATCTGGGACATCGCGAAGCATTACACCGAGGCCTATTGGGCCGACGTCGACGCGCTCAACATCCGCCAGCCGGCGCAGTGGTCGGTGGCGACCGATTACATCGAGCCGATGCTCGAATTCGCCAAGGAGATCGCGCCGAAGCACTGCTACGAACTTGAGGGCGGGCTGTACTTCGACGTGTCGACTGTCGCCGATTACGGCCGCCTCGCGCGCGCTTCGACCGACGAGGGCGAGGGCCGGATCGAGGCGGTCGAAGGCAAGCGCCACCCGGCCGACTTCGCCATCTGGCGCAAGACTCCGCCCGGCGAAAAGCGGCAGATGGAATGGGACTCGCCGTGGGGCAAAGGCGCGCCCGGCTGGCATCTCGAATGCTCGGTGATGAGCGGCAAGCTGCTCGGCTTCCCGTTCGACATCCACACCGGCGGCATCGACCATCGCGAGATCCACCACCCGAACGAGATCGCCCAGAACCAGGCGTTCACCGAATGCGGCTCGCTCGACGATGCGGGGTGCTCCGGCGCGCGCATCTGGATGCACAACAACTTCCTCGTCGAGCGCTCCGGCAAGATGAGCAAGTCGGCGGGCGAGTTCCTTCGCCTGCAGCTCCTGATCGACAAGGGCTATCACCCGCTCGCCTACCGCATGATGTGCCTCCAGGCGCATTACCGCAGCGAGCTGGAGTTCTCGTGGGAGGGCCTCGGCGCCGCCCTGACGCGGCTCAAGCGGCTGGTGATGGCCATGGAAACCCTCAAAGCCCGTCATGCTGAACTCGTTTCAGCATCCATCGCGCCCCACGAGAGGACGGGGCAGGACGAGAAATGGCCGCTCAGCCAAGTTCAGGGTAACGGGGAAGGGCTGTGGACTCAATTGCGAGCCCATGATGAATTGGACGCCATCTTCCTGCCGTTTCTGGTGCGCTTCGACACGGCGGTGTCGGACGATCTCAACACGCCCGTCGCGCTGACGGTGCTCGAGGAATTGCTGGCGACGAAGAAGGTCGACCCGCGCCAGAAGCTCGTCGCCGCGGCGGCGATGGACGCGGTGCTCGGGCTGAAGTTGACACAGTTGACACGGTCCGACCTCCGCCTGCGTCCCAAGGCCGCGCAGATCACGGAAGCCCAGATCGAAACCGCGCTCACCCGCCGCAGGGCCGCCCGCGCCGAAAAGGACTTCGCCACATCCGACGCGATCCGCGAGGAGCTTGCCGCCAGGGGCGTGGAGGTGATGGACGGCGACCCGCTCGGGTGGGAGTGGAAGCTTTAGGGCCCGGACGCTAGGGCTTTGGCACCACCACCAGCTTGTAGGGAATGTAGAGCATGACCTCGGACGCGCCCGAGCGCGCCCACTGCACCGGCATGTTCAGCCCTTCGACCTGGACCGCGTAATCCGGGCCCATGCGTCCGGCCATCGCGCGGGCATCGTCGGCGATCGTTTCGGCGATCTGTCCGCGATAGCTGTCGGGCCCGACGACCGAGAGCGTGGCGTCGCCGGATTCGTCCATCTGCGCGCGGCCCACTTCGGGTACGGCTTCGACGTAATCGGAAATGCGCTGCTTGGCCTGTTGGCCCGTCTGGGTGCCGCCCAGCCTGGCTTTGACCAGGAAATCGACCCGTTCGCTGTCGGGACGGGAGTCGCCGTGAATGACCAGGTCGTCCATCGTCTGCGCGGTCAGCGGCGTCAGGATGTAGTCGCCGAATGCCAGCTCGACACCGTTTTTCTGCGCCATCGCGACGGCCTTGGCGAGCATGTCGTGAATTTCCTGGCGGCGCTGCTTCTGGTCGCGGGTATCGCCGCGGATGGCGACTTCCTGCACCAGGAAATCGGCGGTGCGGCGCAGCCCGACCGCCGGCATGTCGCGCGCATAATCGTCCTGCTCGATGCGCGTGCCGGTCACGATCACTTCGGCCGATTGCAGGTCCTGCGCCAGCGCGGGACCGGCGATGGCCGCCAGCAAGGCGCCCGCGATAATTTGCCGTTTCATAAGCCCACCTCCCCCATTACGGACGCAGGCGTCATGCAAAAACAGGCCCCTGTCAATTGACCCTCGCCGTCCTGCCGGGCCGGATGCGCGCGCTGGTCGAACCGCTGCTGCCGGGTTGGGTCGAACCGCGTTGGTGGAATTCGCCGGAAGAGCTGGTCGCGCTCGCGCCGCAAGCGGAGATCGGCTGGTTCGATTTGCACGAGAAGGCCGCGCCCCTGGCGGCGATCGGGGCGGCGAGGGGGCTGCGCTGGCTCAATACCGCTTACGCCGGGGTCGACTGGATGCCGCTGGCCGATCTCGAACGGCGCGGGGTGGCGCTGACTTGCGGCAAGGGCCTTACCGCTACGTCGGTCGCCGAGTTCGCGGTGATGACGATGCTCGCCGTGGCCAAGAATTACCCGGGGGTCGTTCGCGCGCAGGATCGCGGCGAATGGCTCGAACACGCGCCCGGCACGCGCGAACTGGCGGGCAGCAAGGCGCTGATCCTGGGCCAAGGGGCGATCGGGCAGGCGATCGACCGGATGCTCCAGGGCTTCGGGGTCGAGACCGAGACCGTGCGGCGCAAGGATGGGCGCGCGTGGCAGGCGCGGTTGGGCGAGTTCGACTGGATCGTCCTCGCGCTCCCCGGCACGCCGGAAACGCGCGGGCTGATGGGCGCGGCGGAGCTGGCGGCGATGAAGCGGGAGACGGTGCTGATCAACTTCGCGCGAGCGGACATCATCGACCAGGACGCGCTCGCTGCCGCGCTTGATGAGAAGCGCATCGCCGCCGCGGTGCTCGACGTGACCGATCCCGAGCCGCTGCCGCCCGGCCCTCCGCTA
>Ga0207706_10004933_pt1 | contig 12462 bp, 14 predicted proteins | sample KBSC53metaG_FD_184318 | JGI IMG/M metagenome (GOLD analysis project Ga0207706, IMG submission 184318) | Corn rhizosphere microbial communities from Kellogg Biological Station, Michigan, USA - KBS C5-3 metaG (SPAdes) (version 2) | ecosystem: Host-associated > Plants > Roots > Rhizosphere > Soil ... | reverse complement strand
TCCCGACGAGCTGATCGACGACACGCGCAATTTCGTCCGGAACAGCCCCGGCGTAGCACTCGCGGGAGCCGCGGTCGTGGGCTTCGTGGTGGCGAGGCTGCTCAAGACCGGCCTTGGTTCTACGGGCGAGGACGACGACGATTGAACGATCAAGGGGCCTGATGCTGAAACGAACCGATCCCCCGCCGGAGCCGCCCGAACGCCCGGTCGGTGAGCTCGTCCACGAGCTCATCGAGCAGGGCAAGGCTTATGCGCGTGCGGAGCTCGGGCTCGCCAGGGCGATCGCTACGGCAAAGGGAAAGGCGCTGGTCCTCCCCGTCGCACTGTTCCTCATTGCCTTCGTCGTATCGCTTGCAGCCGTGACCGCGCTTTCGGTCGGCGTGGTCCTTGCCCTTGCAACCCTGATCGGCCCTTTGGCCGCAGGTTTTGTGGGCATGCTGATTTTCGCCGCCATCGCCGGAGGGCTAGGCTGGTATGGTTATGAACGGCTGAGGCGGGACCTGTGAAGGACACCCCGGAAATCGCTGCGGCCCGGATCGAGGTCGAGCGCAGCCGAGCTGGCGTCATGGCGATCGCGCATGAGATTCAGGAGCGGCTCAGCCCGAAGACCCTGGCCAAAGGCGCTTGGGAGGGAGCGAAAGAGAAAGGCGCAAACCTTGCGGAAGATGCTGTCGATGTTGTCCGTTCGCGGCCCCTCGCCGCAACCGGCGTTGTTGCAGCAATCACCATGTTCCTCGCCCGGGAGCCGTTGATCGATCTGGCCGGCAGGATCGCCGACGGGGTTGGTGAAAAGAAGAAGAAGAAGACCGTGAATAGCCGGAAAACGCCCCGGAAAAAGGCGTTGAATGAGGACGATACGGAGAAAGCAGCATGAACGAGCAGGATAATGACCGTACCGCCGACGAAGGCTCGGCCTCGCCTCGCCAGCGGGCGATCGAAGCTTATGATAGCGCTCGCGGGCGAGCGGTCGATACGCTCGGTGAAGCGCCGCTGCTCGCACTTGCCGGCGGGATCGCCGCCGGGGCACTGATCGCCGCCTTGCTGCCGCGCACTCAGGCCGAATCCCGCCTGATCCGTCCGACTGCAAAGCGCGTGAAGGATAGCGCCCGCGCGGCCTTCGAAGCCGCTCGCGATACCGGGAAGAAGAATTTCGACGACCTCGGTTACACGCGCGCGAAGGGCGAGGAGAGCTTCCAGAATTTCCTTCAGGGCCTCAAGGACACGGCGCGCGCTTCGGCCGACGCCGCGGTCGAGGCAGTCCGCAACAAGGGCTGACGAATGGCCCCGGATGAGGTAGCGGCGAGCTTATGAGCAAGCTTCACCTTGTCTTCGGCGGGCGGGTCAAGGATCCGCGCACTCTCGATTTCGACTTGGGCACGATAGATCTCGTCGGAGTTTTCGATAGCTACGCGGCGGCCGAAGAGGCCTGGCGCGGCAAGGCGCAGGCCTCAGTCGACGATGCCGAAATGAAATATGTGGTTGTCCACCTTCACCGGCTGCTCGAGCCTGACATGGAAGGCATTTCGCGCCCAAGGGAATCCGCCGGCTAGGCGGATCGATATTTCCAGAGGAGCAACGGGCGCTGCAGCAGCAGTCCCGCCGCGAAACCGCCGACATGTGCCGGTGTTGCGAGTAGATAGCCTTGCCCGCCCGCAAGCCAGCCCATCATGACTTGCAGGACGATCCAGGCGACCAGCAGCCACACAACGTTGATCCAGCGATTGAGCCGAAGGTTGCTGGTCAGAGCCTTCGCCCTGCCAAAGCTCAGCGCGAATGCGCCCATCACTGCGCTAATCGCGCCACTCGCGCCGACCATCGGGGCCGTGCCCCCGGGATCGAGCGCCCACTGGGCCGCAGCCGCTGCATAGGCTCCGACGAGGTAAAGGGTCACGACGCCGGTCTTCCCAAGAACCCGCTCCACCGCCGTTCCGCACCAGACGAGCATCAGGAGGTTGAAGCCCAGGTGGACGAGTCCCGAATGAACCAGAGTGGCGGTGAGCGGCGTCAGGAATGCGGGCGCAGCCGCCCAGGGCACCGATGGAACGGTTACCCGAAGCGGAATGAATCCGAGCGCGAATGCGGCTTTCTCGGACTGGCCGAGCAACACTGCGATGACCCACGCGACCGCGATCAGCGCGACGATGATGTTGGTCGCGGTGCGCGGAACGGTTTGCATGGTGATCAGATGAACTCGATCTTCTTGATCTCGTAATAGCGATCACCCGAAGGGGTCGACACTTCGACCTCCTCGCCCTTCTGGCGTCCGATCAACGCCCGCCCGAGCGGCGAATTGTAGCTGATCCGCCCCGACTTCGCATCGGCCTCGGTCTGTCCGACGAGCTGGTACCTCACCTTCTTCTCGTCTTCGTCGAGCAACGTAACCGTCGCTCCGAACACGACCTTGTCGCCCGACAGGGTCGTCGGGTCGATCACCATCGCGCGGCTGAGCCGGTCCTCCAGATCGGCGATCATCGCCTCGATCTGCCCCTGACGCTCCTTGGCGGCATGATATTCCGCATTCTCGCTAAGATCGCCGTGCGCGCGCGCTTCCTCGATCGCTTCGACGATCGCCGGGCGCTCTTCCTGGCGCAGGCGCTTCAGCTCGTCGTTGAGCTTGCGATGGCCTTCGGCCAGCATCGGCACCTTTTCGGCAGTTGCCATTGTTCAGAACCCTTTTTCAAACCCGTCTCAAAAACCTGCCCGCAGCGTGCCTAGGGCCCGCGATACCAAGCAGATTGTGAGTGAAAGCCTAGCCTTTGGAGGCCGAATAATAGGATTGGAGCGAGGCGACTTCAAGCGCATGTCCACGCACTGCCTCGATCGAACGTGCCGCCGCCAGGCTCGCGGGCGCAGTCGTGAAATAGGGTACCTTCTTCGTCAGAGCCGTTGTCCGGATGGAATGGCTGTCCTTCAGCGACTGCCAACCCTCGGTCGTGTTGAACACGAGGGCAACCTTTCCGTCGAGCAGTCGGTCGACGATGTGCGGGCGCCCCTGCGCCACCTTGTTGACCACTTCGACCGGAAGTCCCTTCGACTGAAGGTGAGCGGCCGTGCCGCCCGTCGCGATTATCTTGAACCCAAGCTCGACGAGCTTTTCGACGGCCGGCACGATATTGTCCTTGTCGGCATCCTTGACCGAAACAAATGCCGTGCCTTCCTGAGGAAGGGCCATTCCGGCCCCAAGCAAGGCCTTTGCGAAGGCGATATCGAATTCACCCGCAATTCCCATGACTTCTCCGGTACTCTTCATTTCCGGTCCGAGCACGGGATCGGTTCCCGGAAAGCGAGCAAACGGGAAAACGGATTCCTTGACGGCGATATAGTCGATCTTTCGACCGACCTCGCCGAATGATGAAAGTGGTTCGCCTGCCATCACTCGGGCGGCAATCTTGGCAATGGGCCGGCCGATCGCCTTGGCTACGAATGGCACCGTCCGGCTTGCGCGCGGATTGACCTCGATCAGGTAGATCTCTCCGTCCTTGACCGCGAACTGGACGTTCATCAGCCCCTTGACCTTTAATGCCAAGGCCAACTCTCGGGTCTGCCGCTCGATCTCTCCCACGATTTCCTTGCTGAGGCTGTGTGGCGGGATCGCGCAGGCGCTGTCGCCCGAATGGACGCCGGCTTCCTCGATATGCTGGAGCACTCCGCAGACCGCGACGTCGGTGCCATCGCAAATGGCGTCGACGTCCACTTCGATCGCATCGCGCAAATAGCGGTCGATCAGCACCGGGCTCTTGCCAGACACCTGCACCGCAGTCGCGATATAATGATCGAGCTGTTGCGGTCCCTCGACCACCTCCATGCCCCGTCCGCCGAGGACGTAGGACGGCCTCAGAAGCACGGGATAACCGATCCGCTCGGCGACCCTCAAAGCCTCGTCGCGGCTGCGCGCAATGCCGTTTGCGGGCTGTTTGAGCTCAAGGCGTTGGACGAGGGCAGCAAACCGCTCCCGATCTTCGGCAAGGTCGATGCTGTCGGGCGATGTTCCGAGGATCGGAACCCCCGCTGATTGCAGCTCTTCAGCGAGCTTCAGCGGCGTTTGTCCGCCAAGCTGCACGATGACACCGAGCAGATCGCCCTTTTCCTGCTCGCGGCTGACGATCTCGAGGACGTCTTCGGCGGTCAAAGGCTCGAAATAGAGCCGGTCGGACGTGTCCGGGTCGGTCGAGACCGTTTCCGGATTGCAATTGACCATGATCGTCTCGAAGCCTGCGCCCTGCTGCCCCTCGCGATTGCGTCCCAGGGCAAAGGCTGCGTGGCAGCAGCAATAATCGAATTCGATCCCCTGCCCGATCCGATTGGGGCCACCGCCCAGGATCATCACCTTCCTGCGGTCCGAGACGTTCGCTTCATCCTCGGGCTCACCGAACAGCGGAGATTCATACGTCGAATAAAGGTAGGGAGTGGTCGCATCGAACTCGGCCGCGCAGCTGTCGATGCGCTTGAACACGGGCCGGACCCCCAGCCGCATTCGATGGGCACGCGCCTCGGCTTCGGTGATTCCGCCGGTCATCGCCTTCATCGCGGTATGGACGACTCCGGAGCCGCCCGCGGCGACCGCTTCGCTCATCTCCCGTTCCACATGCGCCGAACGAAGTGCGAGCTGAGCCAGCCGGGCGTCGGCAAAACCCATGGCCTTGAGGCGCCGCATTCCTCGCGCATCGGACGGAAGGCCGTTGATCCGGACTTCTTCTTCCGCCTCAACGATCTCCTGCAAGCGCTTCAAGAACCAGGGATCGAACCCGGCAATTTCATTGATCCGCTCGATCGTGAAACCCTGACGAAGCGCCTCGGCCGCGATTAGGAGCCGATCCGGCGTGGCCCGCGCGAGCGCACTTTCGATCTCGGCGGGGTCGGCATTCTCATATTCGCGAATACGGTCGAGCCCGGTCAGGCCGATTTCCAGTCCGCGCAGCGCCTTTTGAAGGCTTTCGGCGAAATTCCGTCCGATCGCCATCACTTCCCCGACCGACTTCATCGCGGTCGAAAGAAGCGGTTGGGCTCCCTTGAACTTCTCGAAGGCGAAGCGCGGGACCTTGGTCACCACATAATCGATCGTCGGCTCGAAGCTCGCGGGCGTCGCGCCGCCCGTGATGTCGTTGGCGATCTCGTCCAGCGTGTAGCCAACGGCCAGCCGGGCCGCGACCTTGGCGATTGGAAAACCCGTCGCCTTGGACGCCAGCGCGGACGAACGCGACACACGCGGGTTCATCTCGATTACGACCATCCGCCCAGTCTTGGGATCGATTGCGAACTGAACGTTGGAACCACCAGTTTCGACGCCGATTTCCCGCAGCACCGCTATGCTTGCGGAGCGCATGCGCTGATATTCCTTGTCGGTCAGGGTGAGGGCCGGCGCCACGGTGATGCTGTCCCCTGTATGGACGCCCATCGGATCGACGTTCTCGATGGAGCAGATGATGATGGCGTTGTCCGCGCGATCACGGACGACCTCCATTTCATATTCCTTCCAGCCGACCAGGCTCTCGTCGATCAGCACTTCAGTGGTAGGGGACGCTTCCAGGCCCGTCCGCACGAAATGCTCATATTCATCCCGGTTGTAGGCGATGCCCCCGCCCGTCCCACCTAGCGTGAAGCTCGGCCGGATCACCGCGGGCAGGCCAACATTTTCCAGAGCAGCCGCAGCCTCCTCCATCGAATGAACGATGGCCGAGCGCGGGCTTTCGAGGCCGATCTTGTCCATCGCGTCGCGGAATTTCTCGCGATCCTCGGCCTTCTCGATCGCTTCGGCATTGGCGCCGATCAGCTGGACTCCAAGACGGTCGAGAGTGCCGTCCTTGAACAGGGCGAGCGCGGTGTTGAGCGCCGTCTGGCCACCCATCGTTGGAAGCAAGGCGTCGGGACGCTCCTTCTCCAGGATCTTGGCGACGATTCCCGGAGTGATCGGCTCAATGTAGGTCGCGTCGGCAAGCTCCGGATCGGTCATGATCGTAGCCGGGTTCGAGTTGACCACAATGACCCGATAGCCCTCGTTTTTCAGCGCCTTGACGGCCTGACTTCCCGAATAGTCGAACTCGGCTGCCTGGCCGATGACGATCGGGCCGGCGCCGATGATGAGAATGGACGATATGTCGGTTCGTTTAGGCATTGACGGCAAAGCTTCCGCGAAGAGATGAGGAGGAGTGCCGAACGAAAACCTCCTCTCCCCGGCGGGGAGAGGGTTGGGGTGAGGGGCTTCGGCGTTGACGCAAAGACTGACACGAACCGCGCGCTACCTGCGCCGTCAAAGTACCGACGCTGAGCGACGCCTCTGGTTTCATCTGCGCGCCCGTCAACTCGATGGTGCGAAGTTCGTCCGTCAATGCCTGATTGGTGGGCATATCGCCGACTTCGCCTGCCGCTCCGCAAGGCTCGTCCTCGAGCTCGACGGCGGTCAGCATTCGCCGGAGATCGATGCGCCCCGCACGGCGAGCATCGAAGGTTTTGGCTATCGCGTGATCCGTTTCTGGAACAACCAGGTTCTCGAAAACACCGAAGGCGTTCTCGAAATCATCCGCCGCGAGTTGGCACTTGCCAGAAACAACCCCCTTCCTTGAGGGAGGGTGCAGGGTGAGGGTGTAAGGCGCGGGAATACGAAGGTGTCGAGCCCCCTCACCCCAGCCCTCTCCCCCGCGGGGAAAGGGAGTAAAGACACTCCGTTCCATCACCCCTCCGGGAAAGTCATGTTGACGAACACGGCCTTCAGGCCGTTGCGGCGGGCCCATTTCGCAACGCACACCCGCTGCTCGAGCGATGGATTGTCGCGAACCGTCAGCAGCAACTTCTTTTCGCTCTCGTCCTGGATCAGCTCGCCGAGCGCCAACCCGCAACCCAGGGCAACGTCATTGAGTTGCGCCTCGGTATGCATCTGCGCCGGCGTGACGCAGGCGGAAAGCGTGCCGATTGCAATGATGGCTGGAACCGACCCTCGCCTCACGTCGCCGCCTTCTTCGGGAACATCGCCGCGACGTCGAGCTGAGGGACTGACGGCGCCTTGGTGCCGCAGGTCTTCTCCAGGCCCTTGACGACCTTCTTGATCAGGTCACGGACATGGCTCCGGTCATAGCTATCGACCTTGTCGCCGACTTCCGCCTCGCTGAAACCCACCGACTGGCAGTTGCGAAATCCGGCGACGACCCGGACGAAGCCTTTGGCATGCTCGACGCTGACGACGAGGTTGCCGGAGTTGAACCCAGCCTCGCAGGCGTCGGAATCACAAGGATCGCGGCCACCGCCCCAAAGCTGCTTTGCGACGAACCATTGTCCCGGCGGAAGATTGAACAGGTCATCAGGACGCGAGACGTTCGCCTTGGAAACCGGAACCTTGACGATTTCCTGGGCCGTTGCCGGGCCGGCCAAAGCGAGGGCGGCAATCGCTGATACAATGGCAGAACGCATGATCATGCCTCCTTCGTGATGCTGCTCACGAACCTCTGGAACAGGTAGAAGCTGTCCTGAGGACCCGGTGAAGCTTCCGGATGGTACTGCACGCTGAAGGCGGGGCGGTCAGTCAGTTCAATCCCGCAATTCGAGCCATCGAACAGCGAGACATGCGTTTCGCGGACATTGTCGGGCATTCCCTCGCGTTCGACCGCGAAGCCGTGGTTCATGCTTGTGATCTCAACCTGCCCGTCGGCGAGGCGCTTGACCGGATGGTTCGCTCCGCGATGTCCCTGGAACATCTTTGACGTCTTGCCGCCGACCGCGAGCGCCAAAAGCTGGTGGCCAAGGCAGATGCCGAACAAGGGCTTCCTGGTCTCCAGCAGCTGCTGGATCACGGGCATCGCATATTCACCCGTCGCTGCGGGATCGCCCGGGCCGTTCGACAGGAAAAAACCGTCGGGCTCATGGGCCATGATCTCGTCGAAGCTCGCGCCCGCGGGCACGACCGTGACGCGCGCGCCCGCCTCAACAAGCAGGCGGAAGATATTGCGTTTGTTGCCATAATCGACCGCGACGACGTGCGGGCGTCTCTCGTCGTCACCGCCGAGCCTGTAGCCCTCGCCCCAGTTCCAGCGACCTCCGGTCCAGCGCTCGACCTGCAAGCGGCTGACCTCCTTGGCAAGGTCCATCCCCTCCAGCCCGGGCCAGTTCGAAGCCATTTTCTGCAGCTTTTCGAGGTCGAACTCACCGTTTTCGCGATGCGCGATCGCGATATTGGGCGGCCCCTCGTTCCGGATGAGCCGAGTCAGCGCCCGCGTATCGACGCCGGCAATCCCGATGCGACCCCACTTTGTCATCCAATCGGCAAAGCCCTGGTTCGCCCGGTAATTGCTTGGCTCCGTGACCACCTCGCGCACGAGGCAGCCGAGCGCATGCGCTTCCGCCGCCTCGATATCCTCGTCGTTGGCCCCGACATTGCCGATGTGAGGGAAGGTGAAGGTGATGACCTGCTTTGCGTAGCTCGGGTCGGTCATCACTTCCTGGTATCCAGTCATGGCCGTGTTGAAGCACAGCTCACCGACCGCCTCGCCCTCGGCTCCAAACCCTCGTCCCCAGATCGTCCGACCGTCGGCGAACACGATGACTCCCGTCGCGCCCTCGGGTCCCTTTTCGGGGACGCCGCGCGCGTGCAGGGGTCGTACGTCGGCCATGGGCAAAGGAGCCTTCCGTCAGGGTTGAACAGCGATGTCGCTAAGTCGCCGCCGCTATGCCCTTTGTGCCCGTCGGTCAACCGCTGGTCAGCACGGAATTCCGCCGCTAGGGCTGGCCGTTTCCCGAACGAGACAGAGAGATGATCCGCGACGACATCAAGAGCGCGCTCGTCACCGCGATGAAGGGTGGCGACAGGGAAGCGACCGGGACCCTTCGACTGGTCCAGGCCGCGATCAAGAATCGCGACATCGAGGCGAGAACCGGCGGCGCTCCCAAGGATGACGACCAGCTCGTCACTGAAGTCCTCCAGAAGATGGTGAAGCAGCGTCGCGAATCGGCCGATATCTATCGGAAGAATGGTCGAGATGATCGGGCCGCCACGGAAGAAGCCGAGATCGCCGTCATCGAACGCTTTCTTCCATCCCAGTTAAGCGATGCCGAAGCGGAGGCGAAGATCCGCGAGATCATTGCGGAAACGGGCGCCTCGTCGATGAAGGACATGGGCCGCGTGATGGCGCTTGTGAAGGAACGGCTCGGCGGTTCGATCGAGCCGGCGCGGGCATCGGCGCTCGTGAAGGCAGCGCTCACCTGAAAAAGAAGGCCCCGCCGCGTGCTGCGGCGGAGCCCAGATCGACTTTTCGAAGGCTTATTTGCTGGCTGCAGTAAGCCCCGTCACTCCGTCCAGCCCGAGGCGATAGAGCCTCATGGCGATCGCGGTCGCAACACCGCCGGCGATGGCGATCTGCAAATTGCCGCACATGGTGTTGAGCTGCGCGCCGACCGACGGGATGTGGGTCAATGCCGTGCCGACGATTGGCAATGCGATGACCGTGGCCGCAGCAAGGACAACCCGGTCGTCGGGGATCGTAATGCCGGCGATCAGGCCGAGCACGAGAAGGATCAACGCCACATCCATTCCGCCCATCGGAACAAAGGCGGCGACGATTGCGAGTATGATGTAGAGAGCGCGGCAAAGGCCGCTGACCTTATTCAACATATGAATTCCCCTCCCCAATGATTCCGGCGGAGCGATCTTTGCCGCTTTGTGCCGGAACGGCGACAGATTAACCTTAATTGGCTCGTTGCACACCGGGAATGAATCGTTTCAAATCAACATATTGGCGGTTCGGTCAGTTATTCGCACACCATATAGTGCCTTCACGAACGACTCGGCGAAGCAGTTTGTGCACTCGGAAGGTCGGCCCAAGCAGCGGACCTGTGGATAATTCCGGCACCCTCACTTGCGGCTCGATGATTCGCGCATAGGGTCGATTTCGTGACCCTCTCCCCAGCCTGGCTCGACGAATTGCGGGCGCGGACGACCCTGTCCGCGGTCATCGCTCCGACGGTCAAGCTGCTGCGCGCCGGGCGGGAGTGGAAGGCCTGCTGCCCATTCCACAATGAGAAGACGCCGAGCTTCACGGTAAACGACGACAAGGGCTTTTATCATTGCTTCGGCTGCGGAGCTCATGGCGACGCGATACGATTCCTGACCGACCATCGCGGAATGCCCTTCATGGATGCGGTGAAGGAGCTTGCGTCCAAGGCTGGAATGGAAGTCCCCGCTCCCGACCCCCGGGCGAAGGAGCAGGCCGAGCGGACGGCAAGCCTGACCGATGTCATGGCCGAGGTCGCCAAATTCTACTCCGAGCAATTGAACGGCCTCGCCGGAGCGAGCGCACGCGAATATCTGAAGAGCCGCGGGATCGATGCCGAGGTCGCGCAACGGTTCGGGCTCGGCCTCGCACCCGACAATGGCACGGCGTTGAAGCGCGCCCTTGGAAAGTTGGGCGAAGACAAGCTCGTCGATACGGGCATGCTGATCCAGCCCGAGGAGGGCGAACGAGAAAGCTACGACCGCTTCCGCGGCCGGCTGATGATCCCGATCCGCGATCCGCGCGGCCGGGTGATCGGCTTCGGCGGGAGGATCCTCGGCGAAGGCGAGCCCAAGTACCTGAATTCGCCGCAGACGGTGCTCTTCGACAAGGGGCGGACGCTCTACAACCTCGACCGCGCCGGACCAGCCAGCCGGACCGCAAAGCGGTTGATCGTCGTCGAAGGCTATATGGACGTGATCGCGCTGGACCGCGCCGGCATCTCAGAGGTCGTCGCGCCCAACGGGACCGCGCTGACCGAGGGCCAGCTCGAGCGGCTCTGGCGCCTCGATCCTTCCCCGATCCTCTGTTTCGACGGGGACAGCGCCGGCCAGAAGGCGGCCATCAGGGCCGCAACGCGCGCCCTGCCCCTCCTCCGCCCGGACCGGACCTTGCGCTTCATCGAGCTCCCTGCAGGGCAGGACCCTGACGACGTGGTAAGGGGTGGCGGACGCGAGGCCTTCGAAGCCTTGCTCGCCAACCCCGAACCGCTCGACGCGCGGCTGTGGCGGCACGAGATTGCAGCCGAACCGCTCAGCACGCCCGAAGCCTGGGCGGGCCTCAAGGAACGGCTCGTCGCCCACGCATCCGTCATCGGCCACGCCGACCTGGCGCGGATCTACCGCGAGGACTGGCTCAACCGCTTCTACGAGCAGCGGCGGCCCGCCGCGGCTTCGGCGCCGCGCCAGTTCACGCCGCGCGGAAGCTTCAAGAACGGCCGCTGGATCCCGCCCCGCCCGCCGGTTGGCTCCAACGCCAGGGCCATTGGCTCTTCGGGAATCGACGTCCCGACGGCACGCGCGCTGATCCTGGGATTTGCCAACTTTCCTGAGGAACTGCCCGCCCATTGCGCGGAGCTGGAAGCCCTGCCGATCGCCGACAAGTCAACCGCGAAACTGCGCGATGAGCTGGTCAACGCGGTCTACTCCGGCACAACGCTTGATCGCGAGGGCATTGCCACCATATTGGGGGCCGATGGAGCAACGGGTGGCCCAGGTAGCGGGAGGGCCCCGCGCACCATGGGCTTTTCCTTCACCCGTCGCGACAGCGATCCCGATCGCGCCCGGAGCGATCTGGCGGCAGCGGTCGAGATCATCGCCGCGGCGGAGGAAGTCGAAAAGGCCCTGGAACATGCAACGGAACGGCTGAAGCGGGATTTCACCGACGAGGCCCTGGAAGAACAGCAGCGGCTCATCGAGGCGCAGCGAGGATTGAGGCAAAGGCTGGCGCACCTCGCCGGCACGGATTAAGCGGCGGAACAATATGGCGAAAAACGACACCCAGGAAGTCGAGATGGCCGAGGCGGGCGATGCCCCGCTGATCGACCTGAACGACGCATCGATCAAGAAGATGATCGCCCGCGCCAAGAAGCGCGGCGTCGTCACCTATGAAGAGTTGAACGAGGCCCTTCCGCAGGACCAGATGTCGTCCGAGCAGATCGAGGACATCATGTCCGCGCTCAACGACATGGGCATCAACGTCGTCGAAAGCGCCGAAGGCGGCGACGACGAGGACGAAGAGGACAAGGAGCCCGAGCCGCAGATCGAGGACGAGGTCGATCCGCTTGACGACGGCGGCCCCCGCCCCGCCGCCGCGACCAAGAAGGAAGCCGTAGACCGCACCGACGATCCGGTCCGCATGTACCTCCGCGAAATGGGCGCGGTGGAACTCCTGTCGCGTGAGGGCGAGATCGCCATCGCCAAGCGCATCGAAGCCGGCCGCGACACGATGATCTGGGGCCTTTGCGAAAGCCCGATCACCTTCAACGCCATCATCGGCTGGTCGAACGCCCTCAACGAGGGCCGGATGCAGCTGCGCGAGATCATCGACCTCGAAGCCATGCTGTCGAAGGGCCCGACGGCCGAGCAGCTGACCGAGACGGAGGAAGGCGGCGAAGGCGCCGAGAACGAAATCAGCGAGAAGGTCGCCGGCCCATCGATCAAGGAAGAGGAAGAGGTCGAGGATCAGCCCGAGGCCGACCGCAACGAAG
>Ga0207706_10004932_pt1 | contig 12462 bp, 22 predicted proteins | sample KBSC53metaG_FD_184318 | JGI IMG/M metagenome (GOLD analysis project Ga0207706, IMG submission 184318) | Corn rhizosphere microbial communities from Kellogg Biological Station, Michigan, USA - KBS C5-3 metaG (SPAdes) (version 2) | ecosystem: Host-associated > Plants > Roots > Rhizosphere > Soil ... | reverse complement strand
TCAGGGTCGACGACCTTTGGCACAATCGGTGCCATGAATTCACGAATCATCATTCTTATTTTCTTTCAAAGTACTTGGGGTCAACGTGGTCGACAAGCCACACGTTGTTCTCGGAACGGTAGAACTGGATACCGTCCTTGAGCATCGCAGCGGTGTTGATCTCAAGCACAGTCGTCTCACCCTTCCGGCGACCAGCCACGTCCTGCGCGGTATCGCGATTGGATGACAGGTGCACGTGATGGCGGTTCATTGGCTTCAGCCCCTCCTTCATCACGCGAGCGATGTTGTCGATCGACGTGCCGTGATAGAGGACTGGTGGAGGTACCGCACGGTCGAAGGTCATGCGCACAGACTTCGTGCTGTGACCCTGGTTTGCACGAATCTTGGTGCCATCTGGGCTGAAGGAGTAGCGACCCTTCTCATCAATGCGAACGATCTCTTGCAGTTCGGCAAGGGTGAACTTCGCGTTCTTGATGAGCGTGGCGACGTCTGTCCAACCTTCCTTGTCGAGGACGAGGTTGGCCTTCTCCGGCTTGTGACGCAGGAGATATGAGAGGAACTTCGATTTTTCTTTCATGTGTCTATTGTAACTCGTTGAGCGCTTCCATGCTCGGCAGTGGAAGGTCATTGACCTCTGCAATCAGGAAGGACACGATGTACTTTGCCGTGACTTCGTGGAAGCGGTCGCGCGGACCGAGCTTGTCACGGTTGCCAGCCACGTTGAGGACGCGAATGTTGTGTTCCTTCAGCCACTCGGCAGCTTCCTCAATGGACTTCATCATCCATAGATCTTCCTCAGCCCAACTGCGGTCGCGGTCTGCCTTGAGAATCTTGAAGGGCTTGCCGTTCTCCTTGCAGTACTTCTGCGTGAGGGCGCAGCCTGGTGAGTTCGGGTTGCAGGCAATGATGAGGGTACCATCGCTGTCACGGACATTCACCAGTGTCCTCGGAGGGTACGCATAGGACGTGTGCTCGACAAGCCCATAGCGTTCTGCTTGGTCTGGTCGCGGACCCCGGTCGGTGCGAAAGTTCTTCGGGGCGGTACCACCAGTTGGCAGGCCCATGAGCTTTGCACCGATTAGACCACCCTCATCAGCTCCGTCCTGCCCGCCTGAGATGACCTTCAGCAGGCCTTGGTACTCGGGCACGTGGAGCTCGAGCATCACAGCACCAGGTCGTCTTCGCCGCGTTCTACACCTGCTTCCTCGAACTCTTCCTCAACGAAGTCTACGTCGCCGAGAGTCTCGAGAATGCGGGCACTGAGGTTGTTGCTGAGCGTGAGCTTCGAGTTGAGCTCGCGCACGTAGTCCATGGCCGTGAAGCAGGCGTAGAAGATCAGGAAGATGATACCTGACTCGCCTGGCGTGAGCGTCGTGAAGAGACCCCACAACAGCTGAAAGAGAGCAGCGAACAGGCAGTTCACGAGGATGCTGGTGAACTTGTCTGCATTCATGGACCGGGTCTTCATAGGATGCCTTGTATGGTGTTGTATAGCTTTATGATTTTATCACGCTCAATGTTTGCTGGAGCTTTGAAGATAGGTTTGACTTTGATGTAGAGGTCCTTGCGGTAGTTGCCTGGCCGCTTCTCCTCTGGCATCCAACCGTTGTAGCCCTTGTTCGCCACCTTCAGGCGCATCAGTGGGTCGTGGCCGGGTGGAATGCGAACTCCTAGCTCCTCACCTAGGAAGTCCTTCACCTTGATCCAAGCGCCAGTGATGAGGTCAATGGCATCAACTTCAAGGTCCAGCTCCATGTCACCAGCTGAAATGCCAGCGGTGAAGATCGTGTTGCCGTCACCGAGCCCCTTCACGTGGAAGTTCTCACCTGGGTCCAGACGAATGACGAAGGTGCTTCCATTCGCGTTGAGACGGTAGCCATCAGGAACCCCGGCGGGGAGAGTGACAGTCTTGGCACCACGAACGACCATGCTGCAGCCCCTGTGGGCCTCTCGAATGGGCACATACACGACCTCATGGCCGTTGCCATCGCGTACGGGTTCAGGTGGAGCTGGAGGATTGGCACGGAAGTTCGCGCGACGGTTGGCCGCCTTCATCTGCTGAAGGATGTCATCCATCGTCTCTGAGCCCGCGTAGCCGCTTGGGTCTGCGTAGCCCGGCTTGGAGTGCTGGTTCCACGGCTTGGCGTTCGGATCACGCCATGTTCCAGCTGGTGGCTCAGGCTTCGTCCACTGTTGCTGGCGACTGTGGCTTGGACGCGGTGGTGGACGACCGAAGGAGGAAGGAGCCGGCTTGGGTGAATCCCTCCACCCGCGGTTCTTCACTGCTTCGTAGGCCACACTGAGGGCCTTGAACTTTTCGGCGTCGCCCCCACGGTCGGGGTGGTGCTTCATTGCGAGCTTGCGGTAAGCTCGAGTGATCTCTTTCTCAGTGGGCGTTCCTACCAGCCCGAGTGTTTCGAAGTCCGTCATGGAGCGGATCTTTCATCTTGGCAAGCCGCGCGATTGCTTGCTGCTGAGTGATACGGATTCGGAATCGCTTATCCGTTTCGCCGTGCGCGTATCGCGGGACGCCGCCTTCTGCATGGTTCCGGCCATACATGACGCCTTCGCGCGCAAGGATTGACAGGCACTTTTGCACGTGGCCACGGAGGGCCTTGTGACTGCCTGACGTATACTGAGATTGGTTGTACTGTCGGCGACCGTCCTCAGTGTACTTGTTGTAGCGGAAGTGACGCTCGCTTGTGTCGCGCGCGATCCGCTTGGTGATGAAGCTCAGGCCGAAACCTGAGAGTCCCTCCTTGATTCCCTGCTGAAAGTGAGGGTCCCAGTAGGAGGCACGTAGTTCCAGCACCTCACGGCGGACTCGAGGGAGAAGCTCTTCGATGCTGGTGTTCTTCATGATTCAGACCTGTCCGAGGGAGGATCCGCAGACCACGCAGTGACGCATGTCGTAGGGGAAGCCCTCAGTATCGTTGAAAACGCGGTGATCGCAGTCGTTTCGAAGAACTGCGCGACGTAGCTCCAGGACGTGGAGCTCGTTTCGAATGCCGTGAATTTGTTGGCTCAGTGTAGCCAGCTCTTGACGGACGTGCTCCTCATCTTCTGTGAGAGTTGCAGGCGTGGGGTTGCGTTCGTTGGTAAAACCGGTCGTAGACATCTTGGCCTTGTGGGTGTTGAGATGTATTTACGGTTTCTCGGCGGCCTCGAAGTACCGAGCAGCACGTTTTCCGATGGCGGTTGCCACCCCAAGTGCAATCAGCGTGGCGAGCAGGTACATGGTGCCGATGATGTACATGCCGAGGTAGAACGTGGCAACGATGTACACGACCGACAGAAAGCGCATGAAGTACTGGTACGGGCCAGGGTAGGCCAGCTTCCTGTAGCTCTTGTCTCCTTCTGCTTCGGACTTCGCGAACGCCTCCTGCATTCCTTCGAGGAAGTCCTCATCACCGGTCTCGACCCTGACCCAGAACAGGGCGACGCCCGTGGCGATCCAGAACAGGAAGAGCAGCGTCGTCAGCACGCCGTAGAGGTAGCGGAAGCCGTCGTTGCCCGTGTAGTAGTACCCCAGCAGGAGGAGCGGGACCGTCACGTAGGCCATGAGGTGCTGGAGGGCCTTGCCCAGCTTGGATTGCTTCATACCGTTTCCTCGTACTTGAATGCCTTCAGCTCACGCTTGTACATGGCGTCGGCGGTGTCGGACTCGAGCGTCTTGAGGTACGCCTTCAGGTCGGTCAGCTTCTTCTCGAGCTCGTCGATCTTGTCCTTCGTCAGGTTCCAGATCGCCATGCCGAGCAGACGATCGTAGTCGTCGAAGCCGTTCTTCTGCATCAGCTCGATGAGCTCCTTCTTGCCCGTACCGCTGAACACCTTCGTGTTGGCGAGGTAGAACTTGATGAAGCGGACCACCTCGGACTGGAAGCGAATGGCTTCCTTCGTGTCGGTGATCATCTTCTGCCGACGGATTTCGTAGAAGCCGAGGCGCCATGCCACGAACTCCTCGATCACCGCTTCGGCGGACTCGAACCGCTGGAGACGCCCTTCCTTGTTCCAGATGGTGAAGTTCTCCGTGTCGCGCGTGATCATCTTGAACTTCGTCATGATCCAGTCCATGGACTGGGCCGTCGTCGAGCGCGGCACCTTCACGGTGAAATCGAAGCTCTCTTCGGTGGAGGCGTCCTCCCAGTCCGAAACGATGTCCTGTTCCTCGAGCTTCTCGAGGTGGGCCTTGTACTGGTCGAGGAAGATGCCGACCGGCAGCTCGGTGATTCGGATCGTCGTGGAGTTGACGACCTGCAGCTTGCCCGTCATGACGACTTGGCCGGTCTCGGCGTTGCGTTCCACGGTTCCCTTGTAGCCGCCGAGTGCGCGGAACCACGGGACGAGGGTGCCCGGCTTGAGCTTCTTGCCCTCGAGCAGCTTCACGACCGCGTCGCGGACTTGCTCGGGATGGTAGGACTTGATCTCGCTGGCGTGGCCGGTGCCGGTACCCGAGCTGCCGTTGATGAGCATGAGCGGGAGGATGGGGAGGTACAGCTTCGGCTCGATCTGGTCGCCGTCGGAGAAGTTGTAGTCGAGGATCGCGTCGTCTTCCTTCCGCATGAGTTGGCGGAACTCAGGAGCGAGGCGGGCTTCGATGTAGCGGCCGGCGCCCGGGTCAGGAGTGAGACGAGAACCGAACTGGCCCTTCGACTTGAAGAGGCACATGTTGTTGGAGCCAGCGTACTTGTAGGCTCCCATGCCGGCGATCGTCGAGCTCATGGAGCCGGTGCCGTGGTGGTAGTCGGTGACGGCCGCGATGTGGGCCGAGAGACGTTCGACTTGGAGGAGCGGTGCATTTTCGCCGCGTTGCAGCGTGCCGTAGAGGGCCTTGCGCTGGGACGGCTTGAGGCCGTCGATGGCAGGGATCGAACGCACGTTGTCGTAGAGCGAGAACGACTTCATGGCAGAACCCATGAAGTGCTTCACTCGAATCGAACGACGCGTGTTCGCGTTGTATTCGGGGGTAGTTTGCTTTACCATAGACCCATTATAAGTCAGTTGTTCGGGGAAGTACACTGTGATGCTGAGAGCCCGTAAATAGACGATCTCCAGCAAGGACATATCTATGCGTCTCACCGACCTGTACGAAGCCGACGACGAAAAGTCGACCAAGACAAAAACCAAGAACAAGACCGGACTCGACCAAGATTCCTTCTTCAAGACCGACGACAAGCCGCTCGCAAAGAAGGACGACGACACGTCAGGTGACGCTGAGAAGCCAAAGCACGGCTCTCCAAAGGGAGTATCAAAGGCTGAGACCGACGATGCCACCAGCGGCATTCACGTCCACCCTGATGCAGCGAAGCACTTCGCAAACCTCCACAAGAACATGCCAACCGTCGGACTCGACGACACTGAGCACTCTGACATCGTCGTCCACGTTCCTGCTTCGAAGCTGCCGGCTCACCTTGAGACGGCGCTTGAGAAGGCTGGCCAGATTTCTGTTCGCTGGCACCACGTCGCGAACCTTCCTGGCAACGCAGCTGCTGCAATTCGTCAGCTTGGCAAGGCCCTCTTCGGTGCGCTAACGCAGACGAAGACTGACCAGATCACCATGATTGGCAACCTCGGTGGTCAGGGCAAGCCAAACTCAGAGAAGGAAGTGCAGGCCGTAGCCGCCTACCTGAAGAAGTTCGGTGAGGACATGGGTCCAGGTCACATCGACTTCGACAACGTCATGCCTGGTTACAAGGCGCAGATTCACCACTACGTGGCGTTCGGCACCGAGTTCATGCTCGTCAAGGACTTCGCTGGCTCCTACATCTACGCATGGCCAGTCGACGACTCGAAGAACGGCAAGATCAAGAAGCTGGCTAACTGACGTCGCCGACGGTCCACTCCGTCGGTTCTGCTTCGGCGTTTTCGTCCACCTTGTAGACGTCGCCGTCCCACACGAAGTACTGGTAGCCCAGGTGAAATGCCTTGTAGGCCGCTGTGTCTGGGTGGCCGCAGTACTGCTTGTCGCAGTCAACGACGTTGCGCCACGTTAGGTGTTTCGGCGGCTTGCTCATCTCACTCCTTGATCGTTAGAACTGTCTTCACCTCGAGGTGGATCGGGTTGATGCGAATCAGCTGGAACTTCTTGCGGCTTTCGGACTTGACCTGCTCAAGGGCCCACTCCTCCATCGCCTTTGGCGTTTCGAAGGCGATCAGCTTCAGCGCGTAGCCTGAAGACTGACCACCGTACCCGTCGTCGTGCGAGTACCACTCCTCATACAGAGCCGCGTTGAACGGCCCGTCCTTTGGCAAGTCCGACACGGTGGTCGGGTACGAGTGTCCATCATACCATTTCGTAGGCATCAGGCCTCCACGATGAAGTCGTCGAAGTTGTCGGCCGGCGTTTCGAGCCACTCCTTGCGGTCGTCGGCACGTTGGCCGTTGAACGCGAGGTCGATGGCGTCGTCGTCTTCCGCGTTTTCCATGGTGACCTTGAAGAGGTACTTGTCCGTGTTGCTGAGGAACTCAGCGAACTCGTCCGTGTCCCACTTGGCCAGTCCCTTGTAGTAGGCCTTCGTCCAGCCGTTCAGCTTCTTGCCGGACTTCTCCTCCCACTCGTGGAACTCCTTCTCGGTGAAGAACTCCAGCTTGGACTTGTCCTTCAGCGTGACGACCACGATCGGCGTGCGGAAGATGTGGACGAAGCCCATCTTCATCAGCTCCGGCCAGAAGTGGTGGATGAGGTTGATGAGGAGGCCGCTGATGTGGAAGCCGTCGACGTCGGCGTCGGTCGTGATCGCGAGCTTGCCGAAGCGGAGCTCTGCGAGGGACTTGACCGGCCGGCCGATCTCGAGGCCGATGATCGTGAGCAGCTTTTGGATTTCGTTGGGCTCGGCCTTCTTGCCCTTGGCCTCCATCTCCTTCTTGCGATCGAGACCGAGGATGCGAGCGATTTCCTTTTCGCGCACGTTCAGCGGCTTGCCCTTCAGCGGGAACGAGCCGATGTACGGGTTCTTGCCGCGACCACCTTGGATGGACTTGGAGGCGCTGTCACCCTCAGCGATGAAGAGCACGCACTTGTGACGTTGAATGCGCTCCATCGCGTCGCTGAACTTGTCGACCTTGCGGGGGTCGTACGCCTTCTGCTCCTTGCCGGCCTTGCGGAGTTCCTTGGCCAGTTCGGCCTCTTCCTTCGCCTTCACCCAGTCGAGGATCGACTGGACGATGCTGGTCTTCAGCAGCTTCTGGATGAACTTGTCGGGCACGGTCCACGTGCGCGGCTCCGGCTTGGCGCCGCCGTTGATGCTGCCCTTGCCGCTGTACGCGGAGACCTCGGTAATGAGGTCGTCCTTCGTCTGACTCGAGTACCGCGGGTTGATGATGCGGCAGTCGATGAAGAGGTGCATGTGGTTGCGGACATCGGCCGGCTTGATCTCCAGCTTGTGCTTCTTCTTGATGTACTCGCGAACGCTGTCGACGATCTGGTTGACGACATACGTGACGTGGGTACCACCGACCTTCGTGTGCGTGCAGCTCACGAACGACGTGTGTTGGAAGCCTTCCTGCGACTCCATCACGCCGACCTTGAAGTACGGCGTGGAGTCGAAGATGATGTCGGACTCGGGCGTCGGGGCGAACATCTCGATGTAATCGCGGAACGACTGCGTCACGATGCGGGTGCCGTTGAAGTACACCTTGAGGTGCGTGTTCGTGGCCGCGATCTCCAGCGTGCGGGCGTAGAGCATGAGGAAGTTGTCCTCATCGATCTCCTCCATGCCGAGGCGTTCGAACTCCGGCTTGTAGGTGATGCGCGTGTAGCCCTTCGAGTCGACTGCCGTGATCTTCGGTTCCGGACGCGTCTGCGAGTTGTCCGTGAAGGTCATCTTGAAGCGGTTCTTGCCGTCGCAGGTTTCGACGGTGAAGTACTCGGAGAAGATGCACGTGAGAGCAGCACCCTCGCCGTTCTGGCCGGCGAGGTCAGCTTGATCATCGTCGTTGAAGTTCGAACCCGCACGGAGTTCGAAGATCATTTCCGGAACCCACTGGCCGTACTCGGAGTGCTTGACGACGGGGATACCGCCGTTGTCGTACACGGAGATTTCGCCCTTGGCTTGGTCGACTTCGACGCGGATGATGTCGAGGTGCTTGCCCTCGGCCGTACGCGAGTGGTCGGCCGAGTTCGTGATGACTTCGTCGAAGATCTTCAGGAAGCCAGGAGAGTACGTGACCTCCTTCTTCTGCATCTTCTTCGGGTTGTCGAGGATCGGAACCCATTCGACGGCGGTGTGAGCCGCGATGGAGCCGATGTAGCGGCCGGGACGTGCGAGAACGTGCTCGACTTCCGACAGCTTCTTGAACTTCTGTTCGATGGTTTTGCTCATGAGCCTATTATATCATCCTGTGATGTAGCGTGTAAACTGAATTGCGACTCGCGCCGCAACAGCTACTTATGGCTTTTCGGGATGGCAGATGGTGTTGAGCTCGGACTCGATCGTTGCGATCTCTGCTCGAGCAGTCTCCTGCTTCGTCTTCCCCACGGGGTCGCCCGCGAGGTAGCCGATGATGGCGTGGGTGAGGTCGTTCTCAGCCATCCACAGCTTGCCGAGGAGCTCGAGCCGTCGTGAGGCAAAGCCTCTTCTCGCCCGACGAAGGCGGTATTTGTCGCTTACCATAGGGTGATTTTATCACACTCACCCCAGAAGTACACACGAAAAAGCCCGCACAGGGCGGGCTTCGTTGGAGCAGGTTCTGCTTAGCGCACGTTGCGGCGGCAGAAGTCCTCGCTGTTGTAACGACGGCAGTCGTTGTAGCGGTAGTCACGGTCGCGCTGTTCGCGATCACGTGCGTCGCGGTCAACAGAGTCGCCGACGACACCACCAACTACAGCACCGGCGACGGCACCACCAGTACCGCCGAGGACGGCGTGACCGACGACACCACCGATTGCTGCGCCCGAGAGGACGCGCTGGTCGTGATTGCTCATGCCGGCGCAACCGCCGAGAGCGAGAGATGCTGCAGCGAGTGCAGTGAGAACGAGGGAACGCATGTGTGAGAACTCCTTAGTTGCTTGCTGGCTTTGCAGAGCCAGTTGCGTCGTGGTAGACATTCGAAGTCGAAGTTTCTACCTTGTGAACTGCCTGAGTAGGCGTGGTGTTCGTGTACCACATCCAACCACCGATCACGACCACCACGAAAACGATGATGGCAGCGATGATGCCACCAGAACCAGTCGTGACGACGGTCGGTGCAGCTGGGGTTGGTGCGATTGGCGCAGGTGCTGGCGTGACAACAGTGCGCTCTTCACGGACTACTGGGTCATTTGGGTCGTAATTGTCCATTGCTTTCTCCTTAAATTGGCGCGCTAGCACCAGGATGGTGAAGCGTCTGAATCTTCAGATGAGCGTGGGCTACGGAAATCTGGGGCAAGAGAGCTCTACCCTCGTGCACAATGAAGAGGAACGCGGCGAATGCAAGGACCGCCACCACAATGGCAGCGATCAGAGGCGCCTTGTCGTTAGGGTCTCTTCCAGTCATGTCAACTCCATACTGCTCATCTGCAGTATGGAGTATTTATTGGACACGACGATCTCAGCTCTGGGCGAGCGGATAGCTCTTGATCAATTTTACAAACTCGAACTGGAGCTGGGAGACGCACTTCATGATACCCATGCCGTCTTCGTACGGGTAGTTGACGTAGTACTCCTCCTTGCCGTCCTCGTCGGTGTAGACGTAGGAATCCAGCCCGGCAGGATCAAGCTTGCCGCTGATGAACTTCGCGTCGTAGTAGTGCTGAGGAACGACGATGCCAACTGCCGTGGCCATTCCGTCTGCGCTTTCTACGTCCTCGCAGAACATGGCGACTGGCATCTGCATCGGAGACGGCTGCCAGTCGGCGGTCATCGTGAGCAGCTTTTCGTGTAGACGGCGCACCTCGCCGGCCGTCATGGCACTGGCGATGATGATCGTCTTGTGCTTGCGCTGCCACTCGCGCAGGAGCTGCTGCTTTTCCATGCGGGCCAGGTTGGCACCGTGGTCCTCGTACTTGCTGTTCAGCTCGCCGAGAACGTGAGCCGTTTGCAGGCCGCGCTGCAGCTGCGAGAGGTAGAGGCCAGCGACGAAGGAGTAGAGGCGCATGTTTTTCACCTGGTGGTATGAGGGCACGTCTGCGGCGAGCCGCCATGGACGTAGTAGGCCGTCGGACATGGGTCCTTGATCGGCTTGACGAAGAGGAGAAGCGATCCGAAAACGATGCAGATCACGATGAGGGCGAGGAACGCCTTGCCGAAGTCTTTCATCGGTCGTTCCAGACGCCGCGTTCTGCGAAAGCTGACTCGCTCTTGATCTTCGTGTTGTCGACTGTCACCTTCAAGCCCACGGTGCGGAAGTCAGAACCACGATCGCCGTAGCCAGCGAAGTCCTTCTGCACGAAGTCGATCTTGATCGCGTCAATGGGAACCATCAGGTCGGCTGCGATCAGCTTCGTGAGTTCCTCGAGGCTGAATTCGTACGTGACACTGGAACTCGTCAGAGTGGGCATACATTCTCCATGCGCAGCGCGCGGGTAATAGCATTAGTGGCTAGATAGCGGTTTACAGTGCAATTGTAAGTCAGATAGCGTTCGATGTACACAGGCCCGGGCAAAACAAAGCCCGACGAATCGGGCTTCTTGTTACTTCTTCGGGAAGACGTACTTGAGAACGTTTCCGCTTGCGTGGGCTTCCACCCTCGTTCCCGATATGAGCTGCTCAGGTTTCATGCCCTTGGTGTCATCCGTGATGGCGAACTCAGCCCCATTCGGTGCAACCACGATCATGTTCGGCCCTCGTGAACCGATCACACCCTCGAACTGCCTGACTGGGTGCTCTGCTGGTACCTGCGGGCCTAGAACAACCGTTGGCTGCTGCAGTGCGGACTGAAGTCGACTTGCGATGTCATTGAAGTCGATGTCCTTGAAGAGGTCCTGCGCTTCCTCCATGCTCGGTAGCTTGTCCATCAGGCTTGGAGGAACCAGCTTCTCGGCCTGCTTACGAATGGAGCGACCTACAAGGTAGACACCGACCCAGACGCCAAAGCCGAGACATGCGAGGTCGCTAATGCCTACGCCTACAATTTCAAGCAATGTCATTGAAGTACCCGTTGAAAGGAGTTGGATTCTTGGTGCGCTGGTTCCGCCACGTTACACCCTGCTTGAGGTCAGCGATCGCCTTCATGCGGTCCTCGCCCGTGATGATGGCATCCCAGACGCTCATGCCCTGCCAACGACGCTCTTCACCCATGATGGACTCCATGCGGTTCGTGTGCGTTGAGATGACCTTCTTGATCGCTTCGAAGAGCTCGTCGCCTTGGAACTCATGACGCCGACGAATGACGTCCTGCATGTCGAGAGAGGTTCGGTGATTCAGGCGCTGAATTCGCACTGGCTCAGGCGTGCTGACGAACACCTTGTAGATGCCCCAACCATTCTCCTGACAGAGCTTCTCGTAGATCTTCAGACCTTGCGGCTCAAGGATCACGATTGGCGGACGGTCGCTGGCCATCTTCTTGGCCATCTCAACCTTTGTGACGCCGTAGCGGGTACCTCGGAACGTGATGAGCTCAGCGAACAGACCGTCCTGCTCCATGCGAATCGACTCCTCTTCGCTGATGAAGTAGTAGTCCTTGCCTTCCTCTTCACCTTCTCGTGGCTTTCGAGTTGTGGTGCTAACGATTCGCTCGCACAACCCCTTCACTACGGTGCGACGGTATGGGGTGACCTGATCTGTCAGGTACTCGAGCAGGAACGACTTGCCTGAACAAGTCGGTGCTGTGAGGGTGATGAGGGTGGGTTTGTCAAAGTTCATGCGAGTCCTTCTTCTTTTCTGTATTCGTCGAGGTCATACGTTACCACATCGTGGCATACACGCCACAGCGACTTCTCATGCCTACCTGGGCACGAAGGTGGGTAGTTGAAGCTCCATCCCTGCAGGACCGGTTTCCCGTCGCCCTGCCACTCGGTCCATTGATAGATGAAGTCGGCACCAGTGGAGAGGCCAAACTTGATCGCGGCTTCCTCAGACATGCAGTCATCTTCGTGGTAGCCAGGCTCACCTTCCTGGTAGAAGGAGTCGTTGTAGTTAGCCATTCTTCTTGACCTTTGCCTTCCTGATGAGGGCTTCCTCTAGGTCCTGTTGCTCGATGCGGTTGAGCTGGTCGCAAATTTCTGTTGCGATCATGAGCCGGCGGTCTGGCAGAAAGTTGCCTGAGAGCCGAAGCCAGAGGTCATCGTCGTGAGAGTGACTCTCGATTGCGGTGTATTCTTCTGTGTGAATGACGGTGAACTCAGGGACAGGCTTGCCTAGCCACTCCTCGTGCTGGACCCGAAGCTTGGCACGCGCTACCACATCAACGTAGGGCCGCTCTTGGTAGAGGGCCCAGCGGTCCTCTTCAACCCTGTTCCGCCAGGCGATTTCTTCTGGACTCGGCAAAGGCCTGTCGATACCGCCAGAGGCTTGTCTGCCAGCGGTAGAACCTCTTGATCTTCTT
>Ga0207706_10004929_pt1 | contig 12468 bp, 9 predicted proteins | sample KBSC53metaG_FD_184318 | JGI IMG/M metagenome (GOLD analysis project Ga0207706, IMG submission 184318) | Corn rhizosphere microbial communities from Kellogg Biological Station, Michigan, USA - KBS C5-3 metaG (SPAdes) (version 2) | ecosystem: Host-associated > Plants > Roots > Rhizosphere > Soil ... | reverse complement strand
TGCAAAGCCGAAATCGGACAGCGGGTGGTTTGGTTTGAAGAAGCTGACGTCGGTAAAATTCAAGGTGCCTGACAGCGCCGCCGGACCGGCGATTCCGATCCGCGGCATCAACGGCGACTTGCCGGTGAGTTTCGCTCCAAACGGAGGCGCTGTACCGGGTGACCGCATTGTCGGAATTCTTTCTCCCGGGGAGGGCATCACGATCTATCCGATCCAGTCGGCCGCTCTGAGCGAATTCGAGGACAAACCCGAACGGTGGCTGGACGTGCGTTGGGACGAGGAGGAGCAGGCGCCGCGACGTTTTCCTGCGCGGATCGAGGTGCAATCCGTGAACGAGCCGGGCTCGCTTGCGCAGATCGCACAAGTCATCGCCGAGCATGACGGCAACATCGACAACATACGCATGACGCGCCGCGCCCCTGATTTTACCGACGTAACGATTGATCTCGAGGTCTATGACCTCAAACATCTCACCGCCATCCTGGCGCAATTGCGCGCCAAGTCCGTGGTGGCGAAGGCCGAACGCGTCAATGGCTAAAGCATGATCCCGCAAAAGCAGGCCCCCGGACTTGATCCGGGGGTGAGGAACCGGTTTCCAGACAAAATCGTGCGCAAGGAGAACGCATGAATCGTCTTCGCCTGGGCGTCAATGTCGACCACGTTGCGACCATCCGCAATGCACGTGGTGGCCGTCATCCGGATCCCGTGCGAGCGGCCAAGGTTGCGATCGCGGCCGGCTGCGACGGAATAACCGCCCATCTGCGGGAGGATCGCCGTCATATTCGCGATGATGACATGGCGCGGCTGAAGGCGGAAATCGACAAGCCGCTCAATTTCGAGATGGCGGCGACCGAGGAAATGGTCGCGATTGTACTCAAGACCAGGCCGCACGCAGTCTGCCTTGTGCCCGAAAAGCGTACCGAACGCACGACCGAAGGCGGTCTCGATGTCGTCCGGCAGCGCAGCCAGCTTGCCCCGGTGGTGCACGAGCTCAAGCACGCCGGCATCAAGGTTTCGCTGTTCATTGGGGCGGTGCCTGCGCAAATCGAGATGGCGGCTGAACTCGGCGCACCGGTGATCGAAATCCACACGGGCTCCTGGTGCGACGCGCTCACCGAAGGTCGAACCAAGGAAGCCGGCGCCGAGTGGCAGCTTATCCGTGATGGCGCGCTGCTCGCCGCAAGCGTTGGCCTGGAAGTCCATGCGGGCCACGGGCTCGACTATGCCGCTGCAGAGACGATCGCCGCGCTGCCGCAAGTGGTTGAGCTCAACATCGGTCATTTTCTGATCGGCGAGGCGGTATTCGAGGGTCTGGCTGAGAGCGTGAAATTCATGCGTGCGGCCATGGAGCGTGGCCGCAACAAGGCGCGCAAGGAAACCGCATGATCCCGAAAAGTGGATACCGGTTTTCGGACAGGATCATGCGCAAGGAGACAGCATGATCCTCGGGCTTGGCTCGGATATCGTCGACGTACGAAGAATAGCCAGCGTGATCGAACGCCATGGTGAGCGTTTCCTTGGCCGCATATTCACGGCAACCGAACGTGCCAAAGCCGAGCGCCGTGCGAACGCAGCCGAAACCTACGCAAAACGGTTTGCTGCAAAAGAAGCCTGTGCCAAAGCCCTCGGCACCGGCCTCCGCCGAGGGGTGTTCTGGCGCGATATGGGTGTGGTCAATCTGGCGGGCGGGCGGCCCACGATGAAGCTGACCGGTGGTGCACTCGTACGGCTGCGATCGATCACGCCGCCCGGCTGCGAAGCCCGGATCGATGTCTCACTGACCGATGAAGGACCGACGGCACAGGCGATCGTCATTATCTCTGCCGTGCCTGCAACGACCCAGGCGGGCTCGCGTTGAGAGCAAGAACCTCATTCAGAACAAACGTTTGCAACATGACCTTGTTGATTGCCTGGCAGGATCGCAGCCGCTACAAGGTCGCCGGGGTGCGCATGCCATTTGATGGGACGAAAGGCCGATGAGTGTGACATCTGGAACAAAACGAAAAGAGGGCGGCGTAGCCGAAACAGTACGCGTGATCATTCACGCGCTGATCATTGCATTGGTCATCCGGACCTTCCTGTTCCAGCCGTTCAATATTCCGTCCGGCTCAATGAAGGCGACGCTGCTGGTCGGCGACTACCTTTTTGTCTCGAAATACAGCTACGGCTACAGCAAGTATTCGTTGCCGCTGTCACCGCCACTGTTCGCGGGACGCCTTCCGAGCGACTGGTTGCCGCAACGCGGCGATGTGGTGGTGTTTCGGCTGCCAAAGGATCCGTCGACCGATTACATCAAGCGCGTGATCGGTCTGCCGGGCGACAAGATCCAGGTCATCGACGGCGTGGTCAACATCAATGGTGTACCGGTCAAGCGTGAACGCGCGCCCGACTTCATTGAAACGGAAGAAGGCACGCGGGACGCGCCGGTCAAACGCTGGAAGGAAACATTGCCGAACGGCGTGACCTATTTTTCGCTTGATCTGGTCGACAATGGTTTCGCCGACAACACCCAGGTCTACACTGTGCCGGCGGACCACTACTTCATGATGGGTGACAATCGCGACAATTCCACTGACAGCCGTTTCAGTCAGGTCGGAATGGTGCCGTTCGAGAATATCGTGGGCAAGGCGCAAATCATCTTCTTCTCGGTCTTTGAGGGCGAGCGCGCCTGGCAGTTCTGGCGTTGGCCAGTGTCCGTGCGCTGGGGCAGGCTGTTCACGATCGTCAGATGAGCCGCAAGGCCAAGGACAGGACGGCGCTCGAAAGCAGGATCGGCTATAAATTTGCCGATAAGGACTTGCTCGAACGGGCACTGACGCACATTTCCGCCCTGGCGGGAGGCAATCGCGCGGCCAGCTATCAGCGGCTGGAGTTTCTCGGCGACCACGTGCTTGGCCTTGTCATCTCCGACATGCTTTACCGCGCCTTCCCGAAGGCGAACGAAGGCGAGCTTTCCCGGAGGCTGGCCGATCTTGTGCGCAAGGAAACTTGTGCGGAAGTCGCGCGCGCAATGGACCTCGGGCCGGCCCTCAAACTCGGCAATTCGGAATCGCACGCCGGTGGGCGCCGTCGCACCACCATTCTGGCCGATGTCTGCGAGGCACTGGTGGGCGCCGCATTTATCGACGGCGGGTACAAAGCGGCCGAGGAGCTGATCGTGCGTTTCTGGCGAGAGCGCATGATCAAGCCGCTGCGTCCGTTGCGCGACCCCAAAACAATGTTGCAGGAATGGGCGCAGGCGCGTGGCCTGCCAACGCCGGCCTATCGTGAGCTTGCGCGCACGGGTCCCCATCACGATCCGGAGTTCCGCGTTGCGGTCGTGCTGCCTGATCGGCCGCCGGCGGAAGGGCTCGGCAGCTCAAAGCGCGCGGCCGAACAAGCCGCCGCCGCCGCGATGCTTACACGCGTCGGCGTGGCGGTGGACAAGCTTGATGGCTGACGTTCATACGCACGATGGCAATACAAGCTGTGGCTTCGTCGCGCTGATCGGCGCCCCGAATGCCGGCAAATCGACATTGCTCAATGGCCTGGTCGGCTCGAAGGTCAGCATCATCTCGCACAAGGTCCAGACGACGCGGGCGCTGATCCGCGGCATTGCCGTCGAAGGACAGTCGCAACTCATTTTCGTCGATACCCCCGGCATATTCTCGCCGCGCCGGCGGCTCGACCGCGCCATGGTGACGACGGCCTGGAGCGGAGCGCATGAGGCTGACCTCGTCGGGGTGCTCATCGATTCGCGCAAAGGTGTGGACGAAGAAGCGGAAGGCATCCTCGCCAGGCTTGGCGATGTGAAACCGCCGAAGCTGCTGATCCTCAACAAGATCGATGTGGTGGCAAAAGAAGCACTGCTGGACCTCGCGAAGGCGGCCAATGCCGCTGCAAAATTCGAAGCGACCTTCATGGTTTCAGCGCTGACCGGGGACGGCGTCGCCGATCTCAAGGTTTGGCTGGCGCAACGTGTTCCGCCAGGGCCGTGGCTCTATCCGCCCGAGCAGATGTCAGACGCGCCGATCCGGCAGCTCGCGGCGGAAATCACACGGGAAAAGCTGTTTGAGCGGCTTCACCAGGAATTGCCTTACCATTCGACGGTCGAAACCGAATCCTGGAAGGAACTGCGCGCCGGTGACATCCGGATCGAACAGACGATTTACGTAGAGCGCGAAAGCCAGCGCAAGATCGTGCTCGGCAAGGGCGGGCAGACCATCAAGGCCATCGGCGAAGCCGCGCGCAGGGAAATCGCGGAGATCGTTGAAGCCAAGGTGCATCTTTTCCTGTTTGTGAAGGTACGCGAAGGCTGGGGCGAAGATCCGGAACGTTACCGCGCCATGGGTCTGGAGTTTCCGAAGGAGTGAGAGCGCTGTTGTCATTGGGGCGCGCGCAGCGCGCGGCCCGGAATCCATAACCTCTGTCGCCGTGATTTTCTCTGATTCTGGGAGTATGGATTCCCGGCCCGAGGGTGCGCCCCGAGATGACGAGTAAGATATGCAATGGACCGATGACGGCATAGTGCTCGGGGTCAAGCGGCACGGGGAGGCGAATGCCATCCTCGAATTGATGACGCATGGCCATGGGCGCCATCTCGGCCTTGTACGCGGGGGTTTTGGCTCGCGGCTCAGACCGATCCTGCAACCGGGAAACAGCGTGAGAGCTGCCTGGCGGGCACGACTGGACGAGCATCTCGGCAACTATACGGTCGAGGGCTTGCGTCTGCGGGCGGCCAGTTACTTTTCGGCCCCGCATGCGATCTATGGCGTTACTCATCTGGCCGCTCTGATGCGGCTGCTGCCCGAGCGCGATCCGCATACCGGCCTTTACGAGACGCTCGACGCGATTCTGGATCAGCTCGACGACCCGGCGCTGGCCGCGCCGATGGTCGTGCGGTTCGAATTGCGGCTTCTATCCGAGCTCGGTTTCGGACTCGATCTTGAACAATGTGCTGCCACAGGCGCCTCCGGCGATCTTGCTTACGTCTCGCCGAAATCCGGGCGAGCGGTTTCGCGTGACGCCGGGGAGCCTTGGGCCGACAAGATGTTACGGTTACCTGCATTCCTCCGACAGCGCGATGCAATTCCCTCCAGCCATGATTTGGCCGACGGGTTTGCGCTCACAGGTTACTTTTTGACGCGCCACGTGCTCGAGGCGCGCGGCCTTTCACTCGGCGACGAGCGCGCGCATTTCATCGCCGCGTTAGCCCGCGCCTTGCCGAGCGTCGCCTAGCACCGAGGATTCTTTAAACGCGGTTTCCGGCGACAATTACCAAAATACCAGTGCGCTCAGCCTCACGGCGATTTGACGTTTTAAGCCCATATTTGTCGGATTGGCCCTATTGCTTGTCGTTTCTAACCAAGACTCTAGCGCCAAGAGCCGTCTAGACCTGCGGCGTCAACCGAGAGGATGACGCCTTGAAAAAACTGCCAATCCGCGCCGTCGCGTTGGCGACCACCATCGTGGTCACCAAAACCCACAAGGCCGAAGCCCTTTGTCGGGGTCAGGCCTGGATCGTGGATTAAATGTCAGCCCCCGCAGACATCATGTCCCGCAATCGTTATGCCACCCGAACGACCAACATGGTCGGAGTTTGGTTCAAGAGCGTCTTCACCAAATTATATATTGCTATTGACGAGTCGCAGCGCAAAAGAGCGGCCAAATTAATTCGACGATACAATCACCTGATCAATCGCGATGAGAAGTCTGGCGAACAAAAACAGGATCGCCGAACGCGCATCGGCAACCAGTAAACCTCCACCAGGAAACGCAGTCGCGCCTTGACCGAGCTTTCCCGGGGAGATCGCGCGCCTCCCAATCCCACAAAAAGTGCGGTCGCCCTGGAAGAAGGCCACGCTCCTCCAGCGTGGCCTTCTTTGATCCCGAGCCTGAGTCGCCGCACGATGTGACCGGCGTTTCACCATCCGGGTTCGCGATAGTGGCTGAAATTTTGCAAGAATAGACGGCGATTTCGCTGATCGCTTGTTCATTGGGGAACAACGGACTAGCTATTTGGGATGGGCAAGCGACTGATTCCCCCGGACAAAGGTACGGTCGAAGAGGTCGGGCTGCGCGACGCTCTGGAAGAGCGCTACCTCGCCTACGCTTTGTCCACCATTATGAACCGGGCGCTGCCGGATGCGCGCGACGGCCTCAAGCCGGTGCATCGCCGCATTCTCTACGGGATGCGCCTGTTGCGGCTCGATCCCGGGCAGGCCTTCAAGAAATCCGCCAAGGTGGTCGGCGACGTGATGGGCAATTTCCACCCGCACGGCGATCAGGCGATCTACGACGCGCTGGTGCGCCTCGCTCAGGACTTCGCCCAGCGCTATCCGCTGGTGGACGGGCAGGGGAACTTCGGAAACATCGACGGCGATAATGCCGCAGCCATGCGGTACACCGAAGCGCGGCTCACGGAAGTGGCGCGGCTGCTGATTGACGGCATCGACGAGGACGCTGTTGATTTCCGCGGTACCTATGACGGCACAAATGAAGAGCCGATTGTGCTGCCGGCGGCGTTTCCCAACCTGCTTGCCAACGGTTCGCAGGGCATTGCCGTCGGCATGGCGACCTCCATTCCGCCGCACAACGCCGCCGAGTTGTGCGACGCTGCGCTCTTCCTCATCGACAATCCAAAAGCGCGCAGCCGCACGCTGCTCAAATACGTCAAGGGCCCCGACTTTCCGACCGGCGGGATCATCGTCGACACCCCTGAGACAATCGCCGAAGCCTACAACACCGGCCGCGGTTCCTTCCGCGTCCGCGCGCGATGGAAGCAGGAGGACACCGGCCGCGGCACCTACGTGATCGTCATCAGCGAAATTCCCTGGCTGGTGCAGAAATCGCGCCTGGTGGAAAGACTCGCCGAACTGATCAACGAGAAAAAGCTCCCGTTGGTGGCGGATGTGCGCGATGAATCGGCCGAAGACGTCCGGCTGGTTATCGAGCCGCGATCACGTTCGGTTGACGCCGAACTGATGATGGAGTCGCTTTTCAAGCTCACCGAGCTCGAAAGCCGCATTCCTCTCAACATGAACGTGCTGGTGAAGGGCCGCATCCCGCAGGTGCTTGGCCTCGCCGAGGCGCTGCGCGAATGGCTCGATCACCGGCGTGAGGTCTTGCTGCGGCGCTCCCGGCATCGCCTGGCACAAATCGAACATCGCCTTGAAGTGCTGGGTGGCTACCTGATCGCCTATCTCAACCTCGACAAGGTGATCAAGATTATCCGCAACGAGGACGAGCCGAAGCCCGTCCTGATGAAAACCTTCAAGCTCACTGATGTCCAGGCCGAAGCCATCCTCAACATGCGGCTGCGCAATTTGCGCAAGCTCGAGGAAATGGAAATCCGCGCCGAGGACAAGGCGTTGCGCGAAGAGCGCACGAAGCTCAAGGCACTGATCGGCTCACCTGCGCAGCAGTGGAAAACGATTTCCGGTCAGATCAAGGAAATTCGGGAAAAGTTTGGTCCGAAGACCGAGATCGGCAAACGCCGAACGACCTTTGGCATTGCGCCGGCCCATGACGAAGCCGCAATCGAAGAGGCGATGGTCGTGCGCGAGCCGGTCACCGTCGTCGTGTCCGAGAAGGGCTGGATCCGCGCTTTGCGCGGCCATGTCACGGATTTTTCGGGCGTCTCCTTCAAGGCCGATGACGCTTTGAAATTCGCGTTCCCGACCGAAACCACCGCCAAGGTCATGATTTTCGGCAGCAACGGCCGCTTCTACACCATTGAAGCCGCAAAGCTTCCGGGCGGGCGCGGGCACGGCGAGCCAGTCCGCCTGTTTATCGACCTCGAGGACGCCGACGTGATAGCCGCGCTGGCCTATCAAGGCGCCCGCAAGTTCCTGGTGGCGAGCTATGCGGGCAACGGTTTTGTGGTGGCGGAAGACGAATGTCTCGGTACCACCCGCAAAGGCAAGCAGGTTCTCAATCTCAAGGCGCCGGACAAGGCACGGGCCATGACGACGGTCGACGGCGAGCTCGCGGCTGCGATCGGCGAGAACCGCAAGATGGTGATCTTTGCACTCGATCAGGTGCCAGAGATGGGCCGCGGGCGCGGCGTGCGCCTGCAACGCTACAAGGAGAAGGGGCTATCCGACGTTACTACTTTCAAGGCGGAGGACGGGCTTTCCTGGAACGATGCTGCCGGCCGCAGCTTCGCATTGCCGATGAAGGAATTGAAAGACTGGCGCGGCAATCGCGCCGATGCGGGGCGCATCGCGCCGAAGGGTTTTCCCAAGAACAACAAATTCCGCAGCCTGCCGAACAGTGGCAATGGTAAAGGTGGCGAGGAGAGCGACGAAGAGTAGCGTCGTGTCAGCTTGCCACGAAGAGCAGTGAACGTTCTGATTTCTCAAGCAGCGCGGCGGCGGTGTCGCCAAAGAACAGCTTTTCGCCCGGCCGCCGGCTGACGCCCATCACCACGAGATTGTGTTTGCGACGTTCGACTTCGCGCAAAACTGCCTCTTCGGCGGCCCGCTCGGCCACTACTGCCGTGCGGATGCTCATATTGTAGCCGTCAGCAATCGCGACAATGTCTTTCAGTATTGCCTCTTCGTGACGGCGCGTGCGAATTCCACGCCGCGCACCGCGTCGTGTATCCGGGCGCACCGCGACATAGAGGACCGTAACTTGTGCGTTTGTCGCCCGTGCAAGCGTGATGGCAATTTCGGCAGCACGCCGGGAAGGCTCCGTGCCATTAACCGGAATAAGAATGCTGAATTTGTCCTCCGGCTTTTTCAGCAGGTCGCCCCGCACGGCTGAAATGACCAATGGCCCGTCGAATCCCTTGGCCAGATTGGTCACGCCCGGGTCGAATTCCTTGCTCTGCCTGGAGGTTTGCTCCAGCCCGATGATGAAAATGTCGTAACCCTTTTCTGCCTCTTCGGCGATCAGGGCCGGGCTTGGTTGCTCGTGAACGATCGTCGTCACCTCTACCCGGGCGTCAACCTTCTCTTCTTTTTTCTGCTTGCTTGTGGTTTGAGCGGCGGCCTGCTGGACAGCCTCGCCGACCTCTTCCGCTTTCTCCTCTTCTTGCCCGGCTTTCTTTTTGGCCTTTCCATTTTTCTTGCCGTTTTCGGGCTTGGACCCTTCCTTCTTCTCGTCGGCCTTTTTGTCCTGGCCTTTGGGTGCAGCACTCACTTTGTCCTCGTTGTCGGGCATGGTGCTCTCGATCTTGCTCGGATCGGGAATATGCAGGACCGTCGCCGGCATTCCGCGGGTGCCGGCCAGCATGCCGGCGACACGTGAGGCGAACTTTCCGTTTGGGCTGTCGTCAACCGCGATCAGCAAACGTTCGAGATTTGGCACGAAGCCTCTTTCTTCGAGTTCCTCGCGCTCAAGCCGCTGTTTTTCTTCCTTTCGCATGGGGATGCGGCCGAGCGCCCAGCGCAGCGTCGGTGGCATGGCCGTTGTCGTCAGGACGGCCATGGCGACAATCATGGTGAAGAGGTCCTGATTAAGCGCGCCCATCGACAATCCGACTGTCGCGATGATGACCTCGGTCGAGCCGCGTGCATTCATGCCACAGGCGAGCGCAAAACCTTCCCGTCGTGTCAGACCGCCGAGCTCGGCGCCGATAAAGGCACCGGTGAATTTTCCGATGCTGGCAACCAATACGAGGCCGGCGGTAAACAACGCGATTTTTGGATCAGCCAGAATCGTCAGGTCAGCGGTCAGGCCTGCAATGCCGAAAAAAACCGGGGCGAAAAATGCAGTGATGAGCCCGCGTAGCTGTTCGTCGATGTGGCGGGTCAGGATCGGTGACTCCCCGATCAGAACGCCGGCAACGAAGGCGCCGAGCACGGTATGCACACCGATCAGATATGTGATCAGCGCCATTACGCCCATGATGATGAGGATGGCGGTAATGACCGCGTATTCGCTGACGAAATTATCGTTCACCCAGCGGATTGCGAAAAACACCATCCGCCGACCGATCGTCAGGCTTGCCACCATGAACAAAATCGTGCCGAGAACGCTTTGTGCCAGCGAGATGGGTTCAATTGAACCGTGCAAGGCGAGGCTGAAAATAATCGAGACGATAATCCAGCCGACGCTGTCATCGATGATTGCGGATGCCAGGATGACCTGACCGACGACGCGGCGCATAAAATTCATTTCCCGGACGACCATCGCGACGATCTTCACGGAAGCGATCGAAAGGGCTGTCCCGAGAAAGAGCGATGTGATCAGGCGTCTCCCCGGATCGGGCAGGAGGCTGTCAGGCAGCATCTCGCCCAGTCCCACCCCGCAGATGAATGGAATGACGATGCCCATCAACGAAGCAAATACCGAGGCGCGGCCGGTCTGCCGCACCAGTTTCAGATCGGTCTCCATTCCGGTGAGCAGAAGCAGCAGCAGTATGCCGAATTGCGAAATCCCGTCGATCATCGCCTTCTGCTCGGGACTCTTTGGAAACAGCGCGTGCTGTGCGTCAGGAAACAGCAGGCCAAAAAACGAGGGCCCGAGCAGCAGACCGGCGATCAACTGGCCCATGACGGCGGGTTGGCGCAGCCGCACCATGGCTTCGCCCAGCATCCGGCCGACAAGCATGAGAACGACAATCTCGCCAATAAAGATCGCTTCGGATGGACCCTTTCCGCCTTCGGCGGCGAACGCGGGAGTCACCGTGATCACGGCGAGAGCCAAGAGCCAAAGCCAATAGCGATTTATGTTCATGTCGGCGGCAACGCTCTATGCGCGGCCACCCGTGCAGCAGGGCCGCCTTTCGACAGAGGCTCGCGCGCCGCCGCCGGACGGCGACTCCAACTGCGGTCTGGTGACAACGTCCACCCGCGGCGACTTACAAGCGCCAGACAACTCGAAAGAATTTGAAAAGTTCCACAGAAATTGCAATTGCAAATTATTCGCAACTAGATATACTGTAAGCTGTTTCCTTTGCGATTCTTGCATGGACGCCACCGTAAGCTCACGCGCAAACACCAAAACAAGCGGCTGGCGGCGCACGCGCGGCCGGCCCCCATTGGCAGAAGTATTTGGCTCGATTGCGACCCGGCCGACCGGTTCGCTTGGCAACAAGCTGCTTGCGTTTCTCGGCCCCGGTTATCTGGTCGCGGTCGGTTACATGGATCCCGGCAATTGGGCGACGTCGCTCGCCGGTGGGTCCAAGTTCGGATACGCGCTGCTCACCGTTGCGCTGCTTTCGAACTTGATGGCCATCCTGCTGCAGGCATTGTGTGCGCGTCTTGGGATCGCGTCGGGACGTGACCTCGCGCAGGCCTGTCGCGACGCATTTCCGCGTGCTGTGTCATGGCCGCTTTGGGTGCTCACCGAGATCGCGATTTGCGCAACCGATCTTGCAGAAGTGATCGGTACCGCAATCGGCCTCAACCTGCTGTTCGGCATTCCGCTCGAGATCGGCGTGCTGATTACGGCGCTCGACGTATTTCTGATCCTCTGGATGCAAAATCTTGGCTTCCGCTGGATCGAGGCATTCGTTGTCACCCTGATGGGCGTAATCGCACTCTGCTTCATCGTGCAGATCGCGATGGCCGATCCCAACTGGGGCGCAGTGATCCGCGGCTTTGCGCCCACCACCGAGATCGTGCGTAACCCTGACATGCTCTATCTCGCGATTGGCATCATTGGCGCCACGGTGATGCCGCACAATCTCTATCTGCATTCGGGCGTAGTGCAGACGCGGCGTTTCGGCGACAGCGTCGAAGATCGGCGTGAAGCCATAAAGCTCGCAACGATTGATTCCACGATCGCACTGATGTTTGCATTGACCATCAACGCCTCGATCCTGATCCTCGCTGCCGCAACTTTCAATAAAGTGGGAAAAACCGATGTGGCGGAGCTCGACCAGGCACATGCGTTCCTGGCTCCATTGCTCGGTTCGGCCATCGCGCCGACCCTGTTCGGTATTGCGCTGCTATGTTGCGGGCTGAATTCCACCGTGACGGCGACATTGTCTGGTCAGATTGTGATGGAGGGCTTTATCGATATTCGCCTTCCGGCCTGGGCGCGTCGTCTGACGACGCGGGCGATCGCCATTACCCCGGCAGCAATCGTGACCATTTGGTATGGCGAAGCTGGTACGGCGAAGCTCCTGATTCTCAGTCAGGTCGTGCTTGGTATTGCTCTTCCGTTTTCCATCGTCCCGCTGGTGATGTTCACCGCGGACAAGCGCAAGATGGGCGCACTCGCGGCGCCGATCTGGGTCACACTGTTGGCGACGCTTACGGCGGCGTTGCTGATTGCACTTAATTTCAAGCTGCTGGCCGACCAGCTATTCGGCTAAGGAGCCGCTACTTTTCCACGCGGGTCCAGCCAGACGGCATCAAGCGCTCCTGCGGCAGGAAGCGGCCTTTGTAGTCCATCTTGCGCGAACCGGGCACCCAATAGCCAAGATAGACATATGGCAGACCCATGCGAGCGGCCCGGTCGATGTGGTCGAGAATCATAAAGGTGCCGAGCGATCGGTCGCCTTGGTCCGGGTCGAAAAACGAGTAAACCATC
>Ga0207706_10004918_pt1 | contig 12497 bp, 15 predicted proteins | sample KBSC53metaG_FD_184318 | JGI IMG/M metagenome (GOLD analysis project Ga0207706, IMG submission 184318) | Corn rhizosphere microbial communities from Kellogg Biological Station, Michigan, USA - KBS C5-3 metaG (SPAdes) (version 2) | ecosystem: Host-associated > Plants > Roots > Rhizosphere > Soil ... | reverse complement strand
CTGTCTACAGGCTCTTCAGCGTCCGGCGCTCGAAACTTCGGTGCGCACAGGTGGACGATTGTTACCGCCGACTTTTATGGCTTACATTGAGGCGGGATTAGTACCGCGCTCGATGCGAACTACTCGATGACGACTTTCCCCGCGGCCGTGCGCATCGCGGTCCAGCGCTGCGCGGCCTTGCCGGGCGCTTCTAACGAGCCTTCCATCGCATCGCCGTTGATACGCCCGCTAAAGCGCGTTTGACCCTTGGCGTCGGGCAACGAGAACGCGATGTCGTTGCCGCGCAACGTCAGATTCTGCGCCTTGACCGGCTTGCCGCCTGCGGTTGCCGTGCCTTCGATGACCTGGAAGCGCTGATTCAGCGCCACCTGATACGTTTCGCCCGCGGCCGTTTTAATTTCCCAGTTGCCGGCGACGCGCGCGGGCACGAGCCACAGCAACACTGTCGCCCGCGGCACCCCGGTCACGCTTTCCTTTTCGGGCACCTCGAAGCTAAGGGAATCGTCCGCCGACCAGTCGCCGAAATGATAGTCATGCGACACCACGCGCGTCCCGGGCTTGAGCTCGTTGAATATCTTGGTGCGCAGGTTCAGCATCATGGACGGCAGCAGATACAACGTCAGCACTGAAGCTTTTGAAAGATCCGCCTTGAAGACGTCCTCCTGCACGAACCTCACACGCGAGGCGATGCCGAACTTCTGGGCGCTCGCATTCGAGAGCTTCACGAGGTCGGGGTCGATCTCCACTCCCATGCCGCTTGCCTTGAACTGGCGCGCCGCCGTAAGCACGATAATGCCGTCGCCCGACCCCAGGTCGACGACGTAATCCTTTTCCGCTACCGCCGCAATGCGCAACATGCTGTCGACAACCGATTGCGGCGTTGGCACATAAGGCCCGCCGGTTTTCAGGTCGGAAATATCCGCCGCGCGCGCGGGTGCGAAGAAAAAAACGGCGCATAGCAGCGTCGCTCTGAATAGTGTGCGTCTTTTCATTGGCTGGTCCTGCTTCCTGCTGGTTGGCCCGCGGAGCGAACGGTCATCCCGGGCGGGCCGGAATGACCGTCAACGATTGATCAGAATCGCAATTTGTCGCCGGGATTGATCGGATAAACCTTGACCGGGTAACTGCCCAGCGCATCCATGTATTCCTGCGGCGTGCCGACCAGAAATGGATTGCTCGCGTAGTGCATCGGAATCGCATACTTCGGCTGCAGAAATTCTTTGGTGGCCTTCGCGGCATCCCATGGGTTCATCACGAAATGTCCGCCGATCGGAATCATGATGAGATCGGGCTTGTAGTAATCGCCGATCAGTTTCATGTCGCCGAACAGGCCGGTGTCGCCCATGTGATAGATCCTGAAGCCGTTTTCGAGCTCGATAATGAAGCCGACCGGCTCGCCGCCGAACAGCGTGTGCTGCTTCTTCGTCGCCGGGTCGGTCCACAAAATTTCCGAGCTGTGCTCGGCATGCACCTGGGTGATTTTCACTCCCGGGAACGGCTGGATAGTGCCGCCCTTGTTCATACGAGGCGACAGCTCGGCTGGCAACTCGCCAAGCGTTTGCAATTGCTGGTTAAGGCCGGCTGGCGCCCACATCGGGACGTTGTTCTTCTTCGCCAGCGCCACCGCGTCGCCCAGGTGGTCGCCGTGCGCATGCGTCACCAGTATCAGGTCGAGCTTGCCGAGCGCGTCGAGATTCTTGAACTGAGGCGGGATCTTCGGATTGCCGAGGATCCACGGGTCGATCATAATGACCTTGCCGCCCGGCGTCGTGATGCGCATGGCCGACTGGCCGAGCCACCAGATTTCGGCGCTGCCGGCCTTGCCCGCATTACGCTCCGGCGGGGTTGCGCAGCCGGCCACCAGTGCCAGCACGGCCAGTGTGCCCACGATTTTCCGCATCAGTTGTTGCATGGTTTCCTCCGGGATTGAACGCTACGGTTTCACGAACTTCAGCACGAATTCGTCGTTCGGCTGCGCGGGATTGGTCACTGGCGCGGTGCGGGGGTCGCCCGGGTTGCGCAGAAAGCCTCCTTCGCCGACCAGCCTGAAGCCGGCCGCCTCGACTTCGCTGCGCACCGCGCTCTCTTCGATGCGGTGCAATGATTTCCCCACGCCGACGCCGGCGCCGGGCAGCGCGGAGTGATCGGCGACGATGTAGTGTCCGCCCGGCTTCAACGCGGCGAACACGGCGCTGTTCATTTTGGCCCGATCGACTCCCATGTAAGTCGTATCGTGGTAATTGAAATTGAACGTCACGAGATCGAGGTTGCGCACCTCGGGCGGAAACGGATTTTCGAACGGCCCCACGACTTCGACGACATTCTTCATCGCCGGCTTTTTCATGCGCTCTTCGAGCCGCGGTTTTAAGTTATGCGCATAGACGCGGCCGGTCGGGCCCACCGCGCGCGCCAGCAGCTCGGTCGTATAGCCGCCCCCGGAGCTGATATCGGCGACCGTCATGCCGGGCCGCACATCCATGAACGCGAGGAACGGCACCGGTTTGCGGCGCACGTCATTGACGCGATCGGCGTCGCTGCGATCGGTGCTCGCCACCAACGCCCGATAGTCCGGGGCCGGGGCCTGCGACGCGCAACCGGCCAAAGCCGCGAGCAGCACAAGGCCGACACAAACTCTATAGATCACGCTTCAGCTCCCCTTGCGTTACGGTTGCGTCATTTCGCCGGCACTTCCTTGCAATCCTTGCGGATCTCCAGCGGCGTACGAGTGCGGTCGTAGGTTTCCTGAATGGTTTTTTTGACCATGACCAAATCTTCTTTGGACATTCCGCCGTTCTCGAGTTTGTTCGCCTCGGCCAATAGCACCTGCAGCGGTTCGCCCTGATTGCGGTACTGCTCGGTCGCGAGCGCGATGTTACCCACCTGATCGCACGTCAAGACGGCCGCGCATGGCCCGCAATACAGCAGCAGAATTATATATAGGGTCGGTCGCACCGGGCGGTTCCCGCAAAAATCACACGTTAAACATGTTAAACCAGTCGCAAATTCCGCGCATGCTGTAATTCGTCAACCCGCGGGCGAGCGCATGTGCGCCTGTATGACATCGGCGATTCCCCGATCGCCCACGAAACCCAGCGCATCCGCACGCGCGGTCGCGAACGAGACCGGCCAGCTCAGCACGATTTTCTCGATTGCGCTGTCGCGCTCGAAGCGCACGCGCGCGGCACATTCCGGCCCGGCGAGCTGTTCGAGCGCGGCCAGCGCTTCGGCGACGCTGACTGTGATGCCCGGTACGTTCAGCGTGCGATTCCAGCCCCACGCTTCAGCCGGCAACTCCATGGCGCGGATCAGCGCATCGACCGCGCGGTCCGGCGACGCTATCCACATCTTCGCTTCCGGCAACAACGGACATACCGCAGGTTCGCCGTTCAGCGGCTCGCGCAGGATATTGCTCATGAATCCGGAGGCCGCACGGTTGGGCTTGCCGGGCCGTATCACGATGGTCGGCAACCGCACGCAGCGGCCGTCCACGTAGCTTTTGCGCGTGTAGTCGGCGACCAGCAGCTCGCCGATCACTTTTTGCGTGCCGTATGACGATTGCGGCGTGGCGGCGGTGCTGTCGCTCACGACGTCGGGCAGTGCGCCGCCGAATGCCGCGATGGAACTCGTGAATAGCAAGCGCGGCGGCCGCGGCTGGCGGCGGCCAGCCTCCAGCACCAGGCGCGCCGCATCGAGGTTGACCCGGTAGCCCAGATCGAAATCGGCTTCCGCGCCGGCGCTGACCACCGCCGCGAGGTGAAATATCGCATCTGTTGGCGGCGCAAACACGCGATTGACCAACGCCCTGTCTGCGATGTCGCCGGTCATATATCGCACGCGCGCGTCGGTGACGCCGGCGGGCGGCGAGACCTGGTCGACAAGCACCAGTTCGGTGAGCTCTTTGCGTGCGTCCGGCTCCGGTCCCAGGCCGCCGCGCGCGAGCAGTGCGCGGGCGACGCGCTGGCCCAAAAATCCGCCCCCTCCGGTGATTACTATCCGCATACGCGTGCTGCCTCCCCGGCCATTTTCTCTCCTTTACTGCAACGCGCTATCATCGTGTTTTGGCCGCGCGCGCGCAATACCCGCGACCGCCCCCGGGAGAGACTCCGCATGTTATTTGCCGAATGGTATTTTGATTTCATCTCACCGTTTGCCTACCTGCAATTCGAATCGCTCGCGCAATTGCCGCGCAACCTGGAAATTTCGTTCAAGCCGCTGGTGTTCGCGGGCATCCTCAATCATCTGCGGCACAAGGGACCAGCCGAAATCCCGGGCAAGCGCCGTTTCACGTACCGGCACGTGCGCTGGCTCGCGCGGCACCACGGCATTGCGCTCGAGTTTCCGCCGGCGCATCCGTTCAATCCGCTGCGCGCGCTGCGGCTCGCCATTGCGCTGGGCAGCGAGCGCGCGGCGATCGCCCGCATATTCCACTTCATATGGCGCGAGGGCCGGTCGCTCGACGATCCCGCCAGTTGGGACGCCTTGACCGCGGAACTGGGCGTCGCCGACGCAGATCGCGTGATCTCGGCGCAGCCGGTCAAGGACGAATTGCGCGCCAACGGCGAACGCGCCAAAGCGCTCGGCGTATTCGGCGTGCCGACTTTCGCGATCGACGGCGAACTGTTCTGGGGCTTCGATGCGACCGGCATGGTTGCCGACTACGTGACTGATCCTGCGTGGTTCAGGACGGCTGAAATGACACGCGTCGGCGATTTGCCGGCGTCCGCGCAGCGGACCTGAAACTCATGAGTGCTGCCCCGCTCGTACGGCCCGCGACCTTAGACGATCTTCCCGCCGTAACCGCGATCTATCGCCACCATGTGCTGCACGGTCTCGCGAGTTTCGAAGTCGAACCGCCCGACACGGCCGAGATCGCACGCCGCTACGGCACCATTCGCGAGCTCGGCCTGCCCTATTTCGTCGCGGAAAGCGACGGCCGAATCGCCGGCTACGCTTATGCCGCCGTTTATCGCGCGCGCCCCGCTTATCGTTATACGGTCGAGGATTCCGTGTACGTCGACCACGGATTTGCCGGCCGCGGCATCGGCAGCGCGCTGATGCCCGCATTGATCGACGGCTGCGCGGCCGCCGGCCGCCGCCAGATCATCGCGGTCATCGGCGACAGCGCCAATCACGCGTCGATCAAGCTGCACGAGAAATTCGGCTTTCAGCACGCGGGCCTGCTGCCCGCGGTCGGCTACAAGTTCGGCCGCTGGGTCGATTCGGTGCTGATGCAAAAAGACGTTGGCGGCGGCCAGCGCACGCCGCCGCATTAGTACGCGGGGTTAACGTACAGACACCGCGCCGCGCTCCGGCGCAAATACGTACACCCGGTTATCCACTTCGCGCGGATCGTCCGCGTGCTTCAGGATCCAGCGCACTTGCAGCGCGTGCGGCATGCCCGCGAACTCGAAGTCGATCTTCTCGATCGTGAGGCTCGAACGCGTCACTCGCGCACGCTTGCCTGCGCCGCTGGCGTACCAGCATTGATATTGGAAATCGCGGGTTTCGCCCTGCTTCCAGACACCCAGCGGATATTTGGCCTCCTGATCGCAGCTGCTGATGCCGTAGCGGCTGTCGGCGACACGCCCGATGGCAGTGCCGTCCGTGCGCACGGCAAACTTCTGCCCGACGCCGCGGCGCGTGCGGTCGTAAACCATCAACGCCGCACCGGTGTCCGGATGCTGCCATGCCGATGGCCCGTGCCACGTGCTCGGATCGCGCGCGACGCCTTCGGTGAAGCTGCCGGCTGGCAGCGTGATTTCGCGCTTGCCGCTCCAGCGCGCGCCGAGGATGAGTTCGACCGGGATGTAACGCGTCTGCGTCGCGGCATCGTACGAGGCAGCCCACGGGTCGTCGGCAGCGTGCGCCGGATACGCGCACGCCAGCATGCAAACGCACAGCAATCGGACGACAAGAGTTCGCATCGTAAATTCGCAGTTCCGGCACCACATTGGCGACCCTACTCTTCCAGGCCGACCTTCTCGCGCCAGTCCTTGCTCTTGAAGATCAGGGGTTTCAACCCCAGCAGTATCAGCACGGCAGCGGCGGCAAACATCGCGACCGCGATCGGCCGGTCGAAGAAGATGCCGTAGCTGCCGCCCGACATCGCGAGCGACTGGCGCACCGACAATTCGAGCATCGGCGACAGGATCAAGCCCAGCGCGATCGGCGCCGGCTCGAAACCGGTCTTGCGCAGCACGTAACCGAATGCGCCCATGCCCAGCATGATCCAGACGTCGACCACGCTGTTGCCAACCGAATAAACGCCGAGTATGCAGAAGCACAGGATCGCCGGATACAGATATGAATATGGAATGCGCAGCAGGTTCACGAACAGGCCGACCAGCGGCAAATTCAACACGAGCAACACGACGTTGCCGACATACATGCTCGCGACAAAGCCCCAGAAGAGCTCGGGCTGCTGCGTAATCAGCATCGGTCCAGGCGAAATCCCGTGCACCATGATCGCCGCCAGCATGACTGCCGTGATCGGTCCGGTCGGAATGCCGAGTGCGAGCATCGGCACGAAAGCGCCCGTCGCCGCCGCGTTATTCGCGGATTCGGGACCGGCCACGCCTTCGATCGCGCCGTTGCCGAACCGTTCGGGATGCTTCGACATGCGGCGTTCGACGCCGTACGACACGAACGACGAGATGATGTGCGCGGAACCGGGAATGATGCCGATCAAAAAGCCGATCAGGCTGCCGCGCCCGATCGGCCCCACGGATAGTTTCATTTCCGCGAGCGACGGCACTAGCTGACGCAGCGTCGGCCGCTGGATCGGCGGCGGCGTGGGCTGCCCGGCGGTCAGCATGATTTCCGACAAGCCGAATAGGCCGACCGCGACCGGTACGATGCCGATGCCGTCGGCCAACTCGATAACGCCGTAACTGAAACGCGTGTAACCGCTCATCGCGTCGATGCCTATCATGCCCAGCAGGAGCCCCACCGCGGCCATCGCGAGCGTCTTCAACATCGAGCCGCCGCTCATATACGCGAGCACGAACAATCCCATCAGGAGCAAGCCCGTGTATTCCGGCGGGCCGAACCGTAACGCGAACGAAGCGAGCGTCGGCGCCATGAACATGAGCGCGACTACGGACAGTGTGCCGGCGACGAACGACCCGATCGCCGCGATCGCCAGCGCCGGACCCGCGCGCCCGCGCTGCGTCATCGCATAGCCATCGATGCACGTCATGACCGATGCAGCCTCGCCGGGAATGCGCATAAGGATAGAAGTCGTCGAGCCGCCGTACATTGCGCCGTAGTAAACGCCCGCGAGTAGCACGACGGCGATAATCGGATTCAAGCCAAATGTGGCGGGCAGCAGCAAGCTGATTCCCGCGAGCGGTCCCAGGCCCGGCAGCATGCCGACCAGGGTGCCGATCACGCACCCCGCGAATGCGTACGCGAGCACCGACGGCTGCAGCGCGACCGAAAATCCGAGCATCAGATTGGCGACGACGCCTTCCATCAATTAGCCTCGTGCAGATGGTTAAAGTCCATTTGCACCTCGAAGCTCCCCTCGCCCTCCAAAAGAGGGAGAGGGGTGGGGGGTGAGGGATGAGCACACCCCATCATCGTTAAAAGTGCTCATCAAATGCCCCAGGGTCCGCGCGGCAACTGCACCTTGAGCAGCGACGCAAACAGGTAATACGACAGGAGTGAAAACCCCAAGGCGACGAGCAGCGTTGGCAGGGCGCGCTTGCGCTCGATTACGCCGAGCATGAAGACCAGCAGCGCGATCATGGTCAGGCGATAACCGATGCGCTCCAGCGCAAATACCGCGACGCCGCAGGCAATCAGCATCACGATGCCGCGCCGGGCTTCCGACCAGTCGAGCGTATTAAAAAGCGGCGACGAGCCGGCGCGCACTGCGATCAACAGGCCAAATACACCGAGCGCGCAGGCGATCATCAACGGCATGTAGCCGGGCCCCGGCTCTGCGAGATTGCCCATCGGATAAGCGCGGTTCTGCCAGCCGACGACAAGCGCGATTAGCATCAGCACCACGCCGGCGACCGCATCGCTGCGCAAGCCGCGCGGCGCTGCGCCAACTGGGCGCTCGGCTTCGCCGCTCACGCGCAATACCTCACTTGTGGTCTTCGACGCGGCCGACGGCTTTGACGGCTTCTGCGAGACGCTTCGCGTCGTTGGCCCAGTACTTGGCAAATTCCGGCGCGTCCAAGTACTGAATCGGCGAGTCGATCTTCTGCATCGTCGCCTTGAAGTCGGGATCGTCGACCGCTTTGCGCACAGCGTCGCGCACCGTTTTCATCACCGGCTCGGGCGTGCCTTTCGGCGCGAACATGCCGGCCCAGATGTAATACTCAATGTCGTAGCCGAGCTCTTTGAACGTCGGTACCTGCGGAAATGCCTCGTGCCGCTTCGCTCCCCAGCCTACGATGGGCCGCAGGCGTCCGGCTTTGACGTGGCTCGCGATCGCCGCCGGCCCGCCGACCGTCATCTCGACGTGGCCGCCCAGCAGGATCGTGATCGCGGGCCCGCCGCCGTTGGTATGCACCGCGCGCATTTTCAGATTGGCGGCGTGCAGAAACATTTCCATCGGCATGTGCAGCGCGCCATAAATGCCCGACGTCGAATACGACATTTGCCCGGATTTCGCCTTGGCGAGCACAATCAGCTCTTTCAGCGATTTGACCGGCAGCGACGGATGCACGACGAGAATGGTCGGATCGGCCGAAATCAGAGCGAGCGGAGCCAGCTGATCGAGCGTGTATGCGGGCTTGCGGTCGAAGAGCTTGTCCGCTTCGGGTATCACGGAAATGCTCGACAGCGCCATCAGCAGCGTATAACCGTCGGGCTTGGCGTTCGCGACGAGTGAATTGCCGACTGCGCCGCCGGCGCCGGGACGATTCGCAATTACTACCGGCTGCTTGAGCACCTTCTCGAGCGCGATTGCGGTGGGCCGGCCGGTCAGATCCGCGACACCGCCGGGCGGAAATGGCACGATCAGCGTGATCGGCCGCGACGGGTAGGTTTCCTGCGCAAATACGGGGCCGCAGGCGAGCGCAATAAGGGCGCCGAGCAGAATACGAAGCATGACTCCTCCGGACTTGTTGTGACCGCAAAACCGACTGCGCGATTCTACCGAAATTATCCGGCGGCAAGGACCTTGCGGCTACTCCACCGGATTTTCGAGCGTGCCGATCGGCTCGATCGTGATCGCGACGCGGTCGCCTTTCTGCAGGAACTTCGGCGGATTGAATCCGATCCCGACGCCCGCGCAGGTGCCGGTCGCGATCAGATCGCCCGGCTCCAGCGTCATCACGCGCGAGAGCGTTTCAATCAGCGTCGGAATGTCGAAGATCAGCTGGCTCACCGGCGCATCCTGGCGCACTTCGCCGTTCACGCGCGTCGTGAGCTGCAATTTCGTAACATCGCGCACTTCGTCCGAGGTGACGATGCACGGCCCCATCGGGCAATAGCCGTCGAGACTTTTGCCGAGAAACCATTGCTTGTGCTGGTTCTGCAGCGTGCGTGCCGTCGCATCGTTGACGATCGTATAGCCGTACACGTGGTCGAATGCATCTTTCTTCGCGATGCCACGCCCGCCCGGCCCGATAACGACCGTGAGCTCGCCTTCGTAATCCGTCGAATTCGTGTAGTCGAGATAGCTCGGAATCGGCTCCCCGTGCGCGATCACCGAGTTCGGCCACTTGGTGAAGATGATCGGCAGCTCGGGTATCGCGTCTTTGCCCGCGCTCGCATCGAATCCGCTGTCGTGAAATTCCTTCGCGTGGTCGTAGTAATTCTTGCCGACGCACAACACGTTTTTGACTGGGCGCGGAATCGGCGCATGCAGCTTCACGCTGTCGAACGCGACACGCCCCTCTCCGCTTTTCACCGCTGCCCGCGCGCGCTTCAGACCATTCTTTCCGAGCGCAATGAAGCTCGTCATGTCCTTAGGCAGGCGCGACACCGCGGCGAGATCGACGATGGTGGCGGAGGCGCTGTCGTGCACGCCTATCCGGATGCCGTTCGAATCGGAAAAAGTGACTAGACGCATGGCTCTCCTAATCCGGCTTGACGCCAGCAACTTTCACCACGTGCGCCCATTTGGCGATGTCGGCATTCAGAAATTTTTCGAACTCGGCCGGCGTCATCGCCATCGGCTCGGCGCCCTGCTCGTTCCACGCTTTCTTGACGTCGGGCCGCGCGACGATCTTGCCGATTTCGGCATTGAGCCGGTCGACTATGGGTTTGGGCGTGCCGGCGGGTGCCATGATGCCGAGCCAGATCGTCGCTTCATAATCCTTGACGCCCGCCTCGGCTATCGTTGGCACGTCCGGCAATACCGTCGAGCGTTTCGCGCCGGTGGTGCCGAGCGCGCGGACGCGGCCGGCGCGCGCCATCGGCGCCATGGTGGTAATTGCGTCGAGCATGATTTCGACCTGGCCGCTCATGACGCTGGTGCGCGCTTCGCCGCTGCCTTTATGCGGAATGTGCACGATCTGGACGCCCGCCATCGACTTGAACAATTCGCCGGCCATGTGATACGGCGTGCCAGTGCCGGACGACGCATAGTTGAGGCCGTTCGGCTTGGCCTTCGCCAGCGCGATCAGTTCCTTGATGGATTTCGCGGGCACCGACGGATGCACGACGAGCACCAGGTCCGAATAGTTGATCGGCGCGATCGGCAAAAAATCCTTCATCAGCGCAAAGGGCTTCTTGGGCACGAGCGATTCGTTGACCGTATGCGTGTTCGACATCAGCAGCAGCGTATAGCCGTCGGGCGGCGATTTCGCCACGAGGTCGGTGCCGATGATGGAGCCCGCGCCGGGCCGGTTATCGATGACGAAACTTTGGCCGAGCGGTTCCTGCAGCCTTTGTGCAAGGTATCGGGCGTAGATATCAGCGGGCCCGCCGGCGCCGAAAGGCACGATGATCCGTGCGGGCTTGCTCGGATATTGCTGCGCCGGGACCTCGTTCCCGTACAGCGAGCAGCATAGTGCGGCCAATGCCGCCGCCGCGCGTTTTTCGAACTTCATCGCACCCCTCCTTACCGGAATGGCCGACAGTATCGGGCGCGCCGCCCGCGGGGTCAACCTGCCGAAACTGCGGCTATCAGGCCGCGTGCGGCCGCCTGAACAGCCATTGGAACTGCTGCTTAAACAGGAGATCAGCGAGCGCGATCTGGTCTTCAAGCGCTTCGCGCGCGACCGCGGCGTGGCTCGTCGATTCGAGCTGCAAATGCGCATCGACTTCGCCCTGCTCGGTCACGAGCCTCAAGCCGGCTTTGCGCGCGAGATGAATCATGATCTGGTTTTCCGCGAGGCAATGCATGAATAAAGTGGTATAGCCGCGCGTCACGGCGCTCAGCTTGCCGCGATTGAGCAGCATGAGTCCGTAACCGTTGCCGCGATGCGAGGGTTCGACGCTCAGGCCGAGCTCGGCATAATCGTGATTGCGATCGAGCGCGAGGTGCGCCATGCCGATCAACGCCATGTCGCGCCCGAAGATGCCGAAGACTTTGTCGTGCGCAAAGTTGATGCGATTCACGTATTGCTCGAGCGCCCCGTCCATCATGTAAGTGCCGAAGCGCAGCCGGCGGTCTTCGGCCGGAAGCGTCTTTAAGTGCCTGAATATTTCAGGGCGTTGCAACGACGATAATTTCTGGACTCCAGTCTGCATGACGGTCCTATGCCATTGCCACATGATGCACGGCCGTCGTTTTGCGGCGCGCTTCGTGGGCACCTGCCGTGAACCTGCCCGTGCTTAGCGACAGATAACCGCCGTACGCCAAGCCGATTACGCTGAGCGCTTGTCCCGCCGAAAACAGGAGATCGATCATCCTATTGCCTTTCCTGATCACGTTATGCTGCGACACATCATTTTTGCCCAATATTGAGCCATGCCCCATCCGACACTGGAATTCTATGCAAGTTCTATTCCAAACATATTATACATATAAATTAGGTATTTATATAGCAATTATGAGCAAAAACAAGACCAAATTCGGGCGCTGCGCCTGAATATGGTGCGTCACAGCACATCTAGGCACGTTTAAGCCTGAAACCAACGCGCCGCAGCGAAACTTGCGCAACGCCCGCAGGATGACTACTGTATGCCGCACCCAACGCTTTCACCCCGCAGCGCTCTCCTCTTCTTGACGATTTACCCGGCCGCTTGAATATCCACTCCGCTTTCCTAGAGCCCGGCCGATCTGCGAGCTTGGAAACTCGGACGAGCCCATGAACTCCACGATTTTTCAGCGCGGCCTCGCGCGCGTCGTTTCTATCCGTCCGGGCGAAGGCCGCGCGCTCGCGTGGTCGTTCGCGTATTTTTTCTGCCTGCTTGCCGGCTATTACGTACTGAGGCCGCTGCGCGATGAAATGGGCATTGCAGGCGGTGTGAAAAACCTGCCGTGGCTGTTCACCGCCACCTTTCTCGTCATGCTCGCGGCGGTGCCGCTGTTCGGCGCAATCGTCGCGCGATTGCCGCGCGCCCGCTTCGTCCCGCTCGTCTATCACTTC
>Ga0207706_10004917_pt1 | contig 12497 bp, 12 predicted proteins | sample KBSC53metaG_FD_184318 | JGI IMG/M metagenome (GOLD analysis project Ga0207706, IMG submission 184318) | Corn rhizosphere microbial communities from Kellogg Biological Station, Michigan, USA - KBS C5-3 metaG (SPAdes) (version 2) | ecosystem: Host-associated > Plants > Roots > Rhizosphere > Soil ... | reverse complement strand
TGGACGATCTGGTGCAACGCTTCCACGATGCGCATCAACGCCGTTACGGTCACATGGCGCAGGCGGAAGCGGTGGAAATCGTCAATTTTCAGGTCACGGCGATTGGTCGCATCCCGAAACCCGCGACCAAGAGGTTCGATCCTGGTGCGGGGTCGCGGCCGCAGACGCCGTTCGAGACGAGGCGGGCTTATTTTAATGCGACCGACGCCCGCGACGTCCCGGTCCGGCGGCGCGGGGACCTGGCTCCGGGCGCGCGCATCGAAGGGCCGGCGGTCATCGAGGAGCAGACGTCGACCATCGTGCTCTATCCGGGACAGCGCGCGCGTGTCGACGACTACCTGAACATCGAGGTCGAGGTGCAATCCTGACGACGTCGCCGGGCGGTCTTAGCGAGCTTAACCCGGATGCGCGCGGGGGACGGCAACGGGCGGGAGTGATAGCCTGAGCCAGATCGCCAGCATGGTGGTTGCAAGACGACGTTGTCACCGGAGGCGTGCGTCATGACGTGGAGCGCCGCTGTTGCCGCCGCCCTGGGGGCACTCGCCACGATCCCACCAGTCACGCCGGCGGCGGCCCAGTTCTACAAGGGCAAGACGCTCACTTTGATCGTCAACTATGGGGTCGGCGGCAACATCGACACCGAGGCGAGGATCCTGGCGCGCCACCTGCCGAAACATATCGCGGGCGCCCCGACCATCATCATCCAGAACACGCCGGGCGCGGGCGGCCTGCACGCCATGAACTTGCTGGGTCTCAACATCAAGTCACGCGCCGACGGGTTGACCGCCGGCTTCTTCACCATCAGCCCGACCGCGCCGCTGATCGACGACCCCGCCTTCAAGATCAAGATGTGGGAGGACTACCTGCCGATCGGCGGGGCGACCGGATGGACCGTCGCCTATGCGCGCAGGGATACGCCGCCCGGGCTGCAGCAGCCGGCCGACATCGCCAAGGCGACGAAGGTGTTTTTCGGCGGCTACAGCCGCGGCGCTTCGCACGACACCAGGATCCGACTCGCGCTCGAGGTGATGAACCTCCCGTACCAGGCCGTCACCGGCTTCCCCTCCGCCGGCGACATCAACAAGGCGTTCCAGCAGAACGAGATCAACATGACCTCGAGCTCGCTGCCGGCCTATCAGAGCCAGGTGGTGCCCAACATCATCAATACCGGGATCGGCATGCCGCTATGGCACTACGCGGTGATCGGACCGGACGGCAAGCCCGGCGGCAACCCGGCGCTGATGAAGCAGGGCATTCCGGTCTACACCGAGGTCTACCGGCAGGCCTTCGGCGCCATGCCGTCGGGCGAGAAATTCGAGGCGCTCCTGCTCATGAACGACATCGCCACCAAGCTCCAGCGCGGGTTCTTCCTGCCCAAGGGCGCGCCGGACGAGGCCGCCGCCGACCTGCGCCGGGCCTACCAGGCGCTCGCGAGCGACGCCGACTTCGTTGCCGACTACGAGCGCATCACCAAGGAGAAACCGGATCTCGTCGGCGCCGAGGACGTGCAGCTCGTCTTCGACAAGATGCGCGCGGTCCGCCCGGAGATTCGCCAAGTGCTCAAGCTGTCGATCGGCGGATGAAACGCTGACATCGGCACATGCTGCGGCTTCGCCGCTTGCACCGGCCCCAGACGCTCGACATCTATGCCTGACATGGGCAGCTCCGCCGCAGGTTCCGCTTTCGAGGCACCATATCGACCTGTAGGGTTGCCCGTCGGTGTCTCGGCCGCGAACGGATCACGATGGGCACGATCGTCGTTCTCGATTTGATAGGTGGAGTGGCGTTGCTGCTGTGGGGCCTGCACATGGTCCAGAGCGGCATCCTGCGCGCGTTCGGCCCGGAGCTGCGGCATCTGCTGTCGACGGCGCTCGGCAACCGTTTCACGGCCTTCGCGGCCGGACTGGGGCTCACCGCGGTGCTTCAGAGCAGCACCGCGACCGGGCTGATGACCGCCTCGTTTGCGGGCGAGGGCTTGGTCGCCCTGGTGCCCGCGCTGGCGATCATGCTCGGGGCGAATGTCGGAACGACCCTCATCGTCCAGGTGCTATCGTTCAACGTCGCCGCTGTCGCACCGGTGCTCTTCATCATCGGACTGGTCGGATTCCGCATCGGCGCGCGGAGCTGGATCAAGGACCTCGGACGGGTATCGATCGGGCTCGGCCTGATGCTGCTCGCGCTGCACATCCTGCTCGACACGCTGGCGCCGGCCGAGAACGCACCGGAGATACGTCTCCTGCTCAACGCCATCACCGGCGATCCGGTGCTATGCATCGTGCTCGCGGCCGCTCTGACCTGGGCCGCGCATTCGAGCGTCGCCATCGTGCTCCTGATCATGTCGCTCGCTTATTCGCAATTCATCACGCCCGCCGCCGCGCTCGCCCTCGTGCTCGGCGCCAATCTCGGCAGTGCGATCAATCCGGTGATCGAGGGCGGACGCCGCGGCGATATGGCGAGCTACCGGCTGCCGGTGGGAAACCTGCTCAACCGGCTGGTCGGCGTTGTTCTGGTCGCACCGTTCCTGCCCGCCCTGGCGGGGGCCTTGCTCGCATTTCAGCCCCACGTGGCGAAAATGACGGCGGAATTCCATGTCGCCTTCAACGTCGCGCTGGCGCTCGCTTTCATCGGGCTGCTCGACCCGCTCGCCTGGCTGTTGGAGAAGATATTTCCGGACCGCAAGAAGAGCGCCGATCCCGCGGCGCCGCGCTATCTCGATGAGAGCGCGCTTGAGACACCCTCGCTCGCGCTGGCCGACGCGGGGCGCGAGACGCTGCGCATGGGCGATATCGTCGAGGTAATGCTGCGGCAAGTGATGACGGCGCTGATGACCAACGATCGCGCGCTGGCGAGCGAGGTCTCGCGCATGGACAACACCGTCGACAAACTCGACGAGGCGATCAAGCTTTACGTGATCAAATTGACGCGCGGCAGCCTCGACGAGCAGGAAGGCGCCCGCGCGATGGAGATCGTCTCGTTCGCGATCAATCTCGAGCACATCGGCGACATCATCGACAAGAACCTGTGCGAGCTCGCGGTCAAGAAGATCAAGCGCAAGCTGCAATTCTCAGCACAGGGCGCGGAGGAGCTCAGGGCCTTCCACAAGCGGATCGTCGAGAGCCTGTGCATCGCGCTCAGCGTCTTCATGTCGCGCAATGTGAGCGAGGCGCGCAAGCTGATCGCCGAGAAGACCGAGCTGCGCAACGCCGAGCTCGCGGCGGCGGAGCGGCACTTCGAACGATTGCGCGAAGGCCAGCCGGAGACGCAGGAGACGACCTCGCTCCACCTCGACGTGCTGCGCGACCTCAAGCGCATCCACTCGCACATCTGCTCGGTCGCCTATCCGGTGCTGGAGGCGGCGGGCGAGATCGCCGCGGTGGACGTCGGCGCAAGCGATCCCATCACGCTCGCCGCACCCGGCGCCAAGCCGGCGGTGCAGTAGACGTCCGCAGACTCCGTCTCGGCTGTCCTCCGTTGCCGTTCACTGGAGCGCTCCCCATAACCGTAAATTATGTGTCAAAAGGACATAAATTTTGCATCAATTTACTCTTCACAAATACGTCATGAGGCTTACGCTGCAACCAGCCAGCGCGGTCCGCAGCTTCTGCCTACCGTCGTCTGGCCTAGGGAGGCTCAACGATGAACAACCTGCTCACTGTCTCGGCGATCGCACTCGGTCTGGCGTTGGCGACCACTTGCGCCAACGCCCAAACTGCCCCCAAAGCCAAGGCGGCCGCCAAGGCGCCGAACCACGAAGCGATGATGAAGCCCTGCCGGGCCAGCACGAAGGACATGTACACGGGCGACCAGCGCGTGTTCACTTACGGCTATTGCGTTTCCAAGCTTCCCCATGCAGGGAGTCAGGTTGCGGGGAGATAGCGCGCCCCCTCTTCAAGGCGTGACGGCGCTGGACCACACGCCGGTCCAGCGCGCGTCGTGCGGAGACGTATTCGCGAGGCCGCACCAGGCGGCGCCGTTGTCGGCGACCGCGGCCTGGTGGGGCTCAGGAATGTTTATGCAAAATTTATAGTGGCGGTCGGAAAAAATACGCTCACGCCGCGCGCCGAACGAGGCTCAGCCCGCACCGAGCCCGCCCTTGGCCTCGATGAACCGGGCGATCTCGCCCACCCCTTCGCCCGCCCGCAGATTGGTAAAGACGAACGGTCGCGTGCCGCGCATGCGCCTGGCGTCGCGATCCATGACCTCGAGCGAGGCCCCGACATGGGGCGCGAGGTCGATCTTGTTGATCACCAGGAGGTCGGAGCGGGTGATGCCGGGACCGCCCTTGGACGGGATCTTGTCGCCGGCGGCGACGTCGATGACGTAGAGCGTGAGATCGGCGAGTTCGGGCGAGAATGTTGCCGCCAGGTTGTCGCCGCCGGACTCGATCAGCACGAGGTCAAGCGCCGGGAATTTTTTCTGCATCTCCGCGACGGCGGCCAGATTGATCGACGCGTCCTCGCGGATGGCGGTGTGCGGGCAGCCGCCGGTCTCGACACCGGCAATCCGCTCGGGCGCGAGCGCACCGGAGCGCACGAGATATTCGGCGTCCCACTTGGTGTAGATGTCGTTGGTGATCGCCGCAATCTCGTAGCGCCCGCGCAGCGTCTTGCACAACGCGTCCATCAGCGCGGTCTTGCCCGAGCCGACCGGCCCGCCGACGCCGACGCGCAGCGGCCCGTGGGAACTGGTCATCATTCATACCCCTCTTGAGATGTCATCATCCGCGCCAGCGGACGATCCAGTAAGCATCGCTGCTGCAGAGTCACGTCGCGTCCTGCGTTCACGGGATACCCGCATTCGCGGGCATGACAGCCGAGTTAAGACCTGAACAGCCGTGTGTATTGGGTTTCGTGGCGCATGCTGGCGAGATCGGCGCGGAACGCCGCGCCTCCGACCTGATCGAGCGACGTGACGAGCGCGCGCGCGGCGGTCGCCGTCGCGACCGGCTCGAGCGCCGCAAGAACGCGCTGCCCGTCAGTCTGGCCGAGCGGCACCAGCCGCAAGCCGGTCGAAATCAGGTTTGCCGTTATGGCGTGAAGGTAGGCGTGCAGCGCGGGCGCGAGCGCAATGCCATGCCCTGCGCTCGCGACCCCGACCGCGATCGGCAATGCAACGGCTCCGTCCCAGACCGCCGTCAGCCGATCGAGCGACGGCGTCGGCCATGCCGCGCGGGTGGTATCCAGGAAGGCGCGGCCCTGCGCGGTCGTCTCCAGATGCCGCTCCTTCGACGGCGAAAACGCCGCGGCCAGTTCCGCCACGGCCCGCAGCGCCGCATCGTCGTTCGAGATCGCCGCGCGGTGCGCGTGAACGAAGAACACCGCGTCGCAGAACCCACCGCCCTCGCCGATCACCACCGCGAGCCACCCCCGCAGCGCGTCCGCATCGGTAATGTCGCCGGCTTCCACCGCCCACTCGATGCCGCTCGAATAGGAGAATGCGCCGATCGGATACGACGGCGACAGCCACGCCAGCAGCCGGTACAGAGCGGGCGCGTTCACGTCACCAGCGCCGGATGCCTCGCCCTTCGCGCCGCGCCGTGCGCGGGTCCTCAGGATGAGGGGGCCTCTTGCGACGGCCACCTCCACGTCATGCTGAGAGGCCGGGCGAAGGCCGGCGCCCCGGACCGGAGCACGGCCGCGCCGGCTCCGCTTCGCGCGGCGCAGTCGCTTAGTGGCCATGGCCGTGATCATGGTCGTGGTGATCGGCATGCCCATACGCGCCATGCTCGGGGTCGAACGGCGCCTCGAGCGCGCTCATGCGCGCGCCCAAGCCGCGCAGCATGTCTTCGAGCACGTGGTCGCGCCGGATGCGCAGCCGATCGCCCATCACCTGCATGTCGGTATGGCGATTGCCGATGTGCCAGGCGAGCCGCGCCAAGTCGTGCGCGGATGCCGCGGTGATTTCGAGCAGTGCCTCGGGCTTGCCGGCAACGCGCACGATGGCCCCGTCCTCGAGCACGAGGCCGTCGCCGTCGCGCAGCGCGGCCGCGTGCGGCAGATCGAGCAGGAACGCGATGCCGCCCTCGCCGGTCAATGTCACGCGGCGGCGATGGCGGTCATCGGCGTCGAGCACGACGCGGTCGATGGCGCTCGCCGCGTCCCAGTTGCCGGCCGTCTTCACCGCGGATGCGCGTCGCATCGGATCGATCCCTTCAGAACAGAAAATAACGCTGCGCCATCGGCAGCACCTCGGCGGGCGCGCAGGTGAGCAACTCACCGTCGGCGGTCACCTCGTAGGTCTCCGCATCGACCTCGATCTTGGGCGTTGCGCCGTTGTGCACCATGCTCTTCTTGGAGATGCCGCCACGGGTATTCTCGACGGCGAGAAACTGCTTGTCGACGCCGAGCTTGTTGCGCAGGCCGGTCTTGAGCGCGGCCTTCGAGACGAACACCACCGACGAGGCCGTGAGCGCCTTGCCGAACGCGCCGAACATCGGGCGGTAGTGCACGGGCTGCGGCGTCGGAATCGAGGCGTTTGGATCACCCATGAGCGCGGCAACGATGCTGCCGCCCTTGATGATGCAATCGGGTTTCACGCCGAAGAACGCAGGCGACCACAGCACGAGGTCGGCGAGCTTGCCCTTCTCCACCGAGCCGATGTGCTTCGCGACTCCGTGCGCGATGGCCGGGTTGATGGTGTATTTGGCGATGTAGCGCTTGGCGCGTACGTTGTCGTTGTCGCCCTTCTCCTCCTTCAGCCGGCCGCGCTGCTTCTTCATCTTGTCGGCGGTCTGCCAGGTGCGGATGATGACCTCGCCCAGCCGTCCCATGGCCTGGCTGTCAGACGACATCATCGACAGCGCGCCGATGTCGTGCAGGATGTCCTCAGCCGCGATGGTCTCCTTGCGGATGCGGCTCTCGGCGAATGCCAGGTCTTCCGCGATCGACGGGTCGAGATGATGGCACACCATCAGCATATCGAGGTGCTCGTCGATGGTGTTCCGGGTGAACGGCCGGGTCGGATTGGTGGACGACGGCAGCACGTTCTTGAGGCCGGCCACCTTGATGATGTCCGGGGCGTGCCCGCCGCCGGCGCCCTCGGTGTGGAAGGCGTGGATGGTGCGGCCCCTGATCGCCTTGATGGTGTCCTCGACGAACCCGGATTCGTTGAGCGTGTCGGTGTGGATCATCACCTGCACGTCATAGTCGTCGGCGACCGAGAGGCAGCAGTCGATCGCCGCCGGCGTCGTGCCCCAGTCCTCGTGCAGCTTGAGCGCGCAGGCTCCGGCCTTGACCATCTCCTCCAGCGCCGCCGGGCGGGATGCATTGCCCTTGCCGGCAAAGCCGAGATTGACCGGCAATCCGTCGGCGGCCTGGATCATGCGGCCGATGTGCCACGGCCCCGGCGTGCAGGTGGTGGCGAAGGTGCCGTGCGCCGGCCCGGTGCCGCCCCCGAGCATGGAGGTGACGCCGGACATCAGCGCCTCCTCCACCTGCTGCGGACAGATGTAGTGGATGTGGGTGTCGAACCCGCCGGCGGTCAGGATCTTGCCTTCGCCCGCGATCACCTCGGTGCCGGGCCCGATGACGATGGTGACGTCGGGCTGGATGTCGGGATTGCCGGCCTTGCCGATGGCGGCGATGCGGTCGCCCTTCAGGCCGACATCCGCCTTGACGACGCCCCAGTGATCGAGGATGAGCGCGTTGGTGATGACGGTGTCGACCGCGCCCTGCCTGTTGGTGATCTGGCTCTGCCCCATGCCGTCGCGGATCACCTTGCCGCCGCCAAATTTGACCTCCTCGCCGTAACTGCAGAAATCCTTCTCCACCTCGATGATGATGTCGGTGTCGGCGAGCCGCACCCGGTCTCCGGTGGTGGGACCGAACATCTCGGCGTAGACCGAGCGTGAGATTTTCGTCGCCATAGTAATACCCGCTTTCCACAGCCGATCCGAACACGCGCGAATTGATTCCCGGCACGGTTCAAGTATCATCACGTCAGTTCATAGCGTTTCACCTTGGCAATAAGAAGCCGCCTCGAGACGCTCCGTCTGGTTGGTTGTGCAAACGATCGACATTGACCGAGTTCATGAAGGCTTTTTGTTATCAGAGTGGACCTTGAGCTCGGCGGGCAAGCTTCGGCTTGCCCGCTGCTATTTTGTGGGCACCTCTTCGCGCGCAATGCGCCAGCGGTTCTCGAACGCCGGCCGCAGGATGTCGTGGGCGAATTTGAACCCGTCCCGGCGGCGCCGACGCACGGTGTCAGGGGAAAAATCACGCATTCCGTCCTTGTCGTCGGCCGGATTCTGCGCCGACGGAACGAGCGTGGCGGCCGGATCCTGCATGTCGATGTTGACGATCGCGTCGATGAGCTTGTAGCGCCCCGCTTCGTCGAGACGGGCGTTCAACCAGTCGTCGCGATCATCGGGCGCGACCTTCGTAGCAAGCTCGTCAATGGTCTCGACCAGCGCATTGATGCGCCGAGCCATGTCATGATCCTGCCGCAGGCGGTTGCCGAAGCTCAGCTCGTGCAGGCGATCCTCGACCGCGGCGAGATTGCGCGGCAGACGGGCGCGCAGCGGATATAGATTCATGACGACCAGCATCCGGTCGACCGCCGCGTCGGCGCTGAATGCGTCGATGGCGAGGCCGAGCGGGGTGTTGTCGACGAGGCCGCCGTCCCAATAAGGCATGCCGTCGATTTCGGTCCATGGGAATCCCGGCGGCAGGCTGCCGCTCGCCAGCACATGGCGCGGCTCGATCTTGGTCGCAGGCAGGTGCTTCAGCGGCCGATTGGAGAACGGCCGCAGCGCGCCGGTCACGACCTCGACCGCTGTCACGACGAACACGGTCTGGCTCGCATTGAGCGCAGCGAAGTCGACATGGCGTCCGAGCGTCGCCAGCAGCGGGCGGGTATCGTAGACATAGGTCCAGGTCGGCGCGGTCCAGAAATCCGGCCGCGGCGTATAGAAGCCCGGCAGCCCGAAATAGGCGAGGTCGCGCTGCGCCGCCGCCATCCAGAACGGCGGCGCTTCCAGCATCAGATCGTCCCACAGCGCGTCGAGTCGCGCGCGTGCGTCGGCGCGGGTCTTCGCGCCCACCACGCAGGCCGCATTGATGGAGCCGATCGATACGCCGGTCACGGCCTTGAGCACGATGTCGTGGCCCTGCGCCGCGAACTCGTCCATCAGCTCGAGCAACGCGTTCAGGGCGCCGCATTCATAGGCCCCGAGCGCGCCGCCGCCCTGGAGGACGACACCGACTTCCACCCGTCTGCTCGGCGTGTCGGCCATGGTCCGTCCTCGCAGTCGCGGCCTTGGGGCTCAGAGTTTCCCCATCACGTCCTGGCGAAACCCGTAGATCATGCGCTTGCCGGCGAGCGCCAGCAGTGTGACCTCGCGGGTCTGTCCCGGCTCGAAGCGCACGGCGGTGCCGGCGGCGATGTCGAGGCGCATGCCGCGCGCTTTCTTGCGATCGAATTTCAGCGCCGGATTGGTCTCGAAGAAATGATAATGCGAGCCGACCTGAATCGGACGGTCGCCGGTATTGGTGACCGACAGCGTCACCGTCTTGCGGCCGGCATTGAGCTCGATCTCGCCGTCCTTGATGAACATTTCACCGGGAATCATGCGGGCTTCGCTCCTCTCCGCCGTCAGAATTTCCTGTTCCAATTACGCAGCATTCTCTTATCGAATCGGCTCGTGCACCGTCACCAGCTTGGTCCCATCCGGAAACGTCGCCTCGACCTGGATCTCGACGATCATCTCGGAAATTCCATCCATCACCTGCGCCCGCGTGACCACGTGCGCGCCCGCCTCCATCAGCTCGGCGACGGTCCTGCCGTCGCGCGCGCCCTCGACGATGAAATCGGTGATCAGCGCCACCGCCTCGGGATGATTGAGCTTGACGCCGCGCTCCAACCGCCGGCGCGCCACCATGGCGGCCATGGCAACGAGCAGCTTGTCCTTTTCGCGCGGAGTGAGATTCATAGTTCGCCAGCAGGTCCCGCCTTCACGTCAATTCAGCCATAGCCGCGGCAGCGATCCGGTGTGCACGGCCGTGAGTACTGCGATCAGATCGTGACGAAGCGCGGCGCCGTCGGCGGCGCACAGCCGAACGATGGCTAACCCGTCCCAGGCGGAGACGCCGACCTCGCCGCGGAAGCGATCGTCAAGGCCACGTATGCTATCCGCAACGGCCTCGTCCGCAGGGACGATCAGCACGGTGGCCACCGCCACGCCGCCCTTTGCGATGGCGGGCTGCGCCAGCTTCGCCGCCACCGCGCCGTCGAGCCGCATGGCCTCGGCGTGAATGAGCCGCCCGCCCCGGCGTAGATGCCAGCGATCGAACACGCCTGCGTCGTTCACCGCCTCGCCCATGCCGGAGCGGCCGAAGACGATCGCTTCCGCCAGCAACAGCCGGGCGTCCTCGGCGAGGTCGATGTCGACGGTGCGCGTGAGCCGCGCTTGGTTGAACAGGATCGTCTCCTGCGGCAGCCAGGCAAGCGAGGAAGATGCACCCACGGCAAGCCTCACGTCGATGGTCGCGTCCGGTTCGAGCGTACGGTAGACCTTTTCCGCCGCGGCAGTCGAAACGACCAGCCGCGCGCCGGGCTCGACGGTCACGTCGAGTGCGAAACGGTCGCCGCCGGCCACGCCCCCGGCGGTATTGACGATGACGGCCTCGAGCTCCGCGGATGCCGGGCCCGGAAAGCGTACCCGCAACGAGCCTTCCTCGCGCACCCGGGCACGACGGGTCATGCCGGCCCTGGCCTGCACGGCCAGCGCAATCCGTCCGACGGCGCGGTTCGCGGCGAATGTGCGGGCTGTCTCGGCTGCCGCGGTGCTCACGCCCTGTCCTTCGTCGTCGATCGCCGTTTGCGCCTGCGGCCCCAGCCTAGTGTGGCGCATTTGACGTTCCTGTCAGTATTGGCCGCGAGTCCTTCATAGGAACGTCCAACGCAAAGCCACACTAGGATCATGACTTGCTAGTGTCCCATTGTTTCCGACGTTCGTAAAAGCGGGTTCTGCGAGATGATACGAACGTCGGAAACGGGACACTAGCCCCTGCGCGCGGGCCCGTTCAATGCTTGCGCCAGCCAAATCCGGACAACGCCGGCAACAGCCCCGCGCACTCAGATCGCCATCGCACGTTTGAGCGCCGCCTCGTCCATGGTGTCACGGGTACAGGAATAGACGATCGCACCGCGGTCCATGACCGCGAAATGGTCACCGAGCTCACGGGCGAAATCGAGATATTGCTCGACCAGCACCACCGCGATCTGTCCCAGATTGCGCAGATACGAGATGGCACGGCCGATATCCTTAATGATCGAGGGCTGGATGCCTTCGGTCGGTTCATCCAGCAAGAGCAGCCGCGGCCGCATGACCAGCGCCCGGCCGATGGCAAGCTGCTGCTGCTGGCCGCCGGAAAGATCCCCGCCGCGCCGCCGCAGCATACCGTTGAGCACCGGAAACAGCGCAAAGACGTCGTCAGGGATCGAGCGGTTCTCACGCTTGAGCGGCGCAAAGCCGGTCTTGAGGTTCTCCTCGACGGTGAGCAGGGGAAAGATTTCGCGGCCCTGAGGCACGTAGGCGATCCCGCGCCGCGCCCGCTCGCTGGGCTTGAGCCGCGTGATGTCCGCGCCGTCGAAGCTGATCGCGCCCTTGCTGATCGGATGCTGGCCGGCCAACGCATCGAGGAGGCTGGTCTTGCCGACGCCGTTACGGCCGAGCACGCAGGTCACCTTGCCCGGCTCGGCCGACAGCGACACCCCGCGCAGCGCCTGCGCCGCGCCGTAGTGCAGATCGATGGCGTTCACTTCCAGCATCGCGTCACCGTCCCAGATAGACCTCGACCACGCGCTCGTTCTCCGAGACCTGGTCGATGGTGCCTTCGGCGAGCACCGAACCTTCGTGCAGACACGTGACCTTCACGCCGAGCTCGCGCACGAAGGTCATGTCGTGCTCGACGACGACGACAGTGCGGTCGCGGTTGATCTCCTTGAGGAGCTCGGCGGTCTGGCGCGTTTCGGCGTCGGTCATGCCGGCGACCGGTTCGTCCACGAGCAGCAGCTTGGGCTCCTGCGCCAACAGCATGCCGATCTCGAGCCACTGCTTCTGGCCGTGCGCGAGCGAGCCGGCAATGCGATGACGCACCGCCGACAACCGGATGATCTCGAGGATACGGTCGATGCGGACTGCCCCTTCCGCGGTCTCGCGCCAGAACAATGTCTTGCGCGCGCGGCGGTCGCCCTTGAGCGCGAGGCCGATATTGTCCTCGACGGTGTGCATGTCGAACACGGTCGGCTTCTGAAATTTTCGGCCGATGCCGAGGAGTGCAATCTCGGTCTCGTCGAGGCGCGACAGATCGTAGGCGCCGTCGAAATAGACGTCGCCGGTGTCCGGCCTGGTCTTGCCGGTGACCACGTCCATCATCGTGGTCTTGCCGGCGCCATTGGGACCGATGATGGCGCGCATTTCGCCAGGCTCGATGGTGAAGGACAGGTTGTTGAGCGCGCGAAAGCCGTCGAACGAGACGCTCACGCCATCGAGATAG
>Ga0207706_10004916_pt1 | contig 12498 bp, 9 predicted proteins | sample KBSC53metaG_FD_184318 | JGI IMG/M metagenome (GOLD analysis project Ga0207706, IMG submission 184318) | Corn rhizosphere microbial communities from Kellogg Biological Station, Michigan, USA - KBS C5-3 metaG (SPAdes) (version 2) | ecosystem: Host-associated > Plants > Roots > Rhizosphere > Soil ... | reverse complement strand
TGCGTAGAGATCCGCCAGGGTTCGTCACCGTAGTAGAGGCGGGTCTTGAGACCCGCCTTGATCGATCCGCCAGTTTGACGGCGAGTCTGAAGACTCGCCGCTACACCGTCGTGAAAACGCACAAGCCTCGCGGGCAATAATGGTCGGCGAATGAAACCTCGCATCGCCATCACTTCCGGCGATCCTGCCGGAATCGGACCTGAGATCGCTCGGAAGGCTGCCGGCGATCCGCGCGTCCGCAAGGTTTGCGAGCCGATCGTGTATGGCCCGCCCGCCGGCTCGACGTTCAAGCCGGGCGAACTTTCGGCGGACGCGGGTCGTGCTGCCTACGAGACGCTGTGCTCGGCGGTCGGCGACGCGCGCGCGGGAGTCGTGGCCGCGATCGCGACGGCACCCGTGAACAAGCTCGCTTTCGCCAGGGCTGGCCTGCCGTGGAAAGGGCACACCGACCTGCTGGCGCATCTCACTGGCAGCACTCGCGTCGCGATGATGTTCTGGTCGGAGCCGCTCAAGGTCGTGCTGGCGACGATTCACATCCCGTTGGCTTCAGTGACGAACGCGCTCACACGCGAGCTGATGGACGACATCATCGAGCTCTCGGCGCGTGAGCTGCCCCGTTTCGGTCTCGAGAAACCGCGGCTTGCGGTGGCGGGTCTCAATCCGCATGCCGGCGAGGAAGGTCTGTTGGGTCACGAAGAACGGAAGGTGTTACGACCGGCGATCGAAACCGCGCAGAAACGCGGCATACGGATCGACGGTCCCTTTCCGGGGGACACTGTATTCGGGCGCGCAGTGCGAGGCGAGTTCGATGCTGTGATCGCCTGCTATCACGATCAGGGACTGATTCCCGTGAAGTTGCTTGCGTTCGGGCGGGCTGTGAACGTCACGCTCGGCTTACCGATTATCCGCACTTCTGTCGACCACGGCACGGCGTTTGACATCGCGGGGAAAAACATCGCCGATCCATCCAGCATGATCGAAGCGACGCTGCTTGCCGCGAAGCTGGCGACGGTCTAACTATTACGCTCGCGGAAGCCGTTCGTGATTGGATAGCGACGATCGCGGCCAAAACTCTTGCTGGTGATCTTGACTCCCGGCGGAGCCTGTCGCCGCTTGTACTCCGCCATGTAGAGCAGATGTTGAACACGCACGACGATCTCGCGAGCGAATCCACGGGCGACGATCTCGTCGACACTCTGTTCCTCTTCGACGAGGCCGTTGAGGATGGCATCCAGGACCTCATACGGGGGCAGGGAGTCCTGATCGGTCTGGTTCGGGCGTAGTTCCGCAGTCGGCGCTTTGGTGATGGACGATTCCGGAATCACGCGCCCCGGGGGGCCGAGCGCGCCCACCGGAAGATTCTCGTTGCGCCAGCGCGCGAGCTCGTAGACCTCGGTCTTGTAAATATCCTTGAGCACGGAGTAGCCGCCGCACATATCGCCGTAGAGCGTGGCGTAGCCGACCGACATCTCGGACTTGTTGCCCGTGGTCACGAGCATCTCTCCGAACTTGTTCGAGAGTCCCATCAGCAGCAAGCCACGAACTCGCGCCTGCAGGTTCTCTTCGGTGACGTCCCGCGCGCGGCCACGGAACGTATCCGCGAGCGTCGACTCTGCCGCCGACACCGTCGATCCGATCTCTATTGTCTCGAGTCGCATGCCGAGCAGGCGCCCAGACTCGTCCGCGTCGTCGAGGCTCTCCCGGCTCGTGAACCGGGAGGGCAGGCGCACGCCGCGCACGCGATCGTGTCCGAGCGCGTCGACGGCGACCGCGGCCGTGAGCGCCGAGTCAATCCCGCCCGACATCCCGAGCACCACGCCGGGGAAGCGATTCTTGACGACGTAGTCGCGCAAGCCCAGCATCATGGCGCTGTAGATCTCGCTGAGCCGTGCAGGCTCGCCACCATCATCTGCGCCCTCGCACACAAGCGAGCCGTTTTCGCGGCGCCATCGCGTCGGCACCAGGGCTTCCTGAAACATCGGTAGCTGACGCGCAAGCGTGCCGTCACTGTTGATGACAAACGATCCGCCATCGAACACGAGCTCGTCCTGGCCGCCGACCTGATTGACGTAGACCAGCGGAATTCCCGCATCGATCACGCGCTCGCGCGCCAGCGCCAGGCGCTGGTGGAATTTCCCCACTTCGAAAGGCGAGCCGTTCGGAACCAGGAGCAGCTCCGCGCCGAGCCGGCCCAGGTGCGACGCGATCAGCGGGAACCAGATGTCCTCGCAGATCGGAAGGCCGATAGTTGCACCGCGAAAGACCGCCGGCTGAGGCAGCGGACCTGGCGAGAACACGCGCTTCTCGTCGAAGACGCCGTAGTTTGGCAACTCGTACTTGAAACGAAGCTGCCGTTGGCCGTCTGCCAGCAATGCCACCGCGTTGTGGAGACAGCCACGCTCTCGCCATGGTGCAGTGACGACAACGCCAGGTCCTGAAACGCTCTCCCGCTCGAGCGCGTCGAGAGCGTGCGCGGCGGCCTCGACGAGAGCTGGACGAAGCACGAGATCCTCGGGCGGATAACCAACCAGCACGAGCTCTGGGAACACCACGAGATCCGCACCGAGTGAGGCCGCCTCGTCACGCGCGCGGCGAACGATAGTCAGGTTGCCGTTGACGTCTCCAACGACTGGATTGACCTGGGCGATCGCGATCGTGAGATTCACGTGAATCGATTGTGACACACGGTCTGGATCTGAGTTCTGTACCTTGATTCGTTCGTTCGAAGTCTGCCGAATTCGTCAGCCTTCTTAAGTCTGAATTGAGATCGTGGCCATGAATGCGACTGCGTCTAGACTTCCGACACGTGCTGGGCGGGACCACGTCACGCGATCGTCGGTAATACGTCCGCTTAGGTCGGATCACATTCGCTCTGATCTGCACTTCGTATTTGACCGACAAGAGCGTAAAGGTAATACCGTCACCGTCGTGTAGTAACACAGTTTCGAGTCAACGCAAGAACCATAAACCAATGATCTGCAGTGAGTTGCCGCGAAGTCATGCATTGGCTAGCCGCTTGCACGGGAAGCTGGGCCATGCGAGATCTGCAAGCACGGAGGCTGAAGAAAGCGTGCTTCATTGCCGCACTCTTCTCGATGATGCTGTCGGCCGCACCTGCATTCGCGCAGACAGTCACCGCAATGTGGGATCCGAGTCCATCGACTGACCAGGTCACCAGCTATCAGGTTTGCGTCGGCACGTCTTCGCTGTCTTGCAACGTCGCACTTGCTTCGGTCGGTGCGTCCACTACGGCCTACACGTTCGCGCCGACCGGTGGCGTGCGCTACTACCTTGCGATTCGAGCGAACAACGCCGCAGGCTCGAGTCCGTTTTCGTCGGAAGTGAGTTTTTCGATTCCCAGCTTGGCGCAGCCCGCCAATCAGTCAGGCACGGCTGGCGTGGCGATTTCGCCACTAACGCTGTCGATCACCGATCCCGACGGAAGTCCGTTGACCATCACGCATACCGGACTGCCTCTCGGTTTATCGATCAACTCGTCGACTCGACAGATCACCGGCACGCCGACGTCTCCCGGCACCTTCAACGTGACGGTCTTCGTCAACGATGGTCTCGCCACAGTGCAGCGTTCGTTCACGTGGGCAGTTGCCGGCCCGGACCTGGCCGCGCCCTTTATCACGATCAGCAGTCATACCGCAGATCAGACCGTCACTACCTCGAGCGTCACGATCAGCGGTACTGCCACGGACAGTGGTGCGGGCGGCAATGGCGTCAGCAACGTCACGGTGAACGGCACGACGGTTACGGGTACGGCTACTGGAAATGGAACCGCGTCCTGGAGCCGCACGCTTACGCTGGCCATGGGCTCGAACCCGATTACGGTCTCAGCCAGGGACAGTCTGAACAACACATCGTCGGTGACGATCAACCTGGACTATCGGCCTTGGTCGACCGGCGGCACGTCGCTCACCGGCGACTTCAACGGTGACGGTCGCGCCGACGTGCTGATGCAGGACCTCACGAACAAATTCTGGCTGTCGCTGTCGACGACGTCGGGCTATTTGCTGCCGACCCCGGTGCTGCAACACGGTGGCTCGTACAACCCGGACGGCGCGCATATCGCGGATGTGGATGGTGACGGTCGCGCCGATCTCCTGATGCAGGGCTTCGACAATGCGTTCTGGCTTTCACTGTCCACCGGGGCCGGGTTTACCGCACCAGTGAAGGTTCTGCAGCACGGCGGTGCGTTCAATCCCGCCGGTGCCCATATTGCCGACGTGAACGGTGATGGACGAGCCGACGTGTTGATGCAGGGCTTCGACAACAGCTTCTGGCTGTCATTGTCCACCGGCACCGGGTTTACGGCGCCCGTCAAGGTGCTACAGCATGGTGGTTCTTTCAACCCTGACGGCGCACATATGGCTGACGTCAACGGCGACGGAAAGGCCGACCTGCTGATGCAGGGGTTTGATAACCGCTTCTGGTTGTCGCTCTCGACAGGCACTGGATTCACGCTGCCGACGTTCGTCCTTCAACATGGTGGCGGGTTCAACCCGATCGGCGCCCACATTGCGGACGTCAACGGTGACGGCAAGGACGACGTCCTCATGCAGGGCGAGGACAATCGCTTCTGGTTGACGCTGTCGACAGGCTCATCCTTCGGTCCTGCCACGATGGTGTTGCAGCATGGCGGTGCCTTCAACCCGTATGGCGCGCATATCTCCGACGTCAACGGCGACGGCAAGGCCGACGTGCTGATGCAGGGAGTCGACAATCGGTTCTGGCTGTCGACCTGGACTGGAACAACCTATTCCGCGCCGACGCTGGTGTTGCAGCATGGCGGCGGGTTCAATCCCATGGGTGCCCACATCGTCGACGTCAACGCTGATCACAGAGCCGACGTCCTCATGGAAGGCTTCGACCATCGGTTCTGGATCTCGATCTCGAACGGATCCGGTTTCGCGTCGGTCACTCAGGGATTCTAGGCACGGATGGAACCGGGCGACCGCCATGGACATGGCGCGTCGCCTTTCTAGACGGTGCGGTCGAGAGCTCGAGAGCGCGGGCGCGCCCGCATCTGTTCGGAAATCCACTCGTAAGTAGCGCGCATTCCGACCTCGAGCTGGACTGATGGCGTCCAGTCCAGGTGGCTCGCGATCAGCGCATTGTCGCTGTTCCTTCCGCGCACGCCCTTAGGGGCATCGAGCTTGTAGCTCCGGGTCAGCCTTACGCCGGCAATTGCCTCGACGATGTCGACGAGCTGGTTGATGGTGACGAGCTGATCGCTGCCAATATTCAACGGGTCGCCTACATTGCTGCGCATCAGACGTAGCGTGCCGTCCACGCAATCGTCGATATAGGTAAAGCTGCGAGTCTGCTCACCGTCTCCCCAGATTTCGATCTGATCGGAGCCGGACATCTGCGCCTGAATGACCTTGCGGCAGATTGCTGCGGGTGCTTTTTCTCTGCCGCCGTCGTACGTTCCATAGGGACCGTAAACGTTGTGGTAGCGCGCGACACGCGTCTCCAACCCGAAGTCTTCGGTGAAGTGCCGGCACATCCGCTCACTGAAGAGTTTTTCCCATCCGTAGCCATCCTCGGGCATCGCCGGGTACGCATCGGATTCGGCGAGAGGCGTGACGGCCACGCTGGTCTGCTTTTCAGCCGCATAGACGCACGCGGACGAGGAGAAAAAGAACCGGCGTACGCCCGCGTCGCGCGCCGCGAGCAGCATGTGCGTGTTGATCAGTACAGTCAACATGCAGAGCGCTTTATTCAGTTCGATGAACCCCATGCCGCCCATATCTGCGGCCAGGTTGAAGACCTGCCTGGCATCCCGGCAGGCCTTCTCGCACGCACCCTTCTCGCTCAAATCGAGGATCACATTCTCAACGTCGTCAAAACGCTGATACCAATCCTCGAATGGCTTGACGTCCACCCCGCGCAGTCGTCGGTACCCATCGCGTCGAAGGGCGGCAAGGAGATGGCCACCGATGAACCCGCCGGCGCCGGTCACCAGTACCAGTTCGTTTTTGTCCATGAGAAGGCTGGCGTCGCTCGTATTGTGTTTAGGCGATGGTCGGGGTCGAGTGGAGTGCGCCGCGCCCGAGATACACGACGTCGGCGAAAGCGCTGATTTCCTGGCGAGACAACACGCGCCAGCAATCGATCACGGTCAACCTGGGTGAGCGGTCGAAGGCCTCAGGTGGCACCGCCCGAAATTCAGGCCATGCCGTCATCAGCACGACGAGTGAGGCGGCACGGATGCATTCTTCGGCGGACACCGCCGCGGTGAACCGCTGACCGAGAGCCGCGTGTGCGCTCGCGAGCGCCTTGGGATCGAAGGCGATGACCTCGCGTCCCGCGTCCAGCAGGTGACGAACGACCGCAAGACCCTGGCTGCATTCGATCACCGACGTGTCCGGCTTGTAAGCAAGACCGAGGATTCCAATGGTCCCGCTCCCGGGGTCGTGCGCGCGAACGGCCTCGAGCACGCGCGTCACCTGATAGTCGTTCAAGGTGTCAGTGGCCTCGGCCAACTCGGCCCGCGCGCCAATCGAGCGGGCCAGCACCGTAAACGCCACGTTGTCGCGAGGGAAGCAGGGCCCGCCGTAACCGATGGCGCCGCGGAGGTACTTTGCGCCGATCCTCGAGTCGCATCCGATCGCCTGCGTGACGACGTCGACGTCTGCTCCTGGAAGCCGGTCGCAGATGTCAGCCAGCATGTTGGCGTACGAAATCTTGGTTGTGACGTACGTGTTGACGGCAATCTTCGTGAGCTCGGCGTTCACAAAGCTCATACGCCGGATGAGCGGTTTGTTATCGCAGGTCTCGTGATAGATCGACTCGAGAAGGTCGCCCGCTTTGGGATCCGACTCGCCAATCAGGATCATGTCGGGTGAGAGCATGTCGCGGACGACGCTGCCGAGCGCGATGAATTCAGGGTTGTAGCACAGGCCCAGGGTCTCGCCGACGCGGCGGCGCGCGTGCGTCTCCAGTGCGGCGCGAATTTCGCCCCCCGTCGATCCAGGCATCACCGTGCTCGTGATCACGACCAGGTGATAGCTGGTCTTTCGCCGGAGTCCTTCACCGACGCTCTCCAATGCGGCGAGCAGGAACTCGTTGCTGAAGCGCCCGGTCGCATCGCTCGGCGTGGGAACGATGATGAAGGTGGCGTCGGTCTCGGCGACTGCAGCGGCGGCGTCCGCCGTTGCATGGAGACGACTCCGGTTCTCGTCGATCAGCTCCTGGAGGCGCGGTTCATCGACCGGGGCCTTACCCGCATTGACGGCAGCGATGAAAGCCGGGTTCACGTCGGTGCCGACGACCCGAAAGCCCTTGTTCGCCAGGACGGCGGCAAGCGGTGCCCCGAGCTTGCCGAGCCCAACCACAGAAATCTTCATCTGGATGCCCGGCCCCCTCCGCCGGTCGAGTCCTAACAGTAGCGTGATCGTGCGCGACCGGTCCACTGATTGGGCCGACCTTCATGGGCTCCGGAGCGTCGCGTATAATGACCCAACCTCCGAGTTCGCAACCGCTCGGCCCCGAAGGGAGCGGGATTGCTCCGATATCGACAATGATCCAATACAGGTATGAGGGCGAGGGCATCGAGGGATTCCTCCGCCGTGGTCCTGCCTATCCTTCCGAATTTCACCTCCGTCTCTTTCGTGACATGTTCAGGATCCGGCTGATCGAGGAAGAGATCGAGCGTCGATACCACGAAGATCAGATGAAGACGCCGATTCACCTGGTGATCGGCCAGGAGGCGACATCCGTCGGCTGTTGCGCTTCGTTGACGCACACGGATCTGCTGTATTCGAGTCACCGAACCCACGGAAACTACCTGGCCAAGGGCGGCGATCTCAAGGCGATGCTCTGCGAGATGTTCTGCCGGGTCAACGGATGCGTCGGTTCACGTGGTGGTTCGATGCATCTGATCGACAAGCGCGTTGGAATGGCGGGAACATCGGCCATCGTCGCCGGTGCGGTGCCAATCGCCGTCGGGGCCGCGCTTGCGGCCAAGATGAAGCGTGAGTCGCACGTGACCGTCGTGTTCTTTGGTGATGCGGCCACAGAAGAGGGTGCAGCGTCCGAAAGCCTGAATTTCGCCGTCCTCAAGCAGTTGCCGATCATCTTCTTCTGCGAGAACAACTTTTACTCTGTCCAGTCTCCGTTGTGGACGCGACAACCGGCTCGCTCCTTGTCGAAGTGGGCATCCGGCTACGGTCTTCCGTCTGTGCAGGTGGATGGCATGAACGTATTGGCTGTCCACGAGGCGACGCGCGCGGCCGTCGAGCGCGCGCGCAACGGTGGTGGCCCGACGTTCATCGAAGCCATGTGTTATCGGTTCCGCGCCCATGGAGGCTCGGGTGACGATACGCGGACGGGTTATCGCGAGCAGGAGGAACGGCAGGCGTGGGATGCGGTTGATCCCGTAACCCTGCACGACCGTTATCTCACAGATGCGGGATTACTGTCCGATAGCGGACGCGACCGGATGCGCGACGAGATCGTCGCCGAAATCAAGGACGCCTTCGAGTTCGCGATGGCCAGCCCCAACCCTGTCGAGGCGGACTTGTATAGACATGTCTACGCTGTCTGAGTCCTGATGCTCCACACCTGCTAACGGAGATACGCGCGCATGCCCTGGGATGAAGGACTCGTCAACTCGCTGGTCTACGACGCGCCGGACCCGAACGAAGGGCGGGTGTTGAGCTATGCCGCCGCCCTTCGAGAGGCGCTCGATCTGGCCCTTGAATCTGACCCGGCCGTGTTTGTCCTCGGTCAGGGTGTTGACGATCCCGGCAGCATGTTCGGAACGACGAAGGGCCTGCACGAGAAATACGGGCGTGAGCGCGTGTTCGACACGCCATTGTCCGAGGAGACCATGATGGGCGCCTCGGCTGGCGCGGCAATGAATGGCATGCGGCCTGTCTTCATGCACAACCGGCCCGATTTCATCCTGCTGGCGATGAATCAGCTGGTCACGCACGCCGCGAAGTTTCACTTCATGGACAACGGGCAGACGACTGTGCCAATGGTCGTCTGGGCGGCCATTGGCAGAGGGTGGGGTTCAGGAGCGCAGCATTCGCAGGCAATACAAGGAATTCTGCTGGGCGTGCCCGGCGTGAAGATCGTGATGCCAAGCACGCCGTTCGATGCCAAAGGCCTCATGCTTTCGGCCATCTCCGATAACAATCCCGTTCTGATCTTCGAGCATCGCTGGTTGATGAAGAAGGACGGACTGGTGCCTGAAGGCATCTATAAGGTGCCGATCGGCAAGGGCATCTATCGACGACGCGGCGGCGATCTGACGATCGTCGGAGCCTCGCATGCCATCGAGCTCGGTCTGACCGCCGCCAACAAGCTCGCCGCCGAGGGGATCGAGGCAGATGTCATCGATCTCCGCACGCTGAAACCAATGGACGTCGACATCATCGAGGAGTCGCTGCGAAAGACTGGGAGGCTTCTGGTCGTGGACACGGGCTGGGCCATGGGCGGTGTCTGCGCCGAAGTCGGCTGTCTCGCTGCGGAGCGCTGGCTCGACTATCTCAAGGCGCCGGTGCGTCGCATCGGTTTACCCGATGTTCCGACTCCTGCAGGTTTCACGCTCGAGCAGTTCTACTATCCGGACGTGGAGCGAATCTCCGGAGCGATTCGCGATCTCGTCCGGGCGCGGTCGACGGTATCGGTCCCATGACATCTCCACTGTTCTACGACCTCGCCAGCAGCTCGTGGGGACAAGAGGAGCTGGACGCGCTTCAGCGCGTGATCGCGAGCGGGCAGCTCACGATGGGGCCGTGCGTGAGGCAGTTCGAGGAAGCCTTCGCAGCGAAATTCGGCCTCAAGCATGCGCTCATGGTCAGCTCGGGGTCGGCGGCAAACCTCGTAGGTGTTGCCGCGCTCTTCCACAAGCGCGATCGCCCGCTTCACCGCGGCGACGAAGTCATCGTCCCATCGATCTCCTGGGCGACGACCTACTATCCGCTCCAACAGTACGGGCTGCGTCTGCGGTTCGTCGATGTCGATCTATTCACATTGAACATCGATGTGTCGCAGCTCGAGCGGGCGCTGACGCCGCGCACGCGGATGGTCGTGGCCGTGAGCATCCTGGGCAACCCGTGCGCCCTCGACGAGCTCAGGGCGTTTTGCGATCGTCACGGCCTGTATCTGTTCGAAGACAACTGCGAGTCGATGGGGGCCACGCTCGACGGCAAGCCGTGCGGCAGCTTCGGTCACGTCAACACTTTCAGCTCGTTTTTCTCGCACCACATCTCCACGATGGAAGGCGGCGTCCTGGCCACGGACGACACCGAGCTCTACCACCTGGCGCGTTCGATGCGGGCGCATGGCTGGACCCGTGACCTCCCGGAGGACACCACGATCTACGAACGTCGCGCCGACGACTTCTTCGAGGCCTATCGCTTCATTCTTCCGGGTTATAACGCGCGTCCTCTCGAATTGGCAGGCGCGGTCGGTGTTGAACAGTTGAAAAAGCTCGACGGGATGATTGCGATCCGTCGCGATAATGCCGCGCTGTTCCAATCGCTCTTCGAGGGGGATGAGCGTTTCATCATCCAGCGCGAGCTGCCAAGGGCACGCAGCTCCTGGTTTTCGTTCACCGTCATCCTCAATCCCAAGCTCGATATCGATCGCCAGCGGGTGATGACGGCGCTCAAGGAGGCGGGGATCGGGTTCCGCATCATCACCGGCGGCTGCTTCCTGCGCCACGACGTGATCAAGTACTTCGAATACGACACGGTCGGTGAGATCGTGAACGCGAACATCGCTCACGATCGCGGCTTCTTTGTCGGCAACCATCCACGCGAGCTGCGACCGCAGATCGAACGGTTGCGACAGGTGCTCGATTGGACGGCGGTTGCGCCCAGCCGAGTCGTGGTGCCGGCATAGACGATCCACAGACCACCCCGGTCCGGCTAAAGCCGGACACTACGTAACGCTGCGAAAGGACTTCACAACCGTGCAACGTGTGCTCGTGACCGGCGGTGCCGGATACATTGGTTCGATTCTCGTGCCGAAGCTGCTCGATCGTGGTTTCCACGTGACCGTTGTCGACAGCTTCATGTTCGGCCAGGACAGCCTGTCGGCAGTCTGTTATCACCCCTGCTTCGAGCTCGTGCGAGGCGACGTGCGCGATTACGACATGATGCGTCCCCTCTTCAAGCACGCCGACATCATCGTGCCACTGGCGGCACTCGTTGGCGCGCCGCTCTGCGATCGGGATCCGCTCGCGGCCACGTCCACCAACAAAGATGCCATCGTCTGGATGACACAGGAAATCTCGCGCGATCAGCGCATCGTCATCCCGATCTCGAACAGCGGATATGGCGTGGGAGAGTCTGGAAAGTTCTGCACCGAGGAGACACCAATGCGGCCGGTCTCGCTCTACGGCCGTGACAAGGTCGAAGTCGAGAAGGCGGTGCTCGATGGCCACCCGAACTCGATCAGCCTGCGGCTGGCAACGGTGTTCGGGATGTCCCCCCGCATGCGGCTCGATCTGCTGGTCAACGACTTCACCTATCGGGCGCATCGAGATCGCTTCATCGTGCTGTTCGAGGCGCATTTCAAGCGGAATTACCTGCACGTACGCGACGCTGCCGCGGCGTTCCTGCACGCCATCGACAACTTCGAATCGTTGAAGGGGGAGCCGTACAACGTCGGGCTGTCAGACGCGAATCTGTCGAAGTGGGAGCTGTGCGAACGGATCCAGAAGCAACTGCCCAAGTTCGTCTTCATGGAGTCGCAGGTGGGAAAAGACCCCGATCAGCGGGACTACATCGTGTCGAACGACAAGATCGAGCGCACAGGCTTCCGGGCAGGATTCTCCCTCGACGATGGTATCCGCGAACTGATCAGGGGTTACGCGATGATTCGAAACAGCAAATACGCGAACGTCTGACGTGCGCCGCCCTAGTTGGCTTCCAATGGTTACTTGCGCAGGAAGTACCGAAGTGCCACTGCATCCCGGTAGGCCAACTCCGGGTTCAGATCGTAGTACCGCGGCCGTCCTTGCCACTGTTCGCGGGAAATGAGGGAAAGCGTTCAATATTCGCCGATCATTCCGGACAGGTTCTCGTCCTGCTCGCGCCGCGCATTGAAATCGATACTGGCGATCTTCTGCGGCAGAGGCTGTTCCCGATACTTCCAATATCTCTGGATCTGGTCGTCCACTGGAATCGGGCTGTAATAGTCTCCCGGTGGGACGGACAGATCATTGGGCATCGTTCTCGGTGTCCTTTTGCTGGCTCGAGCGCGTCTGTCTCATTTCAGCCCGCGCACGGCTTGTTTGCCGTTCGCTAGGGCACTTCTTAATTCCTTGAAGTGTACAGACGTATGACGGCCGTGATGAAGGACGCGATACGATTATGGTTGCCAATGCGGAAGACGATAGTCGGCGTGTGTGTCGCGATCGCGACCGGCCTCTTACAACTGCCTGAGGCAGCAGCCTCGCGTAGCGTGCCCGTTTCACAGGCCGCGAAACCACAGACGGCGCCGCAGGCGAAGCTCGATTCCCGCTTG
>Ga0207706_10004912_pt1 | contig 12501 bp, 11 predicted proteins | sample KBSC53metaG_FD_184318 | JGI IMG/M metagenome (GOLD analysis project Ga0207706, IMG submission 184318) | Corn rhizosphere microbial communities from Kellogg Biological Station, Michigan, USA - KBS C5-3 metaG (SPAdes) (version 2) | ecosystem: Host-associated > Plants > Roots > Rhizosphere > Soil ... | reverse complement strand
GCCCGGGGAGGGTGGGGCGGTGCCCGGGGAGGGTGGGGCGGTGCCCGGGGAGGGCGAGGCCGTGCCCGGGGAGGGCGAGGCGGTGGGCCAGGAGCGCGGCGCCGGCGTGCGCGCCAGGGCGGTCCAGGCGAGGATGGCCAGGCCGCCAACGCCCAGCCCGATCCCGACCAGGCCCATCCCACTCACCGGAGCGGCCCTCCGCCCGCGACCAGCCCGATCCCGCCCCAGCTCCTCCAGCCCACCGCCCGGCCCGCCTGTCCCTCGCCCGGCGGGCCTGTCCCTCGTCCGACCCGCGCTGAACCGTCCCGATCCCGCGTCGGGTCCCCCGGTGGGGGAGCGTAGCCGACCGGCGAGAGGAGAGCCTTCTGTTGTCCACAACCTCCCCGCGCACGAACGCTCGGGAGCTGGTCGCCGTCCTGGCCGGGGTGGCCGGGCTGGCCGCCGGGGTCAACAGCCTGGCACGGCTGGGGCGGGCCGGACGAGGCGGGCACCGGCTTGGGCCCGGCGACCCGGGGGCGTTCGGTGAGACGGTGAGTGTGGTCGTGCCGGCCCGGGACGAGGCGGGGCGGGTCGGGGCGTGCGTGGCCGCGCTGCTGGCCCAGGACGCGGCCGTGGCCGAGGTGGTGGTGGTGGACGACGGGTCCGCCGACGGGACCGCGGCCGAAGCGGCTCGGACCGGGGCGCGGGTCGAAGCGGCCCCGGCGCCGCGACCCGGCGTTGCCGGGAAGGCGGCGGCCTGCGCCCACGGGGCGCGCGTGGCCACGGCCGGGCGGTGGCTGGCCTTTGTCGACGCCGACGTGGTCCTCGCCCCCGAGGCGCTGTCGCGGCTGCTGGCGGCCTGCCTGGCCGCCGGGGCGGCGGCGGGCAGCCCACTGGCCAGGCAGGCGACCCGGACCTGGTGGGAGGAGCTGCTCCTGCCCGACCTGGGCCTGGCCGTGGCCGAGCGGCTCGACCTCGACGCGGTCGCCGACCCGGGCCGACCGGCCGCCTTCCTGTCCGGGCAGTGCCTGCTGGTCAGGCGGGACGCCTACGACGCCGTGGGCGGGTTCGAGGCCGTGGCCGGGTCGCTGGTCGAGGACGTCGCCCTGGCCGGCCGGCTCAAGGCGGCCGGGCATCGTCTGGAGGTCCGCCTGGCCCCCGGCCTGGCCGCCGTGCGCATGTACGGGCGCTTCGGCGACCTGTGGGAGGGGCTGGCCAAGAACCTGGCCGAGGTCTGGGGGGCCGGGTCGGCCCCGCTGGCCTGGCAGGCGGCCCGGACGGCCGCCGGATGGGCGCCCTGGCTGGCCCTGGCCGCCAGGCCCGGGCCGCCGGCCCGGCGGGTCGCCTTGGCCGGCGGCCTACTCCAGCTGACCGTCCGGGCCGGGGGCCGGCTGGTCGCCGGTGCCGACCCCCGCCTGGCCGTCGCCTACCCGCTGGCCGACCTGGTCCTGCTGGCCGTCTACGCCGACTCGGTCCGCCGCCGCCGCACCGGCGCCCTCCTCACCTGGAAGGGGCGCACCTACGCGGATGCAGGCGGCCGGAGAGGAGGATGATGCGCCGCGCCGGGCCGGGTCGGCTCGCGAGAGCGCAGCCGGCCGGTACCGGAATGTAAACCGAGTCGTAACAGGAATCCGGAGAGCGGCGTCGGCCCAGTGGCTACCATGACCCTATGGGCGCCCCGATCTCGATCCGCCTGCGCGCCGCCTCGCCGGGGCTGCTGGCCCTGCCGTGGCTGGACCCGCTGGGCACGTGGCCCGAGGACGCGGCCGACTTCCGCGACCTCAACGTCGGGCCGAGCCGGCACCTGGTCCGCTTCGTCGAGGCCGACTACGTGCTCTACGCGCTGAAGGAGCTGCCGACCCGGATCGCCGACAAGGAGTACCGGGTGCTGCGCGACCTCGAGGTCCGGGAGCTCCCGGCGGTGCGGCCGGTCGGCCTGGTCGACCAGCCCGACACCGGCAACTCGATCCTGGTCACCGAGTACCTGGAGCACTCCTGGCAGTTCCGGCGGCTGTTCCGCCGGCTTCCCCGCGAGCTCGTCAAGCACCGCGAGCGGCTGCTCGACGCCATCGCCGGGCTGCTCGTCGACCTGCACCGCGAGGGGGTGTTCTGGGGCGACTGCTCGCTGGCCAACACCCTGTTCAAGCGCGACGGCCAGCTCCTCCAGGCGTTCCTGGTCGACGCCGAGACCAGCGAGGTCCACGCGGCCCTGAGCAACGGCCAGCGCGCCCACGACCTCGACATCCTGGTCGAGAACGTCTCCGGCGACCTGGTCGACGTCTCCATGGAGCTGGGGGAGAGCGGCGAACGGATCGACGAGGACCTGGCCGCCGCCGAGAGCATCGCCGACCGCTACCGCGCCCTGTGGGAGGAGCTGACCTACACCGAGACCTTCGGCACCGGTGAGCGCTACAAGGTCGAGGCCCGGGTGCGCCGGCTCAACGAGCTCGGCTTCGCCATCGACGAGCTGGCCCTGGAGCCGGCCACCGACGACCGCAGCACCCTGCGGCTCAAGGTCGCGGTGGCCAACCGCCGCTTCCACGCCCAGGAGCTGCGGCGCCTGACCGGCCTGGAGGTCGGCGAGGGCCAGGCGGCCATCCTGCTCAACGACCTGCGTGCCTACCAGGCCCGGCTGCCCGTCGAGCGGCCCGAGGCGGCGGCCAGCGACGTGGTCGCCGGGTTCCGCTGGCGCACCGACGTGTTCGAGCCCGGCATGGCCAGGGCGGCGGCCGCCCTCGGCGACGTCGCCGACCCGATCCAGGCCTACTGCGACCTGCTCGAGGTCCGCTGGCTGCTCTCGGAGGGCCAGGGCCACGACGTCGGCCAGGATGCCGCCCTGGCCGCGCTGGCGGCCAGGCAGGCCCCGTCGGAGTCGGCCGCCCAGATGGTGGTGGCCGAGACGGCGACGGCCAGCTTCCCCCCGATCGGGGGCTAAGGGGCCGCGATGTCGCCGGTCAGGTAGCGCTGCAGGGTCGGGCCGATGGACGCCACCACCTGGGCCGCCGGGGCCGAGGCGAGCGGCTCGACCTTGACGATGTAGCGGGCCATGGCCAGGCCGATGATCTGGGAGCCGACCAGCGTCGCCCGCAACCGGGCGTCGGGGCTGCCGAGCCGGTGGGCGATCTGGCCGAGGACCTCCTCGGTGATGAACTCGCGCAGCATGGCCGCGGCGTGCTCGTCGCCGACGGCCGAGCGGACCAGCGCCAGCAGCGGGCTCTGGTCGGCGGCGTGGTCCCAGATCGACAGGAACAGCTCGACCATCCGCTCGCCCGCCTGGGCCGGGTCCTCGGCCAGGACGGCCATCAGCTGCTCGACCGGGTTCACCGGGAGCTGGACGGCGGCCACGAACAGGGCCTGCTTGGTGCCGAAGTAGTGGTGGACCAGGGCCGGGTCGACGCCGGCCAGGTCGGCCACCCCGCGGATGGTGGCGTGCTGGTAGCCGTGCTCGGCGAAGGCGCGCCGGGCGGCGTCAAGGATCGCCTCCCTGGTCCCCGAGACCCCGGGCCGCCGGCCGGTCCGTGCCATCGCTTCGCCCTCCCTGAACTCTCCAACCGTTGAAATATGCTACCTGAGATCGGTCAGGGCCGGCGGCTGAGCAGGAAGCTGGCTCGTTCCTCGTAGCTGAGCAGGCCGACGAACCCCGAGCGGACCCGCAGGGCGACCTGGCGCTCCTCCTTGACGACCAGGCCGTCGCGGTCCAGCCAGAGGTCGCGGACGGCCCCGCCCGACGACTGGCCGGAGAGGGCGCTGAGCAGGCGCAGGTGGCGGGTCGCGACAGGGCCGGCGCCGGTCTGGACGGTCTCGGGGCCGAGGTAGAGGGTGGTGTTGGCCGAGACCGAGGCGCCGTCGACGCAGCGCCAGCTCCGCGAGCTGCCGGGCGCCCGCCCGGTGAGCAGGCGCCGGCCGACGGGGGCGCAGGCGAACCGCTGGACGCCCGGCACCAGGAAGTAGGTCAGGCTGGTCGAGGAGGCGAAGTCGTCGGCGTCGGCCCCGCCGGCGCAGAAGTCGTAGGTCTCCACATGCTCGGTGAAGATGGGCACCGTCTCGCGCCAGCGGCAGCCGCCCCGCCAGCTGATCACCCTGACCGTCTCCGCCGGGTAGGCCCGCTCGATCCCGAACCGGTCGACCCGCTCCTGCCCGCTGGTCCGGTAGCGGTAGACCCCGGCCGGTGGCCGCGGCCCGGGCAGGTCCCCGGGAGGGGCCGGGGCGGCCAGGAAGCTGGCCGCGGCCTGCTCGGCCCCGACCGGCGTGGCCAGCGCCCGGCCCCAGAGCAGGAACCCGTCGGCGGCCGCCACCACCAGTGCGAGCACGAGGGCGGCGCGAAGGCCCCGGCGGCGGGCCGGACGGGGCGGGGCGGCGGTGGCTCCCGGCGCGACCGCCGTGCTCATCGTCCAGGGGTGGCGACGCTGACGCGGCGCTCGGCCCGGGCGGCGGCGCGGGCGGCGATCAGGTGGCGGCCGGCGACGCCGAGGCGGCGGTGTCGGGGGACCGCCACCCGGCGGGCCAGGACCTGGTAGCCGGCCCGCTCGACCTCGTCAAGAATGCCGCCGTACAGGTCGAAGGCGACCCGGACACACGGCCGTGAGGAGGGGACGAGCAGCTCGATCCCCGGCTCGGCGGCCCGGTAGTGGGCCCTGGCCCGCTCGGTCTCGAAGGCCAGCAGCTCCCGGACGGCCGGGGCGGCCTGCCCGGAGGCCAGGTCGGCCCGGCCGACCCCGAACCGCTCCAGGTCGGCCTCCGGCAGGTAGACCCGGCCGCGCTCTGAGTCCTCGGCCACGTCGCGGATGAAGTTGGTGAGCTGGAAGGCCAGGCCGAGCTGGCGGGCGTGCTCCCGGGCGGCCGGCGGGTCGGCCGACTCCAGGATCGGGGCCATCATGGTCCCGATCACGGCCGCCGAGCCCTCCATGTAGCCACACAGGTCGTCATAGGTCCGGTAGCCGTCGGTGTGCAGGTCCATGGCCATCGAGGAGAGGAACCGCTCGAAGTCGGCCACGTCCAGGTCGAAGGCCCGGACCGTGTGGAGCACGGCCGGCAGGATCGGGTCCTCGCACGGCTGGCCGCGCAGGCCGGCGAAGAAGCGCTCCCCCCAGGCCCGCAGGGCGGCCGCCTGGCCGGCTCTGTCGAGGGTCGAGTCGAGGTCGTCGACGATCTCGTCGGCGTAGCGGGTGAACCCGTAGAGGGCGTGGACGTGGCGCCGCTTCCAGCGCGGCAGCAGCAGCGTGGCCAGGTAGTAGGTGCGGCCGTGGCGGGCATGGAGCTGGCGGCAGCGCTCGTAGGCCGCCCCCAGGGTCCGCGGCTGGGTGGCGACGGCCAGCCTCATCGGGCCAGCACCCGCTCGGCGGCCAGGCGGCCCGAGATCAGCACCATCGGCACCCCGACCCCGGGCACGGTGCCCATGCCGGCGAACACCAGGCCGGGCACGCCCGCCGAGGCGTTCTGCGGCCGCAGCCAGCCGGTCTGGCTGAACCGGTGGTCGAGGGAGAACGGCGTCCCCGCCGACAGGCCCTGGGCCTCCCAGGCGGGCGGGTCGACGACCAGCTCGACCGCGCTGTCGCGGCGCAGGTCGCCGTAGCCGAGGGCGGCCAGGCGGCCGTACAGCCGCTCGCGCAGCCGCGGCCCGGTCTCGGCCCAGTCCAGCCCGGCCCGGGTGTTGGCCGTCGGCTCGAGCACGAACAGGGTGGCGTGGCCCGGCGGGGCGGCCTCGGGGTCCTCGGGGGAGGGGTAGGTGACCAGCAGGCTCGGGTCGAGCTGGATGCCGCCGTGGCGGGTCAGGGCCTCGAAGGTGGCCTTCCAGTCGCGGCCCAGGTGGACGGTGTGGTGGGCCTGGCCCTCGAGCTGGCGGGTCAGCCCCAGGTGGACCAGGTAGCAGGAGGGCGACCAGTGGAGCCGGCGCCGCTGCACCCGCCAGTCCCTGGCCGCCGGGGGCAGCAGGTGGGCGTAGGCGGCCGGCAGGTCGCTGGTGACGACCACGTCGCCGGCGGCCAGGCGCTCGCCGCCGGCCAGGACGACCCCGGTGACCCCGCCCGGCCCGCCCTCGACCCGCTCGACCCGGGTCGAGAGCCGCAGGCTGGCCCCGGCCTTCTCGGCCACCCCGGCCAGGGCCAGGGCGAGGGCGTGCATGCCGCCCTCACGGGGGAACCAGGCCCCGCCGACGGTGTCCATGTGGGCGACCACGGCGTAGATGCCGAGGGCGTCGAACGGCGACAGGCCGGTGTAGAGGGCCTGGAAGGTGTGGGCCCGGCGCAGCCGCCAGTCGCTCAGGTGGGTGGCGACCAGGTTGTGCAGCCGGCGGAAGCCGCCGAGGCGGGCCAGCCGCAGCAGGGCCAGCGGCCGCGCCAGGTCGGCTGGGCCGTCGAAGTTCCGGTCGATGAACTGGCTCCACTCGGCCTCGAACATCCGCCCCAGGTGGGAGCGGAAGGCCAGGTAGCGGGCGGCCTCCTCGGGGCCGGCGAGCCGCTCGACCTCGGCCGCCATCCGCTCGGCCCCGGGCAGGACGTCCAGGCGGGCCCCGTCGTGGAAGGTGAGCCGGTAGATCGGGTCGAGCGGGGCCAGCTCGAGCCAGTCGTCCAGCTCCTCGCCGGCCGCCCCGACGGTCGAGCGGACCACCTCGGGCATGGTCAGCACCGAGGGGCCGGTGTCGAAGCGGTAGCCGCCGGCGGTGGCCGTGCCGCAGCGCCCGCCCGGGACCGCCTCGGCCTCGACCACGACCACGTCGCGCCCGGCGGCGGCCAGGTGGATGGCGGCCGACAGGCCGGCCAGCCCAGCTCCGACGACCACCGTCTGTGCCGCCATGGCCGGCTAGGCGTTCCGGTCGGTGACGTGGTCGGCCAGCGCCGCCAGCGCCTCCCGGGCCGGCTCGGTGATCCCGCCGGCCCTGGCCAGGGCGTCCTTGGCCTGGGCCAGGAGCACGGCGATGCGGGCCTCGGTGGCGTCCACCGCGCCGCAGCCGGCGATCAGCCGGCGCAGGTCGGCGACGTCGTCCTCGGACAGCTTGGCGTTGCCGAGGGCGCTCTCCAGCAGCTGCCGCCCGGCCCGGTCGGCTCGCTGGCGGGCCAGCATGACCAGATAGGTCTCCTTGCCCTCGCGCAGGTCGTCCCCGGCCGGCTTGCCGGTCACCTCGGGGGCGCCGAACACCCCCAGGATGTCGTCGCGGAGCTGGAAGGCCTCGCCCAGCGGCAGCCCGTAGGCCGAGTAGGCCCCGGTCAGGCCGGGGGCGCCGGCGGCCAGGGCGTGGCCCAGGTGCAGCGGCCGCTCGATGGTGTACTTGCCCGACTTGTAGGTCAGGACCCGGCGGACGGCGTCCTCGTCGGGGGCGCCCCGGCGGGCCTCGACCAGGTCAAGGTACTGGCCGCCCATCAGCTCCGAGCGCAGCCGGTTGAAGACCCGCAGGGCGGCGGCCAGCCGGTCGTCGGGCAGGCCGGCCTCGGCCAGGGCGACGTCGGCCCAGGTGAAGGCCAGGTCGCCCATGAGCATGGCCGCGCCCTCGCCGAAGGCGGTCGGGTCGCCCCGCCAGGCCAGGCCGCGGTGCAGGCCGGCGAAGCCGACGTGCATGGCCGGGCGGCCCCGCCGGACCTCGGAGCCGTCCATGATGTCGTCGTGGATGAGGGCGCAGACGTGCAGCAGCTCGACCGAGCAGGACGCCCGGATGGCGGCGTCGGCCTCGGGGCCGTCGGCGGCGCCCCCCGCCCCGCGGTAGCCCCAGTACACGAAGGCCGGCCGCAGCCGCTTGCCCCCTTGGAGGGCGAACCGGGACAGGGCGTCGGTGACGGGCCCGTTGTCCTTGCCCAGGAACCCGAGGGCCGACAGCTCCTGGTCGAGCAGGGCGGCCAGGGCCCGGTCGACCCGGGCGCGGACGCCCTCGGCGTCCAGGGGGGACGCCGCGACGGGCTGGGGGGCCTCGGTCACCTGGCTGGGGCTTCCTCTGGGGCTGGTCAAGGTCGTCATGCATGCTTCTTCGATGCCAGCATCCTAGTCGGATGCACCTTCTAGCGCCCCGTCGCGTCACAGTGTCCAGGTAGCCTGCTCGCCATGGACACCCCGGTGCGGCCGACCGGTGAGGTGATCGCCGGCGGGCGGCCGCTGGAGCCCGGCGAGGCCGCCGGGCTGGGGATCCTCCACGCCGACCTGGACGCCTTCTACGCCAGCGTCGAGGTGCAGAAGGACCCGTCCCTGCGGGGCCGCCCGCTGCTGGTCGGCGGGACCGGCGGGCGCGGGGTGGTCACCTCGGCCTCCTATGAGGCGAGGGCGTTCGGCTGCCGCAACGCCATGCCGATGGCCAGAGCCCGCCGCCTATGTCCCCAGGCGGTGGCCGTCCCGCCCGACTTCGCCGCCTACCGGCGGGCCTCGGCCACGGTGATGGGCATCTTCCAGAGCATCACCCCGCTGGTCGAGCCGCTCGCGCTCGACGAGGCCTTCCTGGACGTCCGCGGGGCGCGGGCGCTGTTCGGCGACGCCGTGGCCGCGGCCCGGCTGCTGCGGGACCGGGTCCGCCGGGAGGCCGGGCTGGCCCTGACCGTCGGCGTCGCCGCCAGCAAGTTCCTGGCCAAGCTGGCCTCGACCCGCGGCAAGCCGGACGGCCTGCTGGTCGTCCCGCCCGGGCGGGCCCTCGCCTTCCTGCACCCGCTGCCGGTCGACGCCCTCTGGGGGGCCGGCCAGGCCACCATCGACGTGCTGGCCCGCTACGGCCTGCGCACCGTCGGCGACGTCGCCGCCACCTCCAGAGCGACCCTGGAGCGGGCCCTCGGCCCGGCCGCCGGGGCCCAGCTCCACGAGCTGGCCTGGGCCCGCGACGACCGCGAGGTGGTGCCGTTCGAGGCGGCCAAGTCGGTCGGCTCCGAGGAGACCTTCGCCGCCGACATCGACGACCCCGGCCAGCTGGCTCGCGAGGTGCTGCGCTGCTGTGTGCGGGTGGGCCGGCGGCTGCGGGAGGCCGGCCTGGCCGGCCGCACCGTCACCCTGAAGCTTCGCTTCGCCGACTTCCGCACCATCACCCGCGGTCGCACCCTGGCCGTGGCCACCGACACCGACACCGAGCTGCACGAGGTCGCCGGCGACCTGCTGGCCCGGCTCCAGCTCGGCCGGGCCCCGGTCCGCCTGGTCGGCGTCACCGTCAGCAACCTGCAGCGCGCGGGCGCGCCGGTGCAGCTGCGGCTGGGCCCGGAGCGGCCGGGCTGGGAGGCGGCGGTGCGGGCCGCCGACGCGGTCAGGGCCCGCTTCGGCGACGGCGCCATCGACCTGGCCTCGCTGACGTCCCAGGAGCGGGAACCGTAGGCTCAGGTTGAGGGTTGAACCCCTTAGACCCGCGGGGCGACGCTGTTGTTGAGGGGGTAGTGCCCGGGTACACTCGCAGGACCACCACAGTACGACCCTGGCCGGAGCCTCACATGCCGCTGTCCGAGCACGAGCAACGCATCCTGGCCGAGATCGAGCGGCGGTTGCTCGAAGAGGACCCCAAATTCGCCCATCAGGTGGGCTCCTCGTTCCGTGCCCACCTGGGCCGCCGGCTCAAGCTGGCCGTGGCCGGCTTCGTGCTCGGCCTGATCGTCGTCATCTCCTCGACCTTCTTGGAGAACGTGGCCGTCGGCGTCGCCGGCTTCGTCATCATGCTGGCCTGTGTGTTCCTGTTCGTCCGGACCATGCGCCGGCGTGCGACGGTGGAGCGACCGGTCGGCCCGGCGCCCCCGTCGGGCCCGCCCCCGGCCGGCCCCCAGCGCCGCCAGGGCGGCGGCCCCAAAGGCGGCGTCGACGCCTGGTGGGGGAAGATGACCGAGCGCTGGCGCTCCCGCTGGGAGGAGCGCGGCGGCCAGGGCCCTCCCTGACCGCGCGGACCTGCGACTGGTCGCCGGTCGAGTGTGCCCTGCTCCGCGACCTGTGGCGGGCACGGCAGGCTCAGGACTCGGCGTAGGAGGCCAGGCCGCGCAGGATCACGTCGAGGCCCAGCGCGAACCGCTCCTCGGGCCCGCCGCTGAACAGCTCGTCCACGGTCGCGACCACGTTGGGGAACTGGTCTGCGGGCAGGGACGCGAAGTAGCCGCGCATCATGGCCGCGGTCTCCTCCAGCGACATTGGCTCGCCGCTGGCTGAGGTCATCGGGGGCAGGGTGGCCTCGTAGCCGGTGGCCCCCAGGTACAGGCCGAGCAGGTCGCCGGCGTAGGCGGCGACCCGGTCGGGGATGCCGGCCCCGCGCAGCAGGACCAGGGTCCACTCGGCCCAGCGGACCACGTTGATGCCGGTGGGGATCCGCCCGAGGGTCAGGGCGGCCACGCCCGGGTGGCGGTCGAACACGCCCCTGACCCCGATCAGCCACTCCCGCAGCTGCTCCTGCCAGCGGTCCGGGTCGGGCTCGGGGAGCGGCACCTCGCCGGCCACCCGGTCGATGATCAGGTCGACCAGGGCGTCCTTGTTGGCCACGTGCCAGTAGAGCGAGGCCGGGCCCGTGCCCAGCTCGTCGGCGACCCGGCGCATGCTCAGCCCGGCCGAGCCCTCGCGGTCGAGCACGCGCAGGGCGGCGTCGACGATCGCCTCCCGGGAGAGGGGAGCGCGGGCCGGCCGCTGGCGCGGGGCGGCCTTCCAAGGCGGCTCGGGGATGGCCATGGCCCAGCACTGTACCAGAGATGGAACAACGTTCGTCTTATGGAACACCGTTTGACATCAACCGGCCCGGGTGCTAGAACAGTGTTCGTCCAAAGGAACATCGTTCCACCCAGGAGGGTGCAGATGACGCCGACGATCGAGGCCAGCGGCCTCCGCAAGCGGTTCGGCAAGACGGTCGCCCTGGACGGGCTCGACCTGGTGGCGGAGCCGGGACAGGTCCTGGCCGTGCTCGGGCCCAACGGGGCCGGCAAGACAACCTTCGTGCGCACCGTGGCCACCCTGCTGCGCCCCGACGCGGGGGAGCTCCGGGTGGCCGGCCACGACGTGCGCCGCCAGCCCGGGGCGGTCCGCCGGGTGATCGGGCTGGCCGGCCAGTACGCGGCCGTCGAGCCGGCCATGACCGGCCGGGAGAACCTGCGCCTGGTGGCCAGGCTGTTCGGTCAGGACAGGCGCGCGGCCCGGGCGAGCAGCGACCGCGTGCTCGAGCTGCTGGGGCTCACCGGGGCGGCCGACCGGCTGGCCCGGACCTACTCGGGGGGGATGCGCCGCAAGCTCGACCTGGGCGCGAGCCTGGTCGGGTCGCCGCGCCTGCTGCTGCTGGACGAGCCGACCACCGGGCTGGACCCGCGCAGCCGGCTCGAGCTCTGGGACGCCATCGGGGCCCTGGTCGGGGCCGGCACCGACGTCCTGCTGACCACCCAGTACCTGGACGAGGCCGACCACCTGGCCAGCCGGGTGGTGATCATCGACCACGGCCGGGTCGTGGCCGCCGGCACCCCCAGCGAGCTCAAGCAGCGGGCCGGCCGCAACGTCATCGAGGTCCACACCCGGGACCGGGCCGACCTGGCCAGGGCGGCGGCCGGCCTGGCCGGCCTGGACCACGACCAGCCGCAGATCGAGGAGGCCACCCGCCGTGTCCGGGTGGCCGTGGCCGCCGGCACCGACCCGCTGCGCGACGCCCTGAGCGCCCTTGACGCGGCCGGGGTCGCGGTCGAGGACATCTCGCTGCGGCCGCCCACCCTGGACGAGGTCTTCCTGGCCCTGACCGGCCAGCCGCTCGAGCCAGCAGCCGACACCGCCGCCGGGCACGCGGCGGCCTGAGAGGAGACGATCGACCATGGCAAGCATTCCCGTCCCCGCCTCCGCCCGGCCCTCGGCCGGGCTGGCGGCCAGCACCTTCGGCATCGCCCGGCGGGGGGTGCGCAAGTTCCTGCGCACCCCCCAGCTGGTGGTCGTCGGGACCGTCCAGAGCGCCCTGTTCCTCCTGATCTTCCGCTACGTGTTCGGCGGCGCCATCGGCGCCGGAGGCCTCGACTACGTCGACTTCCTGGTCCCCGGGTTCATCACCACCGGCCTGCTGTTCGCCGGCATGGGCGCGGCCGCCGGGATGGCCGAGGACCTGGAGCAGGGCTTCGTGGACCGGCTCCGCTCCCTGCCCATCCCCAGGAGCGCCGTCCTCGCCGGCCGGGCGGTGGCCGACACCGCCCTGCTCGTGTGGAGCCTGGCCATCACCAGCGCCGTGGGCTTCGCCGTCGGGTTCCGGCTCCATGGCGGCCTGGCCGACGCCCTGGCCGCGTTCGGGCTGCTGCTGGTGTTCGGGTTCGCCTTCGAGTGGATGTTCCTCACCCTCGGCCTGTTCGCCGGGACCGCCCAGGCCGCCCAGGGCCTGGCCCTGATGGTGTTCCCGCTCACCTTCGTGTCCAGCGCGTATGTGCCGGTCGAGTCGATGCCCGGCTGGATGCAGGCCTTCGCCGAGCACCAGCCGGTCACCGTGATGGTGGACGCGGTCCGGGTGCTCACCCAGGGCCGGGCGGCCGAGCTGCTGCTCGGCCACGGGGCCGAGTTCTACGTGGTCAGGTCGCTGGCCTGGTCGGCGGTCATCCTGGCGGTGTTCGTGCCGCTGGCCGTGGCCGGCTACCGGCGCGACTG
>Ga0207706_10004910_pt1 | contig 12505 bp, 8 predicted proteins | sample KBSC53metaG_FD_184318 | JGI IMG/M metagenome (GOLD analysis project Ga0207706, IMG submission 184318) | Corn rhizosphere microbial communities from Kellogg Biological Station, Michigan, USA - KBS C5-3 metaG (SPAdes) (version 2) | ecosystem: Host-associated > Plants > Roots > Rhizosphere > Soil ... | reverse complement strand
ATAGCGGTGAGGCAACAAGTAATGCTGCTACGAGTACCCTACGCTTTAGCATTTTCCCTCCCAGAGATGCACAATCCTAACACCACCTAGTTTGCTAAGCAGTGACTGCAAACGCGCAATGGTGTTCAAAGTTCGCAACTGTGGCACGTCAATAATTCAATAATTTCCACTCGATTTGGTGAGAACTTACTTGCAGGGATCGATTACCATCCTCCTTATTATTGCCCGAGACTGCTTTCCCACAGGTTCCTACTACTTCCATCCTTCGCCATAACTTTCCCTGACTTCTCCGACACCTTCGCCGTTGCAAGGCGATTCCACTTCTGAGATGTAGTGATGCGTTGATAAAAATCAGCGTGTTTATCGAATTTCAGAGTTCTCTTTGTGCCAAGGTGCCAGATTTCCGAAGAGAGATCGAGGTCGACTAACTAGCAGTCAGTCAGAATCCCCAGTTCGTATGAGGTTTTCGAGTACTTGATTTGCGAAATGTGTGCCGAATGAACGGGAAAAACGGCTTAGAATAGGTCCATGCCGCTGATTCGAAATTGCCCATCTTGCGGTAGGTCCAATCGCATTCCCGCCAAGCACCTTTCCGATGTTGGCAAATGCGGTGCCTGCAAGGCGGAGTTGCCGGCAATCGGCGAACCTATCGAAGTCAACGAAGAGCAGTTCAACGAGATCATTCGCGACAGCAAGGTGCCTGTTCTGACGGACTTCTGGGCTTCATGGTGCGGGCCGTGCCGGATGGCGGCACCTCACGTGGCGCAAACCGCCCGCGACATCGCTGGTCGTGCAGTTGTGGTGAAGGTCGATACGGAACGGTTCCCGAGTCTGGCGGCACAGTACAACGTCCGCAGCATACCCAATTTCGCCGTGTTCTCGCGAGGTCAGCTTCAGTTCCAGCAGGCGGGCCTGGTGGACGCAGCCACCATGGAGAGTTGGCTCACACGCGCAGCATGAGGCAAGGGCGCTACTCTGGTTTGTGCGAGCCCTTCAGCGTGAACAGGTATTTGGCCGAGCGAACGCCACCGCCCCGTCAATTTCGTCGAACTCCGCGACGATCGCTATGCTTGCAGTTGGTGTGACCGCGAAGGCAGTCGCCCGCTTTTTGTTCCATCTCCCGAATTACCCGTTCCGACTCGCTACCTTTGTTCTCCTCAAGACGCTGAGATCGTTAACGTCCGGCCCTCACATCCGAGTGAAAGCCGGACAAGTCTTAAGCGGCTACCTGCTTACTCTTTTTGAGGAACGTCAGCAGGTCGGCGTTAATCGTTTCGGCCTCGGTCGTGGGCATACCGTGGGGAAAGCCCTTGTAGGTTTTCATGGTGCCGTTCCGCAGTAACTTTGCCGACAGCGGTCCAGCCGCGACATAAGGCACGATCTGGTCGTCCTCGCTATGCATCACCAGGACCGGCACAGTGATCTTCTTCAGGTCTTCGGTGAAGTCCGTCTGGGAGAAGGCAACGATGCCGTCATAGTGCGCCTTGGTGCCTCCCATCATGCCCTGACGCCACCAATTCCAGATCACCCCCTGAGAGGGCTTCGCACCAGGCCGGTTGTAACCATAAAAGGGCCCAGCGGGCAGGTCATAATAAAATTGGGCTCGGTTGGCGGCGAGTTGCGCCTGCAGTCCGTCAAACACCTCCTTGGGCTGACCGGTCGGGTTGGACGCGGTCTTGAGCATCAGGGGCGGCACGGCGCTGATAATTGCCGCTTTTGCCACTCGGCTTTCGCCGTGGCGAGCCAGGTAATGCACCACTTCGCCTCCGCCGGTCGAGTGGCCAACGTGAATCGCATCCTTGAGGTCGAGGTGAGCGGTCAGGGCAGCCAGATCGTCGGCGTAATGATCCATATCATGCCCATCCCATGTCTGGCTGGAACGCCCGTGACCCCGCCGGTCGTGAGCAATCACACGGTAGCCACGTTGACCGAAGAACAACATCTGTGTGTCCCAGTCGTCCGCTGAGAGCGGCCACCCGTGGCTAAAGACGATAGGCTGACCTTTGCCCCAATCCTTGTAATAAATCTCTGTTCCGTCTTTCGTCGTAATCGTCGGCATGATGATCTCCTTATCTTTAATCTTTGCGATTTCCTGACTGCGAACTGATCTTTGGCACTCTACCGGATCACGCGAATCGCCTTATATCGACGGGAACCGGTCTCTGGATCTGACTCCATGTTGCGTTTGTTGTTTTTAAGCGCTTCCGGTGTCGCGAACAGAATGGCGTTGGCGCGTCGTCTCCCCCGCTTACGTACTGAACCCGATCCAGCTTCTGTTGAAGGGTGAACGAATGTCAAGCTGATGTGCCAATTCGTACGGGGTGAAGTCGCTTGTTTCCACCTGGCATCTGATGGAATGTCAGTCGGAATCGGTTTCCATAAGCCGACTTCTGGCCCGTTTAGTTCTGCGTGATTCAACTTCCGGCTTGCCCGTTTATCCAGGAGCCATCCCGAAGAACCCTCAACGGGCGAATGTTTCGACTATTCGAGCGTAATGGTATTGCGCTCTCTCGAGCTTTCGTCCTGTGACGTGCGTTGGTCTTGTTCGGTTGACGTTCCTGGAAACTGATATTCCGGCTTTAGCTCACAGCGATACACCTTGGTGTGGTCCCGACCGACTGTAGCTTCGCAATTTGCCCAGCTCAGGAAAAGAGCAGGCCCGAGTGGGAAAATAATGGTCTCGCTCGCCACGTCAGCCTGGATGCATACACCTTCCGCGGTAGCTGGCAGTGTGAAATTGAGTGCTCGCCCAAAGATCACCGGATGGGATTCGTGCACGATGTCAGTGACCATGGGGTGGAATACTTCTGCTTCCAACAAGAATGTTGCTGTGTCGGACCAAACACGAACGGACGCGCTGATTTTCTGTCCGCCCATCGAGAACCCGTCTTTTTCGATTTTCGTAAATGGGCAAGGTCCCGCGATGCATGACACTCTTGCATTCCGGAATTCGTTCCCAGCCCCAGCATCCAAAGATATGGAACCGATGGCAGCCTTCCAGAGACCATCAGGTGAGCATGGGTCCTGCCGGTTGCACGGCACGTTCCCGGTGTTCTGCACTTGAAAGGTTTTTACGGCGCTACCTATATTCACGGCCGTCGTTGCCTTCATGGAATATCGCACTTGCAGATTCGCGACCATCGTTGTGGGGCGATTCGCTGATGTGGGAACACTTTCAACCAGCGGCACCATCGAAACAACATAGAGCCTGTCGGCGACGTACTCTTGTAGGTCAAGAGGTTTATAGTCAGGGTGACGAGCCTGAAGAGCGACGCTCCGCCCTCGCCTCACAGATATGGGCAGCTGCACAGCGAAGAAACCGTAAGAATCAGACTTGGCTATGATAATGCCGGCACCGCTGTTCACAGTGATGTCAGCATTGGCAATGGGTACTCGCTTCCTGGGGTCTGCACTCTGTACAACAATTGCGCCTTTGAGCCACAATGGTTTACGTTGGGAAAAATACGAGGCGAGCGCAATAAGGATGGTCAACAGTGCCGCAAGCCAAAGCACAATCTTTTTCTTCTTCGTCATTCCGACGCCCAATCGCAATATTCTACGATGTCTACTCCATCCTGCCACAGCCGGTGCGTACCGTTCTTAAAAGGTTGTACATCTGACTCCTCCCGACGGTTTCGGTGATCCAGACATCGGTTAACATAAGTAAGAAAATCGAATGAAAAATACTTGCAGCGGACTGCTGACGCGGCGAAGTGTGCTGTGGCGTCTCCTGGGGACGGGCATGGCTCTGCCATTTGCAACATTTCTGGGTTCCTCGCCTAAGCCGCAAGAACAGCATAAGGCCCCTGCGGAACCCCCGAGGCGCACCTCTCTTTCACCTGAAGACGACCAGTTTCTGGACGAACTGGAGAGGTTGAATTTCTGCTATTTCTGGGAGCAGACAAACCCGGAAACCGGCATCGTGAAGGACAGATGCCAGGTTCAAGGCAATGACTACGGTATCGTGGGCAGCATTGCGGCCACCGGATTTGGATTAACTGCCTTGTGCATTGCCCACGAACGCGGATTTATCCCTTTATCACAGGCGCGAGATCGTGCCCTCGCCACCTTGCATTCTCTTTGGAGCAAGTTGCCGAACCATCGTGGATTCTTTTACCACTGGGCGAACATCGATACCGGCGAAAGAGTGTGGGACGCGGAGATCTCTTCCGTAGATACGTCGATCCTGCTCTGCGGTGTTCTTACCTGCCGGGAGCACTTCCGTTTTCCTGAGATCACTCGCCTGGCATCTGATGTATTCAACCGGGTGGACTGGACTTGGTTGTCGGAAGACACTGCTTTACTGCCACACGGATGGACACCCGAAATCGGCTTCTTACCTTATCGCTGGGATCTCTACAGTGAGCTAATGATGATGTACTTGTTAGGCTTGGGCTCCTCTTCCCATCCGCTACGCGACGAAACCTGGTCCGCCTGGAGGAGAATGCAGTTCGAGTACGACGGTCTTCGCTACATAGGTTCATTCGCTCCGTTGTTCGTTCATCAGTATTCCCAAGCGTGGTTTGATTTTCGGGGTAAGAGAGACAAGTACGCCGACTATTTTCAGAACTCCGTGATCGCCACTGATGTGCATCGTCGTTTCTGTTTGGAACTGGCACGACAATTTCCTAGCTACAGTGACGATCTCTGGGGGATCACCGCTTCTGACTCGCAAAACGGCTATGTTATCTGGGGCGGGCCGCCCGCGACAGGGCCTATTGATGGCACAGTCGTGCCCAGCGCCCCGGCGGGTTCATTGCCTTTCTTGCCGCAGCCTACGATGCGTGTTCTGCGTAACATCCAGAGTCGCTATACCGCAGCCTGGGGCAAGTACGGTTTTGTAAACTCCTTTAATCCGCTAAAGAACTGGTACGACAACAGCTTCATTGGAATCGATACGGGAATCACGATGCTGATGGCAGAGAACGCCAGGACTGGGTTTGTCTGGAATACCTTCATGAAAAGTCCCGAAGCACGCCGGGGAATGGGACGCGCCGGGTTCCGAAGCTATTAACATTCGACATATCTGTATGCGGCTTCGGGCTAACCCCCCTGGGTGCACGTTAGCGACCTCTCCCAAGACGTTTTTTCATTAATCTGTGGAAATTCTTCGTTCCCCAAAAGGTTGCTCTTGCACAGGTTCAACGCTGGGGCTGGCCACCTGACGAGCACAATCACCAGAGTCAGGATATAGCCCGCCACTAAGGCGAACAACTTAAAGGAAATAGCCGACATGTCAATCCGTTACAACCGCCACAGAAGAATTCCCAGTCGATAGCTGTGCTCGCCCAAAGAGTGGAACCCAACGTGAAGGGAGAAAAGCGTCAGGGGTGTCCCTCGTCAACGTGATCTTCAGCGTGGGACCAGTCCCGCGTGAGAAGGCTGTCGGTTTCCCCAGGTGTCTTTGCTCGCCAAGATGAGGCGTGAGCTTCGAATCGTATGACTCGTATGCCGGAGCACGAGAATTTCTGGAGCGGATGGCAAGAGCGTCTATCTGCTCTACGACATGTGCCCCCTGTTCTCAAAATCGTATGGCGATCGGGCCCGCTTGTCGTAACCATGGGGCTCGTCTTGCGCCTTTTTGCCTCGCTGTTACCAATTGCGTTGCTCTGGATTGCGAAGCTGATCATCGACAGCATTGTGCACGCGGTCGCGAGTCACCAACCCGTGGGACGAGGGTTTTGGTGGCTGGTCGCGGCAGAGTTCGGGCTTGCTGTCCTCGGCAGTTTTGTGGGGCGCACCATCGACTACTTCGACGCTCTACTCGCTGACAAGTACACCCGCCACGTAAGCATTGAAGTTATGAAACACGCGGCCGCATTGGACTTGGCCACGTACGAAGATCCAGTGTTCTACGACCGCCTCGAACGTGCCCGCGTCCAAGCGACGGACCGGCTAGGCATGATCCAGTCCATCGGGAGGCTCGTACAGCAGGTCATTACTGCCGTTTCCCTCTCCGTTTCCATCATCGTCTTCTCACCGTGGCTGCTGCTGCTGCTGATACTAGGGGTGATTCCTGCGTTCCTGGGGGAAAGCCATTTCGCATTCCTGGGATATGCCACCAACTTCCGCCAGACCCCGATTCGGCGTCAACTCGATTATTTACGGGTATTGGGCGGAAGCAGAGAAGCCGCCAAGGAACTCAAACTTTTTGGGCTGAAGGAATTCTTGATTGAACGATTTACTCGTCTCTCCGATCAGATTTATCGCGAGAATATCGGCTTGGCGCGCCGGCGCCTGATCGCGGGGGCGTTCTTGTCCATGATTGGCACCGCTGGGTACTACTCCGCCTACGTCTTCATTGTCTGGCGGACCATCCATGGGGTACTTACGATCGGTGAATTGACCTTCCTGTCTGGCGCGATTGTGCAAGCGAGCGGCAATATCCAACAGATCTTCTCGACCCTCGCAAGCATTGCCGACCAGGCTCTTTTCCTGACTGATCTGCTGGCTTTCTTCGAAATGCGCCCGACCATCTTTTCGAAGCCCAACGCGCTGCCGGCGCCCAGGCCTATCGTGCGCGGGTTCGAATTTCGCAATGTTTCATTCCGCTATCCAGGCAGCTCCCGCCTTGTTCTTAGCGGGCTGAATTTTCAGCTTAGGCCTGGCGAGCGAGTCGCCCTGGTTGGAGAAAACGGTCAGGGCAAAACGACGATCGTTAAGTTGATGACACGCCTTTACGATCCGCTGGAAGGCCAGATTCTGCTGGACGGAATCGATCTGCGCGAATACAGCCTGGAAGATCTTTATCGCGAGATCGGAGTCATTTTCCAGGACTTCATGCGCTACGAGATGACGGCCCGCGAAAACATAGCTGTTGGTCAGATCGAGACGCTTGCGCGTCTCGAGCCTCTCCAAGAGGCGGCAAGAAAGAGCATGGCTGCTCCGGTCATAGAAAGACTTCACTTTAGGTATGAACAAGTCTTGGGAAGGCGCTTTGAAGGTGGTGTGGACCTCTCTGGTGGTGAGTGGCAGAAGGTTGCCTTGGCCCGAGCCTACCTCCGTAATGCCCAGATCTTGATTCTTGACGAACCGACTGCCGCCCTGGATGCGCGCAGTGAGTTTGAGGTGTTCCGGCGATTCTCCGAACTTACGACCGGCAAAACTGCACTCTTTATCTCACACCGGTTTTCAACCGTGCGCATGGCAGATCGCGTCGTCGTGCTTGAAAACGGCAAAATCACGGAAGACGGAAGTCACGAGGAACTAGCGAATCTCGGCGGGCGATATGCAGAGATGTTCGAATTGCAAGCCATCCATTATCGCTGATCAAGAAGATTCGATGCCCCAAAATACACATCTCGACATCATTGGTAGTGCCGCTCAAGGTCTGCCGGAACTCGCCCGGGATAGATGGGATCTGGAACCGCTGCGTGCGACGGCGCAACAGCTCGCGAGCCGTGTTACCTGTTTGCCCGACGTTCATTCATCACGCACCATTGTCCAACGATGCAAAACAATCGCGGCCGAGTTCAAGCCTCTGCTCACCGCCTTGGACTCACCACCGGCTCAGGCACCAGCCTCAGATGATCTTCGTTGGCTTTATGAAAACATTCGACTGTTGCATACAGAACTGCAAATCACGGTGGGAGCGCTCAAGCCGCTCACCAGGATGCCGCACGTCCGCACTCAAGAAGGCGAGATTATTCCGCGAATATTGGCGATCGGGGAGGGGTTTCTTGAGGCAGTCTCGTGCCAATTCACCGAAGAGAAGTTTGCGGTCTTTATCGAAGCTTTTCAGGAAAGCGCTGTTCTAAACTTATCCGAGCTTTGGGCCCTTGCCTCGATTCTTAAACTGTTGTTGCTGGAACAGATCGCGGCACGAGGATCTCACTTCGTGTGCGGCCTGCGCAGTGAGCCGCGAGGCATAGGAATTTGCATTCGCGGTTTGCGCGATATTGGACACACAACATGGAAGGAGGTGGTGGAACCGCTAATCCTCTTTGATCGCGTGCTGCGTGAAGATCCTGCCGGTTTTTATGCCCAGATGGATTTTGACACACGAGACCTGTATCGACACAAGTTGTCGAATATTGCAGAGCACTCCGACTTCACGGAAATGGAAGTTGCCAGAGCGGCACTCGACCTGGCGCGGGAAGCCACTCAGCATTTGAGTGTCTGTTCGCGCGAGGCAGTACGCACGAGTCACATTGGCTATTATCTCGTCGACCAAGGAGTTGCTCTTCTCCACGCGAGAGTGGGCTTTAGGTGTCCGCTCCGGCAAAGAATGCAGGCTGTGCTGCGCAAATTCCCGGATGAATGGTTTTTGCTCGGTATAGGTATCCTGACATTTGCCATCACGTCAGCGATCATGTTAGTTGTTCCCGGCGTCGGGACCCCTTTCGGCCTCGTTCTGTTCTCGCTACTGGCGTTGCTGTTGCCCGTCTCGCAAAGCGCGGTGCAGTTAATGAATCACTTAACAACATCGCTGCTGCCGCCAGAAATCCTGCCAAAGCTCAGTTTTGCCGAGGGGATCCCCGCAAATTGCGTCACCGTGGTCGCGATACCCAGCCTGCTTCTGAATGAAAAACAAGTGCACGGGCTGGTTGAGGATCTGGAGGTACGTTTTCTTGGTAATCACGATCCCAACCTGCATTTTGCGCTCTTAACCGATCTGCCCGACTCGCACGAGCCTGTCCGGGAAGACAACCCCCTGGTTGATCTATGCGCAGAGTTGATCCGCGAATTGAATGAGAGGTATGTGGGACAACGCATGGGCTCATTCTTCCTTTTCCATCGCCATCGCGTTTACAACACGCGGGAAAGAGTATGGATGGGCTGGGAACGAAAACGTGGCAAGTTGCTAGAGCTGAATAGATTGTTACGCGGCCAATCCGACAGCTTCCCCGTGAAGGTAGGCGATCTCCGCATACTCCCGCGCGTTCGCTTCGTAATCACTCTCGATTCCGATACCGAGCTCCCGCGTGGGTCGGCGCAGAGGATGGTGGGAACTTTGGCTCATCCTTTGAATTCGGCAATCATAGACCCCGAGAAGAATATCGTCGTCGCCGGTTACGGCATCCTCCAGCCGCGTGTGGGGGTGAGCGTACAGAGTACTGCCCGCTCGCGGCTTGCAGCCATCTACGCAGGTGAGACTGGCCTTGATATTTACACCAGGGCAGTTTCCGACGCGTATCAGGACCTCTACCGGGAAGGAATCTACACGGGTAAAGGAATCTATGAAGTCGATATTGTCCAGCGGATTTTCGATCGGCGGTTCCCTGACAACGCCTTGCTCAGCCATGACCTCCTCGAAGGCGCGTACGCGCGGGCGGGGTTAGTAAGTGATATCGAGGTAATTGAGGATTATCCTTCGCATTACAGCGCCTACAATCGGCGCAAGCACCGCTGGTTACGGGGAGATTGGCAGATCGCGGAGTGGCAGCTTCCTCGCGTGCCGGACGAATCCGGCGCTCGTGTGAAGAATCCGATTTCTGTTATTTCGCGCTGGAAGATCTTTGACAATTTACGTCGTAGTCTGGTGGAACCCTCTACCTTTGTGCTGTTGGTGTTTGGGTGGCTGATGTCGGGCCGCACTGCTGGTCGGTGGACACTTGCCACCGTTTGCATTCTGTTCATACCTGCGTGTTGCCAGTTTGTGCTGAAACTGTTCCGCGCCATATGGGGGCTCAACTTATTGGCTGCTCGTGAAGCCTTTACAGCGCTCTACACCTCCAGCGTAAATCTGTTCTTCACCCTGACATTCCTTGCTCACCAGACACTGCTGTCGCTGGATGCTGTTCTTCGCGCCTTGGCGCGCCGTTTCATAACACATCGCCGACTCTTGGAATGGGAAACGGCGGCAGAAACCGAGTTGGACGGTCAGCGGCGTCCCACTCCGATCGACGTATACCTGGACTGGATGCCCGTCCTGGCTCTCGGATTGGGTATTCTGGTGTTGCTGGTGCAACCTCGCGCCCTGGCCGCGTCGTTGCCCCTGCTGTTTTTGTGGGGTTCGAGCAAACTTGTATCTGCTTGGTTGAACCGGCCCTCTGTCGCACCGCTCAAGAGCCCTTCCCCGAAAGATCTGCTGTTCCTTCGCGATACAGCTTTACACACTTGGCGCTATTTCTCCGAGTTCAGCACTGAAGAGCACAACTGGTTGATTCCCGATAATGTGCAGCAGCAGCCGCCCGCGATTGCGGCACGGATTTCTCCGACGAACCTCGGCTTTCTTCTGAATGCGAGGCAGGTTGCATGCGAATTCGGCTATCTCACGCTGCCCGAATTCGCCGAACAGACACTCCGTACGCTTGCGACTGTATCGGGGCTCAAGAAGTATCGCGGCCATCTGTTCAACTGGTACGACACACGCACCCTCCAGCCGCTTGCGCCCTGGTTCGTCTCTTCTGTTGATAGCGGTAATTTGATGGCTTCGCTGTGGACGCTGCAGCAGGGATGTCGAGAGCGGCTCCGCAAACCCTTGCTGGATTTCTCTCTATTCGAAGGCTTCGTAGATTGTGTCCGGGTCCTCGAGGATTGCGGATTGTTCTCGCGCGAGCAACTCGGTCCTTATGGCTGGGAGGCAGCAACAGACAGATGGCTGGAATCGCTAATAAACGTGCCGAGCACCGCCTTCGATCACGCTCGCAAGATTGCACCGGGCTCTGAGGATCATGCCCACATCCAGTGGTTCGCGGAGCAGGCTATCTCGCGCATTGAAGTCATCCGACAAACGGTGAATTCTTTCGTCCCGTGGTGCGCACCTGAATTTGAGACTCTGAAGAATGAGCATGCTCTGAGAATGGTACCGGTCGACAGGATCTCGCTGGAATTGTTGCCGGAGTTTATTGACCAGCTCGAAGACGAACTTGCCCAGGTAGCGCAATCGCTTTCGTCAGAACAACAACTTCTTTGTGAACGCCTGCGTACCAAGCTTCCCGAAGCGCGTCGGAATGTGAGCAGACTGATTAAGGACCTCCGAATTATCGCCACGGAGGGGGGCAGGCTCTCCGATGAGATGGACTTCGCATTTCTGCTGAATCCCCGGCGCAAACTCATGTCGGTTGGATTCGACGCAGAATCGCGGCAACTTCACCCAGCTTGTTACGATCTTCTCGGAACCGAGTCTCGCACCGCAGTGTTCGTTGGCGTCGCCAAGGGCGATATTCCTCAAGAGAGCTGGTTTCTGTTAGGACGTGCACACACGCTCGACCAGGGGCGTCCCGTCATGCTTTCGTGGACGGGCACCTTATTTGAATACCTGATGCCCTCGCTCTGGATGCGTTCTTATCCAAGAACGCTTCTGGAACGCTCGCGCGTTGCGGCGGTGCGCTCGCAGCAAGCTTATGCAGCAAGCAAAGGTGTGCCCTGGGGTATTTCCGAGTCGGCCCACGCTCAACTCGATGAGGCAGGCAACTATCAGTACCACGCCTTTGGACTTCCGCACCTTGCCCAACGGAAACCCGAGATTAAAAGCTTGGTCATCGCGCCCTACTCGACATTTCTCGCATTGGTTACCGATCCTTGCGCAGCTGTTCGCAACCTGCGGAAAATGTCTGAGATGGGATGGGTGGGTGAATACGGGTTCTACGAAGCCTGCGATTATGGTGCTACTCGACAGCACTTCTGGCAGCATTCTTACGAACTAGTACGATGCTGGATGGCCCACCATCAGGGAATGAGTTTGCTTGCGTTAGGTAATTTTCTGAAGGGAAACGTGGTCCAGCAGTGGTTCCATAGCGATCCACGTGTGCAGGCTACAGAACTGTTGCTCCAAGAGAAGCCGGTAGCACATGTCCGCAGAAGAGACTTATCACGTAAAGTTGCAGCGGCCTGAGAATTCTAAAAGAAGCCCGTGAGACTGCCTTGGCTCTTCGAATAGCCAGGTTCGGACGCATTTGTCGGCCGTTGTGTAGCGATGAATTAGAAAACGGTTGATGTCGGTCCAATACGCAGCTGAATGGCCTGCGTGCCACACGACTCCTTCTCCACAGACGTCTCCTGTTGGTGCAAACGCAGATTGGCTCGGAAATCATTGAACACCGATTCCTGCGAGCAGGCCACCATCCACGAGGTAGTCGCCACCCGTGCAGAATCCCGCTTTGTCTGAGGCGAGGAAAGCTGCGAGTTCAGCGACTTCTTCGGGTGTACCGATGCGACCGAGTGGATGAGCTTCGCCGAAGCGCTGAAATACTTCTTCTACGGGCAGGCCCTGGCCGAAGTTCGCCGCCGAGCGCGCGAGCATCGGCGTGCGGATGGAACCTGGACTGATGGAGTTCACGCGAATATTGTCGGAAGCATGATCGAGCGCAAGGGCTCGAGTCAAACTGTGAATTGCTCCCTTGGAAGTGGCATATGCCGCCACGCCGCGTTGGCACGCATGGCCCTGCACGGAGGCGATGTTGATGATCGATCCGCCACCCCGCTTCTTCATTTCCGGAATACCGGATCGAGCCAGCAGATAGATACTGGCAACATTGACCAGCATGCAGTGATTCCAGGTATCGAAGTCTGTTTCAATGACAGTTCCGAAGGGATGAATGCCCGCCGCATTGATAATGAT
>Ga0207706_10004909_pt1 | contig 12506 bp, 7 predicted proteins | sample KBSC53metaG_FD_184318 | JGI IMG/M metagenome (GOLD analysis project Ga0207706, IMG submission 184318) | Corn rhizosphere microbial communities from Kellogg Biological Station, Michigan, USA - KBS C5-3 metaG (SPAdes) (version 2) | ecosystem: Host-associated > Plants > Roots > Rhizosphere > Soil ... | reverse complement strand
TTAAGAATTCATGTATGGAGGCCAAAGGAAAAACACCGTTGGGAAAAGAAGAATCAATCGGCCCCAATACAGGCCGGATAAAATCATCGGATGCCTTATACCTGAACCCCTGCAATTGAAGGATCTCTTTCTGCAATTGAAAAATAATATCTGCTTTTTGTGTAGGCATACAACTAACCAATTGCCCAAATGATTAGCAATTTTACTAAAAATTTTAGTATCCTTAAATAATTTTTTATCTTGTGAGGTCTATAGGTCAGGGGGAACTTTTGTTTTAATTGAGAATTCTAAAGTTTCACACAATACTGTTGCACCGGAAAAATAAAGTGGATACTTCAGTAGGTTTAATGTTTAGTCGCAAATGGATGCGGATAAGATAGAAGAATTGTAAAATGCAAGCCATTCAAAACTGCAATATTGCAGCTTGAATGCCTCTTACTTGTTACTTCTTGTTCACAACAAGGCTGCTGCACCAGATTTTGTCATTAAAACTGTTAAGTAAATTATTTAAACAGTGAAACATGAATGTGTTAAGCAATCCTGTATTCACACTATTTCTCAGGGAATTCTTTTCTACCAAAGTTAATTACTTATCATAACTTTATTTAACTTCAAAGGCACTCTGATTAGTTCAAAAGCCCATTGGACTACATTTATAATTTTTAAGTTAGGTCCCGTGAAAACACTAAAAAAGTTCTTGTTTGCCGTCAAATTTTCAGTTAGGCTTCGCTAATCTTTGGCAGTATTATATTGCCGGCAATCAAATTAGTAGCCACAATCAATGTTCGTAAACTTTACGCGCACATTATTTTTATATACGTGCCAAAAAAAATCTACATATCGTCCACTTTCGGGGATCTTGAAGACTATCGTGAAAATGTTCGTGAGACTCTTAATTTTCTTGGTAAGTATTTTACCAAAGTAAGACTAATGGAGTATATGATGCCTGGCGCTTCCGGGGCCGGTGCAACTATCTTACAGCAGTGTTTGGATGATGTTGCCGAGTGTGACATTTATGTCTTGATTATAGGCAAAAGATATGGGTCGATTGAGCCGACCACCAGGCTTTCATTTACGGAGAATGAATATAATTACGCCGATGCGCACAACAAGATCATCATTCCCCTTATTGCCGATGAAAACGCCGACAAGCTTTCCCAAATACAGACCGATAACGAAGCTGAATATAAAAGATTCAGAAAGGCCGTTCAGGATAAATATCAAACTTTTGTAAAAGGTTTTACCAATGCAGATCACTTGTCCAAACAGTTATTATTAGCTCTATACCGATTTGCGGATGAAAAATGGATCGTGAATGAGGATATAAAATATTTCTGCGACAGAAGTATGCAATACTATGAGTTTATGCAAGGAAAGCGAAAAAACAGGTTGAATATTTTTACGGTGGTAGGAAAAGAGGATGACAGGGCAGATTATTTTTCCAAAAGAATGGGTAAATATGAATTTGGCCTTGAAAAGGAATATATAGATACGCCACTTCGCTCTTCCATGTTCATTGGAAATATCAGCAGGTACGAGAAACACAGAAAGATCCTAATTGGTCACCTGATGGAAAAATTTTTGGCGGATGAAGAGGATTGCCCCGATTTGACGGAGCAATGCTTTGATTACTTCAAAGGCCACAACATCAATAATATCTTTATTAATCTTTATCTGAGCAAAGTAGATACAGAAAATAGCATACTTAAAAAAACACTGGAGAGTTTTTTTTCAGAATTGAGTAATGGTTGTTCTCTGTATAGTCTCACCATTTATTATGTCATCACCTTTCAATTCGACAATACTGACCAGGTGGACGACCGTATTGCTGAATGGATAACCAACAATGAAGCCATTAAGAAAACGAAGGCTAGTATTAGCGATATTGATCCATTACCGATGGTTAGATTGATAGATGTAAAGGATTGGATGAACAAGTATATCACTGCAAGCGACTCCATTGGCATGGATAAAAAAGAGAAAATAAACAATTTTTTATCTGATCATTTCAAAAATCAGGATAGCTCGCAGAATATGAATCAAACATTTGCCATTCTGAGTGATTTAATTAAACTAATAAATGAAAAGCAATAAAACATGGAACTAAAAAATATTCTTATCGATAACAGTCCAGCCGCCTATATTCCGTCTGATGAGTTGATACATGCCGCAGAAGTAGCTTATGCGTTAAAAAGACCGCTTCTGTTATCGGGGGAGCCTGGAACCGGAAAAACGGAATTTGCGAAATGGGTGGCGGAGACATTGTCAAAAAAATACGAGTTTGATAATGAGCCATTGATATTTAATACCAAATCAACGAGTACAGCACAGGATCTGTTTTACTATTATGATGCGATCTCGCATTTCAGAGACGCAAATATCCGGCGATTTAATAATACGGACTCCGCAATGACGCATTTTAGCAAAACCACATCCGAACCTGATGTAGAAGTGACTGAACTAACCAAAGTTTCACATGAAGAGAGAAGTGGCCCCGTTGAAGCTACCGATTACATAACATTAAATGCGTTAGGGTTGGCCATCGAAAGAGCAAAAGGTAGTTCGGTCCTGGGAAATAATGGGAAAGAGAATGGCGCAGCACCCAGGGGAAGCGTTGTGCTAATTGACGAAATAGATAAGGCGCCACGCGACTTCCCCAACGATCTGCTCAATGAGATAGAAAGATATATGTTCGAAATAAAGGAGCTTAGTCATAAAGAGATCAGGCTGACCGACGAGGAGAAAGAAAAGATACTCATTATCATGACGAGCAATTTTGAGAAAAACCTTCCCGAAGCATTTCTTCGTCGCTGTGTTTATTTTCATATCACTTTCCCTTCCGAAGAAAGGCTCAAAGATATTCTCGTAAAAAGATTACACATCAGCGATGAGGCGGATATCAACAATATCAAACAAAGGGTTAGTGATTTTTTCAAGTTCAGGGCAGACGAAAGTATCCAAAAAAAACCAAGCACTTCTGAATGCCTTGACTATGTAAGAGTACTTCACAATGAAAGGAAACTCGGGACGGCGTTATTCAATTCCGCCAATAAAGTAACACAAGAAGGACAAAAATATATTTCGCTTTTGCTAAAAAAGAAGGAAGACCGGGATCTCTACGTTACCCAATAATACCGATCGTGAAAGTCAAAGCGGGCAATAGTAATGTTCGGGAGACAACAAAGACAGAATCATCATTTGATTTACTGCCCTTCGGAGATTTCATTGCTTTGCTGAAATCAGAAGGGTTCATTATCGACCTTAAGGATTTTGCTGAATTTACAAGAGTGTTTGAGAGCTTTTCCGAAGACACAAAACTTTTTAGCCACTCATTACCCGAGGAAGAAAACGACGACCCGAGGCGGAAGTTAAAATATTATCTCGCCCCGCTCGTCTGCCGCAATGAAACAGAGCAAAAAAAATTCTACCAGTCCTTTGACAATTTCTTTATAACAAAACAGGGCGGGGTTGTTTCAGCGCAAGCTACGACGGCAGAAAAAAAGAAGTGGTGGAAAAATAGGTTGCTTCTTATGGCGCTTGGTTGCGTTGTTCTTGGAGTTGCAGTATGGTACCTAACCCGGCCGCCTCAACCAGTTAAACCTCCAATTTTGCCAGCGGTAAGGATTATTGTTAAGACAAGCCCGGATAGTTTATGGACAAACTATCCAATACTATTTGGCTATGAATCTGCTGACTCCATGGTAAATAGCTCAAGCAAAGAAACAACAGCGGAATGGAAATTTAGTAATGATACAATTACCATACAGAAAGAGCCAACACACGTTTTCAATAGATGCGGCACCTACACAGCATCCCTGGTGGTAAAAGATGCGACAGGTAAGATCATCGGATCGAATTCGGATACCATCCATATCTCACCTTCGCTTCAATTAGTAAATTTCAACGGTACAGATTTTTTTGAGAATGATACGGTGATCATTACCGCTTCGTCTGTTGATTCGTTGTACTCCCGGACTTCCACAAGCTGGGTTGTCACGAATACGACCTCAGGCAACACAGATACACTTGTCAGAAATTCAACAAACAGGCTCGAATATATACCTAAAGATACCGGCATCTTTACCGTTTCCCTTTTTACTGATTCGGCAGTATGTACGTCAAATGCCACTGCGACATTTAACGTGTCAGGAAGAAATAATTTTTTTCTCGCTATCCAACCATCTGATCCCATAGAACAGCATTTCAGTTTTTCACCTTATTGGATCTGGAGTTTTATAATCCTGATTCTGACCGGGCTGGCCCTGACCTATTATTTTTTTAGAAAAGAAAACAAACACAAAACGCTGGCTGGAGTTGACGAGAAAGAATTTTCAGGGATGGAAGCCCCTTTTGAAGTTCCTTTTCTATCTAAAAACAATAAGATTGTAAAACTTCAAAAGCAATCCGCGTTCTCCTCCCTGCTTCTTCAACGAACAGAATCCGATGTCACATACCTTGATGTCTCCCGGACGTTGAAAAGTACAATCAATAATTTCGGCTTTCTTATACCCGAATATGCCCGGAGGCAAAAAGATAGAGATTACCTCGTATTGATAGATACCAGTAACACATCGGGCAAACAGTACTTTAACCTGTTTACTTACCTGGTAAAAACATTTGTGTCAGACAACGTAAACCTCAGCTATTATTTTTATAATGGCAATCCAAACAAAATTTACAGGCAAGGCTCTAACTCGTTTCAAAATTTATCCGCACTCAAGGATAAGCATTATGGATCTAACCTTATTTTATTTACCAACGGCTATACACTGTTGAGCAATGTTATTCCCGACGTCAGTAACAATGTGAAAGACGAGTTTAGTTTTTGGAATAAACGAATAGTGGTAACGCCTATATCCGCTAACGACTGGGACGGTAATGAACGTATACTGTCTTCTTTCTTCAACATTGTGCCGGCGGATGTGGAAGGCCTTATTGAACTTATCAAGTTCATTAACGAGGATTTACCGGGCAACAGCTCATTTAAGAAAATAGATTGGAAAACATACAGTTCAAAACTCGTTAATGTCGGTGATATTGGCCCTTTAAAAGAGTATATCAACGACGCAGATGTTTTTCAATGGCTGTGTGGAATAGCTGTCTATCACCAGATACGCTGGGAAGTTTTAATAGAAATAGGTAAAAATATCCTGGCATCGGGTAATGCCGCTGCCAAACTTAATTATTCCAACCTTTTAAAGATCGCCAGGATTAAATGGATGGAAGAAGGTTCGTTCCCGGGTTCGCTGCGCCTATCCCTCTTAAAAGAGCTTACAACCGAAAATGAAATTATCGCGAGAAGAACTATGCTCAGCCTGATGAGTGAATCAGATAAATTAATCGATGTACATAGTTTTAGTTATGAAGAAAAAATGGTGCAGCGGTATACAGATAGTTTTGTTCTTTATGCTAATGATCATGTAAAAAACGACCCTTACAAAAATGACGCGGAAAAATTTATGGGGTTATGGAAAGAGAATGCAATTGCCGATATGACGTTACGTAGTTACCTGCAAAACCCGAACCATCAGTGGAAAACTCCGATAAATTCACTGACGGGTGATACCCACAATATTAATGCTGATGAGTTTATCCGGCAGGCAATCAAACCTCCCAGTCCCATTTCTGCCTATCTTTCTTCGGCGATCACTATCGTTATTTTCATCCTTTTTCTCCTGAGTAAATTTTTGGATAAAGATTTTTATCAGTCCAGGTTTAATAAGTGGTTGAATATAGTTACCATGCAATATCCCAACAAGTTTGATATTGGTGTGCTTTTAGATAATAATGAGTGCCGGCGAATATTCGGCGACTCCACAGATGGTCAAAGAGTCTACCTTACGGAAAATATCAATTCCCGCAACACGATTTTGGACAGCGCTGTTGTTAAGACTCCATTGCAAACAGATACGGTGATACGTGTAGATTCCCTGTTCAGAAATATGAAGATTAAGACTTTACCTGCGAGACGAATTTCCTTGTCAGTGAAAAGTGGCCAGTCAACTATTTCCTTACCCCTCGCGAGTGATACGATATACAAAACGTATCGGCTTTCCGTCTCGGGTATAGGGTGTGACATAGCTGATACGGTAAACGTGCTCCTTAGTTATGACTCCGCAAATAAAAGCGCCGCCCTGGCCGGCTTTCCCAGAATAGCTTCGGCGCAAAACTTTATAATATCATCTGCCAGGCCGGACAAAAAAGATGTTGCCAGTACTGTATTTTATTATGACGACAGCAAAAAAAACAGGGCACTGCAATTGGCAGCGTTGGCTTCGCAAACATTCGGTCAGCCGGTGTCTATTAGCCGCTCCATTCCGAGTAATCTTGACCAGATGGAGTTGTGGATCGGCCAGGTGCCATGTAAAGATGTTTCGTTATCGCCGCTAGCGGGCCTTATCCAGGGAAGCTGGTATTTTACCAATGATATGAAATATGGAGTACTGCTCGAGAAAGATGCTTTTTTTATTTTCAATGAGAAGTATAGTAACAAAATACATCCGCCATATGATCCCCTGAATTTTCAGTCCTATCAAATTAAGAGAATTCAGCAATGCGGAAGTAAGTATGTAATTGACTGTGTACCCCAGCGAAATAATCCGGATATTCCATCGTCGACAGCAATATCACTGTCGATGATCACTCCGGAAAAACTTCAAGTCGTAGAGTCTGGCTCGATGAATGGCAATTATCAATTGCTATTTGACCTCACAAATTATACATCTTACAAAACAAGTGACCCACGTGATATAGGAGTGTGGCATCCATCCCAACAATTTGAGAGCGAAGAACTAACTATTGAAACAAGACTAATAACTACAAATATTAAGAAAAACCACAGCGGATCAGCTTCTGACAGCTTTGATATAAAATCTGTATATAAGGATAAAAATAATAACAGAATTTACGTAATCTCTGGCGTTGGATCAAAATCTAATGAATCAATGACTGCAGTTATAATAATAGACAGAAGTAAAGGCAAATATTTCAATAGCTGGGATGTTTCCGGTAATAAAAGATTCGACTTCATGAAATTCAAGATGAACGACCTAGCTTTTGATTATGCGAATTTTCAAAAACTTTCGCGTCGTCTGGACACAGTCTCTAAAATAAATGTAGCCACCTCACCACCCAAGCCTCAATTTAAGCCTGTTCCTGGCATGAGGCCTGATTCGGCCGGGAAAAAGATCTTATGGGTTGACGATCACCCCGAAAATAATAAGGCAATAATTGCCGATCTTGAAAATAAAGGGCTGAAAACTACAATTGCCCTCTCAAACCTGGAAGCAAGAAATTTACTAAATGATCGAAGCATTAGCTATGATCTTATTATTACAGACATCGGCCGGGATAACAAAGAAAATGCCCCAAACCAAAGTATACAAAATAACACCGATGGCATAGCATTTATAAGAAGTCTTGCTCCTGATCAAATAAAAAACGTGGTCGTCTATACACTTGATTCTAATATTTCGACTTACAGATCAGAACTAATGAAGATGGGCGTAATAAATGTTATATCAAACGCAGATGAGCTTAAGAGAATTATTTTTCAAAAGTTTAAAATAAATAAAGCAAAATATTAATGTTGTTAATTATAACTGATCAATTTTAGAAACTGGATATATCGATAAAATTTGGCTGAGTTTCTAATTTTATTATCTTAGATTGAGTATTATTCTTCCGAGTTAAGCTTCTGATTAGTTAAGCACCTATGTTGCACAGTTAATTTTTTTCAACGGTTTTCGCTATTGAAGCGGTTCTGGTTTTTGGTCATTTTCTCGGCAATCCATAATTGAGAACGTAACTGAACACGGCTTTACAGAAGTCTTTCCCTATAAAAATGGCAGGAAGCAATTTACCTTTTAATAAATCTACGTTTATGTCAGAATGGGGTCCTTTAGCTAATCGCTATACAACGAAAAGGCCGCGCAAAATTCTTTCCCTGGATGGCGGCGGAATACGAGGTGTTTTGACGCTCGAAATTTTAGCAGAGTTGGAGAAAAAGTTGAGAGAAAAATCAACTACAGGCGATAAGTTCCGGCTGTCGGAATATTTTGACTACATCGGTGGCACCAGCACCGGTGCTATAATAGCCGCCGGCCTGTCCCTTGGTAAATCGGCAGAAGAGCTGCTTAATTTTTATAAAGAGAAAGGTGAAGCAATGTTTGATAAAGCCTTTTTGCTGAAGCGTGTTAAGTATTTTTACAATGACGGTCCCTTGGCCAAAGAGTTAAAAAGAACATTCGGCGAAGGTAATATAGATATCACGTCAGGCTTGTTCAGATGTTTATTGCTTATTGTGACTATGAACAGATCTACTGATTCGCCCTGGCCAATCAGTAATAATCCAATGGCGAAATACAATAGCCTGCAAAGGCCGGATTGTAACGTGAAAATACCGCTGTATCAATTAGTCAGGGCCAGCACGGCAGCACCAGCCTACTTCAGACCTGAAACCCTGCAATGGGATAGAAACGATCCGGAAAAAACTTTTGTATTTGTTGATGGTGGCGTCACGCCATATAATAACCCGGCATTTCTTCTTTACAGGATGGCTACCCAGGCTGCTTACGGATTAAATTGGGAAACGGGAGAAAAAAATTTATTGATCGTTTCTGTTGGTACGGGTTCGGCTCCATCTCCGGGTGTATATGATCATTTATTGGAAACACTGACAGAGTTGCCAAATAATTTAATGTATGCCATGCAAATGGACCAGGATATTAATTGTCGTACTACGGGCAGATGTACATATGGCGCTGTCATTGACCGTGAATTATGGGATATGATTCCAAGAGAAGACGTAAGGGATATCAAAAGTAAAAAGGTTCCTTTAGATAAAGATATGGGTCGTCATTTTTTATATGTGCGTTATAATGCAGACCTAAGCCGGGCTGGCCTGGATGCAATGGGTTTAACGGAGATTGATTCGGATGATGTACGTAAAATGGATTCAGTAAAATACATTGATAAGTTACAAACAGTGGGAAAGAAAGCGGCTGAACAAATTTCTTTGGATCATTTTGGTTCATTTGTTTAAACAAGTGTCATGGAAGTTTTTATCGTTCGTCCTTTTGGCAACCGTCCGGTTTTGAAAAAAGATAAATCAACAGGCAACACTGCCCAGGTGATGTTTGACTTTGATAAAGTAGAAAAAGAATTAATTGCGCCGGCATTGAAAGCTGTAGATATTGATGGAGGCACCACAGGTGAAATCTGGGCTCCCGGCAGTATCCAGGAAGATATGTTCTCCTTGCTTTTGTTGGCGAATATAGTTATCGCTGATATCACCATTCATAATGCTAATGTTTTTTATGAGCTGGGCATACGGCATTCATTGCGTGACCGCAAAACAATTTTACTTAAATGCCCGGGGTATGATGACACCCCTTTTGATATTACAGGATACAGATACCTTTCTTACGATATAACTGATCCTTCAAAAACATTGGATGATTTGATAAAGACTTTGAAAGAGACGATCGAAACCGATAGGCCTGATAGCCCTGTATTCAAAATGCTTCCAAAGCTGGGATCACAAGATCCCGAAAAATTTTTAGCGTTGCCGTCTGATTTTATTCAGGAAGTTAAAGTGGCTTGTGAAAGCAGCCAGGTAGGAAAATTGTCTTTACTGGCGGCAGAAGCTGAAGGCTTTGATTGGAAAATTCCTGCACTGAGGTTAATCGGCGAGGGTCTTTTTAACCTGAGAGCCTATGATGCTGCAAGAATTGTGTGGGAGAAAATCAGAATACTTTATGCAAATGATGGTCAGGCAAATGACAGGCTGGCCACTATTTATCAGCGCCTGGCAGAAAAGGAAATGATTCAAAACCCGGTAGAAGGAACTGCTTTACTTGTTTTGTCCGACCAGGCTATTGATGTTTTGCTTGCTGATTATGCAAACCTCAATAAAGAAAAACGTGCAGAAGCGTATTCACTTAAAGGCAGAAATACAAAAACAAGATGGATGGATAACTGGAAAGATGTTCCAAATGCTGATAAAGGACTAAAAGCATTGCAATCCGGTTATCTTGAAGTGGCCTGCAAACATTATGAGCACGGTTACTATGAAAATCTGAATCATTTTTATTCCGGTATTAATGCTCTTGGCTTACTGATCACTATTATTTCTTTAGCCGAAGCCTATCCGCAGGAATGGGAGTTGAGGTTTAAAAAACAAAAAGAAGCCGAACAGGAATTGGAAGGCCTAAAAGAAAAAAAACAAACATTGGCAATATCAGTTCAAATGTCAATTGAGGCTGAAAAAAGACGATTGGAAACAAAAGGAGAAACAGACATTTGGCTGGAAATAACAGAAGCCGATTTCGTGTGTTTAACAGAAAATCGTCCCGCCCGGGTTGCCGCCATGTATAAAGGAGCTTTGGAAGGAGCTAAAGGTTTCCACTTCGAAGCTGCCCGCAGGCAGTTAGAAATCTATGAGCAATTGAATGTGTTGCCAGATAATGTGAAAGCAGCCCTGACTGTCATACCGGATTTTAAACAACCAAAGGAGGAGAGTACTCATCGATTTCTTTTTACAGGCCACATGATAGATAAACCAGGACGTAAAGAGCCTCGTTTTCCACCACCAAAGGAAGAGCCTGTAAGACAAAAAATTAAAGAGATATTGATTCAAGAAAAAAATAAATGGTCAGGTGAATTAAAAGGGTTAGCCGGCGGCGCATGTGGTGGTGATATTTTGTTTCATGAGATATGTGAAGAACTTGGCATTAAGACGGAATTCTATCTCGCCTTGCCTCGTGAACAATTTATTGTAGAATCAGTGCAATTTGCCGGACCTTCCTGGGTTGATCGGTTCAATAAACTTTACAACAAGCTGCCACGCCAGGTTTTGTCCCAAACGAAGGAATTACCTAAATGGCTTCGAAAAAAAGAAGATTACACCATTTGGGAACGCAATAATTTATGGGAACTCAATAACGCTTTAGTGAATGGAGGAATCAATATGACGTTGATCGCTCTATGGGATGGTAAAGGAGGAGATGGTCCCGGAGGAACGGAGCATATGGTGAAAGAAGCAAAGAGTAAAGGGGCGCAGGTAATAGAGATTGATATTAATAGACTTTAAAAAATACAATATGCCTAAAAACGTATTTGTCTGTCTCGTTTTGTTATTGCAGATCTTACCTACCCAAGCTCGACTCCGCTGGAAGCAATGTTGATCATTTCCACATACCGTGTGCCATTTGCACCTATCATCGAAGGTAAAAATAGCGTATTCCCCTTGTTTGATTCATTGAGGACAAAATATGAATGGGTTTTGGAAACATGGCGATACAGGAACAGAAAAAATCTTATAGCCGAATTGAAAAAAAAGTAGTGGATCGCTGTGAAGATATAAGAGTAACTATGAAAAAAAGGATGACGGAATCTTCTGGAAAGCCAAATTCTAAATACATGCTAACGAAGCCCCAAACTATTTATCAGCTTTTATCAACTACACATAAAACTTATCTCTTGGTCTCCGATAATAATAGTCAGCTTCATCTTTTAGTATCAGACCGCCTTTAGTGAGCCATGAAAGACCTGCGGAAAAAAACAAGAGCGACTCCAGCCAGAAAATGATATTAAACTTCATGTTCAGCTGATAAGCGGCCGGGAACAAGTTAAAAATTGGAATCCCTAAAAGACAAATTAGCATTATGACGCCACAAATGAGGTAAACTGTATTGCGTTTTTCCTTTTGAGCAGTTGAGTTAGGGTTAGTCTTCCTGAACAAATAGATAGCAAAGAAAATAAAATCAAAAAAGAGCCATAGGGCAAAAATAAAATGTGCAGAATGCACAAATTTGTTTGGACTCGTCGCGGGAAAAAGCGCTGCTCCCAATGCAAAGGCGCATCCAAAATTGGCGGCAATACTATCGATAGGGGCGTAACCTCTGTAAGAAAATAGCAGGAAGCCCAACACAAATAAAATCCCTGTCAGTATATCACCGGCTATCTTGTTGTCATAATAATCACTGATCGAATATTCCAGCTGTAGCGATTTTTCTGCAACAAGTTTGCCTATAACCAGCAGAAGGGGAAGCAGGATAAGAATTGTGCCAATCAATCTTTTCAACGCGTCAAAGGATATGACTGTGCTATTATCTATTTGTGTTTTATAGTCTTTAAGCCTTCTCCTTTCTTCTTCTGTCTCTTTTTGTACCTTTTCATTTGCCTCAAGATTCTGCAGATCTTTAACAACAGGTTCCATTAATCTATCATGTGTGAGCTGGTAAAAAACTGTTTTGTTCTCAGAAGATATTTTTTTAAGCAGACCTTTCTCCACCAGGGCTGCTATAATTTTTTCACCCACCGGTGATTCTATGTTTATCAACTTCTATTCTCAAACAAGATTTCTTAGTCCTTCGAATAATAATTCTTTCATAATCTCAGCTTGTACAGGTGCTAAAATTCCACAAGGTCCACCATACAGCTGTGTTAATCCAAATGATAAATGAGGTTGGGATGAAAATATAAATCCTTGTGTATGCCAACGG
>Ga0207706_10004908_pt1 | contig 12508 bp, 10 predicted proteins | sample KBSC53metaG_FD_184318 | JGI IMG/M metagenome (GOLD analysis project Ga0207706, IMG submission 184318) | Corn rhizosphere microbial communities from Kellogg Biological Station, Michigan, USA - KBS C5-3 metaG (SPAdes) (version 2) | ecosystem: Host-associated > Plants > Roots > Rhizosphere > Soil ... | reverse complement strand
TGGTGGGCAATCTTCCCTACTTCATTACCTCGGACATCCTGTTGCGGCTGTTTGAGTACCGCCAATATTTCGAGATCATCGTGCTGATGGTGCAACGCGAGGTGGCGGACCGCCTGGCGGCCGTGCCGGGTCGGAGCGACTACGGCCTGCTTTCGGCCACTGCCCAGCTTTACTCGGAGGTGGAGAAATTGTTCACGCTTCCTCCGGGCGCATTTTCACCGCCGCCCAAAGTCGAATCCAGCGTGGTGCGGCTACGGATGGTGTCGAAGCTGGAGAGTCTGGAGGTACCGGAAGCGGAGTTCATTGCTTTTCTTAAACTGGCTTTCGGGCAGAAGAGGAAGACGCTTGCCAATAATCTCAAAGCGCAATATGCGCCGAAGGTCTTGCGGGCCGCTTTCGAAGAGGCGGGAGTGAAGTCGGCAGTGCGCGCCGAAGCGCTGAGCCTGGAAAAGACCGCGGCGCTGTTTCGCGCGCTGGGCGGGCGGTCGTCCTGAGCGGAGTCTTTTCATTCGCTTGCGAATGAAAAGCGGAGTCGAAGGACCCCTATGGCCGTAACGGAGTTTGGGTAGCGCTCCTTCGTTAAGTTTCGCGCCCATAGAATGTCCAAGAATTTCGAGACGCACGCGGTGGAGTGGGAATAGGGGTCCTTCGACTGCGCGCCTGCTTCGCGGATGCGAAGCAGGTGCTCCAGGATGACACAGGCTGAAAGGTGAGAGTGCATGGCCTCGCCGGTCCGACATCCCGCTGTGGCTGGACGGTTTTATCCGCGCGATCGCGACGATCTGCGGGCTGAGGTTGAGTTTTATTTATCGCCGCCCCAGAAAACCGTCCCAGCCCTGGGGTGCGTGGTGCCGCACGCCGGCTACATGTACTCGGGACATGTGGCGGGCGCCGTGTACGCTCGGCTGGATGTGCCGCAGCGCTCGATTCTGATGTGCCCCAACCACACCGGCATGGGGCATCCTCTTTCCATTATGAGTGTGGGCGCGTGGGACACGCCGCTGGGACGGGTATCCATTGATGCCGAACTGGCAGCTGAATTGAAACGACGATTTACGCCGCTCGGTGAAGATTCTGAGGCACATCGGGCCGAACACGGTGCTGAGGTGCAGCTGCCTTTTCTGCAGGTGAGAAATCCCCAGTGCAGTTTCGTGCCGATCGCACTGGGGACCAGCCAATTTGAATTGCTTCAGGGGCTGGGCGAGGCCATCGCGGACGCGGTGTGGGCGCTGGGAGAACGCGTGCTGCTGATCGCCTCCAGTGACATGAACCACTACGAGAATGACACTATCACGCGGGTGAAAGATCAGAAGGCCATTGAACGCATCCTGGTCATGGACGCGCGCGGGCTATTCGATGTAGTGATGCATGAGGACATCAGCATGTGCGGCTTTGGACCGACCGTCGCGATGCTTACGGCGGCGCGGCGGCTGGGCGCCGTCAGCACGGACCTGGTAAGGTATGCCACTTCAGGGGATGTTTCGGGCGATCGTGAGCGGGTGGTGGGATATGCCGGTATCCTGGTGCAGTAGTTTTCTGGTCCCCTCGAGATAACCCGAAACCCTTTAACCGCAAAGGACGCAAAGAAATCCCGCAAAGGGCGCTAAGATTACTCGATTTCGAGTTCCGTGTCCTGCTTGGGCTCGGCTGCCGGCGCGGCTTTTTCCACCGGGAGCGGGGGCAGGTCTAATCCCAGGTCGCCGAGTTGCAGACGCAGATTGCCCGGGTTGGTGGAATAGGCCATGGCGGTGTCGTAGTCGATTAAATCGGCGCGAATCAGTTTTTCGATCTCGCCATCGAAGTGCTGCATACCTTCCGTGTCTCCGTCGCGCATGGCATCAAGCAGGCTCTTGCCTTCCACCTCGCCCTTGTCCAGATACTCGCGGGTGCGAAGGGTTGATTTGAGGATTTCGATTGCGGCCACGCGTCCTGTTCCGCCTTTTCGCGGGAGGAGCCGCTGCGAAACGATGTAGCGGAAGCTCTTGGCGAAACGATTTCGAATGGTGTGCTGTTCGGTCAGCGGAAATACGCCGATGATCCGTTCGACGGTCTTCGAGGCATCGGTGGTGTGCAGGGTGGAGAGGACGAGGTGACCGGTCTCCGCCGCTTCCAGTGCGATTTCGATGGTTTCTTTGTCGCGCATTTCACCCACCAGGATCACCTTGGGCGCCTGCCGCAGGGCCGCTCGCAAGGCCAGCGCAAAGCTGGGCGTGTCACTGTGCAGCTCTCTCTGGTGCACGATGGAACGCTTGTGGCGGTGCATGAATTCCACCGGATCTTCAATAGTCAGGATGTGGTACGCCTTGGTTTCGTTGATGCGGTCGAGAATCGCCGCCAGGGTGGAGGACTTGCCCGAGCCCGTGGGGCCGGTCACCAGTACGATGCCGTTTTTTATGTCGGCAATGTGGGCCAGTTCCTTTGGCAGTTTTAGTTCGTCAAAAGTGGGAATGCTCTTGGGAATCACCCGCATCACGATGGCGTGGCTGCCCCGTTGCACGAAGACATTGACGCGGAAACGCGCCGTCCCCGGCAGGCTGTAGGAAATATCGCACGAGCCCAGGCTCTGCAGGGCGGCCCTGGCCTGCTTGTTGTCGCCAATCAACTCTTGCGCGATGCGTTCTGTGTCTGTCGGGCCCAGTACCGGCAGGCCGGGGATTCTTACCGGGACCAATTGACCACTGACTTCAACGTGGGGATGGCTTCCCGGAGAAAAGATCAGATCGCTGACGTGGCTCGAAACTTGAAGCATGGCCAGAAGCAGCGCTGGCGTGGGTGGAACGGTAGCAGAAGCGGCGTTGGCAAGGGGCGCCTGGCCCGGGGTAGCCATAAAGACTCCAAGTGTTCTGGGGTATCCATAGCCTACGTGCTAGTGGTTGAGTCCTCAAGTGACTGTGGTAATTGAGGGGATAGTGAGTGATGAGCTTTCGGCGCGAGCAGATTAGAACGGAATTAGAATTCCATCTTGACGCTCAGGCTCCGAGTTCGCGCGAGGCGACAGTTCTGCGGGATTGAAAATTCCCACCCTTTTCGCGAAGAACGCGAAAGAGGGTGGGGCACCACGGGTTTCAGGCTAGCGGATGACCTGGAAATCGGCGCGGCAGCCGTGATCCACCCATATACCGCGTCGATCGTAGCCCCAACTGTAGCCCTGGCGGCAGGAAGAGTCGCTGCGTTGCTTCAACAATCGCACTCCGCCTCGAGTGTCTGCGGAGCAGTAGTGACGGTGCATATCGTCGGAAGCGCACGAGACTACCTGGTCTTGACCTCCCTGATAACCGTTCCGATCGCGGTCGTAGTCGCGGTCGCGGTCCCGATCGCGATCGTAGTCGCGACCCCAGCCGCCCCGGCCGCCTTCGACTGCGAAATCGGCCCGGCAACCGTGGTCCACCCAGACGCCCCTGCCGTCAGAGCCCCAACTATAGCCTTCCCGGCAGGGAGACTCGCTACGCTGCTGCACCAGGCGAATTCGTCCTCCTGAGCCAGCGTCGCAGTAATGACGGCGGCCGTCGTCGGACGAGCATGAAATTGTGCCGGTGCTGCCCGGGGCGGGCCCCCGGTACTGGTAGTAATCGACGGCAAAATCGGCGCGGCAGCCACGGTCCACCCAGACGCCTCCGCGGTCAAATCCCCAGCTGTAGCCCTGGTTACAGGGCGAGTCGCTGCGCTGCTTCAGCAGGCGTACTCCCCCGCGCGTGTCCGCTGGACAATAGTGCCGGCGCCCGTCGTCCGAAGAACACGAAATAGTCTGGGCCGAGCTTCGTGGGCTGAAAACAACAAAGGCAGCGACCACGAGGCCAAGCAGGACCCAATTCCTTGTACTAAACATTTCCCCACCTCCTCAACGGTAATGGGCAAGCAAAGTTGCAGCCTATCAAGTTCTGCAGATTTTGAAACTACCGCGCTTCGCTAGCGGGGACTGCCGCGCGGGCTGGGAGCCGACGCCCCTCCGCCACCGCTCATGCGGGGACTGGACATCGGGGCCGAGCTGTGCGCCGGAGCACCGCTGTGCATTGGAGTATTGCCTCGAGGCGAGGACGACACGGCTCTGCCTGCGGGCGGCATGCGCACTGCGGATGCCGCCGGAGGGGCATGCATGGCGGTACCGCGCGGTAAGCTGGCTCGCTCCATCTGTTGAGAAACTTTTCCCAGATTGCGCACACTGCCGCGGGCCACTCCGAGTCCAGCGGAGCCGCCGCGAACTTCCGCCCGGTTCTGGATCTGACGCACTGGGCCCGCCGGCGCAATGCGGTTGACCAGCAAGGTCCGTCCCGGCGTGGCGGGCGGCCTGGGAGCGCTGAAGGTTTGGGGAGCGTTCACGATTCGGGGGCCCGTGTTCCATCCCGCCCAGCTGCTGCCCGGCTGCCAGAACCAACCGTAGGAGTTGAGGTAAGTCCAGGAACCGTAACGATAGGGCGTCCATCCCCAGGGATAGGCGGAGACCCAGGCATACCCAGACCCCGGATACCACATCCAGGCGCCGTTCATAAAGGGATCCCAACCCGCCCCGACCAGATAGGGCTGCCACATCATTCCGTAGCCGGGGATGTTGTAAAAGCTGCCATAGTAGCTCAGATCACTGGCGCCGTAGCCATAAGGCGAAAAGCTATTCGACACGCTGTATTGCTGATGATACTTGTCCAGCTGCTTGTCCCACTCGTCGTAGGGATCGGGCTCCAGATTATTCGCCAGGGTATAGTTCCCGGTTCCCGCCAGGGCGAAGGTCGCACTATGCTTCTTCTCGACCTTCACTCTGCCCGACGCACCGGCGACTTCGACATCGCCTTTGAAGACGGCCACGGTGGCGTTGGCGTCCTTCAATTCGATGCGGAGGTGTGCCGGCTTGGTGAGCGCCAGCCTGTCCTGTCCAAAAGCAAGAGTGAACTCTTCCTGTTTGTCGCCTTTGAAATTCAGGTAAGCGGTCCCCTGCTGAAGTTCCAGACTCGAGGCCCGGGCGCCGGAGTCGCGCCGCGCCAGTTCAGGAAATTCCACGAATGTGCCTGGAGTAATGCGCAGCGTGCTGCCGTCTTCAAACTCGATCTCAGCCCGGGCATCCTGCCCGGCGCGCAACTTGGTGCCCTGGGTGATGGGCAAATTGATGAAAGCCTTTTCGTAACCCTGGCCGGTGTTGCGGTCGATCTGAACGTCGCCATCCACCTGGCTCAGGCGCACGATGCGCGCCTGGGAGTCGGCAAAAGATGGGACTGCGAGCCAGCACGACAAAACCGCTAAAGTGAATAGAACGGCTATTCGGCGCGTGCACATATGCCACCTCCCAAGACTACCCGTTATCTTATTAGAACATCTTTTAGGGCCGTTGGTTGTCAACAAATCGATATCCGGGGAGGAAGTTGGCCTCGGACACCCCTGTCTTCCTGAGCGGAGTCAGGCGTTTCGCGTGCGAAACGTCTGGCGGAGTCGAAGGACCCCTATCAGAACGCATACGTCCGCGGTCAGGTTGGGGGTCCCTCGACCTGCTTTCACCGCGCTTCGCGCGGCTTGAGCCGCGCTCGGGATGACCCTTGGAGTATTTGGCAATTACTCTCGGGAATCATCGCTTTACGGTGTTGGCCTGCTCAATCATTCGCAGTGCCCTGGCCCGGACGGGGTTGATCACGGTGATGTCGCTCGCGATGGCCTGCAGGATGGGCACCACCGCCGACACCTCTTCCAGACCATGGCCGTTGGCTGCTTCTTCCATGCGCTTCAACTCCTCATCGAGCGCCAGCTTCTGGTAGCGATGGAAATACTGGAGTCTCCGCCCGAACTCCAGCGTGAGGGAGAGGCTCTGGAAGAGCTGGGTTATCTGCTGCACCGCGGCCACGGGAGAGTAGTTGTAGGTGGCTGACGCACTCCGCCTGGAGTCTTTGTAGGTCAGGGTCTTACGTCCGGTGGACGCCAGATTCTTCTTCCTGGAATCTATTTCTCCCTCGAAGTAGTGCGCGCGTTCGGCCAGTTCGAAGACCCGTCGGCGAGTCTCAGAGGACATGGAAAAGTCCAGGTGGAAGGGATCGCCTTCGGAATCGGGGCTGAGTTTGCCATCGGAATCGTACGTGGCGTGGCCGTCGGAGGAGACGGAAATCGCATAATGCGAAGGCTCGGAGCCGGGGAAATCGAGAGTGAAAGTGACGACCGCCGTCTCCTGCGCGCGGGCGGGGAGGGTTAGGCCAACGATCAAGAGCAGCAGGAGGAGGGTCTGATGTGGGCGCGAGCGTCCCGCTCGTGCCGGCCTCTGCACGAGCGGGACGCTCGCGCCCACATTTTTGCTGCGAGTCATGGCAGAGAGATTATGCCAAAAAAGTGGCAGGTTATTCATCCGCTCACGGCGCGTCGGCGCAGCAGGGTGGCCGAGGTGTGCAGATGGCAGATGGCAATGGCGAGAGCATCAGCGGCGTCGGCGGGTTCAGGGACCTGGTCGAGATTGAGCAGGCGCGTCACCATGTGCTGGACCTGCGGCTTCTCCGCCCGGCCGTAGCCCACGACGGCGGACTTGATGGAGAGAGGCGAATACTCGGCCACATCCAGCCCGGCGGAAGATGCGGCCAGCATGGCCACTCCGCGCACCTGTCCCAGCTTGAGCGCGGATTTTACGTTGACCGCGTAGAACACATCTTCGATGGCGACGTTGTCGGGCCGGTGTTCGTCGATGATGGAGCCGAGGCGGTCAAAAATAATCGCCAGCCGCCGCGCCATGGGGTCACGCGGCGAAAGTTTGATGGCGCCGCAAGTCAGGCAGACCAGGCTGTCATTGGGACCGAGTTCGACCACGCCGAAGCCGGTGTACTCGGTGCCGCAATCGACGCCCAGGACGCGCATGAGAGAAAGTTTATCCCAGTTTAAGAGGTTCACTGTTGCCAATCTTGATGGAGGACGGGCGTCCTCGCCCGTCTTGAGCAAACGACGGTCAGGGGAGCGAAGTCCGTGTGGGGACGGGTCTCTGACCCGTCCCCACACAGAGCCCACGACCTTTGGGGGACGCCCGTCCTCCATTCAACTTCTAGCAGCACCTCGGGCGGCGTGCTTTTGTGACTTCATGCTCCCGGCGGAAGGCGGCGTAGGCATCGCGGGAAGATACCAGATGCTTCTGGTTCAGAAAGCGCGCATACGCGGATTCGTCGAAAATCTCGCGCAGCGTGGCGGCAACAATGGTAGAGAAAGACCTCAGGCGTTTGGCACATCGCAGGAATAAACCGGTCGAGCTGCACTCGGCTGGACAGCCGGGGGCGGCTGTCCCCACGTGGGTCAATTCTCTCATCCCTGCTCCTCTGCAAAGCGTGTGACCACGAAGGGCGCTTCTTTTACCCTGGCCTGTTTGCGGCCGGAAAGAACGCGCAGCCATTCCACCGCGGACTCGATCATGATCAGTGCGACCATTACGATCAGAGTGCAGGTCACTACCGCGTCGAGACGATCGTTGAAGATCAGCCGTGCGTTCGCGACGGGGACGCTCGCCAACTGCGCCGCGTGCGAGAGAAATCCGATGCGCGGATTGGGATCAAAAACCTTGTGCCATGAAGCGGTAAAAGTCACGGCAACCAGCCATACCAGCGGACCCAGCGTCACCGCGGCATAGCGTGCTTTGCCCATCTTGATGATGATGGTGGTGGCCACGCACAGCGCGACGGTGGCCAGTAGTTGGTTGGCGATGCCAAACAGCGGCCATAGCGAGTTGATTCCGCCGAGCGGGTCCTTGACGCCCTGCCACAGAAAGGAACCCCAACCCGCCACGATCAGGGCGCTGGTGACGAGAATGGACGGGTACCAACTGGTGCGGCCCAGCGGCTTCCACACGTGCCCCAGGGCCTCCTGAATCATGAAGCGCCCTACGCGCGTGCCTGCGTCGAGAACGGTGAGAATAAACAGAGCTTCAAACATGATGGCGAAGTGATACCAGATCGCCATGAGCGCCTGTCCGCCCAGGCTGTTGGAAAAGATATGCGCCATTCCCACGGCGAAGGCGGGCGCACCGCCGGTGCGGTTGTAAAGCGACTGCTCGCCCACGGACTGGGCCAGGGCATGCATTTCGGCAGCGCTGATGGGGAATCCCCAGTTGCTGATGGTCGCGACGGCGGCTTCCGGCGCCTGGCCTACGATTCCGGCGGGACTGTTAATGGCGAAGTAGATTCCCGGCTGCAGCACGCAGGCGGCGATCATCGCCATGATGGCGACCAGGGACTCGGCCAGCATGGCGCCGTATCCCACCATGCGCGCCTGGGTCTCGCGACGGATCAGCTTGGGCGTGGTGCCGCTCGAGATCAGCGCATGAAAGCCGCTGATGGCGCCACACGCGATGGTGATGAAGGCGAACGGAAAGACATTGCCCGCGAACACCGGGCCCGATCCGTCAATGAAGCGGGTGAGCGGCGGCATGTGCAGAGTGGGACGGAGCGCAATGATTCCGAGCGCGAGCAGCGAAATGGTTCCCAGTTTTACGAACGTGCTGAGGTAGTCGCGCGGAGCCAGCAGCAGCCAGACCGGAAGGGCCGAAGCAGCGAATCCGTAGATGATGATCAGAATCGCCAGCGCCGGGCCGGAGAAGGTGAACCAGGTGGCAACCGAAGGGGTCTGCGAAACCCACTGTCCGCCCCAGATGGCGAGCATCACCAGCACGAAACCCAGGGCCGAAGTCTCCAGCACTTTGCCCGGCCGCAGGGTGCGCAGATATACGCCCATCAGAAGCGCAATGGGAATGGTCATCGCGATGGTGAAGGTCCCCCAAGGACTGGCCTTGAGCGCGTTGACTACGACCAGCGCGCAAACCGCGAGCAGAATCACGATGATGCTGATCACCGCGAGGTAGGCTATCAGTCCCCCGAGGCGGCCAATTTCATCGCGCGCCATTTCGGTGAGCGACTTGCCGTCGCGCCGCACCGAGAAGAGCAAGATCACGAAGTCCTGCACGCAGCCCCCGAAGACGGCCCCGGCCAGTATCCAGAGCGTTCCGGGAAGATATCCAAATTGCGCTGCCAGCACCGGGCCGACCAGAGGTCCGGGGCCGGCGATGGCGGCGAAGTGATGTCCGAAGACCACCCATTTGTTGGTGGGAACAAAGTCGCGGCCGTTCTCCAGGCGTTCGGCCGGGGTGGCGCGCAGGGCATCGAGGGTGAGAACTTTGGCCGCGATGAATTTGCTGTAGAAGCGGTAGCCCACGGCATAGGTGCAGACCGCCGCGACCACCAGCCACATGGCATTGATTTGTTCGCCGCGATGTAACGCAATCGTGGCGAGAGCCAGCGCGCCCAGAACAGCGATCGCCAGCCAGATCAGGATGCTCAAAGTTTTCGACATGAGGTTTGCCGAGATATTGTGGCGAATCCTGCGGCGGGGCGCAATCGGCAAGAGAGATTCTGCTAAGGCTCAGACTGCGTGGTCTGTGGCACAAAAATGCACCATTTAATGTTAATCTTTATGTTCCGTTGCAAGCGATTACAGCAGAAGTGTATCCCGTGTTTCGCGTCGGCTCGGCCGCGCGGGAACGCCGGAGCACCATATTGCAAACGATGAGGAGCAGGCAATGAAAGTTGGCATACTCACCGGCGGCGGCGACTGCCCAGGGTTGAACGCCGTGATCCGCGCCGTGGTGCGTAAAGGCTGTTTTCACTACGAAGACGAATTTGTGGGCTTTCTCGAGGGCTGGCGCGGGCTGGTCGAAGACAAGAGCATGCCGCTCGATCTCTCCAGTGTGGGCGGAATACTTCCCCGCGGCGGCACTATCCTGCGCACTTCCCGCACCAATCCGGCGAAGAAGGCAGATGGCCTGGAAAAATGCATGGCCACGCTGAAGAAACACAAGATCGAGGCTTTGATCGCTATCGGCGGCGACGACACGCTTTCTGTCGCCCAGCAACTGCACGAAAAAGGCATTGACGTGGTAGGCGTCCCCAAGACCATCGATAACGACCTCGCCGGCACCGACTTCACCTTCGGGTTCGATACTGCGGTGAACATCGCCACCGAAGCCATTGACCGGGTGCACACCACGGCCGAAGCGCATAACCGCGTAATGGTGGTGGAAGTGATGGGGCGGGATGCGGGCTGGATCGCCATGTACAGCGGGATTGCCGGCGGCGCCGACGTCATTCTAATTCCTGAAATACCATTCGACGTGGACAAGGTCGCGGAAACCATCCGTTTGCGGCACGCGCGCGGCCGCTACTTCAGCATTGTGGTGGTGGCGGAAGGCGCGAAATTTTCCACTGATGTTGATCCCACTCATGGAGCGCCCATCGTGGTCGATATGGGCAAAGATGAATTCGGGCATGCCCGGCTGGGCGGAATCGCCGCCATACTGGCGCGCGAAATTGAGCGGCGCACCAATTTCGAAACCCGCACCGTCGTTTTGGGACATGTGCAGCGCGGCGGCTCACCCAGCGCCTTTGACCGCATGCTGGCCACGCGCTACGGCTTGGGGGCGATCGACATGGTGCATCGCAATGAATTCGGTTGCATGGCGGCGCTGCGCGGCAACAAGATCGTCTCCGTGCCCCTGTCCGACGCCATCGCCAAGAACCGCACGGTTGACCAGGAGACGATCGATGTGGCATCCGGCATTCTCGACAAGCTGACCGCGGACAAAGTGGCGGTGGAGAAGTAGAACGGCGTCGGACGTCCGGCATCGGACATCTGGTCTCGCACCTCGGTTGTCGGCGAGTGGCCACCCCCGTAGGCGGGCGGGACGCCCGCCTGACAGCCGGCGAGACGCCGGCGCTACAAGACCTGACGTCCGAGGTCCGACGCCCGAATGAACATGGCCGGATTCTATGCCCGCCTCGCTCCTTCCCTGATTCAGATCATCGAGTTGATCCTGGTTATCGCCGCTTTGGCGATAATTTTTTTTGGTTCACGCAGCGCCGGCGGCGCCAGGAGACGGCTGGCCGGCTTTGAGCATGTGGAAGGCCGTTTTCGACGGCTGGCACGGCGCAAAATTCTCTCCGTTGTTGTGGTCGGGCTGCTGGTGGTTGCCCTTCGCGTGTCTTTGATCCCCGTCCTCGGAATTCCAGCGCCCCGCTGGAATGATGAATTCAGTTATCTGCTTGCCGCCGATACCTTCGCGCATGGGCGCGTGACCAATCCTACCCATCCTATGTGGATACACTTCGAGAGCTTCCACATCATTCAACAGCCGACCTATATGTCGATGTACCCGCCGGCGCAGGGATTGGTGCTGGCGGCCGGCGAGCGGCTCGGGCATCCGTGGATAGGCCAATTGATCATCACCGCGCTGATGTGCTCGGCCATCACCTGGATGCTGCAGGGATGGATGCCTCCCGGCTGGGCTCTCCTCGGCGGAATGCTGGCTGTGCTGCGCCTGGGTATTCTCACCTACTGGATGAATGGTTACTGGAGCGGGTCGGTGGTTGCTCTGGGCGGGGCGCTGGTGCTGGGAGCGTTCCCTCGCATGAAGAAGAGAGCGCGCGTGACCGATGCCGTCATCATGGCCATCGGCCTTGCCCTGCTGGCCAACAGCCGGCCATATGAAGGATTGATATTCAGCCTGCCGATTGCGGCCGCCCTGGCGATCTGGATGTTTGGCAAATCACATCCGGCATTTTCGGTTTCGTTCAGCCGCGTCGGGCTGCCCATGGTTCTCGTTCTTGCCGCCAGCGGAGCGGGCATGGGTTATTACTACTGGCGCGTCACGGGCAGTCCCTTCCGCATGACTTACCAGGTCAATCGTGAAACCTACGCGACGGCCCCGTATTTCCTCTGGGAGTCACCGCGGCCCGAACCGGCTTACCGGCACGAGGTGATGCGTGACTTCTATCGCTGGGAACTGGCCCGCTTCGAGGAATACCGCACCCTGGGCGGCGCCGCCAGCCTCACATGGGACAAGGTAGTGGGTTCGTGGAAGTTCTATTGCGGACCGCTGTTCACAATCCCGCTGCTGGCTTTCCCTTGGCTCTGGCGCGACAGGAAAATGCGCTTTCCTCTTATTGCCGGAGCGTTTTTCCTGCTCGGCCTGGCTGTCGAAACATGGACCATGCCGCACTACGTAGCTCCGGCGACGGGCCTTATCTATCTTCTGGTGCTGCAATCGATGCGTCATCTACGTCTGTGGCGCCGGCGCGGACAACAGACCGGGGTCGCCCTGGTGCGAGCCATTCCGGCGATCGCGTGTGCCATGGTTCTATTGCGAGTTGGCGCGGCCGCGGCCCACACTCAGATCGAACCGGCATGGCCGCGCGGCAATTTGGATCGCGTGGCGATCGTGCGGCAACTGGAAGCCACTCCGGGGCGTCATCTGGTGCTCGTAAGCTACGGTCCGCACCATGATGTGGATTGGGAATGGGTTTACAACGCAGCGGACATCGACGGCGCAAAAGTAGTTTGGGCCCGCGATATGGGCACCCGCGATAATCAGGAATTGCTGACCTACTTTCACGACCGGCAGGTGTGGCGCTTGAATGGAGACCAGTCGCCGCCAAGGTTGGAGCCATGAATATTGATTCGTGGCTCACGGCCGGGCGAGTGCGTATTCACGGCCTCCTGCTGGCTGTCTGTCTATGGACCG
>Ga0207706_10004905_pt1 | contig 12514 bp, 7 predicted proteins | sample KBSC53metaG_FD_184318 | JGI IMG/M metagenome (GOLD analysis project Ga0207706, IMG submission 184318) | Corn rhizosphere microbial communities from Kellogg Biological Station, Michigan, USA - KBS C5-3 metaG (SPAdes) (version 2) | ecosystem: Host-associated > Plants > Roots > Rhizosphere > Soil ... | reverse complement strand
AGCCGAACCGAACCATCCACGCCGCGCGGGGCGACTGGTTCAGCGGCAGCACGAACTCCAGCGGCCGGATGATGTGCGGCGCCATGGCGAGTAGCCGTTCGCGCTCTTGCAGCGCTTCGCGGACAAGACGGAATTCGCCATATTCAAGATAACGCAATCCGCCATGGATGAGCTTGGTAGAAGCCGACGAAGTATGGTTGGCCAGGTCGTCCTTTTCGACGAGCATCACCGAAAGGCCGCGACCAGCCGCATCGCGAGCAATCCCGACCCCGTTAATGCCGCCGCCGACGATCAGCAGATCTACCATCTCGGACTTTGGCCTGTTCATGGTCGACAAGCTCCGCCAGATCTCGCTCAATATTCTAGCGCGATATGGCGCGAAACGAAAGCATGTTACGTTCATTCGAAACAAACCGAAGCTCCAAAACGAAACACACCGGAGAGAAATCGTGGCCAAGACGAACATCCTGGTGATCGATCAGGGAACGACCTCGACGCGCAGCATCATATTCGACGGAGCCGCCCGGCGGCTCGCCACCGCGCAAGTCGAATTCGCCCAGCATTATGTTGCACCGGGCTGGGTCGAGCATGATCCCGAGGATATTTGGCGCGATACGCTGGCCACGGCCCGCCAGGCGATCGCCAGAAGCGGGGTCGGGCCGAACGGTATCGCCGCGATCGGCATCGCCAACCAGCGCGAGACGGCGGTCATTTGGGACCGCTCGACAGAGGAACCGATTTATCCGGCTATCGTCTGGCAGGATCGGCGGGGCGCAGGCCATTGCCAGGATTTGACGGCGAACGGCGCCGAGCCGGAGGTGCGCGCCAAAACCGGCCTACTCATCGATCCCTATTTCTCCGCGACCAAAATCGCCTGGATCCTCGACAATGTGGCAGGTGCGCGCGCCCGCGCTGAACGCGGCGAGCTGGCTTTCGGCACGATCGACAGTTTCCTACTGTCTCGGCTGACCGGCGGACAGGTTCATGCCACCGACCTGACGAACGCCAGTCGGACATTGCTCTTCGATATCCACAAAGGCGAGTGGGATGGGGAACTGTGTCGGCTCTTTCGCATCCCGATGGCGGTGCTGCCCGAGGTGCACGAGAACTCCCATGTGTACGGCACCACCCTGCCCGACCTGTTTGGCGCCCCGATCCCGATCGCCGGCATGGCCGGAGATCAGCAGGCGGCGCTGTTCGGCCAGGCCTGTTTCAGCGCGGGCATGGTCAAAGCCACTTACGGCACCGGTTGCTTCATGCTGCTCAACACCGGCCGCGAGGCGCTCGCCTCCAAGAACCGCCTGCTCACGACGCCGGCCTATCGATTGAACGGAGAGACGACGTACGCGCTGGAGGGATCAATCTTCATCGCGGGAGCGGCGGTGAAATGGTTGCGTGATGGCATCGGCGTGATCACGCATGCCAGCCAGACCAATGACATGGCGACGCAGGTGCCGGACAGTCACGGCGTTTATATGGTGCCCGCCTTCGTAGGGTTGGGCGCGCCGCACTGGGATGCCGACGCGCGCGGCGCCATTTACGGTCTGACGCTGGGTGCCACCGCCGCGCACCTCGCTCGCGCGGCGCTGGAATCTGTTGCCTATCAGAGCATGGATCTCGTTGCGGCGATGGCGGCCGATGGCGCGCCCGGGCCAGCCACGATGCGGATCGACGGCGGGATGGCCGCCAACGATTGGATGTGTCGCTTCCTGGCCGACATGATCGACACGCCGGTTGAGCGCCCCTCTGAGCTGGAGGCCACGGCACGGGGCGCAGCTTTTCATGCCGGGCTTTGCACCGGCCTTTGGTCGGGCCTTGCGGATTTGTCGCGGCTTTGGTCCAGCGAAGCGCGGTTCGAACCATCGATGTCCGCCACCGTCCGAACGCCGCTGATCGCGGGCTGGCGCGATGCGGTGCGGCGGACGCTCAGTGCCGGGCCGGCGTAAGACAGGGCGCCGGTCAACTTAACAACAATCGCTCAAGACTTTGCGATGTATCGCGAAACGCCCGCCGATGCTGTGCGCCAAATTCCCGTGTCGTCTGAATGATTAACGCAATAGCCCGATGTTTCATTACCTAGCCGAAACAATGTCCGTCCCATCATCCGTTTTTAAATTACTTTACCTTGTGCGACTCTTTCAGTAATATTGGCGACGGTTGCAGAGTCGAAAGACTCCAAATATTCAGTTAATCTAATGTCACCGCTGATAGCGATGGCAATAGTACTGGTTTGTATTTTCAACCATGGTTGCAAGTTGCTGTTCTATCAGCGAGCATCTATGGCATGATTAATTCGACTGTGCCGAAGCTGCCGACGTTTCCCGCAAATTCCGATGGTGAATCATTAGAGGTGACGCGACGACTTTTGCCACATCGATCAGCGCTTGCTGCATTCATTGGTGGGGCTGGCGACCACTGGTTCTTCAAAGATCGGCCAGCCATATTTGGGAGAGCGACAATGGGAGATGAGCTCAAATCCGTTAGTATCGATGACATCGTGGCCTCCGCCGCCAACGGCGTGCTGCGTGCGTTTGAGGCGCGCAAGATCGGGGGAGAAAGGCTGAACGTTCCTGGCCTGATGCAATCAGGTTTCAACGTGCGGTTCGAGATCTGGGCGGGCGGCCCTTGGATCCGGCAACTCGCCGAGCTGAACCCCCAACCATTGCCTCCCGTCGATGGCGGCCATCTGGGACAGGTGGCAGGCAGGAGCTGAGACGTGGCCGGCGAGGAACGCCTGGCCTGCCCGAGCGCGGCGGCCGACTGGGAAGGCGCTCAGCTGCTGGGCGTAGTTGAGGGTGAGCCAGACGCGCCGCGCTTGAAATATCTGGCGCCGCGGCCGGTTAGCCCCGAATTGTTGGCATTGATCCCACCGGAACTAAGGCCGGAGGAAGTGTTCCGCTTTACCGCGCCATGCCGCGGCGAGGGATGCCCGCAGTTCAAGGGCGGCCGGTGCGGCGTCGCACGCGCCGCGGCCGAACATCTGAAAGAGGTCGACGAGCGACCCTTGCCCGCCTGCACCCTTCGTCCTGATTGCCGATGGTGGGTCGACGAAGGCGTTGCCGCCTGCCGTCGTTGCCCCACGATCGTCACCGCGGATACGGCACGCGCCGGAACAGCTTATGCTGCGGCGATCCCGTTCACTCCGCGATAAAGCCGCTATGCGCGGCCGCATCCGTTGCGAGTCACCCGAAGCGGCAGCTAGGAGGCCGGTTTCAGGACCGCCACGGCACCACCCGACGATGACAACGTGAGCTTGATCCGGCCGTTCGGCCGAACCAGTGCCTTGCCATGGCGGAGCTGGTTCGGGTCGGCTGCGTCCTGATAGATGCTCGCCTCGTATCGCCGTCCGGCAGTCAGGAAATCGAGCGGTACGGAAAGCGTGCGTCCCTGCTCATTGGTCATCGCGCCGATATACCAATCGTTCCCCTTGCGTCGCGCCATGACAATATATTGCCCGATGTCCCCCATCAGCACGCGCGTTTCGTCCCAAGAGGTCGGGACCTGCCGCAGGAAGTCGGCGCCATCGGCAAGCACACCATTCGCGCCGATATAAACGTCGGGGCCGTCGGCGAGCATCACGAGCGGAGAATCATAGACGACATACATCGCCAAGGCCTGGCCCCGCGTGGTCTGCACAAACGGCTTGATCCAGCGGCGCTGCTTGGCGAATTCGGCCGGCAACAAGGAACGGAAGCCTCCCGGCGTATAGTCCATCGGCCCGAGCAGCATGCGCGTGAAAGGCAGCGTCACATTGTGCGTTGCCGTGATGCGCGTGCCCATCTTGTTATATTCAGCGCCTAATACGCCTTCCTGCGTCACGAAATTCGGATAGGTTCTGAACAGGCCGTCGGGCGGATAAGCGCCATGCAGATCGACCATCAGATGATGCTCGGCCGCCTTCGATAGCAGCCGGTGATAAAAGGCGACCATTTCCTGGTCGTTGCGGTCCATGAAATCGACCTTGATGCCCTTAATCCCCCACGCCTCATAAAGCGCGAGCGCATCGTCGAGCTGGCGTTCGAGTTGCTTCCATTGCAGCCAGACCCAGACGCCGACTTGGTGCTCCCCGGCATATTTCACGATGGCCGGCAGATCCATTGCCGCGATCGGTACGGTCACGTCCGCCGGGCGCGGCCCTTCCGAACTTCCCTTGTACCAGCCTTCGTCGATCAGGATGTAATCGAGCTTCATCGCCTGCGCGAAATCGACATAGGCCTTGTATGTCGGCGTATTCATGCCTGCGTCGGGCACATTGATCGCCCAGCCGCTCCACCAATCCCATGCCGATTTGCCGGGCTTGATCCAGCTTGCATCGGCAATTTTCGAAGGTTCGGCGAGCAGCGGAATGAGATTTGACGCGATCAGATCTCCGGGCTGGTCGCCGAGCATCACGACCCGCCACGGCGTTAGCACCGCCTTCGACCGCGAGGCGCGCACAGCGATACGAAAATTGGCCGAGTCCTGTGGATTGTCGCGTCGCGGCGACAGGGCAACATTCACCCCCAGGCCGCCATCCCCGCGCCCGCTATAATAAGCCCCGGCATAATCCTGCTTGTCCGCTTCGGCGATCGCGAAGGTCGTCCGGCCCTTGCCCGTTTTGCAGACGAGCGGCGCGTCGAAAAGGTGCATCGGCCGGATCGCCGAGGCCTTGACCGGATCGAATTCACCTTCGTGGGAATTGTCATAGCGGCCGCTATTCAAGCCCCAACAGTCATAGTTTGACGGGAAGTAGAAGCCGGTCGATTCCCAATAGATATTTAGCTCCTGCCGGTCGGGCTGCGGCGGAAGCACGATGCGGAACGCGACGCCATCGTCATAGGCACGCACGACCAGGTCGAAGGCGGCGCCATCCGTCTTCCGGGCAAGATGCAGCACGAGTTGATTGTAACGGTCCGCTACGTGGCCGGCCTTGCCCATGAGAGGCGCGTAATCCGAATTGACCGAGGTCGGCTCCGACGATGTGATTGTAAGCGGTGCGCCGCCAAAGGAACCCTGATCCGTGAATAGGCCGATCGGCGAGGAAGCAATTACCGGCAGGCCGTCGCGCATCACTGCGTAGGTCAGTGCATCCGCGGCATTCACCTCCAGCCTGATCCTCTTGTCAGGCGAGACTACCGCCAGGGGGCTTTGGGCCTGCACCGCAGCGGCAAAAGACGAGGCCAGCAGCGCGATGCCCCCCAACATTTTCCACGTCGACATTCCTCTCCCCTTTATCGATTTGCCACGAAGTCCGCCGACGGCAGCTAAGCGAATATGCACTTATAAAAAACGTATTTCGCCAACGAAAGATGGCGGCATACCTCCGGCCACGGCGCCGGAGCAAATTCTTTTGAGCCGGCCCTTCCCCCACACACCTGGTACCGCTACCATCTTTCAGCCCCGTCAGCAGCCGCGAGGGGGACAGAATAATGAGGAGGAGAGATGGTGTTGGTACGAAGTGTGGCGGCAATTCTCTGCACGGCCGCGGCAGTTTGCGTTCCGGAGATCGCCTTCGGGCAGAGCGAGCAGCCGGCGGCGACCAACGCCGCATCCACCGAATCCGACACCGAGGCGCGGAGCATGGCCCAAGCGCTCGTCGCCAAGATGACCCTGGAGGAGAAGATCGGCCAGCTCCTCAATGTCGCACCGGCGATCCCTCGCCTCAATATTCCGGCCTATAATTGGTGGACGGAGTCCCTGCACGGCGCGATCGGGACCGTGCCAACCACTAACTTCCCCGAGCCGGTCGGCCTCGCCGCAACGTTCGACCCTCCGCTGATCCAGGATGTCGCCGCAAGCATAAGCACCGAGGTGCGCGCGCTGCACACGCTCGGCCGCGAAACGGGGCATCTCGGCCATATCGGGACGGGACTCGACACCTGGTCGCCCAACATCAACATCTTCCGTGATCCGCGCTGGGGCCGAGGCCAGGAAACCTATGGCGAGGATCCTTACCTGACCTCCTCCATGGGAACTGCATTCATTCGCGGCATGCAGGGGCCGAACCCTGACCTGCCGGATGTGATCGCTACACCCAAGCATTTCGCGGTCCACAGCGGGCCGGAATCGACGCGCCACGAAGCCAATGTCTTCGTCTCCGCGCATGATCTGGAAGACACCTACCTCCCCGCTTTCCGCGCAGCGATCGTCGATGCCAAGGCGGGGTCGATCATGTGCGCCTATAATCGCGTGGACGGACAGCCGGCGTGCGGCAGCAATCTACTGCTCAACCAGCATCTGCGCGACGCCTGGGGCTTCAAAGGCTATGTGGTTTCGGACTGCGATGCGGTCGTCGACATCTCTAATCACCACAAATATGCGCCCGACCCCGCGGCCGGCGTGGCGGTCGCCGTGAAAGCCGGCGTCGACAATGAGTGCAACGGTGCGACGCTGGCTGATGTGCCGCATCTCGGCGATCGCTACCAGCAGGCGCTCGACCGGGGATTGATCAGCGTGCAGGACATTGATCGTGCGCTAGTGCGCCTGTTCTCCGCGCGCTACCGCAACGGCGATCTGCCGGGGCTTCCAGGACGCGTGTTCCGCCCCACCCCTCTCAGCGCGATCGGTACGCCGCAGCACAAGGCGCTCGCGCTCAAGGCCGCGGAAGAGAGCCTCGTCCTCCTCAAGAATGATGGCATTCTACCACTGAAGCCAACAGTCAAAGTCGCGGTGATCGGCCCGCTTGGCGATGCGACCCGCGTGTTGCGCGGCAACTATTCTTCTGCGCTGAGTGCCCCGCCCGTATCGGTCTATGAAGGCATGCGTGCTGCCATGCCGCAGGCCAATGTCACGCTGGTTCCGTTCGGCGCATCGATAACCGACGGCGATCTCGTGCCGGATTCAGCGCTGCTGACTCCCGATGGAAAAGCGGGGCTGAAGGCGGAATATTATAATGCCAGCGCGACACAGCCCGCAGGCGGCGCGACCAGTTTTGAGGCCCGCCCGGTCGTCACGCGCACCGAACGCACGCTGTATTCCAACGCCGCCCAGATGAAGCAGATCGGCGACCGCAACAAGGTCGTTTGGACCGGCTTCCTCGTTCCGCCAGAAAGCGGCGTCTATCGGATGGCCGTCACCGGCGTGAAGGGCGCGCTGACGATCGATGGCAAGCCGGCCGTCGGCGCAACCGTTTATTCGCGTTGGGCCGAACCTCTTAAGTTGACCGAGGTTAGGCTGGAAAAGGGCCGCCGCTATCCGCTGCGCTTCCAAACCGAGAGCGGGGTTTCCGCGAGCCCCGCGATCTTCTGGAAACGCATCTCGACCAATCCCGGTGCCGATCTCAGGGCCGGCGTGGCGGCAGCCGACGTGGTCGTGGCCGTGGTCGGCCTGACATCCGATCTCGAAGGCGAGGAGATGCCGGTCAAGGTTGAAGGCTTCTCGGGCGGAGACAAGACTTCGCTCGACCTGCCCGCGGAGCAGCGCGCGCTGCTTCGCCAGGCCAAGGCGCTTGGCAAGCCGCTGATTGTCGTCACGATGAATGGCAGTCCGATCAACCTCGCCTGGGAAAAGGAGAATGCCTCGGCGATCCTGGAGGCCTGGTATCCGGGCCAATCCGGCGGCTTGGCGATCGCCAATGTGCTATCGGGCAAGACCAACCCCGCCGGGCGCCTGCCGCTGACCTTTTACCGGAGCCTGGACGATCTTCCGCCCTTCGACGACTACCGGATGAAGGGGCGCACCTATCGTTATTATGCCGGCACGCCCGTTTTTCCGTTCGGCCATGGGCTGAGCTATACCAGCTTCGCCTACGCGCCCCTCGCCCTGCAGCCCGCGCCCGGCGGGGCTCGGAACGGTTTGCGTGTGACGACCGAGGTGCGCAACAGCGGGCAGCGCGTGGGCGACGAGGTGGTGCAGCTCTACCTGAACTTCCCCGACGTGCCCGGCACGCCGCGCGTCGCCTTGCGCGGCCTGCGGCGGGTGACGCTTCAACCCGGCGAACGTCGCTCGGTCAGTTTTGACCTTAGCCCGCGCGACCTGAGCGCAGTGACGGGGGACGGCGTGCGGCAAGTGATGGCCGGAACCTACAAGGTGAGCGTCGGATCCGGCCAGCCGGACACGGGTGTGCCAACGCAATCGGCGACATTCGCGGCCGAGCAATCGCCGCCGCTGCCCAAATAAGCGGCTGGCGGGGTTCGGCTCCCGAACCCCGCCGTCGACCGATGGCGTGGCCCTTAGGGCTTAGCCGGAAAAACCAGATTCCTGCTGAAGAATGGAAGCACGAAATCCTGAAAGCGGGACGCCACGTCGCTGACGTGCGTGCCGGGATAGATCTGGAAACTGTTGGCGATGCCGTAGCGATCGAGCACTTCATGCAGCTTGCCGGCATCCGTCTTGAGCCCATCCTGATCGCCTACGTCGATTGCAATCGCGCGGTATCGGCGAAGATTGCCGACATATTGGTCGACGAAGGCGAGCGGCGCATTTGCCGCCCATTTCGCGAGGACGTCCGCCTGCACCTCACCACCCTTGGTCGGCAGATCAAGGTAGAGCGGCGGATTCTGTGGATTGGGAGACCAGGCCGCCGCCGAGGCCAATTGCGCGCGCAGAAGGAAAGGCAGTTTCGCGCTATCGGCAGGCGACTTCACCGCCTCCAGCGCGGCCAGCGCCTGCGCGTCGCCCGCGCCCGTCATGGCGCGAGCCGACAGGCAGCAGGGGCTCATCATGTAGAGCGCGCCGAACATGTCGGGATGCTTCATCCCGATCCGCGCGGTGCCATATCCGCCCATCGAATGGCCGGCGAGACCGCGGCTTAGCCGATCGGGGATCGTGCGATAATGCGCGTCGATATAGCGAATAAGGTCGCGCGCGATGAAGGTTTCGAAATCGCCCGTCGTGACCGAGCTCGAATACATCGAGCCGTTGTGGATCGTCTTGGAGTCCGGCAGCACCACGATCATCTCGCGCGCGCCCTTGGCGAAAGCGCCCTCGATCGTCTGCGGCACGTGGATTTCCTTGGTCCACTGCTCTGCGCCGATCGAATAACCATGCAGTGCGTAGAGCACAGGATAATGGCGCTTCGGGTTGGCGGCATAGCTGGGCGGCAGGACGACCAGCACGTCGCGATCCGTCGCTTCGCCTTCGAGATTGCCCTCGAGCGTCGGGGCATGGACCTTGATCCGCTCGATTGTGACCGGCTTAGCGGACGGGACGGGCGCGGGCACCGACGTTGTCGCTTGCCCGAAGGCGGGCGCACCGGCGGGCAAACCCGCTACCACCATCATGATCATCGGAATGATCGACCTCATAGACCCTCTCCTGTTGTGCCACCGGATTTTCCTGGATGGCTCTTTGTAGTGATTGGCAGGGCCAAGCTTGCCCGCTCGATTGTCGGGCGATGGTCGCACATGAATTATGGTAGCGCAACCATTTGAGCCAAGTCGGTCGCGATCTTGGCCCACGTGAGTCGGCCACAGCCCATTTTATGGACAGCAAATGATTTTGATATCTGAAAAGCGATGGCGTGGGCCTCCACCAGATGATAACCGCCAAATCCATCGGCAAAATGCGTGGACGGGCAAGATTGGGGTGGGGCAGAGGCTGGCGATCGGTGGGTCACCTTCCTTCTCGGCACCAAATAAGCGAGGAGAGATTAGTCCGATGCAACTTTCAGGTTCTGGGGCATGTTGACCCGACGCGACGTGTTGTTGAGCGGCTCCGCGGTAGCTTTGGCCGGCGGCCCGGGCCCGGCGAAGGCGGCGAGCGCGGGGCCGTTCACCGGCGACTGGCATTCGCTGGCAGCCGGGTACCGCCACCCGGAATGGTTCCGCGATGCCAAGCTCGGCATTTGGGCGCATTGGGGCCCGCAATGCCAGCCCGAATATGGCGATTGGTATGCCCGGTTGATGTACATGCAGGGCCGTCAGCCCTGGGACAAGGGCAAGACCGCCTATGAGCATCATCTGGAAACCTATGGCCATCCCAGCCGCACCGGCTTCATCGACATTATCGGGCAGTGGAAGGCCGAAAACTGGCAACCCCGATATCTCCTCGAAAAATATAAGCGTGCCGGAGCGCGCTATTTCGTGGCGATGGGTTGTCACCACGACAATCTGGACCTGTTCGCGAGCAAGCATCACGAGTGGAACAGCGTTCGTGTCGGGCCGAAGAAAGACATAGTCGGCACCTGGGAACCGCTGGTGCGCGAAGCCGGTTTGAAATTCGGCGTGTCGAACCATTCGGGCCACGCCTGGCACTGGTATCAGCCCGCTTACGGCTACGACGCTGAAGGACCGATGCGCGGCCGTCGCTATGACGCTTATTGGCTGCGGAAAAATCACGGGATCGGCAAATATTGGGAAGGCCTGGACCCGCAGGAGCTCTATACCGGCCCTTATTATGTCGCGCCGGACGGCATCCGTTCGGCCGAGGAAATGGCCGCCTGGCACGACAAGCGCGATGGCCAGTGGCTCGAAGGCGTTCCCAGCGGCAACATCCCGTTCGTCGAAAAATGGCTGCGGCGGCAAAAGCAACTGGTCGAGGATTACCGGCCCGACCTCATGTTCATGGATCATGCCGGCGTACCGTTCGGCGATTATGGGCTGGAGGCGGTCGCACATTATTACAACAAGGCCGTCGAATGGCACGGTTCGCCCGACGTCATCATGACCGGCGGCATTCTCGACGCGTTCGCCCGGCGCGCGATGACGTGGAATGTCGAGCGCGGCGTGCTCGACCATATCCTTGAGGTGCCGTGGCAGACCTGCACCTGCATCGGCCAATGGCATTATTCGCGGCCGCTTTACGAGAGCAATGGCTACAAAAGCGCCAAGCAGGTTACCCAGATCCTTGCCGACGTGGTCTCAAAGAACGGCACCTTGCTGTTCAACGTGCCCGTGCGCGGCGACGGAACGATCGACGAGAAGGAAGAGGCGATCCTCGACCAGTTCACGGTCTGGACGCAGCGCAATGGCGAGGCCATCTTCGCGACCCGGCCCTGGCGCAAATATGGCGAGGGGCCGACCCTCCCGCCGCCGCCGGGCGCTTTCGGTGAAGACAAGCAAAAGCCGTTCACCGGCGAAGACGTCCGCTTCACGAAGAAGGGCGACACGCTCTACGCTATCTTCATGGACTGGCCGCAGGGCGAGAGCGCGGTAACGTCGCTCGGCAGAAACGCGCTGCCGGATGCGGTGATCGAACGGATCGACCTGCTTGGCGGCCCTGAGCTCAAGTTTCGGCGCGATGCCGATGCGCTGCGTCTGACGATCCCGCCTGGAGAAAATGGTGCGTTCATGCCCGCGCTACGCATTCGCGGTCGCGGGCTGACCTGATGAGCGTGCCGCCGCAGCCGCTTAACCGACGAGAGCTTTTGCGGGTGACGAGTTTGGCGGTAGCGGGGACTGCCTCCGGAATGTCCTCGCCCCTCCCGGCGTCGGCGCTGGCCGCAAGTGCGCCGCCTTTTCAAAGACGCGTTCCGGGTGGCGTGCTGACGATCACGCCCCTGCTCGACAACGCGGTGCGCGTGCGGCTGTCGCCCGACGGAGCGCCGTCGGCGCCGAGCCAATTTCTCATACCGCCCAATGCTTCACCGCGCTTTCGTCAGGAGCGCGGCCACGGCATCTCAACCTTATCGCTGTCGCGGCTGACATGCCGCGTCGATGAGACATCGGGCGCCGTGACTTTCATCGACGAACGCGGACGGGAAATTCTCCGGGCGCCCGCCGCGCACCTCGATCCTTCATCGGTACGTGGCGAGCCGACCCTCGCCGTTACACAAGGCTTCATCGCCCCGCGCGACGAGCGGCTTTTCGGCGGCGGCCAGTTCCAGGACGGCTTCCTCGATATCAAGGGCCTCAGCCGGCGCCTGACACAGGTCAACACGCAGATCAGCGTACCCTTTTTCATCTCGAGCGCCGGCTACGGGCTTCTTTGGCACAATTACGGGCTAACGGAACTCAATCCCCTGCCCCACAGTGTCGTGCTTGAAAGGAAGGCGGCCGAAAGCGCCGCAAGTCAGGTCACCGTCACCACCGCGCAAGGCAGCCGAAACGAGCTTCGCCACGGCGCGGTCTTCGAAGGCGAATTCGAGACGACGCAGGCCGGGCGCCACGCATTGCTGCTCGACATCGGCAACCGCATGGCCTCGCGTCATTTCCTTGAGATCGACGGCAAGGTGCTCGCTGATTTCGCCAATCTCTGGCTTCCCCCAACCGCAAGTCTGTTCGCCGATCTTGAGGCAGGACGGCACCGGGTTCGGGTCGTGGCCGGCGATAAGGATGCGCCGCACTTATTCTTCGGCGCCGTGGGCGAGCAGACCTTGCTCCACTCGCCCGTGGCCGACGCGCTCGATTATGTCGTGATCGCCGGGAAGGACGGCGCCGAAATCGTCTCGACCTATCGCAGGCTGACGGGCGCGGCGCCGATGCTGCCCAAATGGGCGTTCGGCTATATCCACTGCCGAGAGCGCTTCAAAAGCCAGGAAGAATTGCTCGCCAATGCACGCGAGTTTCGGCGCCGCAAGCTGCCCGTCGATGTGATCGTGCAGGACTGGCAATATTGGGGAAAGCACGGCTGGAACGCGATGGCGTTCGATCGCGAA
>Ga0207706_10004903_pt1 | contig 12518 bp, 13 predicted proteins | sample KBSC53metaG_FD_184318 | JGI IMG/M metagenome (GOLD analysis project Ga0207706, IMG submission 184318) | Corn rhizosphere microbial communities from Kellogg Biological Station, Michigan, USA - KBS C5-3 metaG (SPAdes) (version 2) | ecosystem: Host-associated > Plants > Roots > Rhizosphere > Soil ... | reverse complement strand
AGCGTCGCGGCCAGCTGGCTCTTCGTCCCGTACGCCATCTGGGTAGGATTCGCTGCCGCCCTGAATGCATCGATCTGGAGCGCAAACTAACGCATGACCGCTACGGCGAAGCGCGCGAATACTTGCGTACTCCGATGGACTCGCCGACGTCGATCACCATCAAGTCCTCGCCCAGCTCCAATGGCCCTGCATATGCTTTGCGTGTCGCCGGAATCAAATCCTGTTCCGTGGCGCTCGGCATACAGATGTGTGAATACACCGCCAGCTTCGGCTTCACTCGCGCAAACACCTCGCCCGCCTGCTCGGGTGTCGTGTGATAGTCAACGATGTGCTTCGCACGGGCCGCAGGGACGCCTGCCCGCTGTAGCGTTGCCGGTGCGAAGACTTCGTGGACCAACACATCCACGCCTCGAGCATGCCGGATGAGGTTCTCGGAGATGCGCGTGTCGCCCGACAAGACGACGGAGCGGCCGGCATAGTCGATTCGATAACCGAACGCTGGAGTGACTGGCGCATGATCTACCTCAAACGCCGTGACCTTTACGCCTGCGTTGTCATACACCACGCCCTCACTGATCTCCGTTACGAGCAGCGCGACGCCGTCCGGTGACGCACCGTCGTTCTGTATGCGAATCCGTACGTCGTACTCATATGCTTGCTGAAGATGAGACATCATGGCCGTGGTCCCACGCGGCCCCCGCACTTGAAGCGGCACGTTGCGGCCCGGCACGATCAGCCAGCCCGTCAACCAGAGATCTGGAAAGCCGACCACGTGGTCAGAGTGCAGGTGGGTCAGGAACACGCCTTGAATGTCCTGCCACCGTACACCGAGCTCGACCAGACGCTGCAACGCGCCTCGTCCGGCATCGAAGACGAACTTCTGTTCCCCAGCTTCGACCAAGGTGCTCGGCCCGAAGCGGTTCATGACGGCCGGCGGACAACCCGTGCCCAGCAGAGTCACTTTGAACTGCTGTCCCTGCGCGGCCGCAGGGGCAACGATCGAAACGAACAACGCCAATCCCGCCGCGCGGCAAAAGGTGATCACTAGTTACCTCTTCGGTGGCCGGGAATGGCTTGCGGGCGGGCGCACAGTTGCGAGCTGCTACTTGGCTTGAGTACTCAGAAGATGGTCCTTGACGAGGTGTGTGGCGCCACGCGGCCATGCGTAGTTGGCGCCCATCTGAAGTGGCGTCGTCTGTTCGGTGATCAGGGCGGCGGTTTTCGCATCACGAATCTGGATTTTGACGGTGAATTCGGTGCGGCTGATGCGGCTGACGATGCCAATCAGTGATCGGTCTGCGCCAAGCTCTCTGGCGATGCCCGCCTCGCAGCCATTGCAATCGCGTAGCGTGCGGTTCTTGGCTTCGGGTGCGCTGGTGCTCGTGGCGTCGATGAGTCGGTAGTGCGGATCTTGCGTCAGCAGTCGCCGTGTCTGGTCGGTGGCTTCAGTGAGGTATCTGGCGTCGATGGCGTCTGGGGTTTGTGCTTCGGCTGCGCTGAAGTCTTGAAGTTCGAAGTCGAAGACCGCGATTTTTACGGTGGGTTCGGCGGCGCCAAGCGTCACCGTCAGTAGGGTGATGACGGCTGCAGCAGGGATGAGTCGGTTGAGTCTCATGGCGCACACTCCTTGGCGAACCGTACCGACTATATGCTCTGGAGTGACCATGCAAAAGTCGCTTCTGGACACGATCGGCCTGGTGTGACGTGTGCACTGCTCAAGGCACTAGTCTTCGATTTCAATGCGGCGCCTAAGACGCCCAGACACCATCGAGCTTCGGGTGAGGGCTGAGTCGATAACACGAATGGGAAGGAGCACCAATGAAACGAGCCCTCTCGATAGCCCTCTTAGCCGCGTGTTCGAGCCAAGTTCTCGCCGCCGACTTTGGTGTCGGTGTATCCGTGCAGTCGAACGACGCATGGATCTATGCGCCCATCGACGTCACGCCAGGGTTTCGCATCGAGCCGAGCATACGATTTGTCAGCGCCGAGTCTGAGTCGCAGACGCAATCCTCGAGCTTTGGCTTGCCGATCACCACCTCGGTGAAATCGGACACTGATCAGTATGAGTTGGCTGTCGGCCTCTTCGGCAAGACCGCGCTGGGAGAATCCGTACGGCTCTATTACGGCGCTCGAGTTGCCTACATCGACAACCAGACGCAGCAGCGCATCGCGACGAGCTTTGGGACGATCGAGGACGTCGTCCAACAAGAGTCGTCGCTGGATGGCTACCGCATCTCGCCGACCCTCGGATTCGAATACTTGATCAACGAGCATTTCTCATTGGGCGGCGAGGCCGAGTGGTTCTATCAGGACCTCGATTCGGATATTTCACAGAGTGACGTTGCCGGAACTGCAAACTTGAAGTCGAACGGCACGGCGACGCGCCTCATCGTCAGATTCACGTTCTGAAGGCGAGATCGACGGGCGTCAAGAGACGCTTCGCCGTTCTGATGGCGTCGGGGCTCCTAGCGTTTTACGCATGAACACACACGCCATGGCCACGCCCGAAGGCAGCAAGTGCTCGCCGACGCCGAGCTCTTGAAACCCACAACTCCTGTAGAAATCTACGGCAGCAAGGGATGCGTCGACGTAGATTTCGCCAGCCCCGCGCTCACGCGCCTCAGCCTCTGCTCGTACGAATAGTGCTGTGCCGATTCCTCTGCGCGCAGCACTGCCGCGGACGTAAATTGCCGTTCGATGCTTACCGTCCTCCAGTCGGTAGGAGGAAAAGCCCAGCACTTGGCGGCCCTCCACGGCGATGAAGAAAAGTTCGCCCTGCTCGATTGCTGTTCGATACCGCTGGCCGTCCCGCGGCGCGCCCCACACCTCGACCACGTCGCGATCATATGCCTTCGCGCCGAGTCCATGAATCGAATCGACATGGACATCGGCAATCTGATCCGCATCCGCGATTGTGGCGGGTCTAACGGCAAGGAGTGATGCGTCCATGCAAGGCAGTCTATGTGATGTCGGGAGTTAGGCGTGATGTCCGTTTCGGGTTGGAAGCCGAAGTCCACTCTCGGCCGGATGCGGACATCGAACATCCGGCAATCCGTGTGATGATTCTGCCGCTGTCATCGACCAAAGTCGCGCTCAGCGAGAATCTTGAAAGCAGCATCAACGGCGACTTTCGTCGAACTCCGGCGCGCACGGGAGTGTCGAACTATGCTCTGCGAGCGTTAGCGGAGTCCAATTGTCGTCGAGTGTTCCTCGTCAGCTTCGGGACCCGAAGCGGACATTGCTCAATCGCGCACTCGAAACTCCGCTGAATGTCCCCTCCCGGCGAAAGCGGCAGCTGGGACGACGCACGGCGGCGTCCTTTCGCATGCGCGGAACGCTGTCTGTCAACTAGTTGACAGATCTCCCCCGGTCGTCCCGGAAACAATCCAGCGTGATCTCGTGGCTCGCGACGTCACTCGAGCCCGTCAATCCATCCCCCGCTCCGCTCAACCGATTCTGGAGACCCTTCGATGTCACTCAAAGCTTCCCTGCTCATCGCAGCGATCAGCGCCCTGGTTTCGGGCAGCGCCCTTGCTGACGATTTTCCTTCGATGGAAATAAGCGGCATCACCGCGCTCTCGGCCGGTTCGACCTACTGGACGGCCGATCGCAAGAAGGCAGCGAAGGAACGAGTGCTTTTCAAGGACAGCGAAATTTCCGCCCAGGTGGCCGGATCGTCCAACCTCGACTTCACGCGCTCCCGCGTCACGCCGCGCTCAGCCAATCTGGCAAGTCCTTACAAGGCGGCGGGCAAGCTGTTCTTCACCGAGCCGGGTGTGGGCGACTTTCAGTGCTCGGCCTCGATCATCAAGAATCGCGTGATCGTGACCGCCGCGCACTGCGTGTTCGACCCCGTGGCCAAGAGCTTCTTCACCAACTGGATATTCATACCGGCGTTCGACGGCGGTCTGTCGAACCCGGTGGGGTCCCAGACCAGCCCGCAGGCGCCCTTCGGCTCATGGACCGCGAGATTTGTGGAGGTGTCCGCGACCTGGAGCAACACCAACGGCGCCCTGCCCAACAACGGCGACTTCGGCCTGATCGTGCTTCAGGACCAGAGCTTCGCCGGCGCCGCGCCGGTCAGCGTTCGCACGAAAGTCGGCGCCAGCTTCACGGCTGTCACCAACAACCTGCCCAACACGCACGTGACGATGCTCGGCTATCCGTGCAACTTCAACAGCTGCAACATCATGCAGCGTAACGACTCGAGCGATCATCGTGTAGGCAGCACCGTTGCCGGCAACAACGCGTTCGAGTACGGCAGCGACATGGCCGGCGGTTCGAGCGGCGGGCCTTGGGTCCAGAATTTCGGCGATCCGGCCAGCGCCGCGCCGACCGGTTCGCGCAATCTCACGCGCAACGCCGTGGTGGGCGTAACGTCATACGGTTTCCTCGACACGAACGTGAAGATTCTCGGTGCTTCGGGCTTCAACGCCGAGTTCGCGTCCATGCTCAATGCAGCGTGCGCGAATGCGACGGGGAACTGCTGAAGAAGCCTCTTCAGGGTCCGCCGAGTGGAAATGCCCGAAGCAAGAAAACGGCGGAGCCCTTGCGGACTCCGCCATCCCCTGCTCGTGCATGAATCCATGCGGACAAGGTGACCGCGCGGCAACTGCATCGGAGCGTCCGTCCGTTGGGGACCTCGGTCGCGCGCGTGACGAAAGCCTGCGCGCATCGTCTGAGGCCGTGCGGCCGGCGCGAGTTCGTTACCGACGAACCTCGCCGACCAACACACCCAGAGTTGCGACCGAACCAACGTTTGAATTAGACATTGGATCACCTCCTCAAGCTGCCGTGGGCTGTTCGCCGACGCGCACCGCCCACCGAAGCCGCGCGCCGATGTGAAAATTGTAGCGAATGCGAAGTTGCGGTGTCATTGGAGATTTCAAGGCAGTGCCGACAAGGGCAATGCAAGTACCAATGCCAACAACGGGCGCTGCCCTGACGAAAGTAAGTTCCTCAGCGCACTCTCGCGGCGTAGTGTCTGTCGCGAGCACGCCATGATCGAATCAGAGCTTGCCTATCGAGCGGCCGCTGCCGCACTCGGCGCAGTGGGATTCGCGGTCCGCTTTTACTATCAGCTGCGCATGCGGAGTGTCGGACGCGTGAGCGCACGGCACCTGCAACGCGATCAAATCTACTACTGGCTCGTATTCGCAGCGTTCCTTTTGGTGTTCGTGTATGCGTTCACTCCCGCGTTGGATTTCGCCCACATCTCGCTGCACGCACTCGTTCGATGGAGCGGATCGCTGCTTGGCATCTTCGGCATTGTTCTGTTGATTGCGACGCATCGCGCGCTGGGGCGCAACTGGTCCGGTCAGCTGGAAATCGCAGACGGCCACAGACTCGTCGTTGCGGGGCCGTATCGGCGCATACGCCATCCTATGTACACAGCGATCTTCTGCACGGCTCTGGCCTACAGCCTGCTGTCTGCCAACTGGATCGTCGCGATCGCCAATCTTGCGGCGGTGACGCTTATGTATTGGGCGCGCGTGGCTGACGAAGAGCAGATGCTCATTGATCAGTTTGGCGACGAGTATCGCGCGTATGCGCGGCGCACTGGTCGCCTCATTCCCAAGTTCTAGTTCCGCTGCTCTCGCGATCAAAGAGCGCCTGTTGGCACCCTAAGACGGAGTGTCACCGGGCTCGCGCTGGAACCACGCAACGTCATGCCACTCATCGAACTTTCAAGTGAACTCTAGTTTGCACAAGAGTACCGGTTGACTTCCGCTTCCGGCCAGAAGCAGTCCAGCGAATTTTCCGGAAAGCGGACGTTCAACGCTCGTGTTAAGGGCACGCGCGTTTCGTGCGTCGCCCCTTGAACACGTTGTCAGGGCTCGTTCCAACGCAGCGATAACACGACGTCACTGAACATTGCCTCCGCTTCTTTTCTGGACTCATCGGATACCAGCGATACGTAGACCTGCCCGGTGCGGCTGCATAACAAGGCCGCGAATGCAGAAGCCTCACGCGGCGAGATGGCGTGCGTGCGGTACTGAGTTACGCCTTGTGCACTCACATCTTTGACAACAGGCGAGAACCGGATACCTGTCGCTTCGGCTTGCAACGCAAGTCTTTCCTCTGAGCGCGGCTCCTCGCATCGGCGCTGAAAGGAACCCTCGGCCGGCGCATTGGCGAAGCAGTACTGAACGGATAGGAACGGCATCGGCATCCGATCGCGCACTCGATCGCCACTGATCAGAACCACGCTTGATTTGTTGTCCTCGATGGTCCAGCCATCCGGCACATTCATCACAAACAGGGGCGTGGCCACAGATTCAGCCCGGACCGCAAGCGAAGCAAGCAGTAAGACACCAGAGACGGTTACTCTCATACTCATGTGATGCCCTAACAGGTATTAGAACGACGCCGGCGTCCGGACATTCTTGTTATCACTGACAGCCTTGCCGACGCGCATTCATTTCGGCACGGTCACGTCGAACTTGATCGCTGCGAGCTGCTCGGGAGCCAAGCCATGTTTGCGCAGAAATGGCAGCCAGCGCGGATCCGCGTGAATGTTGGCGAACATTGGGTGGCCGGCAACCGCATTGAAAAAGAGGTTATGGCCTCGGGCCGCTTTGTCCAGCCACTCGAAGGCGCGGTCGGCTTCGCCGCGAAAAGCGAAGACATACGCGATATTCAACGGATAGCCCTCTGCGTATTTCTCGATCACCTCTGCGAGCGCAGCATCAGACTCGAACTTTTGACCGAGCACGTGATGAGCCATGGCCAACCCAACAAGGCGCAAACCGTATAGACCTTCCTGCTGCATCTCGGCAAGCGCTGACTTGGCATCGCCTTTCTGCAGCAGCAGTTCGCCGATGCCTGCATGCCCGCCGAGATAGTTTGGACTCAGGCTCAGTACCGTGCGGAGTTCGGCGATGGCGTCGTCCAAGCGCCCAGCGTAGCGATATGAATAAGCCAGGATTTCGTGACCAAATGGGTTAATCGGGTCGAGGCCGACCTGGTATTTTCCGATTGCGATGGCCTCGTCGAGCCTTCCCAGACGGCGAACCAGAACACCGGCTTCCACCAGTACATCGGGATTGGCCGGTTCCGAGGCGAGTGCGTCCTTGAGGTGGTGCGCTGCCATTGACAAGTCTACGTCGTAGCTCGACGCGATCAAACTCAGTCGGACGAGTGCGCTCGCGAGGGTCGGTTCAAGAGCGAGTGCCTTGTTCGTCGCTTCGCGCGCCAGCCGGATGCTCTCGTCGATCGGTGCCAGACCCATGAACGCCTGGTTCCAGTAGTTGGTAGCCAAACCCGCCCACGCCGCCGCATATCCAGGATCGAGACCCAGTGCTTGCTGGTAAAGCTTGTTCGACAGCTCGAAACCGGCACTCGTGTACTGATGTCCAATCTGGCGGGCCTGCAAGAACAGCGTGTAGGCCTTTGGGTCAGTTATCTTCGCCTTCGGTGTCGCACCGAGGAGTCTCATCTTGAGTTCCGAAACCACCGCTGCAGCAATCTGGTCCTGCACGTCGAACACATCGGTCATCTGCCGCTCGTAGGTCTGCGACCACAGGCGCGAACTGTCGGACGCGCGGATCAGCTGCGCCGAGATGCGCACCTTGTCCCCGGACCTCCGCACGCTGCCCTCCAGCACATGGGCAACGTCAAGTCTGTGCGCGATTTCGGCGATTTCGACCTCCTTGCCCTTGAACGAGAACGACGATGTGCGCGCGATGACGCGTAGATCCGGCACTTGGGCCAGGAGGTTCATCAGCTCCTCCGAGATCCCGTCGGCGAAGTATTCCTGCTCCTTGTCCGGACTCATATTCACGAAGGGGAGCACGGCAATGGAATGGTCGGCCGCAATGGCGGCAGCGGTCGCGGAAGGTGGTGCCGTCGTGCCAACTTTCCGCGCCGCATGCTCTTGAGCCGAGCTTCCAAACTGCCACAACACGGTACCTGCGATGACGAGCAAGACGGTGATGATCGTCAACTCTGCACCGCTGACCCGCTGTTGTGCACGATGGCCGTGGTACCACGCGATCGTGGCGACCAGCGGCAACCCGAGGAATAGCAATAAGGTCACGATGCGCACGACCACATGCGGCCATTCGAATGCGTTGCTTACCATCTCTGTGCCGTGCAGCAGGGTATAGGCTGCGGCTGCATAAGCAATGGTCCACTGCGCGACTTTGTGTTCCTTGATGCGCGCCCACACGCTCATCGAGCGCACAGGCTCTGATATCGCCGCGCGCTGTTCCTGTGCAGCTTGCGTCTTGCCCGAGTCGCTCGACTCAGTCACCAGATGCCCCTAGATGGATTTGCGTGAGGATGCGCGGCGGGGCGTCCTGGCGCAATAGATGGCCCGCTTTCGGCGGCGGACTCAATCGGTCGATGCAACACCTAGACTCTCAGTGTAGAGGGGAGGATGTTGCTCATGAAGCGCCGGACGCGGATTCAATACACAGGGGCCGACAAGGCTTTGATGTGGGAAACGCTGGCGACAGGGTGAGTCGCTGCATGCCATAGCTCGTCTCTTCAATCGTTACCATCCCTCGATCGGAGGGATTCTCTCAAGGAGTGGCGGGATTCGGCCGCGGCCCCGATGTCGCTCTCCTTTAGCCTTGGCTTTGGCTGAGCGCGAAGAGATCTCCCGCGGCGCGATGGCGGGGCTATCAGTTCGTGCGATTGCTCGCACGCTTGGTCGTCCGCCTTGCACAGTAAGCCGAGAGTTACACCGCAATGGTGGCTGGCGAGCGTATCGAGCGAGTGCTGCGGACCAAGCAGCGTGGGACCGAGCGCAGCGTCCGAAGCGCTGTAAACTCGCGAAGAACCCTGCGCTAGCCCGTCTTGTAGCCGACAAGTTGCAGCTCGAGTGGTCGCCGCACCAAGTGGCTGGGTGGCTCAAGCGCACGTACCCGCAGGACGAGACGCGCCAGGTGTCCCACGAGACGATCTATCGCACGCTCTTCATTCAGGCCCGCGGTGCCTTGAAGAAAGAGCTGTTGGAGCATCTGCGGAGAACCCGCGGGATGCGTCGTTCGCGCCATCACACGCAGAAGACACCCGATCACGGCCGAATCACCGAGACGGTGTCGATCCGCGAACGTCCAGCGGAGGCAGAGGATCGAGCGGTGCCGGGCCACTGGGAGGGCGATCTATTCTTTGGCAGTCACAACAGCCGGATCGCGACGCTCGTGGAACGTCAGACACGCTACGTCATGCTCGCGCGAGTGCCAAGCAAGGACACCGAAACGGTCGTGAACGCACTGATCAAGCAGGCTCACAAGTTACCGCGCGAGCTCTACAAGTCTCTGACCTGGGACCGAGGCAAGGAAATGGCGGAGCACAAGCGCTTCTCGCTTGCGACCGACGTGAGCGTGTACTTCTGCGATCCTCATCAACCGTGGCAGCGTGGCTCCAACGAAAACACCAACAGTACTTCCCGAAAGGGATGGATCTATCAGATATTAGTCAAAGCAAGCTCAACGCCATCGCTCGCCGGCTGAATGAACGTCCCAGAGAAACGCTCGGCTTCGAGACACCGGCAGAACGCTTTGCCCAATGTGCTGGGTCGATTAGTTGAGTCCGCCGCTCGACCCGGTCGCCCACGAGTCTTACCGGAACGCTGCAAACGTTAGCGCCGAATCGGCGTCACCGACGCCTTCTTTCTTTTGAAAACCCCGGCCTCGAACTCATTCAATAGGTGTGCTGCTTTCACAACATCGCCTGCGCGGTAGGCTGCTAGCGATTCATCAAGGACTCTCTGTAGCCGCTCGAGCTCCGCCTCGTCCTCTATCTCCTCGCGCACGAACTGCATTCCGAAATTCAACTCTTCGAATGCGCGGTCCAGCGTCAGCTGATCCTGCTCAGGCAGAAAGTCTTCCTTTGGGAAACGGTCAGGCGCACACACCACTACGGTCGCAATGAAATCGTATAACCGTTCAAGACTCTTCACGCGACGCATCGCGAGTCCTCACGCCAGGTGTAGCAGTCCAACAGTGGTGGCACCGACCAGAAGCTAAACCGCTCTGTCTGCTGGATCCTGGTCCGGCACTTCACGGGCAACATTCTCCTCCCTACGCTGATAGAGTCTAGGTGTTGCATCGACCGGTTGAATCCGCCGCCAGAAGCGGACAAAGAACCTGATCTCACACTGAAGGTCCGCGAGAGCGGTCCTCAAGTACGCCGTTCGAATGACGCGCGCAAAGAATGCGCACGAGTGCGCGACGCAATTCGGGATATGATTCACCCGTCATGCGTGGCCTTTCATTGACATCTCGTCGGCAAGCCGTGCTTGGCGGGTTGTGTCTATGCTGTGCGCCCGGGTTGAGTCGCGGCGCTGATGAACGCAACTCGCTTGAGACCACGGAGATCGCGCGCGGGATCCACATCCGCCGTGGGGCCGATGGGATCGCCTCCGTGCAGAACGAGGACGCCATCGCAAACATCGGATTCGTCGTCGGGCGAGACAGCGTCGCTGTGCTCGATAGCGGCGGCAGTCTGAACGACGGTGAGCGGTTGCGTCGCAGCATCATGAACTTGACTGAGCTGCCGATTCGCTTCGTATTGATGTCGCACGTGCATCCGGATCACATCTTCGGCGCGGGCGCATTTCTGCAAGACAAACCTGCTTTCGTGGCGCACGCTCAGTTGCCGCACGCGCTGGCGCAGCGCGGCGAGTACTACCGCGAGCGTCTCGAGGAAGTGCTTGGACGAGGCAACGTCGGTCCCATCGTTCAGCCCACGATGCTGGTTAGCGATCGAACGCAGATCGAACTGGGCGGTCGGTCGCTGGAGCTGAGGGCGCATCCGGTCGCACACACCAGTAATGATTTGAGTGTAGTCGACTCGCAAACGGGAACGTTGTTTCCGTCCGATTTGCTGTTCGTAGGGCGAACGCCTTCGCTCGACGGCAGTTTGAAAGGATGGCTGCAGGAGTTGTCGGTGCTCGGCTCGATCCATGCGAAGCAAGCCGTGCCTGGCCATGGTCCAGCAAGCGTCAACTTCGCCTCTGCCGCAAGCAAGCTCAAGCAGTATCTCGAGGCGCTGCTGCGCGAGACGCGTCACGCCATCGCCAACAAAGTGGACATCGCCGCCGCGCCTGAGATCGTTGCGCAGTCGGAGCGCAAGAATTGGACGCTGTTCGATGAATATCACGGTCACAATGTCACGCAGGCCTACAAGGAGCTCGAATGGGAATGATGCGAAGATTTTTCCTGATCGCCGCCTGCGGTCTGGGGGCCATCGGTTGCACGCACGCCGCGAGCGCCGATGACGAGGCCGCTGCGCGCAGCGAACGATGGGCGGAGCTGCAGCGCGCGATCTTTCCTGGTCGAACGATCAGCGACGGCGCCGGCGTGATTCAACTCGACGCCCCACCGCGGGCGTTGGATGCTGCGCTCGTTCCATTCACGATCACATTGCCGAGCGACAAGCAGATCAAGTCCGTATTCCTGGTGATCGACAACAACCCGGGGCCGCTTGCAGGACGCTTCACATTCGGCGCCGCCGCCGACCCACGCACCCTCAAGGTACGCATGCGCGTCAACTCGTACACCAATGTGCACGCGGTTGCGGAAGATTCCGCGGGCAAACTTTATGCGGTGGAGAAGTTTGTCAAAGCTTCCGGCGGCTGTTCAGCGCCGGCCGGATCGAATGCTGAGGAGTCGACGCGCAACCTGGGCCAGATGAAGCTGAAGCTCGTCAGTGAGTTTGCACCCGGAGAACCGGTGCAAGCGCAGCTCATGATCCGACATCCGAATTTCAACGGCATGCAAATGGATCAGCTCACACATCTCTACGCACCGGCGCATTTCATCCGAACGATCAACATCACCTACGACGATCAGCCGGTGCTGCGTATCGAATCGGACATCGCGCTCAGCACGGATCCCGTCATCACGTTCGGCTTCAAGCCATCGCGGCAGGGACAGTTGAAGGTCGAGGTCACGGACAGCAAGGAGCAGAGTTTCTTGCGCGAGTTCTCGGTGCCCGCAGCTACTGCGTCGTCAACGTTGTAGCGAAGTCCCGCCGCCATGCGCTGTCTCCCACTGGTTCTGCTGTTTGTCGTATTCGCAGCCGCCAGCAGTGAGGACGTGAGGGAGCCAGAGGGACTCTGGAGCGGGCCGATCAACTCGGCTGTTCCAGCAACAATCACCGGCGGCAAGGTCATCCAAGCGAAAGAGATAGCGCGGCTTCTGAAGCAAGGCAAACCACTCGTGGTCGACGTATCAAATGAATCAAAGCGCCCTCCCGGCATGGCGCCTGATGCGCCATGGCTGCCGCTGCCTCAAGAGGTTATCCCGGGCAGCGTGTGGCTGCCGGGCGCAGGCATGCCCGACATTGCTCCCGAGACAGACGCATTGTTCCGCGAGCTTCTGTCGCAAACGACGGGCGGCGATCACGATCATATTGTCGTCATCTATTGCCACGAGCGCTGCTGGCTCAGCTGGAATGCCGCGAAGAGAGCCATCGGCTACGGCTATCGCCGAGTCTATTGGTTTCCGGAGGGTGTGGAAGGATGGCGCGCTGCGGGCAACACGACTGCCATCGCGAAAACGTGG
>Ga0207706_10004902_pt1 | contig 12522 bp, 13 predicted proteins | sample KBSC53metaG_FD_184318 | JGI IMG/M metagenome (GOLD analysis project Ga0207706, IMG submission 184318) | Corn rhizosphere microbial communities from Kellogg Biological Station, Michigan, USA - KBS C5-3 metaG (SPAdes) (version 2) | ecosystem: Host-associated > Plants > Roots > Rhizosphere > Soil ... | reverse complement strand
CCGGGTGATGCGCCTGCAGATGCTCGATGATGCACGTCGTCTCGATCACCGGTTTGCCGTCGTCGAGCAGCAGAGGGAACAGCACAAACGGCGAATGGCGCTTGAGCTCTTCGAAGTTCTTCGGATGCTCCTGGTCGAGCATCCGGTATTCGAACGGCGTTTCGTCCGACCACAGCGCTATCAAGACTTTCTGGCAGTAGGACGAAAAGGGGTGACCGAAGAATTCGACGCTCATGCCTGTTCCGTCATTGATGTGGCGGCGAAAACCGCCGCTTGGGCCTCGAAAGCCCGCTTGAACGCCGGCCGCGCTTCGCCGCGGGCGACGTAAGCGGCGAGCCTCTCTTCGAGCAGGGGTGTAGCGGCCGGGCGCCGCAGCACGTTGATCATCAGCAAGTCGCCGGCGCTGAACTCACCGTCCAGCCATTCGGCGTCGGCGAGCCGATTGGACAGATCCGTCAGGCGAGCGCGAACTCGTTCGTCGAGCATGGGCATGCGTTTGTCGTACCATTCCTTATCGCGCTCGAAGAGTATGGCGGCTTCACGTTCGACAATCGCTGGTTCGACTGTGCTTTTGGCCGCGAACATCCAGGCGATTGCGCGTGCTCGGGCATTCTCGTCGCGCGGCAGCAGGCCGGCATGACGCTCGGCGATGTGGAGCACGATGGCACCCGACTCGAATAGGCTGAGATCGCCCTCCTCATAAGTCGGAATCTGACCGAAAGGCTGCAGCGCGCGATGCGCAGGCTCTTTCATCGCTGCAAACGAAACGAGCCGAACATCGTAAGGCTGGCCGACTTCTTCGAACGCCCAACGAACGGGCATGTCGCGCGCAAGTCCTCGCCCACGGTCGGGTGAACTTTCGAACGCGGTGATTGTGGGGATCACCAGCTGCCCTCTTCGACCTTCGCGCGCCGCTCGAGTTCTTCTTCACTCGGGGGCTTCGTTGCGAATGTGCCCGTCCGCACCTCGCCCGCCGGTTCATAGGTGGCGAGGATCACACCCTTGTTCGAAACGAAGTGATCCGTGAGCTTCAAGGAGCCGGGCTGTTCGGATCCGTCGAAGATGCGCTTGCCCTTGCCGAGCAGCACCGGGAAGGTCATCAGGATCAGCCGGTCGATCAGCCCTGCGGAAAGCAGCGGCACGTAGAGCGTGCTGCTCCCCTGGATCAGCAGGTCGCGGCCCTCGGTTCGCTTGAGCTCGGCAACCGCATCCGTCGTATTGCCGGAGAGGCGATGGCTGTTCTCCCACTCCAGCGGCTCGTCCGAATGGGTCAGCACATATTTGTTGATGCGCTGGAATTTCTCGCCGATCGGATTGTCCTGGTTGTAGGGCCAGTAAGCGGCGAAGATGTCATAGGTCCGCTTGCCCAGCAGCAGGTCGTATTCACCCATGATGAGCTGCTCGAAGGGCCCCATTTCCTCGCCCCAGAACGGCTGCACCCAGCCGCCGAAGCGGAAGTTGCTGGTTGGGTCCTCATCCGGGCCGCCCGGCGCCTGCATCACGCCGTCCAGCGAAACGAAGACGGCGCCAGTGAGCTTACGCATTGACGGTCTCGCCCCGGACGGCGGCCTCGATGGTGGCGACGTCAATCTTCTTCATCGGCATCATCGCCCCGAAGGCACGCTTCGCCGTCTCGCCGCCCTGGTTGAAGGCATCGATCAGAACGCGCGGCGTGATCTGCCAGGAGAAACCCCATTTGTCCTTGCACCAGCCGCACTGGCTTTCCTCGCCGCCGTTCTGCGTGATCGCATTCCAGTAGCGGTCGGTTTCTGCCTGGTCCTCGGTGTAGACGCAGAAGCTGACCGCCTCATTGGGCTTGAAATTGGGGCCGCCGTTGAGCCCGATGAATGATTGGCCGAGCACGGTGAAGTCCACCGTCAGCTCGTCGCCATGCTCTCCGCCGGCAAAGTCCGATGGCGCGGCATGCGGCGCCCCGACATGGCTGTCGGGGAAGACCGACGCGTAGAATTCCGCGGCATTGCGAGCCTCGCCTTTGTCGAACCACAGGCAGGTGGTGAATTTGTTGCTCATGCATTCCTCCTGATTGATCAGATTGTGCGCCGGCGCAGGACGGCGTCTCACCGGGACCGTGGACCGCTGCGAACAGCAATCCGGCGACGAAGACGAAATGGTCGACGAAGAAGCCGAACTCCGTCGGGTTCTTGGCGAACCTGTCGGGGCCGTGAAACGAGAAGGCCAGGAAAAGGACGTAGGCGATCGTGACCATCGCGACCTCGCGGAAGTAGAGGCCGGTCAGGAACCCGATCGCCAACGCCACTTCAAAGAAAGCGGCAATCCAGGTCAGAAAAACAGGGTACGGAAACCCAGCGCCGGCGATCTCGGCCGCCGTCGCATCGATTCCGACGAACGCGAATTTGAACGTCGCCGCCATCGCGAACACGAAAGCGAAAATCAGCCTCGCCACCAGGATTGCAGCCGTTCTCACCTCACTGACCGCCGACGAGCGCGAATTCGGCGCCCTGCGGGTCCTTACCGATGATGATCCAGTCACCGCTCGGGACTTCATGCGGTCCCATGTAAACGATGCCGCCGTTGCCTTCCGCGGTCTCCTTCGCCTTCGCGATTGAGGCGACGCGGAAATAGTAGCGCCAGTGCGGCTGCTCATCCGGTATCGGCCCGCACACCGCGCCGAGACGCACCCCGTGATGATCCCAGAAGCGGTATTCGCCGAGCTCGCCCATCGGCATGAACTCATCGCTCGTCCAGCCGAACTGCTCGCCGTAGAAGCGGCGTGCAGCCTCTCGGTCCGACGTGACCAGCTCGTTCCAGCCTACGCGCTGCTCGGCGGTCGGCGAGAACACATCGCTGGCCTCCTTCTCGCGGCCTGCAGGGGGGATCGGCTTCATTATGTAGAAGGGCGACCCCTGCGGGTCCTTCACCATCGCAATCCGGCCGACGTCCGGAATATCCGAGGCGGGCATCAGAGCGGCACCACCCGCGCGTTCGATGGCGGCGACCGTTTCATCGACGTCGCTGACGTTGATGTAACCGAGCCAGACCGGCCGGGCGCCGTGCTGCGCCATGTCGTCAGTAAGGGTGAGCACGCCGCCGGCATTGCCGCCGTCGCTGCGGCCGATCATGCGATACTCGACCGGCCCCGGCAGTGCCTCGGCCTGAATATTCCAGCCGATGACGGCGTCGTAGAACGCCTTCGCGCCCTTCGGATCCGTCGTCATCAGCTCGTACCAGATGAAATCGCCCGGCGGATTGGGGCCAGTCCTGGTTGCCCCGGCCGGTCTCTCTTCAGTGCGAACATCGCTCATTTTCGATCCTCCTTTTTGCTGGGGTGTCAGGCTTCCGCTGAAGCGGGCGCCCGAGCTTCCGCAGTGTCGACGATCTTGTCGAAGCCGCCCCAGAACATGCGCTGGCCGTTGAATGGCATCTCGCCCTGCGGCTTCATGCTCTCGTCCTCCATGATGGACTTCCAGGCCTGGTCGCGCGTGTTTTTGTCGGGCCATTCGATGAAGGAGAAAACAACGCCCTCGCCGTCCTCGGCCTTCACCGCGCGATAAAAGTCGGTGACCTCGCCCTTCGACACGTCATCGTCGAAGGCCTCGATGACGCGCGTTGCGCCATGCTGGCGGAACACCTTCGCCATCTTGGCGGCGAGCTCGCGGTAGGCGTCGCGCTTCGCCTCGGGCACCGGGACCACGAAGCCATCGATATATTCGCCGCCGCCCTGGCCCTCCTCGACAATCGCCTCGAAGCCGCCGAGGATCATGCGCTTGCCGTCGAACGGCGCAGTCGTGCCCATTTCCTCCATCCGCGGATCGCTCATCATCTTTTGGTTGGCAGCATCGCGAGCCTGCCGATCAGGATATTCGAACCAGGCAAGCACGACCTTCTCGTCGGCCTTGGCGTCGACCGCCTTGCGGAAGTCCGTGACCTTGCCCTCGGGCACGTCGCTGTCCCACGCCTCAACCTGCCGCCGGACGCCGACGTCCTTGAGCCGTAGCGCAACTTCCTTCGCATGGTCGCGAAAAGCCTGTTTGTTGGCCTCCGGCACGGGCACGATGAATCCTTCGAAATAGGTCATGCTGCTGCTCCTTCGGGTTGGGGTTGATTGGCTGCAAAGACTGCGAGCTGATCGCTGAGCGCGCGCTGGAACGCAGGCCGCGCCTCGCCGCGCTTCTGGTAAGCGGCAAGATTGGGGAACTCGGCGACCATATTGGTGTGATTGAGGTTCCGAAGCACGGTCACCGTGACAAGGTCGCCGATGGTGAAACGGTCGCCTTCGAGCCACTGCTTGTCGCCGAGCCAGTCGGAGACACGTTTCAGCTTCAGGCGTGCAAACTCTTCGGCGCCGGGCCGACGCAGCTTCGCCCATTCCTGATCGGCATAGAAAACCGTGACTGCGAACACGTTCTGGATCGAGGGCTCGACGCTGTTGAGCGCGGCATAGGTCCACTGGATCGCGCGATATTTGGCTTGGGCATCGCGAGGCAGCAGGGCCTCGCTCTTCTCACCGATATATTGGACGATCGCGCCGGTCTCGAAGATCTTGACCTCGCCGTCGCTGAAGCACGGTACCTGATCGAACGGCTGTTCCTTGACGTAGTCGGCCGGCCGCGGAGATCCGAGCAAGCGGACTCGATAGTCGAGACCGGCCTCCTCCAGTGCCCAGCGGACGCGCAGGTCGCGCACCAGCCCTTGGGCGAATTCCGGGACCCACGCGAAAGCGGTGATCTCGATCGATGCGTTGGGATTGACGGACATTTCTTTCCCTCCTGCTGGGAGCAACGCCGTGAGCGTTGCGCCCTATGACAATTCGGCTGTTAAGCGGCGCACTGTTCGACGGGATGTGCGCCCTTCTCGGCAAACTCCGGGTCCATCCACATCGGTTCCCAAATGTGTCCATCGGGGTCCTCGAAGCTGCGGCCGTACATGAAACCCATGTCCTGCTTCGGGCCGACGTCTGCCTTGCCGCCGTTCGCTGCGGCGGTGGCCGCGAGCTGGTCGACTTCCGTCGTGCTGGCGCAGGAAATGCACAGGAGCACCTCGCTACTGCTGTGCGCGTCGGCAATCGGCTTGCTGGTGAACGTCGAATAAAAAGGCCTGGTCAGCAGCATCACGACGATTGTGTCGGAAAGGACCATCGCCGCCGCCGCGTCATTGGTGAACTTGGGCTCGTTCACGAAACCGAGCGCTTCATAGAAGGCTTTGGACCGGTCGAGATCCTCGACCGGCAAGTTCACGAAAATCATCCTCGAAGCTGTCGTCATTTTCTCGCTCCCTGTTGCGACTCGATTCGCTTGCCTTTTGCCCACCGAAGTTATAAATTGCAACTATGCAGTTAGAAAAAGTAACACATAGTCGGCAAAGTGAGGAAAAGAGGCGCTACGACGACGCCTGCGGACTCGCGCACGCGCTGGAATTGCTGGGTGAACGCTGGGCGATGCTCGTCCTGCGCGAGCTGGCTTATGGCCCGCGGCGCTTTTCCGAACTGAAGGCCGATCTGCAGGGGATCAGCGCCAATGTACTGACCCAGCGGCTCACCGAGCTCGAAGGGCGGGGGCTGGTTCGCAAGATCAAGCTGCCGCCGCCCGCCTCGGTTCAGGTTTATCAGGCGACGGAATGGGGGCTGGAGGCGGTGCCGGTGATCGCCTCACTCGGCCGATGGGCGGCGCGCAGCCCCTGGCACAATCCGAACCGCCCGATGAGCCATGTGTCGCTGATCATGTCGCTGCAAACTTTGCTGTCGCCAGCGCTGGCGGAAGGACTTCATGCGCGAATCGGCTTTCACCTCGGCCATGCCAATTATGTCACGACGGTCCAGGAGGGGCGGCTCGACGTGCAGCGCGGCGAGGTCGCGGACTGCGACGTCATATTCGCCGGCTCGTCGAGCGAAGTCGCCGCGGTGATCCATGGCGGGGCTCCGTTCGACATGATCAGGGTCGAAGGAGACATGGAGCTGGCGAGGCGTTTCGTGACGCTGTTCCCGCTGCCGCCAAAAGTCGGCTGAGCGTTGAGGCGGGCGCGCCCTTCCCTTAAGGCAAAAATATGGACGATCTGATTCCCAATGTGCAGCCCGAAAGCCGGGCGGAGACGCTCTGGGCTTCCCCCGACAAGATCGCGAAGGTGCGCGATCTGTTCGGCGTTGACTCCGATATGGAGGTGCCGGCGTTCAGCGAGGCTGACGAGCGCGTTCCAGACCTCGATCCCACCTACGTCTTCGATCCTGACACGACGATGGCAATCTGCGCCGGCTTCTCGAAGAACCGGCGCGTGATGGTCCAGGGCTATCATGGCACCGGCAAGTCGACTCACATCGAGCAGGTCGCAGCGCGGCTCAACTGGCCGCTCATCCGCATCAACCTCGACGCGCACATCAGTCGCATCGACCTCGTCGGACGCGACGCGATTGTTCTGCGGGACGGCCAGCAGGTAACTGAATTCCGAGAAGGGCTTTTGCCCTGGGCGCTCCAACACCCCGTCGCGCTAGTCTTCGACGAATATGACGCCGGCCGCCCCGACGTGATGTTCGTGATCCAGCGCGTTCTGGAAGCGGAGGGCAAGCTTACATTGCTCGATCAGAATCGCGTCATTCGCCCCAACCCGTGGTTCCGGCTGTTCGCCACGACAAACACCGTCGGGCTTGGCGACACCACCGGTCTCTATCACGGCACCCAGGCGATCAATCAGGGGCAGATGGACCGCTGGAACATCGTCACGACGCTCAATTACCTGCCGGCCGCGGTCGAGGCGCAAATCGTGCTCGCCAAGACTGGTGAATATGACGAGCCCGGCGGCAAGGCGATCGTCGACAAGATGGTGAAGGTCGCGGAATTGTCGCGGCAGGGCTTCATCAACGGCGACATCTCGACCGTGATGAGCCCGCGCACGGTGATCAGTTGGGCGCAGAATGCGCACATCTTCGGCGACATCGGCTATGCCTTCCGCGTCAGCTTCCTCAACAAGTGTGACGAGTCGGAGCGCCAGCTGATCGCCGAATATTATCAGCGCGTGTTTGGCGAAGACCTTCCCGAGAGCGTAGTCGGGAAGGCGTAAGCTCAAAAATAAACGCCCCAGCCGAGGCTGGGGCGCCGTCAATCTTCAGGTGAATCAAGCGTCAGATGAAATAGTCGTGATGGAATGCATTGGCCTGAAACGCCGAGTGGAACGCCGCGCCAAATGTCGGCGGGGCGCCCAGCTCTAGCGAGGAACTGAATTCAGCAGCGCCCGCACCGTTCGTCCCGGCGACGCCGGCTCCGCCGACCCTGGCAGCCTGCGACCCGGCGAAGATGAAATCGTTGGCCGCGACGCTGCTCGTGTTCAGCAGGATGATAGCGAAGTCAGGCTTGCCGCCGTCGGTATTGCCGTAGACGACCGTCACGGGGCCGCTGATGCCGCCGGCGCCGGGCTGGTTGTGGATGTCGATGCCGAGTGCGTTCTCAGCCCCAGTGACACTGGTGTAGGTCTTGTACGTCAGGTCGCCGGCCGACTTGTTTGTCCCGGTCCCACGGAAGGTAAACGCGCCTAGAGCGCTCACGTCGATGAGATCGCCATTGGTGTTGAAGTCGGTGAGGATGTCGACCGACATCGTTCCGGTCTTCAGGCTCGACTTCGTTGCCGTCACTTCGGCGACGAAGACGTCGTTTCCGGCGCCGAGGCTCCCCACGTCGATTCCGTCGCCACCGACGACCCGGTCGTTGCCCGTGCCTCCGATCAGCCGATCGTTGCCCTCCCTGCCGATCAACACGTCATTGCCGGCGTTGCCCGTAAGCACGTTGTTCGCGCTGTTCCCGAGCAACAGGTCATTGCCGCTTCCGCCGGTGGCGTTCTCGATCACGGCGCCGTTCGCGATCGTATAGCCGCCATGCACGCCTTCGGCCCAGGAGACGACGCCGCCGCCGGTTGGTGAATAGTCCAGCGTCGCGGCGAGCAGGTCGATCTGCGCGTCCCGGGCGCCCGAATAAGCGATGGTGTCGTTTCCGCCGCTGTCCCAGATTGTCTGGAAAAAGGTGCCGGAAGCTTCGGTGTCCGGGAGCGTGTAGGTGGTATTGCCCTGGTTGTAAGGCGTGACGCCGTAGCGGTCCTGAAGTGCGGCGATATCGAAAGCGCTGAGCGTTCCGTCCCAGCCGTAACCGATCGTCGGAGCAGTGAACGGTTGCGCTCCGTCGGGATCTGTCGCCCAACCGTCGTTGTATGACATGACGGTGTAGACGCCCTGGTTGAGATCGTAGATCCCCAGGTCGCTATACGAACCGACGCCGAGCATGACGTCGGATCCGCCGCCGTTGTCGTGCGGGTGGGCGAGGCCATGCGCATGGCCGAACTCGTGGAGGACGACTTCGTAGGAGTAGCCACCCTGGTCGAGGCTTTCCGGGAAGGTGCCGAACCCGCCGCTTTCGAGGTTGAACACCAGGATTCCCTGCTGCGTCCCGTAGCCCGGGTCCTGCGGATAGGCATAAGCTCCGTAAAGATCGGAGGTTGTCGTCAGCAGCCGGAACGTCGCCTGATCGACATTGTCCGTAACGGCGTAGTTGACGCCGAGGATGTGCGAATATTGCTGAAGAGCGTTCATCACGCCGGCGATCTGCCAGTCGGTCCAGCCGTAGGTCGTCATCGGCGTTTCGCCATCGTCGGCCAGCTCGCCGAAATTCTCGCCAGCAGGTGCGAAGTAGACGTAGGCGGTGTCGCCGACACCGTCGCCGTTCGTGTCGACGAACGGAACGTTGCTCGCACTGCGCCAATTGATCGAATCGAGCGGGTCGTAGTCCGCCGGATTCACTGACGATACGTCGATTGTATAGCCGCCCGTCATCGTCGTCTCGTACGGATCGACACGCAGATAATAGGTACCGCTGTCTTGCGGCAGATAGTTGACCACGGTCTCGTAATTGACACCGGCCGCTACGATGTGGCCGCTGCTGTCGTACAACCGCAGAACGCCGATGCTCTCGCCGGGGGTGGTCGGATCCTCCCAGTCGTCGGAGCCCGCGATTCCGCCGGAGTAGGTAAAGCTATAGAACTGACCCGCCGTCAGATCGATCGCATACATGTCGCGATCGCCGGCAGCTTCGAGATTGCCGTAGGTCGTCCCCACACCAATCTCCGATGCGGTCGCGAACGTGCTTCCGACGTCCGTCGCCGGGTTGGAAATCCACACGTCCACCCGGTAATCGTTGCCCGGGTCGGCCTGCTCGGTGAACAAATGGTACCAGGACGAGGCGGCGATGAGATAGGTGCCCGAGGTCGTCGGGGTGAACGTGATCATCGACGACCGGCCGAAGCCACCGTCGTCGTCCTGCGCGACGATCGTGCCTGACGAATTCGCGAGCAGCAGATAGGAATCCTCGAGCGGATTGGCCCCCGTACCCCGTTCGCCGAAGGTATAGGTCACGCCCGCGGTCAGGGTGATCCCATAAATGTCATAGAGCTCGCTATCGGCAAGCCCGCCGATGATCGTCCCGTCGGGGCCGCCAGCGGTACCCGCGGTGTGAGTCGCGATAGGCGGAACGGCGCCGCTAGCGATCGCCGGATCGACGTCCAGCGGATTGGTGTAGATCTGGTGCCCGCCGGTTGTGACGCCAGTGATATTTCCGTCCGAATCAACGCGGACCAACGGTTCATAAAACGCCATGAAACGCTCCCCTGTGCGGATCCCGAGTCGCTCGGGATCGAAGCGACCAGCAGAGCATAATGGTTAACTGCTATCAATAGACTCCGCGGCAAGCTTTTGGCATTGTTCCAGAATGTTTCTTACGACGCTCGTTGCAGCGGCATTGGTTGCAAGCCCTTATCGTCCGCTGGTGGATGGAAATCCCGCCGCGACGTCTTCCGTCTGCACTGGGGAGAAGAAGTTGGCGGTAGAATCACAGGCTGACGGAATCGCAAACCTTCCTTTCGCAATGGGCAAGAAGTTTGCGTCTCTCGACGCCTACCTGACCCATCTTAAATGCTTTGCCGGGCCGATCGACAAGCCTTGGTGGAAGGAGATCCAACCGGGCGTGTACGAGCATGTGAAGACCGCGACCAATGCAAAGCGCGAAATCGCCACGCGCGCCGAATTGATGAAACGATTCGGCTTCTCCCGTTAGCGACCCGCCGACGTCGGCCGCTCGACAACGCAGTCCTTGAACGACTTTTGTCGATCGCGCCGCCCCGCTAGAGCAGGCGGGTGGCTGAACGCGCAGACATATTCCGCCGGGCGCTCGCGGGTGCAGCGCGAGCGATCGCGAGGGATGCCGAGGTCGAGGTCGTCTTCGCCTCGGACAATGCTCCGGCGTCCGGCAAGACCGCGCGTGTGCCTTCGCCGGGCCCCGCGCTCGAGCCGAAGCTGGTTGCCGAAGCGCGCGGCGCGGCGGACTCGGCCGCCCTGCGCCTGCGCCATCATGACGTGCGCCTTCATGCCCGCGCCGCGCCGATCGATGCGGATGCGCGTGCGGTGTTCGATGCGCTGGAGATGGCACGGGTCGAAGCGCTCGGCGCCCGCGCGATGGGGGGCGTCAAAGAGAATCTTGGCCATCTGGCCGAAGCGCGCGTCCGCTCCGACGCTATAGTGCGCGCCCGCAATGCCGAGGAAGTGCCCCTGGCCACGGCCGTCGGGCTGATTGCGCGCGAGCGGCTTACCGGCGAAGCACCGCCGCGGGCCGCTTCAGCAGGCCTCAAGCTCGTCGCGCCGTGGATCGAGGAGAAGGCCGCGGCCGAGCTCGACGCGCTGGCGCTGACACTCGACGACCAGGCCGCTTTCGCAAAACTCTCGCGACGGCTGCTCGAGGATCTCGATCTCGCGGCGGCCGAGGAGCCCGTCGACGAGCAACCTGATGAAGCTGGAGACGAGGCCGAAGGCGAAGAGGGCGGCAGCGAGGACTCGGCCGAGCAGGGCGACGAGGGAACGCCTGGCGGCGGCGACGTCGAGATGCGCGGCGAAGAGGTTGAGGACGAGAATGCGGAGGGCGATTCCAGCCAGGAGATGGAAGCCGGCGAGGACGAAGCCAGCGCCGGCGATGACCTCAGCGAAAGCGTTTCTGCCTCCCCGAGCCGGCGCAATTGGGACCTCTCGCCCGAGACCGACTACAAGGCCTACACCACCCGTTTCGACGAGATCGTCGAATCGAGCGAGCTATGCGATGAGGAGGAGCTCGGCCGTCTCCGCGCCTATCTCGACCAACAGATGGGCGGCCTGCAAAATGTCGTCACCCGTCTCGCCAATCGCCTCCAGCGGCGGCTGATGGCGCAGCAGGCGAGGAGCTGGGATTTCGACCAGGAGGAGGGGCTGCTCGACGCGGCGCGGCTTGCCCGCGTCGTGGTCAATCCACGGCATGCGCTCTCGTTCAAGATCGAGCGCGACACCGAGTTTCGCGATACGATTGTCTCGCTGCTGATCGACAATTCCGGCTCGATGCGTGGCCGGCCGATCGCCATCGCTGCGATTTGCGGCGACATCCTCGCCCGCACGCTGGAGCGCTGCGGCGTAGCCACCGAGATTCTCGGGTTCACCACCCGCGGCTGGAAGGGCGGGCAGAGCCGCGAGGCCTGGCTATCGGCCGGCCGTCCACCGAACCCGGGTCGCCTCAATGACCTCCGCCATATCGTCTACAAGCGCGCGGACGAGCCCTATCGCCGCGCGCGGCGCAACCTTGGCCTGATGATGCGCGAGGGGCTGCTCAAGGAGAATATCGACGGCGAGGCCCTGCTCTGGGCGCACAACCGGCTGATCGCCCGCCCCGAGGAGCGGCGCATCCTGATGGTCATCTCCGATGGCGCGCCGGTCGACGATTCCACCGCCAGCGCCAACGGCGGCAGCTATCTGGAACGGCATCTGCGGCAGGTGATCGAATGGATTGAGAAGCGCTCGACGGTCGAGTTGATCGCCATCGGCATCGGCCACGATGTGACCCGCTATTACGAGCGCGCGGTGACGATCATGGACGCCGACCAGCTCGCCGGCGCGATGACCGAGCAGCTCGCGAACCTGTTCGAAATGCGGTGATAAAAAATTGGCCCCAGCGCGATTACGCACGCTGGGGCCCCCTCGTTACGCGACGCGAGGGAAACTGCCTGTTGCCAGGCTGACGGGGAAAAAGGGGGTAAACCCCGCCAATGCAGACACTTATGCCCGATTCGCGGGGAATGGAGACTGAACGCCGCTTGCAGCGTGCGTTCAGAAAAATGCGTGAAAAGTCAGTCGGTTAGACGACTTAAGCGGCAGCCTGCTCGGTAGCTTTTTTCGCAATCTCTTTCTTGAGCTTGCGAACCTTGGGGCTGAGCTTGTCGTCGCTGGTCTTGAGCAGCCAGTTGTCGAGGCCGCCGACATGCTCGACCGAGCGCAGGCCGTGGGTCGACACGCGCAGCTTCACGCTCTGCCCGAGCGCGTCGGAGATGAGCGTGACGTTCTGCAGGTTCGGCAGAAACGTGCGCTTCGTCTTGTTGTTGGCGTGGGAAACGTTGTTACCCACCTGCCGGCCCTTGCCGGTCAGCTCGCAAACCCGCGACATGGTGTTCTTCCTGATTTTCGTGTGCGGACCCTTTAAGGGCCCGAAGAGCGCCGCCCGTTAG
>Ga0207706_10004898_pt1 | contig 12524 bp, 10 predicted proteins | sample KBSC53metaG_FD_184318 | JGI IMG/M metagenome (GOLD analysis project Ga0207706, IMG submission 184318) | Corn rhizosphere microbial communities from Kellogg Biological Station, Michigan, USA - KBS C5-3 metaG (SPAdes) (version 2) | ecosystem: Host-associated > Plants > Roots > Rhizosphere > Soil ... | reverse complement strand
AGTATGATCTCGGGGGTAACCACGTGGCACAGTCTTCAGTGGCTCCGGTCCACCCGGACCTAGCCGCATTGAGCGGCGCCGCCGTAGCGCGGCGAGGATCTCGGAGAGCTCCTCGCCGCTCGCATCGTCGGCGACAGCTTGTCGATAGTGCTCGAGCTCGTCTGGCTGCATCATGTAGCTCCCGCAGGCCACCATGAGTCCCGAGGCGTCGAGATGCAGATAGTAGACGGCCCCCGGTGCGCCGTGAGCAGCGCCGTGCATGATCTTGTACGGCGATTTGTCCGCTGAGAATCGGATGTCTCGATTCATCCGAAAGACTTTGAATGGCTGATATTCCTCCGGCAGTGAATCCAGCAGCGCAGCCATCGGATCGCGTATCTCCCGGTCGAATACATCTTTGTGGGCCAGCCAGAACTCCCTGGTGTTCTGATCCTCCAGATCCTCGAAGAACTCGGTTGCCGCCGGGCTGAAGCCGCTAAGACGAGTCGATGTTGTCATGATCACTCCTTGATTCAGCTGCACCGAGCTCGGTGAAAATCGTGAGCTGTACGCCGCCCGGACCGTGCAGGCGGGCGTTGAGCGAGCGCCACGGTGTGACGGTAGGGGGCGCGATGAGCTCAGCGCCGGCGGCAGTCAGCCTGGTCGTCACGCCAGCGGAGTCGTCAACCTCGAAAGCCAGCCGATACTTTCCGCTCACCCCGGTCCGACCAACCTCCACAGTGTCGATCAGCTCGATCTGCGGCCGGTTCGAGAGTTCGAGCGTCGCACGACCCGCGCCCAAGATCATCACCTGCGCCCCGTTCGCACCGTCAAAGTTCTCCTCCGCGACGAGCCCCAGCTCATCACGGTAGAAGCGCACCGCGCTGTCGTAGTCGTCGACGGCGACGACCAACCGCATCTGACGCACCGGCGTGTCACCTTGAGCCTGAACCGTCGCGTAACCCGGCTCACGCTTCTTGATCGCTCTGATCACCGCGTAGGTGACCGGCAGCATGATCACTTCCACCATCACCTTGTAGACGTAGCCCGCGACGGCGTAGCTGATCAATCCGCCCCACGTCGGGAAGACCCCGACAAAGGCGATGAAGCAGAACAAGGCAGTGTCGGCGAACTCGCCGACCACGGTTGAGCCGATGAGCCGCGCCCAGAGATGGCGCTCCTTCGTCCGCTCCTTGATCTTGACCACCACGTACGCATTGAGCATCTGGCCGGCGAGATAGCCGGCAAGACTCGCGATCACGATCCGCGGCACGAACCCGAGCACCGCGACAAACGCTTCCTGGTTCTCATAGCCAGGTCCTGGTGGTGCGGCACCGACGGCAAGGAAGGTGACAGAGGCTAGCGCTCCCAGCGCGAAGCCAACCCAAATCGCCCGCCTCGCCTGGCGCAGCCCATAGACCTCGGCCAAAACGTCGCCGACGATGTAGGTCAGCGGGAAAAGAAAGGCGCCACCATCGGTGAAAATCCCGCCACCGACGAATGCTGGCAGCCCGTCGACGACGGTGATCGTCTTGGTCGCGGCGATGTTGGAGATCAGCAGCAGGCCACAGAAGACCGCCACGATAACGGCGTAGATGCCGCTTGGCGCAGTAGCAAATGACGCAGAAGCGCGCGCCTCCCGCGGCTGTGTTGCGGACAGGGTGGTCACGCGCAGCGATCTTACGGGGCTAGTTCCTTGGCGCTTCTCGCGCATGCCGACGCTCGAACCGCCTCCAACCGCCAGGGAACGAGACCGCTCATGGCAGGCTGGCGGTATGAGCGATTACCCGAACGAGATCCCCGATGAGTCTGAGCAGCTCGACGTGCTTCAGCCGGAAGATTCCTTGATCGATCGTGGCGTGGACGATGTGCTGGACGAGGGCTATTCGCCGCCCGAACGCTACTCACCGCTGATTCGTGAGGGCGAGCACGAGACCCTGGACGAGCGGCTCGACGAGGAGATACCGGAGCCCGATCCGTACGCGCCAGTAGATGAGGAAATCCTCGACGACGGTGAGGTGGGCGCGGAACGTGCCGGTCGGCTGGTCGATCCCAACGAAGGCATCGGGCCGGATGTGGATTCCGACCTCGTCGGTATCGATGTCGGCATCGACGGCGCCGCAGCAAGCGCAGAGGAGGCCGCCGTCCATATCGTTCCCGATGAGCAATGAGCTCCAGGTGAGGTGACGGTGGGGGAGCGCAATGGATGAGCACCGCCCAGACCCGCTGTATCCACCGATCGAGCCGTACGCCAGCGGAATGCTCGACGTCGGCGACGGACAGCGGATCTACTGGGAAGAGTGTGGAAACCCCGCAGGCAAGCCCGTTGTCTTCTTGCACGGGGGGCCCGGCGGAGGCATCCAACCCACAGTCCGCCGGCTGTTCGACCCGGGACGCTACCGCGTTGTGCTGTTCGATCAGCGCGGCTGCGGACAGAGCCGCCCGCACGCCAGTGAACCCGCCGCGGATCTGAGTGCCAACACCACCTGGCATCTCGTCGCCGACATCGAGCGGCTCCGTGAGCACCGCGACATCGAACAGTGGCAGGTCTTCGGTGGCTCATGGGGCAGTGCGCTCGCATTGGCATACGCCGAAGATCACCCTGACCGCGTTACCGAGCTAGTGCTGCGCGGCATCTTCACGCTTCGCCGGAGCGAGCTCGACTTCTATTACAACGGCGGGGCCGGGCAGCTGTTTCCGGAGCGCTACGAGATGTTCCTGGCTCCGTTGGGCGGCCGCTCCTTCACCGGGGACGCGATTGCGGCCTACCACGAGCTGCTGTTCGATCCCGACCCGGCAGTGCATGGGCTGGCCGGCGTCGCATGGAGCACCTGGGAGGCTGCCACGATCACCTTGGAGCAAGATGACGGTCTGATCGCCGACTTCAGCGATCCGGCATTTGCCTTGGCCTTCGCGCGCATCGAGAACCACTACTTCTTCCACCGCGGCTGGTTCGCTGAAGGTCAGCTGATCGCCAACGTCGATCGATTGGCCGGAATCCCCGCAGTCATCATTCAAGGTCGCTATGACGTCGCCACTCCCGCAGTCACCGCGTACGAGTTGTATCAGGGCTGGCCGGAAGCGGAATTCAGGATCGCACCGGTGGCTGGCCATGCATTCAGCGAACCTGGCATCCTCGAGGCGTTGGTTGCCGCGACCGATCGGTTTGCGCTCCACTCGGATGTAACTGCGCGTCATTAATTTGGGAGCTGCTCGCGCATCGCGCTGCGGCAAAGTGTTGAGGCACCCACCCAACAGTGACCTAGGATGGGGTGTTGACATTTCCATCCGACTGCGAGGAACCAACTGAGTAGGTCAGACTTCACGGCTAGCGCTCCCGACGCGTCCAGTGCACGCCATCGAGAATCGCCTGCCTCCAATTCATTGAGGAAGGCATCGAGCCAGCGAACTGCTGACGGCGGTATTGAGGAGCTACGCCGAGTGACCGTTCCGGCGTCGGTCGAGATGGTGAACATTCTGGGGCCACGAGACGAGTTCCTGCACATCCTCGAACGTGAGCTGGAAGCAGGCATCCATGTCCGTGGCAACGAGATCACCCTGACCGGATCGCCGGCAGCAGTTGACCTTGCCATTGACGTCATCACCGAGCTGGTCACCGTGCTGCGGACCGGGCAGGGTCTGACCGCGGACGCCGTGGAGCGCACCTGCTCGATGCTTGCTGGACGGGAAGAAACCCGGCCTGCCGACGTCTTGACCCACAACATTTTGTCCTCCCGCGGTAAGACGATCCGGCCTAAGACGCTCAACCAGAAGCGGTACGTCGATGCCATCGATAAACACACCGTGGTGTTCAGCATTGGGCCGGCTGGTACGGGCAAGACCTATCTCGCCATCGCGAAGGCCGTCCAGGCCCTGCAGAACAAGCAGGTCAACCGGATCATCCTGACCCGACCCGCGGTGGAGGCGGGTGAGCACCTCGGCTTCCTCCCCGGAACCCTGAGCGACAAGATCGACCCGTACCTTCGTCCGCTCTATGACGCCTTGCACGACATGCTCGATCCGGATTCGATTCCGCGGCTGCTGACGGCTGGAACCATCGAGGTCGCACCGCTGGCGTACATGCGCGGCCGGACGCTGAACGACGCCTTCATCATCTTGGACGAGGCACAGAACACCTCGATGGAACAGATGAAGATGTTCCTGACCCGGCTGGGCTTCGGCTCCAAGATGGTGGTCACCGGCGACATCACTCAGGTCGATCTGCCTGGCGGTACCCGCAGCGGTCTTCGGGTCGTACGGGGTGTCCTCGACAAGGTCGACGACATTGCCTTCTGCAACCTGACTAATCACGATGTCGTACGGCACAAATTGGTGGGTCGGATCGTCGCGGCTTACGACAGGTTCGAGGCGGATCATGCGGATGCGTCACGTGAGTCTGGACACACGGCGTCAGCCCGTACGAGTCGCTAGGCGGTGGCCGTGATAATCCGGCCGCTCCGGGGGGCTTGGACGTGAGTATCGACATCAGCAACGAGTCGGGCATCGAGGCTGACAATGCGGCCCTCGTCAGACTTGCCAGCTTCGCCCTCGATCAGCTCCGGATCCATCCGCTCGCGGAACTGTCCATTCTTCTCGTGGACGAGGACACCATGAGCGCGTACCACGAGAAGTATCTCGGCGAACCCGGACCGACCGACGTGCTGAGCTTTCCGATGGATGAGTTGCGGCCACCCGCTGACGGCGAAGAACCCCCGGCGGGTCTTCTGGGCGACATCGTGTTATGCCCCGCGGTGACGGAGCGACAGGCCCAAGAGCATCAGCGCACCCCGAACGAGGAAGCAGAGTATCTACTGGTACACGGGTTGTTACATCTCCTCGGATACGATCACGCCACGCCCGCAGATCACGCGGAAATGTTCGGCCTCACCGACAAGATCGTCTCGGCGTGGGCTCAGCAGCGTACGGACCGGCTCAGAGGTTACAGATGACATCGGCCGACTGGCTCCAGCTCGGCATCGCGTTCGTCCTGATGATTCTCGCCGGATTGATCGCAGCGGCAGAGGCTGCCTTTTCATCGTTCTCCAAAGCCCGTGCCAACCGGCTGGTGGAAGACGGCCAACCCGGTGCGCAACGAGTCCGCAAGATCGTCGAGGATCCGCCGCGCTACCTCAACACGGCGCTCTTCGTCCGAAGCATGATCGAGATTTCGGCGATCATCCTGGTCGCAAACGTGATCTTCTCGCTGATCCCCAAGACCTGGCAGGCCGGTGCCGTCACGGCCGGCATCATGATCATCGTCTCGTACATTGCCTGGGGAGTAGCGCCCCGTACGTTGGGCCGTCAACATGCGGACCGGGTCGCCTGTGCTGCCGCAGGACCGCTGGTGGCTATTACTACCGTCCTCGGGCCATTTCCGCGGCTGCTGATCATGATTGGCAACGCGCTGACTCCGGGCAGGGGTTTCACCGACGGCCCGTTCGCGACCGAGGCCGAGCTACGTGAGCTCGTGGACCTCGCCGAGGCCAGGGATGAGATCGAATCCGGCGAACGCAGGATGATTCACTCGGTCTTCGACTTGGGCGACACGATCGCCCGCGAGGTGATGGTGCCGCGCACCGACATGGTCTTCATCGAGGAGTACAAGACTTTGCGCCAGGCCGTCTCGCTGGCGCTGCGTTCTGGATTTAGCCGGATTCCGGTGATCCGCGAAGGGATCGATGACGTCGTCGGTGTGCTGTATCTCAAGGACGTCATCCGACGGATCTACGATGCACCGGACGCCCAGTCCACCGAGCGGGTGGGCTCCATGATCCGTCCAGCCGTCTTCTGCCCGGACTCCAAGCCGGTTGATGAACTGTTGCAGGAAATGCAGGCCAAGCGCGTGCACCTGGTGATCGTGGTCGACGAGTTCGGCGGGACAGCCGGAATGGTCACGATCGAGGACATCTTGGAGGAGATCGTCGGCGAGATTACCGACGAATACGACGAAGAGAACACCGACATCACCCAGCTCGGTGAAGAGCGCTTTCGGGTCTCATCGCGGCTGCCGGTCGACGAACTGGGCGAACTCTTCGGTCTGAAGCTCGACGATGACGATGTGGAAACGGTCGGTGGGCTGATGGCCAAGCAGCTCAACAAGATCCCGATCGCGGGATCGGTGGTCAAGTACGACGGGTTGGAGCTGGTTGCCGAACGGTCGGCCGGTCGCCGGAACAGGATCGGCACCGTGATCGTCACCAGGATCTCCTCGGAGGAATCCGAGGCGGACGCTCGGGCGGATGCCGCCACCCGAATTGTCGCCGAGCAGGCGCGCGCCTCGTGAGCGATGCCGCTGTCGAGTCCCTGATTCTGCCGGATCCAGAGGACCAGAAGTTGATCACTTTGGCGCGTGCCACTATGGCGCGTAACGGGTCCTCGCAGGGTGCGTCGGTACGAGACAGCGATGGACGCGTGTACGCGGGTGCTCGGGTGGAGCTCGAGCACTTGACGTTGCCGGCCGTTGCCGTGGCCGTGGCGATGGCTGTCTCGTCAGGAGCGACCGAGCTGGAGGCCGTGGCGGTAGCGGGTACGCCTCCCTCCGAGCAAGACTTCGATGTGCTGCGCGACCTGTCGGGCCGCAACGTGGTTGTCTGGTTGGTGGATTCTGTCGGCACGGTTCTCGAGGTGACCCAGCTATGACGGACTTCACCGGGTACGTTTCGCGGCACAGCCATCGAAACGACCCCGCCTCGGCGCTGCCGACGGATCGTTGTGCAGCGCAGGCGTCAAGGTGACCGAAGGGCACGGCAGCGATCCGGTCAGCCAGTTCCGCTCCGGATTCGCCTGCTTCGTCGGCCGACCCAATGCGGGCAAATCAACCCTGACCAATGCGTTGGTCGGTCAGAAGATCGTCATCGAGTCATCGAAGCCACAGACCACCAGGCACGCCGTCCGCGGCATCGTACGAAAAGCCGATGCGCAGCTCGTGATCATCGACACCCCTGGCCTGCACAAGCCACGGACGCTGCTCGGTGAGCGGCTCAATGACGTCGTCCGGGCAACCTGGTCAGAGGTCGACGTGGTCGGCGTGTGCCTACCGGCAGACCAACGCATCGGTCCCGGCGATCGATATCTGGTCAGCGAGCTTGCCGCCCTGCCGAAGACTCCGCAACTCGTGGCCATTGCGACAAAGTCCGACCTCGTCCCGTCGCAGCGAATGGCGGAGCACCTGGTGAGTATTGCCGATCTGGAGAACGCGCTGAAGATCAACTGGGCCGACATCGTTCCGGTGTCAGCGACCAAGCACTTTCAGTTGGACGTCTTGAGCGAGACTCTCATTGGTCTATTGCCTGGGGGTCAACCGTTATATCCCGACGGGGAGATCACTGACGAACCTGAGGAAACACTGGTCGCCGAGTTGATCCGGGAAGCGGCACTGGAGGAGGTCACAGATGAGCTGCCGCACTCGATCACCGTCACCGTGGATGAGATGCGACTTCGGGACGGACGCCCGCCGAACAAGCCGCTGCTCGACATCTACGCGTCCATGATCGTCGAGCGTGACTCCCAGAAGGGGATTGTCATCGGCCATCGCGGCAGCCGGCTGCGGCAGATCGGCGCGGCAGCCCGGCAGCAGATCGAGGCATTGCTCGGAACGCCGGTCTATCTCGACCTCCGAGTGAAAGTGCTCAAGGAATGGCAAAGGAACCCCAAGCATCTGAACCGGTTGGGTTTCTAGGCTTGCGCTGCTGCGCAATTTTTGCGCGTGATTGCTTCACTCGCTGTCGTCTCGCTCCGCTCAGCACGGCAGCACGCGATCCGCTATTCCCGCGCGGCGCGGGGCCATGCGATCATGCACGGTAAGACCTTTGCCTGTTTAGCTCACTGTTGAGCGCAGCGCTCGACCGCGGGCTCGCAAGGAGCTGCGAGCGTCCCTTCCTTTGTGCGCGAGCAGCTCAGAAAAATAGGAAGGAACTCACCGCCCATGGCCGCTCATCCGCTTGATCCGCTTTCCCCGACAGAATTTCAGAGCACAGCGGCGATCTTGCGGCGAGATCAGGGCGTAAGCGACTCCTGGCGCTTTGCGTCGATCGAACTCAAGGAGCCGGCCAAGATCGAGGTGAAGGCGTGGAAACCGGGCGATGCGGTACCACGTCGGTCACTGTCGGTCCTTTGGGATAGGCAAACCAACGAGACATATGAAGCAGTGGTCGATCTCGTCGGTGATCGGGTTGACTCCTGGACCCACCAGCCGGGCGTCTGTCCCAACTTCACCATCGATGAGTACCACGACGTTGATCATGCGCTGCATGAGCATCCCGAGGTGCTGGCCCGACTCGCGGCGCGAGGCATAACCGACCCGTCGCTGGTGCTCTTCGACGTCTGGACTTACGGCAAGGCCATGATGCCTGAGCAGTGGCGTGATCGGCGGCTGGGCTGGTGCGACCTGTGGATGCGCGAGACGCCCGAGGGAAATCCGTACGCGCATCCGGTCTCCGGTCTCAAGATCATCGTCGATATGAACACCCTCGAGATGCTCGAGATCGAAGATCACCACGACTACGGGCTACCCAAGGTCGATGCCGAATACGATCCGCGGGTACGCGGCACGCGGCAGCGCACCGATCTCAAGCCGCTCGAGATCAGCCAGCCCGAGGGCGTCTCCTTCACGGTCGACGGCAACGAGCTGCGCTGGCAGAACTGGTCAATGCGGCTGGGATTCAACTTCCGCGAAGGTCCGGTGATCTACCAGGTTGCCTTCGACGACCAGGGCACCAGGCGAGACGTCGCCTATCGGATGTCGTTCGCCGAGATGGTGGTCCCGTATCGCGACCCGGGCTTCGATCACTATCGGCGCACGGCGTTCGACATCGGTGAGTGGGGTCTCGGTTACATGACCACGTCGCTGGAGCTGGGCTGCGACTGCCTCGGCGAGATCAGGTACGTCGACGCCGTGGTGCCCGATTCCCGAGGCGAGCCGATCATGATCGATCGCGCCGTCTGCCTCCACGAAGAAGACAATGCGGTGCTGTGGAAGCACATTGATGCAGAGACCGGTGCCGAAGTACGTCGGATGCGCCGCATGGTGGTCTCGGCGCATGCCACTGTCGCCAACTACGAGTACCTGATCTATTGGAGGTTCTATCAGGACGGGAACATCGAGTGCGAGATCCGGGCCACCGGCTTGATGGTCACTACCCCGATGGAGAGCGACGACGACAGCTCTCCGTACGGCACGAAGGTCGATCAGCGAACTTACGCGCCATTCCACCAGCACTTCGTGATCGCCAAGCTCGACCTGGACATAGACGGCGAAGAGAACACGGTGGTCGAGGTGGACTCGGTGGCCGCGCCGACCAGCGAGGACAATCCGTACGGGTTGGGTGTGTCCACACAGAACACGATCATCGAATCCGAGAGCCAGTCCGCTCGCGACTTCAAGTGGGAAAGCCAGCGGACCTGGAAGGTGATCAACCCCAACAAGCGGAATCGCCACGGCAGCAATACCGCGTACAAGCTGGTGCCCGGAGCAGCAATCCCCTCACTGCTGGACTCTTCCTCGCCCGTCTACGCACGAGCGCCGGTCGTGGGCCATACCGTGTGGGTGACGGCGTACGACGACGCAGAACGGTGGCCGGCCGGGGACTACCCGACGCAGTCGAGCGAAGACACCGGCATCACCCGCTGGATCACCGACGACGCAGCGCTAGTAGATACCGACGTGGTGCTGTGGTACGTCTTCGGCATCCACCACATCACGCGTACCGAGGACTGGCCGATCATGCCAGTCGACATCATCTCCTTCTGGCTCAAGCCGTTCGGATTCTTTGACCAGAACCCCGCTCTTGATGCCCCGAGCACGATGTCCAGCACGGGTGGCCACAGCCACCCCGAACACGCGGGGCGATGATGGGATTTTCCAAGCAGTAAAGGCTGAAAGGTATAGCCATGGCAGACAAGCAAGTTTTCTCCAACATCATCAACGGTGAGGAGCGCCCGTCGGCATCGGGCGATGTATTGGACATCATCAATCCCTCAACCGGCGAGGCATACGCCACCTCGCCCAACTCCAGCGAGGAGGACGTCGACGCTGCCTTCCAGGCGGCTGCGGCAGCCTTCGACAGCTACCGATGGACCACACCGGCAGAGCGCCAGAAGTATTTGCTCCAGCTAGCCGACGTGATCGAGGCCAATGCTGAGGAGTTGTCGCGGATTGAGTCCGAGAACACCGGCAAACCCTTCGGTTCGGTGATGGCCGACGAGATCGTTCCGATGGTCGACCAGATCCGCTTCTTCGCGGGTGCGGCGCGGGTGCTGGAAGGCAAGTCGGGTGGGGAATACATGAAGGGCCACACGTCGTACGTGCGTCGCGAGCCGCGCGGCCCGATCGGCCAGGTCGCGCCATGGAACTACCCCATGATGATGGCCGTCTGGAAGTTCGCTCCCGCGCTAGCAGCGGGCAACACCGTGGTACTCAAGCCGTCGGACACCACCCCCGGCTCCTCGGTGTGGATGGTGAAGAAGATGCAGGACATCTTCCCCAAGGGTGTCGCCAACCTGGTCTGCGGAGACCGTGAAACGGGCGCCGCGCTGGTCTCGCACAGGATTCCGCGGATGGTCTCGATCACCGGCTCTACCCGGGCCGGCATCGCGGTAGCAACCGCGGCGGCGGCCGACGTCAAGGTTGCCCACCTCGAGCTGGGCGGTAAGGCCCCAGTCGTGGTTTTCAACGACGCTGATCTGTCCTCCGCCGTTGAAGGCATCAGGGCTGGCGGCCTCTTCAACGCCGGTCAGGACTGCACGGCGGCGACCCGGGTGCTATGCCAGACCGGAATCTACGACGAATTCGTGGCCGAGCTCGGCAAATCGGCGGCCGAGACCCGCACCGGCTATGACCCGAATGATGAGGATCTGTTCTACGGGCCGATCAACAATGCCAATCAACTGCGCCATATCTCGGGGCTAGTGGACCGTACCCCTGATCATGCCAGGGTGGTGACCGGCGGCAACCAGATCGGCGATCGCGGCTACTTCTACGAGCCAACCGTGATCGCCGACGTACGTCAGAGCGATGAGTTGATCACCACCGAGATCTTCGGACCGGTGATCACCATCCAGAAGTTCCGCGACGAAGACGAGGCGGTCGCCCTCTCCAACGATTCGGAGTACGCGCTCGCGTCGTCGGTATGGACTTCGAATGCGGGCACGGCGGTGCGGATGTCTGCTCGGCTGGACTTCGGCTGCGTCTGGATCAACTGCCATATCCCGTTACAAGCGGAGATGCCGCATGGGGGCTACAAGCACTCCGGTTACGGCAAGGATCTGTCGATGTACGGGCTCGAGGACTACACCCGCATCAAGCACGTCATGCAATACCACGGATTCGAGGGCTAATCCTTCGTCATTACTTCTAACTGCCTCGAGAAGGGTCGTCGAGATGGCAGATAAGGGCTTGAAGAGCAATGTCGTCGGTCTGTTCGGCGGCACCATGCTCGGGATTTCATCGGTGGCGCCGGCATACACCTTGACGATCACACTCGGCTTTCTCGCGGTCACCGTCGGCGCCAAGACACCGGTGGTTTTCATCGCCGGTTTCCTGCCGATGTTCTTCGCGGCGTACGCCTATCGCGAGTTCAACAGGATCATGCCTGACTCCGGCACCTCCTTCACCTGGACCTCCAAGGCCTTCGGCCCCTACATCGGCTGGATAGGCGGGTGGGCCGCGGTGGTTGCCACCATCATCGTGCTGTCCAATCTCGCCGGCGTCGCCGTGCAGTTCCTCTACCAGTTCATCGGCAGTGCCGTGAACTCGGAGATGATCAGCGGCCTGTGGGAGAACAAACTGATCAACGTAGTGACCTGTCTTGCATTCCTGGCCATAGCGACCTACATCGCTTACCGAGGCATCGACACCACCGAGCACGTGCAGATTGTGCTGGTGAGCTTCCAGCTCGTCATACTGCTGCTCTTTGCGGTAATGGCCATCGCCAAGTCGGGAACCTCCGAGGTTGGTGAGGCTTTCAGCTGGGCCTGGTTCAGTCCCGCCGGTCTGACGCTGTCCGCGTTCGTAGCCGGACTCTCGTTTTCAATATTCGGCTTCTGGGGGTGGGACACCGCCCTGACGGTGAACGAGGAGTCGAAGAACAGCGACACGACTCCCGGGAGGGCAGCACTGCTCTGCGTCTTGTCGATCCTGCTGACGTACCTGCTGGTCTCGGTCGCTACCCAGATGTACGCCGGGGTGGGCGATACTGGACTAGGCCTGGCTAACGAGGAGGTCTCCGACAATGTCTTCGGCAACCTGGCCGTGCCCATCCTCGGACATCCGCTGGACCTCGCCCTGTTCGCCGCGGTGCTCGCGTCCTCGGCCGCCAGCCTCATCACCACCTTCCTCCCGACGTCGCGGACGCTGCTCGCGATGGGTGCGTACAAGGCGATGCCAGCCGCTTTCGCAAGGTTGCATCCGGTTCACAAAACACCGAGTGTCGCCACCTTCACCGCAGGAATCGGTGCCGCGGCCTTCTATACCGTGCTGACCTTGCTCAGTGAACGGGTGCTCACCGATACCATCGCGGCGCTGGGCATCATGATCTGCTTCTACTACG